>Ga0306924_10006767_pt1 | contig 11430 bp, 9 predicted proteins | sample sta12Can44000111_FD_203756 | JGI IMG/M metagenome (GOLD analysis project Ga0306924, IMG submission 203756) | Lab enrichment of tropical soil microbial communities from Luquillo Experimental Forest, Puerto Rico - statanox.12C.anox.44.000.111 (v2)... | ecosystem: Environmental > Terrestrial > Soil...
AGTGCGCGACGATGACCAGGACGGCGGCGGCCGCGGCGGATCCGCAGCTGGCGAGCAGGCCGGTCACCGCGCCGGCCGGGTTGCCGGTGAGCACGGCGCCGGCGGCTACGGTTGCGGCGAAGCCGACGGCGGAGATCACCCCGGCCAGGCCCAGGGTCAGCTCGATCGCCGCCGGATCGATGCCACGGCGGCGGAGCCGCCGCACAGTGGTGGCCGCGGCGAGGCCCGACCCGGCGATCGGCAGGCCGACCGCGATCGCGTTGCTGGCATAGTCGGTCGCCAGCAGCGCATGGAATGCCGGCCTGGCCCCGGCCGCGGCGAACAGGCGGCGCTGGACCAGGACGAACCCGGCCATCGACAGGCACTCCAGGGCGATGGCGGCCGTGATCCAGCCTGGCCTGGCGTGCCAGAGCGCGGCCATTCCGGATCGCAGCATGCCGCGCTCGGCATAGACGGCCGCCGCCGAGCCCGCGATGACCGCGCCGGCCGCGATGGCCCGGGCCGCGACCGCCAGCGGGCGCCGCCGTCCTTGTCCGGCGGCGCCCGCGGTGATTGCCTTCACGATGTGGTTCCTTCAGCGGATAGTTGTTGCTAGTTCGGGTTCGTCATGGCGGGCCGTCTGCCGGGAGCTCCGGTCGCCGGCCAGCAGCACGGCGACGGTGACCGCGGCGAGCAGGGCAGCGGCGGCGGCGCAGAGCAGCCCGGTGTGGATGCCGTCGACGAAGGCGCTGCTGGCGGTGGCCCTGACCGGGCCGCCCGCGTGGACGGCCAGGGCGAACGAGCCCCGGGCCTTGTCCGCCAGCCCCGCCGGAACGCCGGACAGGTGCAGGTTGCCGCGGTAGACGGCGGTGACGACGCTGCCGATGACCGCGATGCCCAGCGCGCCGCCCACCTCACGGGACAGGTCGTTGAGCGCCGACCCGACGCCCTGCTGCGCGGCGGGCAGCCCCTCGGTGATGGCGGCGGTGGCCGGGGTCATCGCCGCGCCCATGCCGACGCCGAGCGGGATCAGCCCGGCCAGCAGCAGCCAGTAAGGGGTGGCGGTGCCGACCCGGGAGATGACCACCAGGCCTGCCGCGACCAGTACCAGCCCGGCCGCGCAGACGCCGCGGGCGCCGAAGCGGGCGGCCAGCCTCGGGGTGATCCTGCCGGTGGGCATCATCGCCGCCGACAACGGCAGCACCGACAGCGCGGCCGTCAGCGGGCTGTCACCGCGCACGCCCTGCAGGTACTGCAGGCAGACGAAGGTGAAGCCGAAGAACGCGAAGAACTGAATGAAGATCGACAGGCTGCCGGCCGACAGGCGCCGGTTGCGGAAGTACCGCGGATCGAGCATCGGGTGGGCCCGGCGCAGCTCCCAGACGGTGAAGACGGCCAGCCCGGCCAGCCCGGCGACGATACCGCCGACGGTACGAGGGCTGCCCCAGCCAGCCTCGGGCGCCTCGATGACGCTGAACACCAGGACGGCCAGCCCGGCCGTGGCGAGCAGGGCGCCGCCGGTGTCTAGCCTGGGGGCGTCCGGGTGCGAGGACTCCGGGACGAAGCAGATCGTCCCGGCGATCGCGATCATAGCCAGGACCACGTTGACCGCGAAGGCCGACCGCCAGGAGAACCACTCCAGCAGCGTGCCGGTGCACAGCAGGCCAAGCAGGGCACTGCCGCCGGCGACCGCCGCCCACACGCTGACCGCGCGGGTGCGCGCCGCCGGGGGGAACGTGCCGGTGATCGTGGACAGCGTGGCCGGCATGACCAGGGCCGCGCCCAGGCCGATCAGGCCGCGCAGCAAGATCAGCTCGTTGGCCGACGAGGCGGTCATCGCGACCGCCGAGGCCCCGCCGAAGACGGCGAGCCCGGCGATCAGCGCCCGTCGGCGGCCGTACCGGTCGCCCAGGGCGCCGGCCGGCAGCAGCAGCGCCGCGAAGACCAGCGAGTACGCGTCGATGATCCACTCCAGCTGGGTCTGGGTGGCGCCGGTGCTGCGCGCCAGGTCGGGCAGGGCCACGTTCAGCGACGCCATCGCCGCGCAAACGGCGCCCAGCGCGATGCAGACCACCGCGGTCACAAGCGAGGTGCTGGCCTGGCGGGGAGTGGTGGACCGGCGGGAGGTGCCGCGCCGGAGGGTGGCCGCGATGAGCGCCACGAGGCCGGCCGCCAAGGCGACGATCATGATGAACTCCAGATCTAAAGAGAAGGAACATTCGTTTTAAGAACAGCACGACGATGACTCAACTGTCAAGAGCGAATATTCCTTCTCTTTGTGATACGGTGGCGCCATGCCACGCATCACTGAGGAACGCCGGGAGGCCCGGCGCGAGCAGATCCTGGACGCCGCACGGGCCTGCCTTCTCGAGCACGGACTCGAGAAGGTGTCGATGGAGATGATCATCGCCCGCTCCGGGCTGTCAACCGGCGCCGTCTACCGCTACTTCAAGGGGAAGGACGAGATCATCGGGGCCGCGGTGACGGCGTCCGCGAGAGAGATCGGCGTGGCCTTCGCGCCGATCCTGGCCGGCCCGTCCCCGGGCCTGCCCGCCCAGCTGGTCGAGAAGCTGCTCGAGGCCTGGGTCAGCTACTCCATCAGCGGGGTGGGTCCCGCCGCTGGCGTCGACCGGATGCCGGTCGCGGTGCACGGCTGGAGCTACGCCCAGACCGATCCGGACGTCATGGCCGCGCTGCGGGCGAACCTGCGGGGCTTCCGGGAACGATGTGTGCCGCTCGTCAAGCGGTGGCAGGACGAGGGCGAGGTCGCCGCCGACGCCGACCCGGCCGCGGTGGCGCAGCTGATGCTCTCCATCAGCCTCGGGTTCGTGGCTCAGCGCTCGCTGGCAGGCGACGCCGACGCCGGGGCACACGCCTGCGCCCTGGCCGCGCTCACGCGGCAGCCCGCGCCGGGGACGATCACGGACAGCAGATAGAGCCGAGGACGTCGTCGGTTTCGAGCAGGCGGCGCAGCCGCCGGAGCCCGTAGTGGACCCGGGTACGCAAGGTACCAGGCGAAATGCCGAGCTCAGCGGCGACCTCGGCGTGCGGACGGTCGCGCAGCACCGTCTCGACCACCGCGTGCCGATGATGCGCCCCGATGCTGCGCAGGGCATCCCGCAGCTGGGAGCGCAGGATCAGCAGGTCGATGCCGTCAACACCGGACGCGGGCGGGTCCTCGCCGGCCGGCCCGGACGCCAGCGGAGGCCGCCGGACCCGCGCCTTGACCATGTCGATCGCGGTGTTCGCGGTGATGACGAGCAGCCAGTTCACCAGGGGGCCGCCCGAGGGATCAAACGATGAGCAGGACCGCCAGGCCCGGAGGAACGCTTCCTGGACGACATCCTCGGCGAGGTCGGGATCGACGACGACCCGGCGGGCGCGGGCGAGCATACGACCGTGATAGGCGGCGTGCGCGGCCGCCATGCCGCGCTCCGTGCAAAGCCCGGCGCATCCGTCATGATCGCAGGTGTCGGTGCCGGCCGCGGTCACCGCACCGTGTGCGTTGGGTTTCATGAGCCGAGCGTGCCGCCGGGGTGCCGCCGGCCTCATCGGTCAGCGCTGCCTATTCATACCGTCACGGCTGCCTATCTATAAGGCTCCGCGAGACGCGGGCAGGTGCGCGCGGGATCCCATGAACGCGGCGGGTGCCCGCGGCGTGCTCTGTGTGCTGTCGAGACACGCCGACTCACGGAGTTGAACCATGAATCACCAGCCGCGGCCGCGGTGGACGTTCGCCGTCACGTCGCTGGCACTGTTCGCGGTCACGCTGGACCGGCTCGTGGTAGCGACCGCGCTCCCGGCCATCCGGGCCGGCCTGGGCGCGCGGGCCGCCGACCTGGAGTGGACGGTGAACGCCTACACGCTCAGCTTCGCCGTGCTGCTGCTGACCGGCGGCGCGCTTGGCGACCGGTTCGGCCGCCGCCGGATGTTCACGATCGGCGTGGCGGTCTTCACGGCCGGGTCGGCCGCCGCCGCGCTCGCGCCGGCGGCCGGCGCTCTGGTGGCCGCGCGGGCGCTGCAAGGGGCGGGCGGCGCGCTGGTCGCACCGCTGACCCTGACGATGCTCTCGGCGGTGACACCGCCCGCGCGCCGCGGTGCGGTACTCGGGGCGTGGGGCGGGATCGGCGGGCTTGGCGCGGCACTCGGACCCCTGGCGGGCGGTGCCCTGGCCAGCGTCGCCGGCTGGCGCGCCATCTTCTGGATGAACGTTCCGCTGGGACTGACGCTGATCGCGCTGAGCCGTCTGCGGCTCACGGAAAGCCACGGTCCGCAACGGGAACTGGACCTCGCGGGTGTCGCGCTGGGCAGCGCCGGGCTGTTCGGCGTGATCTGGGCGGTGATCCGCGCCGGCGCCGTCGGGTGGGCGAGCACTGAGGTGCCGGCGACCCTCGGTTGCGGCGTGCTGCTGCTGATGCTGTTCGTCATCTGGGAGGTACGGACGCCGGACCCGATGCTGCCGATGCGTTTCTTCCGCAACCGGGTGTTCGCGACCTGCGGGCTGGCCTCGCTCATGATGTACTCCGCCATGTTCGGCGCGCTGTTCCTGATAGCTCAGCTACTGCAGTCCGGGCTGGGCGCGACACCGCTGCAAGCGGGCCTGCGCATGCTGCCGATGGCCGTCATGCCCATGCTGGTCTCGCCGGCCGGCGGTGTCCTGGCGGACCGGGTCGGCTTCCGCGCGCTGCTGATCTGCGGTCTGGCGGCGGAGGCGATCGCACTGGGCTGGCTGGCCGGCGTCGTGACCCCGGAAGTGTCCTACGGTTTTCTCGTACCGCCCATGGTGCTGGCGGGCCTGGGGAGCGCGTTGTTCTTCGCGCCCGTGGCGAGCGGGATGCTGTCGGCTGTCGCGGCGGGGGAGCACGGGAAGGCGTCCGGCGCGGCCACGACGATCCGCGAAGTGGCGGCCGCGAGCGGCGTGGCGGTGCTAGGCCTGGTCTTCGCCGGGCATGGCGGCTACGCGTCCCGCGCGGACTTCGTCGCCGGCTTCGTGCCCGCGATGTGGCTCGCCGCGGGGCTTGCCGCGGCCGGCGCGCTGGCCGCTGTGGCCCTGCCGCGCGCCCGGGTGGGAGAATACCGCTCGTGGTCCCGTACCTGCTGGAACGGCAGGCAGAGCTGCGAACGCTCAGCACGGCCGTCGAACGAGCCGGCCAGGGGCGCGGGTCAGCCGTACTGATGCCCGGCGAGGCCGGCGTCGGCAAGACCAGCCTCGTGCACGCTTTTCTCGCCGCGGCGGCCGGCCGGGCGCGGGTCCTCGCCGGCGCGTGCGAAGACCTGCTGACGCCGCGGGCGCTGGGCCCGCTGCGAGACGCCGCCAGGTCAGCCGCGGGCGGGCCGCTCGCCGTGGCGCTGTCCCCGCGCACCGACCCGGATCTCGTGTTCACGGCCGCGTGCGACGAACTGGCGTCGCCGCCTTCCCCGGCCATCCTCGTGATCGAGGATGCTCACTGGGCCGATGGCGCCACGCTCGACGTGCTGCGTTACCTCGGTCCCCGGGTCCCGAGCCTGCCAGCGGTCCTGCTGGTGACCTACCGCGACGACGCCCTTGCCCGGAACCACCCGTTGCGCGGTGTCCTTGGTGCGCTCGGCAGCGCGGCGACCCGGCTGCCGTTGACCCGGCTCACCCTGGACGCGGTCCGTCAGCTGGCCGCCGCGACGAACGTCGATCCCGGCGAGCTGTTCCGGCTCACCGGCGGCAACCCGTTCTACGTCACCGAGGTGCTCGCCAACCCGGACGCGGTGGTCCCGCCGACGGTCGTTGACGCGATACTGGCTCGGGTGGGCGCCTTGAGCTGGGAAGCTCAGGGCGCGCTGGATCGGCTGGCGGTCGTGCCGTCTGGCGCCGAGGTGAGCCTGCTGCGCGTCCTGGTCGGCGACCTCGCCCCGGTCGCCGAGGCCGAGCGGGCCGGCGTGGTGGAAGTACGCGGTGAGGTCGTGGCCTTCCGGCACGAGCTCGCCCGCCGGGCTGTCGCGGAATCACTGCCGGCCAGCGTCCGGCTGGACCTGAACGCGGACGTGCTGCGCGCTCTTCTCACGCGCCCGGACCCCGACCTGTTCCGGGTCCTGCACCACGCCGTGGAGGCCGGCGACGACGCCGCTGTCGTCACGCACGGCACAGCGGCGGCACGGGAGGCCACCCGGGTCGGCGCGCACCGGCAGGCGGCGGCCTGCTACGCCCAGGTCCTCGCCCGCGGTCACCTGCTGACTACCGCCCGCCGGGCCGCGCTCGGCGAGGCGTACGCGTGGGCCTTGTCCAACAGCAACCAGCTGCATTTCGCGACGGATGCCGCGGCAACGGCCGCGGAGCTCTGGCAGCAGCACGGCGATGACAGCCGGCTCGTCCGGGCCTTGGTGACCCTGTCCCGGCAGCAGTGGCTGACCGAGCGCCCCGCCGCCGCGCGCGCATCCGGAGAGCGCGCCTTCGAGCTGGCCCGGCCGCTCGGCGACAGCTACCAGAATGCGCTCGCCACGCTGAACCTCGGCGGCCTCCTCGTTCTCACCGACCGGGAGAAGGATGGGCTGGCGTACCTGGATGAAGCGCTCCGCATCGCCGAACGCTGCGGCGCCACCAGCGTGGTCGCGCTGTGCCGCAACTACCGGGGTTCGGCGCTGCTGCAGCTGGGTGACCGCAGCGGGTGCGATGACCTGCTGCGCAGCATGGCGCAGGCGGCCGCGCTGGGCAACCACGAGTACGTGATGCGGGCCTACTACAACCTCATCGAGGGCCTGTGGCGGCTCGGCGAGTATCGCCAGGCGCTCGGCTACCTCGAGCAGGCGGAGAACTTCGGCCGGGACAGGGACTTCCGCGTCTACGGCTACATGTTCGCCGCGCGCCGCTGCCGGCTGGCGCTGATGCGCGGCCAGTGGGCGGCGGCCGAGGCCGGGCTGCGGGAGCTGCTGGAGGGACAGGACGATCCCGGCATGATCGGCCGCGAGACGGTTCCCGTGCTGGCCCGGGTGCTGGTGCGGCAGGGCAGCGCCGATGCCCCGGAGTGGCTGGCGCTGGCGGCCCGCCACGCGGCCGGGGCCAATGTGCTGGAGTGGCTGGTGCCGGCCGGCCTCGCGCACATCGAGCACGCCTGGCTGACCGGCGACCGCGCGCGGGCCGGGCCCTATCCGGACGTGCTGCTGGAGCGGACGAACCGTCCCGGCGCCCTCGCGTGGCGCGGCGAACTGCTGATGTACCTGCGCCGGCTCGGCTACCCGGCCGACCCGTTCCCGGGCTGCCCGGAGCCGTACGCCTCCTCGCTGCGCGGCGACTGGCGGGCGGCGTCCGATGCGTGGCTCAGCGAAGGCGACCCGTACGAGAGTGCCGTCGAGCTCGCCGAGTCGGGCCAGGTCGAGCCCGCCAGCAAGGCGCTGGCCATCCTCGACGGCCTCGGCGCCAAGCCCGCGGCGGCCATCGCGCGCAGCCGCCTGCGGGCGATGGGCGTCACCCGGCTGCCGCGCCGGCCGCAGCCGGGCACGCTGGTCAACCCGGCGGGATTGACCGACCGCCAGCTCGAGATCCTGCGGCTGGTCGCGACCGGGCTCTCGAACGCGGAGATCGCGCACCGGCTCGTGGTCTCGCCCCGGACCGTGGACCACCATGTCGCCGCGATCTTGGGCAAGCTCGGCGTGCACACCAGGCGCGAGGCCGCCGCCCGGGCCGCGGAATTCGACCGCTCGCCCTCCCCGGCGGATTGACCTGAGAATTCTCGCGGCGGCGTGAACATCCGCCCCTGCCGTGTCGTGCCCCAGCCGGGCACCAACGACACGGAGGACTCAGCATCATGTCACTATCGGAAACCGCCGCGACACGGCTCGATGATTGCCTGCTCGTTCGCGCTGCGGCTCCAGCGGACTATCCAGCGATCCGCGAGGTCGTCCTCGCCGCGTACGGCCAGTACGCGTACCTGGTCGCGCCGGACGTCTTCGAACCCTACCTCGCCGACTTGCTCGACCTGGAAAAACACGCTCGCAACGGGCGATGGCTCGTCGTCGAGGCGGACGGACAGATCCAAGGATCCGGGGCGTTCTACCCGGACGCCGCGGCCCAGGGGGTCGGGCTGCCGCCCGGTTGGGCAAGCGGACGCGGGCTCGCCGTCCGTCCCGCCGTGCGGGGGCGCGGCGTCGCGCGCGCCCTGCTCGCCGCCGCCGAGTGCCTCGCGGAAGACAGCGGGGCGCCGGTCTTCGCGTTCCACACGGCCAGCTTCATGACCAGCGCCATCGCCCTGTACGAGCGACTCGGTTACTGCCGGGCGCCGGAGTTCGACTACAACATGGCCGCCCACTACAGCCCGTCCGCCCAGCCCATCACGTCGATCGCTTTCTACCGCCGCCTGGGCAGCGCACCGCAACTTCGGAGGATCAAATGACCACCCGCACCCACTCCCGCACCCGGCCGGTCAGCGCGCCGCCCTACTACCAGGGGCGCCCGGCTGTCTTCTGGCTAGCCGTTTTCGCACCCCCCAGCCGGCGGCCTGCGCCGGGGACGATCACATGAGTGCGCGACGTCTGACCCTGGCACGGGGCCAAACATCGCGCAATGCTCGAAGCGGCCGTGAGCCTCGGACCAGAAGGCCCTGACAGGTGACGCCGCGGCTGGCGCGCCGCCCTCGGTGCCGACCCCGCCCTGGCCCGCGGCCTGAACACGCACGCCGGCCGGCTGGCCAGCGCCCCGGTGGCGCAGGCCCGCGGCTACGAAGCCGTCTCCCTGGCGGACATCCTCTCCTACCTCATCGTCCCGAACGGACCCGGCTGACTCCGCCAGGCAGGGTCTTCCGGGCGGGTGATTGATCACGGTACGGGAGTGCCGGCAGGGGCTGACGGGGGGTACGGAAAGTACGCGGCCTCGTATGGATACCCGGCGGGGTATCCATACGGCCAGCTTTTCATGATCATGAAAGAATTGCACTCCATAGCGATGAAAAGTCTCGGCCAAGAACAAATCCTTCGCGATCTTGGCGATGCGATTGAGGTTGATTATTTGTTAAATCCGAAATTCCGGATTTGATACCCCAGAGCCGCCCGATCGAGAGTTGACGCGAACCGCAGCACACGCGTAGCATCCAGTTATAAAACATGGCGCGGACCGACTGATCTCGGGGGAGTGCGGACGCCAGTGCTTATTGCATTTCGTGCGAGTCCATCATTCGCTGGCACCTAGTCGCGCTCGGATGAGCAGCACGGAAATCGAGTTCACCCAGATCGGAGAGCGGAAATGTTCTTCTCTTTTGCCGATAAAAACCCCTTGCAGGACCTGGGAAAGGGCCTCAAGCTTAAGGTTCTGGGGGGTATGCAGAACCTTGACGCTATCCACTGGAATCTGGACGACAAAACGGTACTTAAAGGGCATCAACATCCGCAAGAGCAGTTCGGGTACGTGATCTCAGGATCGTTGGAAGCCACCGTCGGTAATGACACCGCCATCCTGAAGGCTGGGGATTCGTACTTCATACCGGCCAATACTTGGCACCAGTTGGTCACCATCGGACAGACCGAAGTGATCGATATGTTCGCCCCGCCGAGAGACATCAACGAGATCATCCGCCTGGCCGAGGGCGGGGACCCTGAACCTGTCCATTAATTTAGCCGCCCATGAGGTCGCCGCGCACCCGGCCGACGGCATGCTGTCGGTCATCGCGCTTCCCCTGGCTATGAGTTCTTGCTCAGCTTCTCCGCCAGCGCCTCCATCGACGGCACAACCGCGGCCGGGACGTTCGATCAGTTGCGCTCAGACATTCTCGACATCTGTGAAGAGGAGCTTGACACCGCCAGTCGCCGACTCGAAAACCTTGGAGACAAACGCGCCTGCCTCTCCGGTCGTTACGGCCTTGCTGGCCGCATCATAGTCGGTGAAGTACATGTCGAGTATGCGATAAGCCGGGGTCGCGCTGCCATCCTCTTTCGGCCAGACCTTCGCGCTCTCTATTCTTGTGACTCCGGGGATCTTCTTCGCCAGAGCGAGCTGCTCGGGGTAACCGGCCTCGAAGGCGGCGGGGTCTTGAGGGTTCTCGTAGATTGCAGTGATCTTCGTCGGCATCGTTCTTGTCCTTTCTCCGGTGATACCGTCAATGTGCGTCCAACTGGGTCTTCCACAGCGCATTGTCGGGAATTGACTTGTCGGGCACTACGACCTGGATGATGGACGGGCTGCCTGAGTTCGCTAGAGCACCCGTCACGGCATCCTGCAGCTCCCCGTACGTGCCGGCTTTCCATCCCTGGCAGCCGAATACCTCTGACAGCTTGCTGTAATTCCACGAGTGCAAGATGCACGACTTGTAGAACGGCTTGCCGGTAGTGAAAACCGTTGAATCAGCGAGCCACTGCTCTACGCCGTAGACTTCATTGTCGATTACGAAGATAATGGGGTTGAGCTCGAAGCGAGTCTGCGTCGAGAGGCATTGGGCGGTCATTTGGAAGCCGCCGTCACCCGAGAAGACCATTACCCTCTGGTCGGACCTCTTTGCCAGGCAGATACCCGTCGCGGCCGGCCCGATGTAACCTATCGCTGAGTAGGATGACTGAATGATAAACCCGCCCTGGCTGGGCACATGGAGTAGCAGGCTCCCGAAGTAGTTCAGGCTCGCATCGCTGCCGACGATGGTGTTCCCATCGATATACTGTTGTATGAAGTTGTAGAATCCCGTGTACGTGATCTCATCGTCTGAGCCCACGGTCGGCGCGCTATAAGCCGGCTTCTCCGGCAGGTTCCGCCCTCGGGACGCAACCTTTTTTTCCAGTATAGCGTCTATCAGGTGCTCCAACGCGACCTGTCCGCCGAAATAGGTTCCGAACTTGACTGCGTCGAACGACGCAAATGCGGTCTTGTCGAAGTCTGGGTCCCAGCCCAGGGAGTTGATGTCTGTCAGCCACACGCCGAGGGCCAGTATGAAATCAGACGTCTTGGCCAGATCGAGAACGGCCGTCGATGATGCCTGGCCGTCGAGTACGCCGGCAAACAGCGCATCATCTTCGGAAAGGACGGCCTTACTCAGGAGTTCCGTAACGAATGGGACGTTCAGTTGCTGTATCAGGCTCATGGCCTTGTCCTGAAGGCCGAGGCGGTCGATCTCTGGGCCAAGCCAGATGAGGGGGTTCTCGGCGGTTTCGAGCTTTGCGCAGATTTGTGCGACTGACTGTTCCAGGCTGGTCTCATCCGACAAGGTCCTGGCTGGCTTCAGAACACCGCTCGGTGGCGCGCACTGCAAGTCGACCATGTCCTGGAGAAGCTCGATGTATATCGGGCGCCGTTCGCTGATGCACTGGGTCAGTGCATAATCTATCAGCATCGGCGCGAGGTCAGGATTGTCGATTCGTATGGCTGCGACCGTTATGTGCTCGAACGACTGAAGATCCGTTTCACGTCCGCTGATGAAGTGATGTGCGCTGAAGCCAGTCTGCTCGAAGGTGATAGTCTTCTTGATGCTCGGTGTGCCGTTGATCAGCACGATCGGCACCTTCTCGACG
>Ga0306924_10006771_pt1 | contig 11428 bp, 7 predicted proteins | sample sta12Can44000111_FD_203756 | JGI IMG/M metagenome (GOLD analysis project Ga0306924, IMG submission 203756) | Lab enrichment of tropical soil microbial communities from Luquillo Experimental Forest, Puerto Rico - statanox.12C.anox.44.000.111 (v2)... | ecosystem: Environmental > Terrestrial > Soil...
TGGAGAATGTTCTCGCTCGCCTCCACCAGCTTGCGTCCCACAAAGTTCGCCGTCAGGAACCCGAGCAGCGTCAAGGCCACAAGGGCGACGATCAGGCCGGTCCCGGGTATTTTTACCGGCAGATAGGTCTCGGGACGATAGGCGACCGGAATAACCGGTCTAACGAGATCATCGACCCAATTGATGAACCACCAGGTCAGCCCAACAGTGATGTAGATCGGACCCACCAGAACGAGTCCGGTCAGGAAATAATTGCGCAGCCTGCTGATCACTCCGTGGTGTGATGGCTTTTCCGGCTCAGGCTTGTCGCCGGCGGCGGGCTGCAGTGTCGGCATCGTGTCAAGCTTGGCCATGCTACTTGCAATCACTCCACGGTGACCGATTTGGCAAGATTGCGCGGCTGATCGACGTCGGTGCCCATCACAACTGCCGTGTGATAGGCGATCAGCTGCACCGCGATCGCGTAGACCAGGGGCGTCACCGTGGCTGGCATAGCCGGAAGAGCGAGCGTAGGCAATGCGTGCTCGTGCACTTCATGGGCGCCCTTCGGGTCGGTGATCAGAATGATCTTGCCGCGACGCGCTGCGACCTCCTGCAGGTTTGACAGTGTCTTCTCGAATATGTGGTCGAAAGGCGCGATGACGATGACGGGCATCTGCTCGTCAATAAGGGCGATAGGGCCGTGCTTGAGCTCGCCGGCGGCATATCCTTCGGCATGGATATAGGATATCTCCTTCAGCTTCAGCGCGCCTTCGAGCGCCACCGGGAAGCTGGTGCCGCGGCCGAGATAGAGCACATTGCGGCTTTTCGCCAGATCGACCGCAAGCTGCTCGATCTGCGGCTCGAGCGCGAGCGCCTCCGTCATCAGGCGCGGCACCTCGATCAGCGCGCGAACGAGTGCATGCTCCTCATCCGCGGACAAGACACCGCGCGCTCGCCCAGCCGCGATCGCAAGGCAGGCGAGCACCGCCAGCTGACAGGTGAACGCTTTGCTGGAAGCGACGCAGATTTCCGGCCCTGCCAGCGTCGGCATCACCAGGTCGCTTTCGCGCGCAATGGTCGAGGTGGGAACATTGACGATCGCCAGCGCGTGTTGCCGATGCTGCTTGGCATAGCGCAGGGTCGCCAGCGTGTCGGCGGTCTCTCCCGATTGTGAGACGAAAATAGCAAGTCCGCAGGCGTCGAGCGGGACCTCGCGATAGCGATATTCGGACGCGACGTCGATCTCGACCGGCAAACGCGCCAGCCGCTCGAGCCAATATCTCGCGATCAGTCCGGCATAATAGGACGTGCCGCAAGCCGAGATCGAGACCCGGTTGAGACGGCGCAGGTCAAAGGGCAGGTCGAGCGGAAGCCGCACGCGCTCATTCGCCATGTCGAGATAATGAGCCAGCGTGTGACCCACCACCTCGGGCTGCTCATGGATCTCCTTCGCCATGAAGTGGCGGTAATTGCCCTTGTCCACCAGGAATGCGGACGCGGAGGAGCGCAGAACCGCGCGCTCGACCTTGCTGCCCTTGGCATCGCGAACCTCCGCGCCAGTGCGCGTGATGAGGACCGAATCTCCGTCCTCGAGGTAGGAGATGGCATCCGTGAATGGGGCGAGGGCAATGGCATCGGAGCCGAGAAACATTTCGCCGTCGCCATAGCCGATCGCCAGCGGGGAGCCTTTGCGCGCTCCGATAAGCAGGTTCTCCTCGCCCGAAAAGAGGAAAGCGAGTGCAAATGCTCCGCGCAAGCGTGGCAGCGCAGCCGCAACCGCCTCGGCCGGCGAATGACCGTTCCTCATCTCCTGGGTAACGAGATGCGCGACGACCTCGGTGTCGGTGTCGGAGCCGAACTCGGCGCCCTTTTCTTGCAACTCGTCGCGCAGCTCGCGGAAGTTCTCGATGATGCCGTTGTGCACGACCGCGAGGCGATCGGTAGCATGGGGGTGCGCGTTGCTCTCCGTGGGGCGACCGTGGGTAGCCCAACGGGTGTGGCCGATCCCGATTGTGCCCGCAAGCGGCTCGGCGGTGAGCCGTGCCTCGAGATTGCGGAGCTTGCCCTCGGCGCGACGCCGCACGAGTAGGCCGCCTTCGAGCGTGGCCACCCCCGCCGAATCATATCCGCGGTATTCGAGCCGCTTGAGAGCATCCACCAGGAGCGGTGCAACCGGCTCACGTCCGAGAATGCCCACAATACCGCACATGCGACCGATGGCTCCCCCTCATGGACTACCTGAGAAACCGAGACACTAGCGCGTTGCCGGTATATCGGCGCTGAACCGGCCCAAGAAAACCGAAAATATCCTTCAAATTGTGACAATGAGGATCATGACTTCTTCTTCGCTCGGGCCCTGCGCTCGTGCAGCCGGCGCGCCCAACCCTCCTTGACGATCTGCCGCCCGCGAGCAAGTGCGAGCGCCTCAGGCGCAACGTCATGAATAATCACGGAACCCGCGCCGACATAAGCGCCGTCCCCGACCTTGACCGGAGCCACCAGGGCCGAGTTCGACCCGATGAAGACATTCTTGCCGATCTCGGTGCGATGCTTGGCAAGGCCGTCGTAGTTGCAGGTGATCGTCCCGGCGCCAACGTTTGTCCCCGCCCCGATCGTTGCGTCGCCAATGTAGCTCAAGTGGTTGGCCTTGGCGCCGGCCTCGATCAGAGCTTCCTTGATCTCGACGAAATTGCCGATGTGCACGTCTGCGTCCAGCCGTGCCCCGGGGCGCAGCCTTGCAAATGGTCCGATCGAGGCACCCTTGCCCACGTGGGCGCGATCGAGATGCGAGAACGAGCGGATCACCGCATTGTCCTCGACCGTCACGCCAGGCCCGAAAACCACGAACGGCTCCACCACCACGTCGCGCCCGAACACCGTATCGGCAGACAGGAACACGGTTTCCGGGGCCGCCATGGTGACGCCCGCCTCCAAAGCGGCGCTACGCAAACGCTGCTGCAACGCGGCTTCCGAATCGGCAAGCTGAGCCTTGGTGTTGACACCTCGCACATCGTCCTCCTCGGTCTCGATCACGACCGCCTTGCGCCCCAATCCGCGAGCGATCGCGATCGCGTCAGTCAGGTAGAATTCACCCTTGCGGTTGTCGTTGCCGACCCGATCGAGAATTGAAAGCGCGCCTGCACCGGCAAAAGCCATCAGGCCGCCGTTGCAAAGATCAATGCTGCGTTCAGCTGCGGTTGCCTCGAGCTCCTCCCGGATAGCCACGACCTGTCCGCCCTCGAGCAGGATGCGGCCATAACCGGTCGGATCTTTCGGCCGGAAGCCGAGCACAACGAGGTCGGCACCTGCGGCAAGGGCTTGCCGCATGCGCATGAGCGTCTGCGTGCGAATGAGCGGCGTGTCGGCAAAGATCACAAGAACATCATCGGGCTCGCGCGCGATCGCGCTGCGTGCGGCCAACACAGCATGGGCGCTTCCGCGGCGATCCGCCTGCACGAAGATTTCGGCATCGGGCAGAATGCGCTTGGCTTCCGCTATGACCTCTGCCGCATCTGGCCCGACTACGACTGCGGTCCTCGTGCTGCCGCTTGCGCGCACGGCCGCAAGCGTGTGCGCGAGCAGGGAACGGCCCGCAAGCGCATGCAGCACTTTGGGCCGGGCCGAACGCATGCGGGTGCCCTCGCCGGCGGCGAGCACAATAGCCAGACAGCTGCGCTCGCGAGTCAAAAGGGAGCCTCCAGGCGCCATGGTCCGCGCCCTCATATCCGACGCCATCGCGGCGGAAAAGTGCGCTGGAGCGCGTAGCCCGGATTGGAGCGCGCCCCTCACCCCCTCGCTCTCCCCGTGAAGAACGGGGAGAGGGAGTTCACGATCGGAGCTGAAAGTCCATAAGTACGGGGAGCGTTTCACTCCCTCGCCCCGCGTTTGCGGGGAGAGGGTGGGGTGAGGGGCGTCTCGTCGCCATATGGTTAGAATTTGCGAATCGCCGCACTAGAACCGGGCTGTGCGTGACGGTAAGGAAGCATGCATGGCGGTCCAACTTTTTCTTCCCACAGCACGTCAGACAAACTGGCTCTTGATTGTCGGCTTTCTTTCGCTGGGGGAAGCACTTTATCTGCGCTATTTTGGAGTGGAGAACTCGCAGGTATCGCTCGCCTGCCAGTCCGGGCTCAACAGCTCGATGTGCTCCACCCTCAAGGTGGTGATACCACTGTTCAGGCACTCTGTATTCGGCTGGAGCGCGATCGCGGCGGCATTGCTCAATCTGCTGCGGCCTTCGCTCGTGCTCACCGCATTTGCGCTCGCCGCCACAAGTTTCGGTCTGGTGCTGCACAACACGGCGCTGTCCGGATTGGCAGCCGCCCTGCTGATGCTCAGCTTGGCGCGGGCTGCGCCCGCAGCAGAATGAGTGCCAGCAGAGCCAAGCCGCCCGCGAACCAGCAGGCCTGCCAGTTGGCGAAGCCCTCATTGAGCGCGATGTAGAGTGCCGCCGAGACGAGCGCGAACGCCATGACAAGCTCCGCGGCGGGCGCCTTTGGGCGCAGCTTCCATGTCCGAAGGAAAAGAAACGGCACCGCTGCCCCCGTGAGTGGCGCGAAGGGAAAATCAAGATAGCGCGGATCGAAGACGAGGCCGAGCGCCGCCGGGACTGCAAGGAGCGCCAGCGCGATCAGCACTATACCGATCGAGAGCTCGATGCGCTCGGCGCCCTTGCGTCCGTTACGACCGAGAATCTGTGCGAAGGAAGGCAAGGTCTTTCCGGCTGCCAGCACCAAAGCCGCCAGGATTGGCGACAGAAGTGCAACCGCCGCCCATGCAAGTGAACGCAGCCAGCCACCGGCTCCAAGGCTTTCCAGAGGCACATTCTCGACTGTCCAGCCAATCAGGCTTCCCGAAACAGTCGCCATCGCCGCAACTCTCAGCCACGAAACAACGTTCTGCGCGGCAGCGGCCGACCGCCAACCGAGCAGAGCCGACAGGAACACCGCGGCCGCAAGCGCTATGCCGCCTGTCGCTTGCCAGCGCCAGTACGGGTGGTTGGAAACGCTCGCACCCCAGGTGAATTTGGCAGCGCGCCGATACGCATCGAAAAGCCCCCAGTGGCCGCCCACTGTGCCTTCGAGCTGGCGCTTCCAGGGCTGGTCATAAGCCTCGATCAGGTTGACGCGGTAGCTCTCTCGGCCAGCCAGCGCCAGCACCTCTTGCATCGCGCGCGCCTGATTGACCGGCGAGGGCAAGGCTCCTTCCCGCATGCGGCCGGCGCTCGGCCAGCCGAACTCGCCGACGAGAATTTCCTTTTGCGGAAACGCCGCGACCACCCGGCTGCGGATCGCCTCAACGTGACGCGCAGCATCCCGGGAGGGAATGGGAAAATCTTCCCAATAAGGGAGGATATGGACAGTCACGAAATCGACCTCGCCGGCAAGCTCCCGGTAGCGAAGCCAGTATTCCCATACATCGGCGTAGGTCACCGGCATTGCGACACGCGATTTGACCTCGCGGATCGTGCGGGCAAGGTCGGGCGGCGACATCTCCCCGCGCAATAGAACCTCGTTGCCGACGACAACGGCCGCGATCACGTCAGGGAATTTCCTCGCCAGCGCTACTACGGTCTCGATCTCCTTGCGGTTGCGCTCCGGCAAGCTGGACAGCCACAGGCCTTGCAGCACTTTCATGCCGTGGCGGGCGGCGATTTCTGCAATTCGATCGAGCCCATGCTCGACAGAATACGTCCGCACGCAGCCGGTGATCTGCTTGAGTTGAGCCAAGTCCTGGTCGATGTGCTGCGGGTCGACCGGAATCTCAGGCCCGAGCGGGCTCTCGTCGCCGCGGAAAGGCGTATACGAGATGCAGTGAATCTTGTTGGGCGCGAAAGCAGCTGCCGGCGGCATTTCGACCGAGGCGCCAAGCCAGCCCCACGCTGCGACGATCGCCGCAGCCGAGCAGGCAAACAGCGCCAAGGCAAACGATCCTGCTATCCTCATTGCCCCAACATGCTCATTGAGATACTTGGCGAGCGCCGTGCGCCCTGCTTTAATTGCGGTGTCTCGCCGTTTCGCCGCAATGCTGACCATTCCGGCCGGTAAAGCTGAGGGCGATCACGGGCGCAAGACCACAAATCAAGGGCAAACATGCCTCTCCTCGTTAAGCGTTTGGCTGTCGCGAGCCTGGCCGCGGCAATGGTTCTTTTTGTCGCGCATTGCGCCTTCGCGCAAAACAACGAGCAAAAGCCGGCCGAAAAGCAGCAGCCTGCCGAGAGCAAGGAAACCCCAAAGAAGGCCGACGAATTTGCCGAGGCCGAGAAGGTATTGGGAGGGGCGGCCGCCAGGCCGGAATGCGTGTGGCTGGGCCGGCGCGTCGTCAACCTGCTGTGGCGCGACGACCTCGACACCGCTTTCCGCCATCTCGATCTTTACGATCGCTTTGGGTGCCCTTCCGGACATATTCAAGCGAGCTTCCGCTGCGTGATCCGCCAAGGAGCGCTTGACCCAAAAGCGACCGACGCCCTCAACAGTCGGGTGCATGACTGCTGGCTCAATCCGAGTCTCGAGCTGCAGGGGACCGCGGCCGTCCCCAGCGGCACGACAAATCGCTAGAGCCTGTCTCGGTACGTTAGAATCACACGCCGTCATGGCCGGGCTCGTCCCGGCCATCCACGTCTTGGCTATGCTACCGAAGACGTGGATGCGCGGGACAAGCCCGCGCATGACGTGAACCGCTTTAGTGCCAGGAAAGTCTTTTCTCGTCAGTCCGGGCATTCGTGGAACGCGCGCAAGCTGTACAAACATTCAGATTGAGTTTTATTAGATTTCCTACGGAACGATTTTATTGTGACGATATTATTTTCCTTGAAACCGCCACGACTGCGGCCTACTTGCAATATCAGTCACAGCTGAGGTACGCTGCTCGCGATCTTGGTTGACCCTGGGGGACGGGTTCGGTCCCTGCTTCTCTGCCTGGCTGGCTAGCGTTCCATGCGCACCGTCGCTGTTGTGGTGGCGCTTGTTCTCTGCGTGCATGCTGCGCTTTGGGCACTGCTCCAGCCGCACGAGATGGTCGCCAATGTCGACCCGCCGCTGGCCAGCGTTTCCTACTCTCCCTACACGCGCTCGCAGCATCCGGATTACGGGGATCGACCCACAGAGCAGCAGATCCGTGACGATCTGAAAGTGCTCAGCCCCTACACTCAGGCGATTCGCACGTACAGCACGACCGGCGGCGGCGAGCTCGTGCCGGCAATTGCCGCCGAGCTCGGGCTCAAGGTCACGCTCGGCATCTGGATCGACAAGAACGAGGCCCGCAACGAGCGGGAGATTCAGTCGGCGATTGCACTCGCACGACGCTATCGCAACGTGAACGCGATCGTGGTCGGTAACGAGACGATCTACCGCGCGGAGAAGACCATTCCCGAGCTCGTCCAGCTCATTCAACGCGTGAAGCGGCAGACGCAAGTGCCTGTCACCACGGGTGAAATCTGGTCGGTCTGGGCGGATCATCCCGAGCTCGCCTCCGCCGTCGACTTCATCGCCGCCCATATCCTTCCGTACTGGGAGGGGATAGCCGCCGAGAAGACGGTCGATCAGACCATCCTGTTCTATGACCGGCTGCGCCGCATCCATCCTGGCAAGCGGATCGTGATCGCGGAATTCGGTTGGCCGAGCGCGGGCTACAACATGTTGCACGCCAATCCCGGCCGCATCGAGCAGGCAGCCGTGTTGCGCGATTTCGTCTCGCGCGCCGAAGCGCAGGGCATCGACTACAACATCATCGAGGCGTTCGATCAACCGTGGAAGACCAAGGAGGGCAGCGTCGGCATGTACTGGGGCATCTTCGATGCCGGCCGGCACGCCAAGTTCAGCTGGGCGGGAGCGGTGACCAATGCCGATCATTGGAAGATCGCCAGTCTCGCCGTCCTGCTCGGGCTTTTGCTGTCGCTGCCAATCCTGGCAAGAGGCCATGCAACGGCCAGCGAGGCGTTGGTGCTTGCGGCGGCGGCCAACGTCGTCGGAGCCTGGTTCGCCTCGATCTTCACCTTTTGGCAGAGCCATTATTTCGTGCCCGGGGCGGCGTTCGCGCTCGCCTTTGGCATCGCGCTTCTCCTTCCGCTGATCGCGATTGCGCTCAAGCGCGTCGAGGAGATTGCGGTGATCGCCTTCGGGCGGGGCCCCCGCCGCCTCATCACGGAGACACTTGCGCCGGCCGCGGCCTTCGCGCCGAAAGTCTCAGTGCATATACCGGCCTGCCGCGAGCCGCCGGAAATGCTCAAGGCAACGCTCGACGCCGTTTCCCGCCTCGACTATCCGCAGCTCGAGTGCATCATCATCATCAACAATACTCCCGACCCGGCGTTGTGGCGTCCCATTGAGGACCATTGCCGCGCCTTGGGCGAGCACTTCAAATTCGTCCGCGAGGATGAGCTCCGCGGCTTCAAAGCGGGCGCCTTGCGGCTTGCGCTCGAGCATACCGCCGCCGATGCGGAGATCATCGCGGTCATCGACGCCGATTATGTCGTAGGCGCGCGCTGGCTCAAGGATCTGGTGCCCGCCTTCGCCGATCCCGAGGTCGGGATGGTGCAGGCGCCGCAAGACCACCGCGACGGCTCCCGCACTCTGATGCATCATGCCATGAACGGCGAATACGCCGGCTTCTTCGACATCGGCATGGTCCAGCGCAACGAGGTCAACGCGGTCATCGTGCACGGCACGATGTGCCTCATCCGGCGCGCCGCGCTTGTCTCCGCCGGCGGGTGGTCGAGCGATACCATAGTCGAGGACTCCGATCTCGGCCTGAGCGTCCTGGAGCAGGGCTGGCAGATTCACTACACCAATCGGCGCTATGGCCACGGCCTGCTGCCCGATACTTTCGAATCCTACAAGAGGCAGCGCCATCGATGGGCCTATGGTGGCGTTCAGATTCTGAAAAAGCACTGGCGCTCGCTCTTGCCGCGCATGCGCAGTCTGACCAGCCAGCAAAAGCGCGAGTTCAGCTTCGGCTGGCTCAACTGGCTGGGCGCCGAAGCCATCGGCGTGCTGGTGGCGATACTCAATATCCTGTGGGTCCCGGTGGTCGCCTTTGCCGGCATCGCCATTCCTGATCAGATCCTTACGGTCCCGATCCTTGCCGCCTTCGTGGTGACACTTGCTCATTTCATTGCACTCTATCGGCTGCGGGTCTCGATTCCGCGCAGCCAAATGGTCGGCGCGGTGATTGCCGCAATGGCTGTGCAATGGACGGTCGCACGCGCGGTCGGCCATGGCGTGTGGAAGGACCACCTTCCCTTCATGCGCACGGCAAAGGGGGGCGCTACCCGCAAAGGCCCCGACTTCCCGGCCTTCTGGGAGGCGGTGCTGGCCATGCTTCTTCTGGCCGGCGCGGTGACGGTGGTCGTCACCAACTACAAGCAAATCGACGAGATCAACGTTTTCGCGCTGGTGCTGGTGGTCCAGAGCCTGCCGTTCTTGGCGGCGGTCGCCATGGCGAGCGTGGAAGGGTCGCGCTTCAACGAGTTTGCCTATTGGCACGGCCTTCGAGCGAAGATCGCGAACGCATTGCCCCGCGCCGCTGGGACAGCGCACAAGCCCGGCATTGCACAACAGCAGTCACTGGCGACGCCTGGCGACTCCTAGGATGGATTGAGACCGGCAAAGCCGGACGGAACCCATAATGTTTTGAACAAAGTCGATGGGTTTCGGCGCGCCCACCAGGGCCTGAGCGAGAGAGCTGACTCGAACGGCGCGCCTCAACCCATCCTACGCCGCGAGAGCCGTCTCGACGAGCTTCACCCAATACGATGTGCCGAACGGGATAGCTTCATCGTTGAAGTCGTAGGCGGGGTGATGCAAGCCCGCGCTGTCACCGTTGCCGACGAAGATGAAGGCGCCTGGGCGCGCCTCCAGCATGAAGGAGAAATCCTCGGCCCCCATCACGGGCGCGACCTGATCGTCCACCCGCTCGCGACCGACGACCTCACCCGCGACCGATGCCGCAAAGCTCGCCTGGCGCTCGTGGTTGCGGGTTACCGGGTAGTCGCGCCGATACGCGAGCCTGGCGGTTGCACCGTGAAGCTGCGCGGTGCCGGTGACAACCTGCTGCAGGCGCGCCTCGAGCTGGTCGCGGACTTGCGGCGTGAGGCTGCGGGCGGTTCCGCGTAAGAGCGCAGTCTGCGGAATCACGTTGTCGGTCGAGCCGGCCTGAAAAACGCAGATCGAGATCACCGCCGCTTCCAGCGGATCGATGTTGCGCGCAACGATGGACTGTATTTGATTGATGATCTGCGCGCCGACGAGGACCGGATCGATGCACGCATGCGGGCGCGCGGCATGCCCGCCGCGCCCCTCGATCTCGATGATGACGCGATCGGCCGCCGCCATCATTGGCCCGGCGCGCAACGCGAACTGGCCCACCGCAAGCCCGGGATAATTGTGCATCCCGTAGACTTCCTCGATGCGGAAGCGCTCCATGAGGCCGTCCTGCACCATGGCCCTGCCGCCGGCGCCACCCTCCTCCGCCGGCTGGAAGATCACCACAGCGGTGCCGGCAAAATTGCGCGTCTCGGCAAGATAGCGGGCGGCGCCCAGCAGCATCGCGGTGTGTCCGTCATGGCCGCAGGCATGCATCTTGCCGGGAACGGTCGATTTGTAGGTAGGATCGCCCGCCTCCTCGATCGGCAGCGCATCCATGTCGGCGCGCAGGCCGATTGCCCGGCCGCCCCCCTCGCCCGTCCTGCCGCCGCGAATGACGCCAACCACGCCGGTGCGGCCGATGCCGCTGACAACCTCGTCGCAGCCGAAGGCCCTGAGCTTGTCGGCGACGCTCGAGGCCGTGCGCTGCACGTCATAGAGAAGCTCGGGATGCGCATGCAGATCGCGCCGCCAGGCGGTGATCTCGCCGTGAAAATCGGCAATGCGGTTGACGATCGGCATGGATGGCGCTCCTCCCGTCGGACTATTTCTCTCTGGCTCCAGTTCCCTTCCTCGGGCGCAAGCTTAGCGCAGATGGAGAGGGCTGTGACCCAGGATCAGCTGCGAGCGGCTCCAATGTCAGAGGATACCGTAATGGCGTCGGGAGCATCCAGGTGGGAGCGGCGACGCGACTTGACGGCCCAATCTGAGTTATCGCTGTCATCGCCAAAGCGCAACTTTATGGCGAGGCATGGCAACCACACAATCTACTTGCAGTGTCAGATCCACCGGGAATCATTCTCCACGCGAGCGGCACCGTGCTTGTGTCACTTGAACCGGCTTGAGCTCGTTTTGACAAATCAACCGGCCGCGAGGTGTTCAACGCACACGCATCGGGCTTTCGATTGCCTTGACCGCGTCGAGACCTCCACCTACACCCGCGCACGCCAACGGATCGCTGCGCCGTCCTTGCCGGCGCGTGCATTCTTTGCAGAGCCCGTAGCTCAGCCGGTAGAGCACGTGACTTTTAATCACGGGGTCCTGGGTTCGAGTCCCAGCGGGCTCACCAAGCAAGTCAAAGAGAT
>Ga0306924_10006772_pt1 | contig 11426 bp, 11 predicted proteins | sample sta12Can44000111_FD_203756 | JGI IMG/M metagenome (GOLD analysis project Ga0306924, IMG submission 203756) | Lab enrichment of tropical soil microbial communities from Luquillo Experimental Forest, Puerto Rico - statanox.12C.anox.44.000.111 (v2)... | ecosystem: Environmental > Terrestrial >...
CGGCGACGTGCCGCCAGGTCTGGTGTGCAGCGCCGGCGTCGGTTTGCAGGAAGGCCTGGCGGATTGCGGCGGCGACCATGGTGTGCTGGCCCTTGGGTACATGCGCCAGAGCGTTGCGCATCCAATGAACTCGGCATCTTTGCCAGGTCGCACCGAGCACACGGGTGATCGCGTGACGCAAGCCGTCGTGAGCGTCGGAGATGACCAGCTTGACGCCCTTGAGACCGCGCTTGACCAGGCCCTTGAGGAAAGCCGACCAGAACGGTTCGGCTTCGGACGGGCCAAGACCCAGGCCGACGATCTCGCGACGGCCTTCGGTCGTAACCGCCACGGCGATTATTGCCGCGACCGAGACGATGCGGCCGCCGTCACGGACTTTGAGGTAGGTCGCGTCGAGCCAAAGATACGGCCACTCGCCGTCGATCGGCCGCTCGAGGAAAGCGTTGACCCGTTCATCAATATCCTTACAGAGCTTGGAAACCTGGCTCTTTGAGATGCCGCTGAGGCCCATCGCCTGCACCAGCTCCTCGACGCGCCGGGTCGAGACACCGCCGATCCAGGCCTCCTGGATCACCGTGACCAGCGCCTTCTCGGCAGTCTTGCGCGGCTCGAGGAACGGCGGGAAGTAAGATCCCTGACGCAGCTTGGGGATGCGCAGCTGCAGCGAGCCGAGGCGCGTGTCCAGACTCCGCTCGCGATATCCGTTGCGGTAATTGAGCCGGTCAGCGCTGCGCTCGTGACGGCCGGCGCCGATCAAGCCTTCGACATCGGCCTCCATCAGAATTTGCAGCACCGCCTCAGCCACGGCTCGCAAAAAATCGCCATCACCGCTCTTCTGCAGCAGGTCAACCAGCGCCATTCTGTCGTCGGTCATCGGATCCTCGGTGGCTCTCGGGTGAAGCGTTGCAACTCCACCTTAGCCGCCCTTCCCGGTGACCACCTCTCGCTCACGCGCGCACCGGGCTCCAAGTTCTCGCGCATTCCGCCCGACGCGCGCTCACCGCCGAATTTCCACCACAAGCCCGGACGCTAACTTTGCGGCACCCGTGCGCGCCTTCGGCCCTCTTGCGTTCCAACCTGCCACAAAGCGGGCGTAAGCGTTCTTGACGGTTGAACGGGAGCTCGCGGGCAACACGACACCTACTGATCCGCGCTCGCAACGCATCCCGGCAAGTCGCAAGGGGCGGCCATGTAACGAGATCGGGCTCTCAGCCCAAGGTCTGTCGGCGGCCTGCCCGCACCTTTGTGCTCCCGACGCCCCGTGTCCCAGATGGGCTCACCATAACCCGCTTCGCCGAGGAAGCGGCGGACACCAAGGCGCCGAAATCATTATGCCGGATAGCGGATCCCTTGATCCGGCCCCATCACAGTTGCGCGGAGCCAAGCCGTCTCTGCGGCCTTATCGGCATCCGCCACATCGCGATACCAGCATTTCGGTCGCCCGAACGAACCAAAGGTCCAAGCGCCTTCGGCGGTGGTGATCGTGCCGATAGCCGGCGCTTGCATCACTGTCCACGTCGCTCGAGCTGAGCCGCCACTGAGGCGGGCACGTTCAGCTGGCCGGTGCAGGCCGCAACCATCGCCCGGCCAACCCTAGGTCAGCCAGTAGTCCTGCAACGATCTCATGCGCACCCATCGGCGAATTCAGCTTACGGTACGTTTCTTTGCTCCTGGCGTCGCTGCTCTGCCCCAAGATGCTCCAGTAGTTCCGATCGATCGGTAAACCGCCGACCGCAAAATTGACAGCGCCACGAGGTCACTGGCTCATCGGCCGCCGATGCTAGCTCTTGCGATCGCAGAATGCGATTTATTGTAAATTTCCTCGTCGGCACGATCACGCCGCATACTCCTATTGGCAGTCGATCGCAAGCGCTTGCACGTAACCTATGGGGGGAAACGCGTGGACTATGACCAGCCGAAAGTGCTAGCCGCTCGGTTCCGGTAACCACCATGTTGAAGTCAACAGCCAGTCTGGGTCGCGAAGATGATGGTTTGTGAGGGTGCACCAGGCTCGTGTCCGGCTGGTGTCCGATTTAACCGCCCGGCGCATAAATCCATGCCACCAACATGTATTTAATAACAGCGAAACATATTCTAAATACATCTAAGCATATCTGAAAATATTAGTCTATTTTGTGCTTGCAGGCTATCGTGGCAAGCATGTAGCCTTGGCGTATGCCTCGCCCGGTCCTTTTATCCCGCCGTGTTTTTCTTCGCCTGACCGATGAGATGGCGCTCGCGGTCGACCATTGGCGTGGCCGGCTGCCGGGCGTGCCATCGCGCGGCGAGGCGATCCGCCGGCTGATCGCGATCGCGCTGAAGGAGCAAGCCGAGAAATGACCGCGGCCGCCTTGTTGCGCTGCTTCTGGCCGTCCCGGTGGCGTGGCTGGTAGCGCGGTGGGCTGACCGCTACGGCCCGGAGATGCCGGAAGTTCCCGACGCCGGGAACTTTGCCCAACCTTCCCTTTCCCTTTCCCGGCTCTTCGAGCGCATCGGCTGGGCTGCGGTGCTCGGCTATGCAGGCTTCGACCTGATCGACTCGCGCGCGCCCATTGGCCCTGGTGGCTCATTATCGCCACCGGCCCTGTGCTCATCCTCGGTGGAGTGAAGCCATGACTGACGATTTTCCGTGGTCGCTTTGGCGCGGGCGGCTGCGCTCGTCGCGTCGATCGCATACTCGGGATGGTTCGTCTGGGGTGCGGTCGAGGGGGCTTGGCGGATCGATCGTAAGCGGTCGTAAGATCATTAGGGAGGGGTGAGAGGGTCAAAGGTAATACAGTCATACATCTTCTGGCATGGGACGTCGCACTCGGCCATGCAGCGCATGGGGGCCGCAGCGTTTTTACATACTTGCGCGCATTGCTGTTCCGCCGCAAAGCAGCGGTCGGTGGTAACTTTGCCTAGTAACATGCCGTGGGTTGTATTGTTGTCGAACCCGCCCGTAAGAGATAGGTAAATCGCGGCGCGATGTTGGACGATGTCAAGCGCTTGGCGGGCAACAGCATAATCCGCGGTCGAAAACTGTGCCTTCGAGGATATGACAAACCCAAGGCAATATGCGGCTTGTTGTCGCTTTGGGTCGATGCCCTGCGCGGTTGCGCTGTGCAAACATACCAGGATCATCGCGGCCCCTAACGCCAAGCGAGCTAAGGTCATCGTCGCGCCTCCTTTCTGGGACGAGCAGGCTTGCCCTTTGCGATGCTCCTGGGGTGGGCGCGAGAGCTACGGCGATCTTGATAATTCGGGCCAAAGAATTGATATGACCACGGTCAATTTGTCGCAGCGGCGACCGGATCCCCGGCGTCATCATCCCCGACGCTCGGGCAACTCGGTGGCCTGCCGCAACGCGGGCCACCTTCTTTCGAGAAAGACAAACGATGGCAACCGTCCGCAAGCGCACCTACCATGCGGGTACACCCAAAGAGAAGCAGGTTTGGATCGTTGACTATTTCTCAACCGGGAAGGACGGCAAACTCCATCGGCACATCGAGACGTACAAAAAGAAGGGACAGGCGAACGACGTCCTCAAAAAAATCCAAGACGAAGTCGACAAGGGCATCCACACGTCAAAGCGAGAATCGGTCACGGTGGCCGAGGCCGGCGCGTTGTGGATCGGCCAGGCCGAGATAGACAAGCTCGAACGGTCGACGGTCAGGCAATACCGCCAGCACCTCGATCTCCACATCAAACCGTTTCTCGGGCCGCGAAAGCTGTCCGCGCTAACTCCGAAGGCGGTTCAGGAATTCCGCAACAAGTTGATTGCCGAACGCCGCTCGCATGACATGGCGAAGCGGGTGGTCGTTTCCCTGGGCTCGATCCTGGGTCACGCGATGACGATCGGCCTCGTCGCCCGCAACGTCGTTCACGAGCAACCGAAACAGAAACGCAAGCGCGACCAGCAGGTCGAGAGCCGCCGCGGTGCTGATTTGAAGGCCGGCGTTGATTTTCCGAGCCTTAAGGAATTGCGGGCGCTGTTGGCGATGCAGGACCCACGCTGGCGGCCGTTTGTCGTCACCGCGATCTTTACCGGCCTCAGAGCCTCCGAGCTCCGCGGACTGACATGGAGCGACGTCGACCTCGAGAGCGGCGTGTTGCACGTGCGGCAGCGGGCCGATCGATGGAATACCGTCGGCGCCCCCAAATCAAAATCGAGCCGGCGCGATATCCCGCTGGTCCCGATGGTGGTCAACGCGCTGAAAGAATGGAAGCTGGCGTGCCCGAAGGGAGAACAGGGCCTCGTCTTCCCGACCGGGAAGGGCACCATCTGGTCGCTGACGAACCTTTACCGCAGCCTGGGTCCGGTTCAGCGCAGGGGCTGGCCTCGACAAGCCATACGGCCTGCATGCGCTGCGACATGCCGCCGCATCGTTGTTCATCCAGGAGGGATTCTCACCCAAGCGGGTGCAACGGCTGATGGGGCATTCCAGCATCCAGGTCACATTCGATGTTTACGGTCACCTGTTCCCGGCGCCTGATGAGCGGGATGAGCTGAGGCGCCTGCAGGCTCGGCTCGACGGCTGATTGCAACTTATCGCCGCCGATTTGCAACTTGGTGGTAGGAATCCTGGAGAAAATGGGAATTGTAGCCAACTCTGACTCCGCCAGTGTTGGTTCGAATCCAGCTCCCCCAGCCAGCTATTTTTCCCGGTCGGAGAGCGACTGGGCAGCAGTCATCGCGTCGGCGGCGCGGACCCGAGCCGGCACTCAGAAGGGGCGAGCATCGTCGGCGTCTTCTTCGTTTCGCCGGTCGGTTTGTGAAGCGGGCGGTTGATGAATTTTGCTGATTGAACGTTATAGTGATAAAGCAGGAGCCAAGCTCTAAAATCGGTGGACACGCAATCGTCTGGTTGACCATATTAGCATAAATTTGCTCTCTACACTTTGGCATTTCGCGGGACTCAAATCGAATAAACCGCGCCGAGCGGATGGCCTTCGAATCGCTCACGGGGAAGGTAGATGCCTGAGCGGGGTACGCGACTGAGATTATTGTCTCCATTCGCACGTGTGCCAATCTCCCCCGATGGTTGATCTGCCGCCACCAAACACCACAAGGTGGGTGGTTCGCCGCAAAGCTGCCGTGCTTGCTGCGGTCCGCAGCGGCGCCATCACTATCGAGGAGGCTTGCCGGCGTTACGGGCTTACCGTGGAGGAGTTCCGTTCTTGGCAGCGGGCCTTCGATGCCCACGGTCTTCCGGGGCTGCGCGCCACGCGCCTCCAGGCTTATCGCGGCGGGCGTTTAAGAGGTGCTAAACCGCACAATTGAGTTGTAACCCGCGGAGTTCGAGCCCCGCGCCCGGCGACTCGAAATGGTGAGCTTAGGGCCAGATTTGACGCGTTTTGGACGGTCGAATCTCGACCCGAGGGCTTACCATTGTCGGAGGCACCGGCGAGGGAGATCAGGCGGTGACCGGAGGCGCGGGTCTTTCGATCTTCGAGCTCCATAAGCGCTGGACGCAACTCGAGAACGAGCATCACCAACTTGCGGCCACCATGACGCAGGCGGAGATCGTCGGTGCAGATTTGGCACTACTCCGAGAGAGGCAAGCGAAACTGTTGCTCGACATCAATGCGCTTGTCCTGGAGATCGGTGAAGCGCCGGCAAATACGCTTGAGGATTATCTCGCTTTGCTTGATGTCGCGTTAGAACACGAGATAGATCTTGCTGCTGATATTGCATACTACGGAGCGAAAGACTATCCTATGCTTACGCGTCTGCTGCGCATATTGGTAGAGACAGCGCCCGGATTCGAATTCAACTCTCTACGGAGATGGCTATCATCGCGTGGCAAATACGAACAACTCATGGGCAGGCGGGCCTCGATCGCTGGTCCGCGCCGATAAATTAGGGGCCGACGAGGCAAATACACCTACTCGGGGCACCGCGTAGTCGAGTTTGTCTTAGATCGGACGTATCCACTCCCGCGATCGGTACCGCGGCGAAAATGATATTCCCGAAAACAGAGAGCCCCTCGCGCGCCGGGCTGCCGAATTGGATGCCGATTTGCGGCGAATAGATTTTGTTGTCGAATACCTCGGCGAGTTTCAGCGGCAAATCATGATCCCTAAACACGGCAGCGGCGGGTCGCCCGCCGATCAGCACGTTGTCATGGAAACTGATGCGACCCGAGCCCTGAAAAAGCGCCTCGCGCGGATTGTCGACGAAAAGATTTCCGTAAATCTGATAAATATCGCCCGAGCCGGGCCCGGTGGCGGGAAACCCGCCGACCAGCAAGTTAGGGCGGTCGCCATCGGGTGAAGGACGGTCGTCCTTTTTGAAGACATTGTTTCGGATGATCGTCGATTGCGCTCCTCCCGGCATGCCCGGAATGAGCGGTCGATCCGCCTGGAACTTGATCTGCAATCCGTACCCGACGGGATCGAGGACGAGATTGTTTTCGATCAGTCCTGCGATAAAGGGAGCGCTTCCGTCGGAATCGCCGAGATATATCGCAGTGCCGGCTCCCACGATCGTGTTTCGCCGAATGATCCAATTCCAGATCGGGGTCTTGGTCGAGATCCCATCGGTCTGCTGCGTCGCACCGGCGCCGATTATGAGGTTTCCGTCGACGACCACGTGATGAGTTGCGCCCTGGGTCGTCCCCGGTGCCTTGATTCCGTCGGCACCGGGAATACCGCGGCTGTCGATCACTAAGTTACTGACGACAACGTAGCTGGAATCGATGATCTCGACAGTGTTGTTCCCGATCTCTCCAAAGATCGTGGCTCGCCGGCTCCCGGTCGGCCCCGTGATGGTGATGCACCGCCCGGGGGCCCCGCGGATGTTAGCGATCACCAAGCGTGGATATTCGTCGGGGGCGAGTATCAGCGTTTGGCCGGCGCTCAGCGTGGGAATGAGTGCCTGGTAACTCGCGGGATCGGCCGGCACCACCCGACCCTGCTCCCGCGCTATACAGAAGTCCCGGGACAACGCCAAGTTGGATGCGTATACCGGCTCGGCCGCGACTGTCACTCCGCTGCCTTGGCAGGCAGCCAGAACAGGGGCAAGGGTGGCCAGATACAATCCCGCGAGCCACCTGCGCCGCCGACTGTTTACCTCGGGCGGCGCGGCTATTCCGCCGCAGCTCTTAGCGGGTCGATAAATTGCGAGACCCACTTATTGCGACGCTTCAGGTTTGACCGATACATCGCCTCGAACTCGTCGGGCGGGAATGAATGGGTCGAGTCACGATCGAGAAGTGCTGCGCACCACGCTTTGAGCCGCGGGAATTTTTCGATGTGCCCGAGCCTCTTGACGCGATCGAGAAATACATAGCGCTGCAGAAACGGCGCGTAGGCGGCATCGACCAGCGAGTACTTGGCACCATTGAAAAACGGACCGCTGTTTTGTTTTTCCAGGGCCTTCTCGAGGCGCTCGAACGGCACCGGGATCCCTTTGGTAGCTTTGTTGTATTCTTCTTCGGTATCGGCATAGGCGGTTGCAGTCACCGTGCTGGCAAAGGTCGGCACATAATCGGTCCAACCGCGATTGATCGCACGCGCGATCGGGTCTTCGGGATGCACTCGCGGCGCGATCGTTTCGTCCAGGTATTCGTTGATCGCGTTCGATTCGAACAGCGAAACCACATCGTCGATGCGCAGTACCGGCACCTTTTTGTGCGGCGAGATCGCGAGGAACCAGTCTGGCCGGTTGTCGGGCTCGATATGGCGGAGTTCGAACTCGACCTTTTTCTCCCGCAGCACGATCGCCGAGCGCTGCACCCAGGGGCAGGTCTTGAAGCTGACAAGCATATATTTTGTCATGGCGAACTCCGCTCGATTGTTGTGACAGCGACATGATCGCATGCGGGGCAGCGCCGCTTAAACAGAAAACCCGGTCGCGCTTTTTCAGGCTCATTTGCCTTTAAAAACCGGCCTTCGCTTTTCGACAAATGCCCGGACCGCCTCGGAATGGTCCTCGGTCATCGCGGTGCGTGCCTGATGCACCGCTTCCATCTCGAGCACCGTGGCGAACGGCTCGGTTTCCGCGGCGAACAGGTTGCGCTTCATGTAGCGGTAGGCGATAAGAGGGCCATCGGCGATGCGCCGCGCGAGCGCTAGCGTCTCCTGGCGCAACCCCTCGTCCTCGACGATTCGGTTCACCAACCCGACGGAGGCCGCCTCGATGGCGTCGATGATGTCGCCGAGGAAATAGAGTTCGCGCGCTTTGACGGTGCCAACGAGGCGAGTGAGAGACCATGAGCCGCCGAAATCGCCGGAGTAGCCGACGCCGGCAAATCCGCTACCGAAACGCGCCGAGCGGCCGGCGATGCGCAAATCGCACGCCATCGCGAGGCCCAGACCGGTACCGACCGCCGGGCCATTGACCATTGCGATCACAATTTTTGGGATCGTGCGCAGCAACATCGGCAGCCGATGCATCTGGCGCAGCCCCTCCACACGCTCCTCGAAGCCCTGGCTGGCGCGGCTCGCCATCGTCTTCACATCACCGCCAGCGCAAAAGGCCCGGCCGGCGCCGGTGACGATGATCGCACCTACGCTCCTATCGGCACCCAGACGCTCGATCACCTCACCCAAGCTGCTCACCATCACCGGCGACAATGCGTTGAGTCGATCGGGGCGGTTGAGGGTCAGCCAGCCGATGCCGTCCTCCACCACTTCCAACAGATCGGACATCTTGAGTTTCCTACCGGCTCAATGCTTCACGCTGCCACCCGGCCAGCGCTCGTTGACAAGGAATTGGCACGATCATAGTAAGCGCCCGCCAAACCGTCTACGACCAATCACCCACTGAGCTTCAGCCTCAATTTGGAGCCCCGCTTGCGCGTGCCCACGATCACTGTTAGATAGAATTAACAGTAAAGTATAGGACGCTTAGGTTTTGCTTCAGTTGCGAATGCGCCGCCGTTTCGGGGCGCGCTCAGTATCGGCGCGAGCGAGGAGGCATTCATGACCCGGGTCCGATCGCTCGCCTGCGCAATAGCCGCCCTGGCGGCATCGCTATTCGCATCCGCGTCGTGGGCGCAGCTCTATATCGGAGGCGAGGCGGGATGGACCGGCCTCGTCGGCGAGACAGACAAAATTGTCGGGGTGACCTCCGTCACCGCGCGCTTCAACAGCGGCTTTAACGCCGGCTTCCGGGCCGGCTACGAGTGGGGCCCGTGGCGTTTCGAAGAGGAATACACCTATCGCCAGAACGGCGCCCGTGACCTGGTCGGCAGCAATTTCACGCTGAGTGGGGTCAGCGGCCACCGGCATACCAATTCGATCATGACCAATGTCCTCTACGACTTCACTGTGGGTTTTCCGATCACCCCGCATTTCGGATTTGGCGTCGGCGCGGTCAACGTGTTTGATGGTCTCAAAGTCCCAGGGATCGGCCAACTCTTCAACGACAGCACTTGGCAGTTCGGGTATCAGGGAATTGCCGGTATTCGCTACAATCTGAGTCCGACTCTCACCTTCGATATCGACTACCGCTACTTGGCAACTACGCAACCAACGTTTGCGATTCCGAATACTAATCTCCGTTACAAGTCATATTATAATACCAACAACTTTGTCGCAAGTCTCATTTACCGGTTCGCGCCGCCCCCGCCGCCAACGCCCGTTCCGGTCGCAGCGCCTGCTGCGCCGCCCGCACCGCCGCCTCAGGTCTTCCTCGTCTTTTTCGATTGGGATCGCGCGGACATCACGCCGGCGGGAATGGACATTATTCGGCAGGCGGCCAATGCTTACAAGAGTGGCAGCTCGGTTCGCTTACAGGTGTCCGGGTACACCGACCTGTCCGGCTCGCGGGGCTACAACCAGCGCCTTTCCGAGCGGCGTGCCAACAACGTTGCCAACGCGCTGGCCGGTTTGGGTGTGACCCGCGGCGACATGGCGGTCAGTGGCCGCGGCGAGAACGACCCGCGCGTGCCGACGCCACCGGGCGTGCGCGAGCCGCAAAACCGTCGTGTCGAGATCGTCTTCACGTAACCCGCGTCGCGGGCGGCGCGGAGACTGGTCGCGGGGACGATTGGGGCGGAAACCGCCAACAATCTTGTGGCCGGTGGTTGGGTCTCCGCGAGGTTACGTCGCAGCGCGATTGCCGATTCCTAGCATAGTCTCCGCTAACGCTTGACAATTCTTGGGTATCCGGGGCCGTTCAGGCTCGTTCGGCCGGGAAGGTCGCCGATGCTGCAGAGATCCATCTCCCAGTTCGCTGACGGGTTAGGAAGCGCGTTCATGTTGTCGCGCGGGCGATCGAGTGCCGATCAGCTTATCGGTGTGGCGCGCCGCCGGACCGCTTTGGACGAATTTGGCGAGACGGCTTTTTTGGGTTCGCTGCAGAACTTCCTCGATGCCTGCTTCGAGGAAGCGAATTTGGGCCTGGTCGGCAGGCTCGCGACCCGCTGGGACATCGTCCGTTTTCTGTCGAACCTGCTGCGGCTGCGCGACGAAGAGCTGCGAGCTCCCGAAATCCTCGATCAACCGATCACAAATCCCGTCTTCATCTCCGGGCTTCCGCGCTCGGGCACGACATTTCTGCACAGCCTGTTGGCCGAGGACCCGGCCAACCTGGTGCCGCGCGTGTGGCAGACGATCCATCCGTACCCGCTCAAGAGAGGTCCCCACCGGGATTCGCGGGCGAAGCGGGTAGCCCGGCAGTTGCGCCTGTTCGCACTGCTCGCGCCGAATTTCCGGCGCATGCACCCGATAGACGCCGCATCGCCGCAAGAATGCTCCGAGATCACCGCGCACGTCTTTGCCAGTCTCCGCTTTGACACAACCTACCGCGTCCCGAGCTATCGCCGCTGGCTCGACGAAACCGGCCACGTCGAGGCCTATCGCTTTCACCGGCGGTTTTTGCAGCATTTGCAGCATCAGGCGGCCGGGGATGGGCGCTGGGTGCTCAAATGTCCGGACCACGTCTTTGCACTCGCCGCGATCCGGACGGTTTATCCGGACGCACGCTTGGTGTTGGTACACCGCGACCCCCTCGCCGTATTGCTATCGGTCGCCCGGCTGACCGAGACACTGCGACGGCCGTTCACTCGCAGCATCGACAAAGTCGAGATCGGGCGCCAGGACAGCGACCGCTGGCTTACGGCGACGGAGCTGATGATCGCCGCAGCTCAGGAGCACCATTTCGCAGAGCCGATTTTCCATGTCCATTATTTGGACCTGATCCAGGATCCGGTAGGCACGGTAGCGGCGCTCTATCGCCATTTTGGTGAGACCCTGCAGCCCGCAGTGGCGGCGCGGATCGGGCGGCTGGTCGAAGCAAAGCCTAACGGAGGCTATCGCGCCCATGGCTCTCGTCTGGAGGATTACGGTCTCGATGCGGCGCTAGAGCGCGAACGCTACACCAGGTACATGGCGCATTTCGGGATACGGCCGGAACCAGAGGCGCGAGCGGCACAGCCGGCAAAGTCCGCTCCTGTTCTGGCCTCGCGGCGCTCCGCCAAGCCCGTCGAGTGACCTCT
>Ga0306924_10006777_pt1 | contig 11423 bp, 10 predicted proteins | sample sta12Can44000111_FD_203756 | JGI IMG/M metagenome (GOLD analysis project Ga0306924, IMG submission 203756) | Lab enrichment of tropical soil microbial communities from Luquillo Experimental Forest, Puerto Rico - statanox.12C.anox.44.000.111 (v2)... | ecosystem: Environmental > Terrestrial >...
CGAGCTCCGCCGCGCCGGCGGCCGCACCCGCCGCATCCCGCCCGGCCAGCTCAGCCCGCAGGAAAAAGCCGTCGCCCGTCTCGCCCGGGCCGGGCGGACCAACCGGCAGATCAGCCGTGAGCTATACCTGTCGGTCAACACCGTCGAAACCCATCTAGCTCACGCCTACCGCAAGCTCGGCATCGGCCGCCGCAGCGAGCTGACCGGCCAAGACCTCGACTAGCCGAGCCTGTCGCCCCGCCAGACCGCTGCCATCCAGAGCCTCACACAGGTTCGGGGGCAGCCATGAGAAGGCCGCGTTCCGCGCTAGGCGCGCCGGGCCAAAGATCACCGGGCTCCGTGATGACAACTGGGCCACTGCGCTTGCCGCACGTGGCAGGATCACCACGCGCCGTGATGACCGCGGCATGGTCATCTCGGCAGACTTGACGGCATGACAAACCCAAAGACATTCGTTCTCGTGCACGGCTCCTGGCAGGGCGCCTGGAGCTGGGACGGCGTGCGGGACCGCCTGCGCGCCCACGGTCACCGCGTCATCACCCCGGCCTTGCCCGGGCGGGGTGATATCGGCGAGGACCGTTCCTGGATCGGCCACGACGACAACGTGGCGGCCGTGCTCGCGGCCCTCGACGCCGACGACGCCGGCCCGGTGATTCTCGCCGGGCACAGCCTCGGCGGCGTGACCATCAGCCAGGTCGCCGACCAGCGTCCCGGGCAGATAGCCCGGCTGGTCTACTGCGACGCGTTCGCCCTCGAACCCGGGGAGTCGGCCGCCGACGCCCTGCCCGAGCAGATGCGCGCCGGCATCAGCGAGCTCGCCGGCACCCGCGCTGACCGGGCCATACCCATGCCCTGGGAGCTGTGGCGGGCGAATTTCATCCAGACCGCCAGCGAGCAGCTCGCCCGGGACAGTTTCCAGCGGCTGGTCCCCGACCCCTACCGGCCGGTGTTCGAACCGGTAAAGCTGCGCCGCCCGGTGCACCGCGAACTGCCTGTCACCTTCGTGCATTTCACACGCGACCAGGCCGTGCCGCCCGGGCCTGCGTTCTGGCACGCGGGGATGACCGGCCGGCTCAATGGCGCCACGGTCGCCGAGATCGACGGTGACCACGAAATGCCGCTCACCGCCCCGGAACAGCTCGCCGACGCCCTGCACCGCATCCCGATGGCCGGCTGAACGCACAGAGGTGATATTGGTGACGGCGACCAACCCCCGAAGCGTGCCGGTGCTCATCGCCGGCGGCGGCTCCGTGGGCCTGACCGCGGCGGTCCTGCTGGCCCGGCACGGCGTCCGCTCGCTGGTCGCCGAGCGCCATCCGGGCACATCGATCCTGCCCCGCGCGTTCGGGACCAACGTGCGGACCATGGAGATCTTCCGGGTCCTGGGCCTCGAGGAAGCCATCCAGGCGGTGGAGGTCGACGTGGGCGGGCTGTCGCTGCTGCTGGCGATGCAGACGCTGGACGGGCCGGTGCTGGACTCGGTCCCGTTCCAGAACGATGGGGACCCTGAGGATCCGGCCTGGCCAAGCCCCACCCGGGTGAGCTTCTGCGCCCAGGACGTCCTCGACCCGATCCTCGTCCAGGCGGTGCGCCAGGCAGGGCTCGCCGAGCTTCGGTTCGGCACCGAGGTCAGCGGGTTGCGGCCCGATCCGGCCGGGGTCACCGCTGAGCTCACCGACCGCCGCGACGGCACGCGCCGGGTGGTCAGGGCGGAGTACCTCATCGCCGCCGACGGCGCGAACAGTTCGATCCGCGAGGCGCTCGGCATCGGCATGACCGGTCATGACATCAGCGCCGAGGTCAATGTCCTGTTTGAGGCAGACCTGTCCCGGGCGCTCGGCGCCAAGCGCGCCATCTTGTACCGGCTGCACAACCAGTGGCTGCCGCACGGCGGCCTGTTCCGCAACGTCGGCGGGGGTCGGTGGACGATGTTTACCCGCGACACCGGCGACGCCCGGCCCCCGCGCATCGCCGAGATCATCCGGGGCTGCGCCGGCGATCCGGACCTTGACGTGGAGATCCTGGCCAGTGGGGCGTGGCGGAAGGCGGCCATGGCCGCCGACCGGTTCCGGGCCGGGCGGGTGTTCCTGGCGGGGGATGCGGCACACCGGCTGACGCCGGCCGGCGGATTGGGCCTGAACACCGGCATCCAGGGGGCGCACAACCTGGCCTGGAAGCTGGCCGCGGTGCTACGCGGCTGGGCCGGCCCAGATCTCCTCGACACCTACGAGGCGGAATGGCGGCCAGCAGCGTGCCGCGCCGTGGAACTGTCACAACGGATCGAGGCCACCGGCCACCGCGCCGCGTCCAAGATGCTCGGGCAGATGCTCGGCACCGCATACCAGCAGGGCGCCTTCACGCGTGACGGCACCTGCCCGCCAGACGTCGGCGACCCGGTAGCCGACTACGTCCCCACCGCCCGGCCCGGCCACCGGGCGCCGCACTACCCGCTCTCTTCCGGCGGGGGCCGCCGGTCCACGATCGACCTGTTCGACAGGAATTTCGTCGCGCTCAGTCCCAGCGAGCGCTGGTGCGACGCCGCGCGCGCCGCCGGGGCCGCCCTCGGCGTTCCCCTGTCGGCCCACGTCATCGCCGACCCCGCGTGGGCCGCCCAGTACGGGATAGGCCCGGACGGTGCCGTGCTCGTGCGGCCCGACGGCTACGTGGCCTGGCGCAAGGCGCACACCTGCGACGACACGCCCGGCGAACTCCACCAGGCCATCGACACGGTGCTGCGCCGCGACCAGGCTGGCCGACCGTAAAGCCACCCGACAGCGCACACAGCACACGTCAGCCGCGGCTCGTCGGCGTGATCAGATGATCGGCCAGCCCGAGGCGCTCGTCGCGACCGGCGGGCTCACGACGGCGGGGGCCCCGAAAGGGTTCTTTCCACGGGATATCCGTTCTGGCAAGAGTCTTCGATGGACCAGATCATGGCCTGGTTCCAGAGGCCCTGCGGCACTGTGCTTCCCTGCTCAAACTGGGAAAAGCAGAGGTTCGTTATGTCCGGGTACTGCATGCCGCGCGGCATCGAGGTGTTGGTGTCGATCCCGAGCCCTACGGTCGTGAAATGACGTTATGTTATTCCTGATGTAGGTATATTTGTCGATGTATTGTTGCTGATCTGTTGTTTCCATTGAATAGGCCTGGAAGTTGATAGCGGGCTTAACCCCCGAGGCCGCGACCGTGTTATAGAGATTAAGGTAAGTGTCCAGATTCTGATTGTCTGGCGCCAGGCTCCAGAACGCGGGGCTGACCTGCGGTATGAGAGAACTCATCACCGGGACGAAGGTATCATCGAGACCAGTCTCGTAGTCGACGTCCACGCCGTCCAGGCCGTATTCCTGCATGATTCCGGTGATCGAGCTGGTGGCGTTCTTGACCCAGGACTCGGGATCGCCAGGGGAAGGCCACGAGCCCGTCTGCGGATTTCCCCCGCCCAGGCTTAGCGCGAAGTTGACCGTCGGCAGGGCAGCCTTGACTCCGGCAATGGTGGCTGGCCGGAAACGCGGCGGGCGGCCCGGCGGGTAGGGCAGCGCCCCGACCGTCAGCTGAACATCGCCGCCGAACTGCCGGTGCAGTTCGGCGGCGGTGGCAGTGGCCCAGGGTGCCAGCATGATGCCGAACGGCGGCACCTGCTCCACCACTAGGTTGGGCCAGCCCGTCAAGACGCCGGGCTGCTCATCGCACAGCTGGGCGAGGACCACCTTCAGCTCGCCCCAGACCGCCATACCGGCAGGCTACCGGTCAGGGCCGAAGCGCGGTTCACCATCGCTGCCGCCGAGCAGAAGGCGAACCGCTCCAGGTCGGCGCGCAACCCAGCAATGTCATAGGCGGGGTGGCCGACGAACTCTTCCAGGGATACTCCGAGGCGGGCGGGTCGCGGGTCTTTCAGCGGCGAACAAACCTGGATGCACGTGATCAGCCCCGCTGACAATAGCGGCCCCGGCGCACCCGCGAGGTGCTTAAGACGGCCCTCCTTGGCCAGCCTGAACCGCCCCGCGCTGGACAGCTAGACCGCCCTGGCACACCGCAACCTCCACCGGCGAGGCGGCCAGGTCGCATCAAGGAAACTGCAAGGTGCGACTGGTAGACGAGTCGTGACCACCGACTGATACAGCTACGACCGCAGGAGGGCAGGGTTCGACACGCCCGGCCGAGATTTTCTGAAGATCTTTTCTCAATCACGTTCCGTAAGGGATAACGCTGGAGCCTCCGATATCGAGATCATCTTTAGTTCAGAAAAGACGGGAAACTGGCTGCCAGCGTCGGCACCGCGCTTGGCTGGCTCGGGTGGCGCACGCTGCTGACTGGTACGGTCGCGAGTTTCCTGGCCGCTGGGCTGTTCGCGATCCTCCTTTTGGTGCTCCGCCGTGCCAAACGCACCGACCACATGGCCTACGGGCCATTCATCCTGTTCGGCGCCCTAGTGGCCATAGCCATCTGACGATGACTGAGGGGCGTTGCCGCCATGCCCAGGTTCAGCCTCGACGCCCGCGATTCCGAACTCGCCGAAATGCTGCAGCCCCCGTGGCCGGCTGACCGCGGAGCACGTCACCCTTGACGCACCATTGGCCGCTTCACCGGCCATTGCGCTTCACGGCTTCAGTGAACTGCGCGACCGACCTGGACCGGTTCAGGTTCTGCTCGGCGGCAGCGATGGCTAGCCACGGCCAGTGATCGATTCCCTGCTTGATCGGATGCAAATCAGGCACATATGCGCGCCCGGCATCGTCCCGGTGGGTTGCAGCGTGCTGCGCTGCCCGGAAGGTGACCGGGTCTGGTGCAGGGTGCTGGTTGCTGCCCGGGAGGCTGGGGCGGGATGGCGGCGCCCGGCCGTGTGGCCTGGGAGGCCTAGCGCGGCCGGGCGCTGGGGTGCCGGGGCGGGTTAGGCGCTGGGTGCAGGCTGGTGCCGGCGGGCGGCCCGAGCACGGTCCAGGAGCACCGCCACGGCGGCGGCCACGACCGCGGCGGCGGCGGCGATGACGGCGATCTGCCAGCCGGGCATGCCACCAATGATGACGGTGTGCACCGGGGGCGGTGGCCCGGTCGCGTCGCGGCCGGGCGCGAGGGGCACGGGCTTGGCGAAGGCGGCCGGAGCCGCGGCGGTGGCGGCGAGCAGGGCGGTGGCCAGCGCGGCCATGGCACCGGCCAGGCGGCGGATGGGGTGGAGACGGCGAGTGCGGTTCATGGTGACCTCCTGATGGTCGCTGGGATTGAGGCGGCCGGCTGTGGCCAGCGGGTGATCATTGATCGGTGGCGGTCTGGGCATGGAGCTGGGCGCGCAGCCGCCGGGCCTGGCGGGCGGCACGGCGCAGCCGCCGCTCAGCGCGCTCGGCGCGGCGGGTGGCCCTCGCCAGCGCGAGCGCTCGCTCCGCGGGACGCTGCTGCTCGGCGGCGGCGAGCTGCTGGCGGTGCCGGTCGGCGGCGAGCTGGGTGAGCTGGTACATGGCGGGTCATCTCCTTTGCCGGCGGTGGCGGCTTGCCGTGTGCTCCACTGTCACCGGCCGGAGCGGGCGGTCACCATACGTAGCGCGCACAGGACAGGCACAGGATTAGGCTGGGCGGGATGCCGTATGGGCGCCGGAACCGGGTGGGGCTGGCGCCAGGCGGCCGGAGGGGGGAAGGGGCCTGTGACCGGGCAGGCTGAGCTGAGGTTCGGCGGGCTGCTGCGGCGGCTGCGCGATGAGGCCGGGCTGACCCAAGACGAGCTCGCTGAGGCGGCGCAGGTGAGCCAGCGGGCGATCAGTGACCTGGAACGCGGCATCAACGCCACCGCCCGCACGGACACGGCCCGGCTGCTGGCCGGGGCGCTGGGGCTGGACGGCCCGGCCCGCGAGCTGTTCATCGCGGCCGCGCGGGGCCGCGCGCCGGCGGGTAAGGCGCTGGCAGCCGCGGCGCGGGAGTCCGGGGCGGGAGGGCCGGCGGCGGCCAGCCGGACGCTGCCGCGGGACATCGCCGGCTTCACCGGCCGGCAGGCCGAGCTCGGCCAGCTGATGGCCCGGTGGGCCGAGGCGGCCGAGGCCGATGGCGGCGGGGTGGTGTCGGTGCACGCGATCGGCGGGATGGCCGGGATCGGCAAGACCACCTTCGCGGTGCACGCCGCGCACCAGCTGGCCGGCAGCTTCCCCGACGGGCAGTTCTTCTTGCCGCTGCACGCCCACACGCCGGGGCAGCGGCCGGTGGACCCGGCCGACGCGCTGGCGAGCTTGCTGCTGACCGCCGGGGTGCCCGCGGCCCTGATCCCGCCCGGGGTGGATGCGCGGGCGGCCGTCTGGCGCAGCCACGCCGCCGGGAAGAAGATCTTGCTGGTGCTCGATGACGCGGCCGGGCACCAGCAGGTCTGGCCGCTGCTGCCGGGCACCCCGGGGAGCCTGGTGCTGATCACCAGCCGGCGCCGGCTGGCCGCGCTGGACGACGCCGCCGTGGTCAGCCTGGACACCCTGGCCCCCGGTGAAGCCGCGGACCTGCTGGCCCGGCTGGCCAGCCGCCCCGACGTCATCACCGGCGATCCTTCGCTGGGCCAGCTCGCCACGCTGTGCGGGTACCTGCCGCTGGCGATCGGGATGGCCGGCCGGCAGCTGGCCCACCACCCGGCCTGGACCCCCGCCGGCCTGGCCAGCGAGCTGACCGCGGCCCGGGACCGGCTAGCGCTGATGGTCGCCGAGGACCTGTCGGTCGCGGCCGCGTTCGGCCTGTCCTACGCCGACCTGGAGGACGGTCAGCAACGGCTGTTCCGGCGGCTAGGCCTGCACCCCGGCCCCGACATCGACGCCTACGCCGCCGCCGCGCTCGACGGCACCACCCTAAATGCGGCTCGCCGCGGCCTGGAGGCCCTCTACGATCAGCACCTGATCACCGAGCCCGCGCGGGGCCGGTACCGGTTCCATGACCTGATCCGCGAGCACGCCCGCACCCTGGCCGCCGCCGACGACCCGGCCGCCCGGGACGCCGCCACCGTCCGGCTGCTGGACTACTACCTGCACACCGCCCGGGCCGCCGGCAAGCACTTTCCCGCGTGGGTCGCCGCTGAAGTCCCGGCGCCCCCGGGCCGACCGCCGGCCTGCGCGCCGCCGGTCGCCACCTTCGGGCAGGCCGCCGCCTGGCTGGAAGATGAACGGGCCAACCTGCACGCGGCCGCCGGCTACGCCGCCACCACCGCACGGCCTCGGTATGCCGTGTCGATCGCGGACGCGATGAACGGCTTCCTGGATATCCGGGGCTATAACGATCAGGGCCTCGCCCTGCAGCAGACCGCCCTGGCCGCGGCCGGCCAGGCAGGGGACCGGCCCGGCCAGGCCCGGGCACTGCTCTTGCTGGCCAACATGCAGGACGTGACCCAAGATAGGCAGGCGGAGGCCGCGACCCTGAAGCGGGCGCTGGCGCTCTACCGCGACCTCGGCGATCGGGTTGGCCAGGGCTATGCCCTGTTCGGCCAGGGCTATTGTCACACCCTGGCTGGGGACTACCGGGCTGCTGCCGCCTGCCTTCGGCAGGCGCTGGACCTGTTCCGCGGCACCGGTCACCGGCGCGGCGAGGGCGATGCTCTCCAGTTTCTCGGCGTGGTGCAGCAGATGACGGGGGATTACCGGGCCGCCGCGGTCAGCCTTCAGCGGGCCCTCCGCATCTACTGCGATCTTGGCGACCGGCGCCGCGAGGGCGAGGCCCTCATCGGCCTGGGTACCGTGCAGCGCCGGACCGGCGACTACCCGGCCGCCGCAGCGACCTTGCACCAGGCCATGGCATTGCAGCGTGACCTTGGCGATCGCTACAAGCAGGCTCTCATCACCGGCGAGCTCGGAACGATGCAGCGCCTGGCCGGCGACTACGCCGCCGCGGCCGCCAGCGACCAGCAGGCGCTCGGGCAGTTCCGTGACCTCGGCGACCTGGCAGGCCAGGCGGCCGCGCTCAACGAACTCGGCCTCGTGCAGCAACTGACCGGCGACTACCGGGCCGCCGCGGCCAGCCACCAGCAGGCCCTCGACCTGTTCCGCCACCTTGGCGACCGGCAAGGCCAGGCCGAGGTGCTCAACAGCCTCGGCGAGCTATCGGCCCGCACCGGCGCGAGCCAGCAGGCCCGCGACCGCCACGCCCAGGCGCTGGCCCTCGCCCGCGAGATCGGCGCGCCGCTGGAACAAGCGCGCGCCCTGGAAGGCACCGGCCGCTCCCACCTCCACGACGGCCACGCTCGTGAAGGCACCGCCTGCCTGGAGCAGGCACTGGCCATCTACCAGCGCATCGGAGCCCTCGATGCCCGGCGGGTCCAGGAAACCCTTACTGATCATCACGCCGGAAGAGACAGCCAGACCCCGGCCCCGAAACGGTGACAACCGCCACCACGCGCGCTTCACCGCGAGCCAACCCGGCAGGCCAGGCACAACAGACCGTGCCCGAACCCGGCATTTCTGCGCCCTGCCAACAACGAAGGTAGGCCGCTGCCGCCGGCGCATACTCGGCAGGCGCGAACCCGGCGGGCGGCGGGCCGACCGAGTCAATGACGCTCCGTGATAGCCGCCACGGAACCCGACGTCTGCCCGCCGCCGGCCACTCGCTGACGGCGTCTTGCGTGCATACTGCCCCGGATGTCTTCGTTGATCCTGAAAGCCGGACGACCGACCCGGACCGAGCAGCCGTTGCCGCTCGTTTGCGAGCTGACCCACTTGCCCGGCGTCCGCGACACGCCCGAGAACTACTATCACGACTCTCTTCGCGTCTTGGGGTTACCTCGCCAGAGCGGGTTCTAGACACTGTCTGCGACGCAAAAGCCCAGCTCACGCTCATGATCGATTACAGAGCTAAAGATAACGTTCGGCCCGTTCATGTTTGCCGGCGCTCTGCTGGTCGTCCTGTTCACCGCCTAACGAGGCCTCGGCCCGGGTGAGGAATTGTTGCCAATCCGGGTTCCCGGCGAGTTCATCGAGAGATCGCCGGGCGTGTTCGTTTCCTGCGGCGGCGCGCTCACGCAACCTGGCCAGCCCCTTCTGTAGGGTCAGCCGGGCGTCCTCGTCGCCCAGTTCGGCGGCCAGCCGCCTTACATTCATGTGATGCTGCCTGGCCCGCCAGCTCGCCAGCAGCTCCCGGTGATCAGCCATCAGCTGGCGCAGCTCATCCAGGTGCTCGTGATCGGCCAGCCAGCTGGCCAGCTCGTGCAAGGCGGGATAGCTGCCGCCGGCGGCGCGCTGGCGCAACTCGCTGAGGTGGTCAGCGTCGGCCAGCCAGCGGGCCAACCACAGCTCAGCCACGTCGTCCCCGGCGTCAGCGAGCGGGCGGATGACCTCAATGGCTTCCTCGGTCCGGGCCCGGTCGGCCAGCCAGCTGGCCAACTGCCGCCTGGCATGCTCGTCCCCGGCTTCGGCGTGCTCACCCAGCTCACCGGCCTGGTCGTTCTCGGCCAGCTGATAGGCCTGCCACCACCGCTCCGCGTCTTCGGCGGTATCACCCAGAGAAACGATCATCGCAATAACCTCGCCTAACGGGCCCGACGCGATCGGTGCTGCCCTAATACTAAGAATTCAGGCGTTGACCGTCGCGCTGCGATGTGAAGCGTTAGTCGAGATCGTTGAACTCGTCATATTCGGCCAGAAGGTCACCGGCATCGCTGAGGATTTCGACCCTGGCCGGGAAGACAACACCGGCCGAGGCGAAGAAGAGCACGACGCCGTTGCCCGGCACGTCCTCGATGGCTGTCCCGTCGGCGAAGGTGAGCCGGACCCGGCGGGCCTGTTCGGCACCCTGGCCAGTCACGTGTCCGCCTGCGGCGAACAGTTGCGCGTTCCACTGCGCAGCGAAGTTGACCCAAGGCTTGCTCCGGTAAGGTTCCCCGCCACTACCACCCCCGATGGGGTCGGCTGTCCATGAACCGTCTGGTTCTTGCCAGGTGCGGACGAGCAGATGTTCTCGGCGGCCCTCGCGGGTGGCGAAATCGACTTCATGCAACTGGCAGCCGGGAAATGCCCGGCTCTTGCGGAACCGCACTGTTGCCAGGTCGGCGCTCTCGCCGCCATCGCGAACCTGCGCCACCCAGCCGCCGGGGCTGGGCGGGCTGGCCCAGGTGACTGGCCCGGGGGCCGCGGTGAGGTGATCGACAACTGCCTGCTCGGCACCGTCCAATGACATCAGCGGCCTCCCAAACCTGAAAGCACAATGCCTTGGCCTGATGAGGTGAGCTTACGGGTCCTTGACAGGTGCAGGTCGTGGGGCTGCTGCCAGCCGTTTTCGGTGATGGCGGAGGTTGCTCAGGAGTGCCTTCTCCACCGGATCCGCCCCGGTGCGGTCGTGCCCACCGAAGTCGGCCAGTGCCAGTTGCTCCTTCATCTCAGGAGAGCCGGCGGCGCGGCGCGCTGGCTCATCAAGCAGGCCGTAATTACCGGCTCCTATCATGTGCCCATGAGCCAGGCCTTTGACCGGACGGTGTCGCCTGACCCGCATTACTACGAGATCCAGGGCCGGGCAGCTGAGATCGCGCGGGCGCTTGGGAGCCCGGTCGGCGGGGCGGAGCACCTGTTCCTGGGGATGCTCCACGACGGCGGGTGGCCGGTGAACGTGATCTCCCACCTGGTCGACCCCGGCCAAGCCGAGACGGCGGTGCTCAGTCTCCTCCACAGCCCGGACTACTCGCCCCCGCCGCCTCCCCGGCTCCTGGTGCGCGAGGGCTATGTGCAGACGTGGGGCGCGGAGGTCGCCTTTGACCTGGGTGATTCCTATCTGGGCGTGGAGCACGCGTTCCTGGCGATGATCCGCACGCCGCAAAGCATTCCCGCGCGGGCACTGGCGGGCCTGGCCGATCTTGCCGCGCTGGAGGCCGCCGTCCTCGAGGCCAAGAACGCCCCGCCGGGCGGCCCTCCTGAGCACGCTGTGTTTCTGCCCGAAGACCAGCAGATGGACGGCCCGCTGCGCAGAGCCATGGCCGACGCCCTGCCCGACGGCACCACGCTCGCTTTCAGCAGCGACACCGGCGAACGCACCTGGGTGCACGTGATCGGCCCCGGCGACAGCAGCGACCCCGTGCGCACCCGCCAGGTGCTGAACACGGCCCTGGCCAGCCTGAACCGCCTTCCGCTTGACATCTAGACCGCCCCGGCCGCCGAGATCGCTACCCAGCCGGCGTCACCTGCCTCACCGCAACCTCCACCGGCGGGGAGTGGGCGCCGCGGGGTCGGCCAGGCCGTATCAAGGAAACTGCAAGGTGCGGCTGGTAGACGAATCGTGACCATCGAGTGATAGAGCTACGACCACGAGAGGGCATGGTTCGACACGCCCGGGCGAAATTTCCTGAAGATCTTTTTCAACCACGTTCCGTAAGGGATAACGCTGGAGCCTCCGATATCAAGATCATCTTTAGTTCAGAAAAGACGTGAAGCTGGCCGGCCCGCTCGGCGCCTACCTGGGCTGGCTCGGCGCGACCGCGCTCCTGGCCGGGCTGA
>Ga0306924_10006778_pt1 | contig 11421 bp, 11 predicted proteins | sample sta12Can44000111_FD_203756 | JGI IMG/M metagenome (GOLD analysis project Ga0306924, IMG submission 203756) | Lab enrichment of tropical soil microbial communities from Luquillo Experimental Forest, Puerto Rico - statanox.12C.anox.44.000.111 (v2)... | ecosystem: Environmental > Terrestrial >...
AGCGCGGTGGCCACCGCCATGGGCGTCACGCTCCGGGGCGGACGGGTGATCGCAGAGGGAAATTGGGACGCGCGCGGCACACTCGGCGTCGACCGCGCAGCCCCGGTCGGCCTCACCGATATCGCGCTGACCTTCGAATTGGATACCGACGCCGATGCGGCGACCGTGCAGCGCCTTGTCGAGATGAGCGAGCGCTACTGCGTCATCTACCAGACATTGCGCGCGCCGCCCCGTCTGTCGGTCGGGCATCGCATTGCACCGTACTGACACGGAAGCGATATTGGTCGCGGCAGCATCACCGTCGCAGGGTCACAAAAATGCCGCCGACAATTAAGACGATGCTGAGTACGACATCGGCTGTCACGGTGCCGCCAAAGATCAGCGTAGACAGCACGAAACCGCCGATCGGGGTCAGGGTCAGCACCTGTCCTGCGGTCGCTGCCGCCATCATCGACAGAACCTTGTTCCACAGAAAGTAGCCGAGGGCGGTCGTAACGATACAGTTGTAGACGAGGATCGCGATCAGCGCGGGCGACCAGCGCACAGGGCCCCCGGCCGCCCCGATCAGCGCGATCGCCCCGACTGGAACGACGCTGACCGCGAGCTGCCACAAGGTCTGGACCCAGAACGGCGAACGCCACGAGCGCCGGCGATAGAGGCAGGATCCCAGCGCCCAGGCGATCGCCGCAACCAGCAGCAGCGCGTTCCCGGCGAGAATGCGCCCGTTGCCCCAATCGAGGAGGCCGGGGTTCATGAAGACAACGAGGCCGGCGAAGCCGATTGCCGCCCCCGCGAGCTGGCTGCGCCCGAGCGCTTCCGGCCATAAGAACAGCCCGATCGGGATCGCCCAAAGCGGCATCGTGTAGGCGAGCACGATCGCCCGCCCCGCCGGCACGATCGAGAGGCCGATAATGCCGCAGATCAGGAAGCCGGCGACCTGAAGCTGCCCCACCCAAAAGAGGCTCAACCGTTCGCCGCGCACTGGCAGCAGCGGTTGCCCCGTTGCGGCCAAAGCCGGCGCGATCAGCGCAAGGCTGCCGATCAGTCGCAGCAGCACAAAAACGAGGGGCGGCACCTGGCCGAGCGAGCTTCATCAGCGGCCAATTGCCGGCCCATGTCGCGACCATCACGCCTAGGTAGACAAAGACGACGGGGGGTAACGCAGCTTTCGTCTGCGGCGGCAGCGGCCCGCTTCTGTACCCCGATTGCAATGCCTTTCTACTGTTGGTCAATGGAGCAGGGGATCCCCGACGGCGACCTCACCGCTCGCCAACACCTCGGCATAGACGCCCATATCGGTGTGCCCGAAAACCCGGCCCAGTGCGGCGACAATGTCGAGGTCGCGTTCTGCGGTGGCCGGATTGACCTGAGTCGCTGCACATCTCGTAATCGGCGAGATCACCCGCAACCGAGCCTCCCCGAGGCTGATTTCGGATTCGAGCCAGTCCTGCTCGCGCCAAGCCGATGCTCCGTCGAAATAAATATTCGCGCGAAACCGGATCGGATCGATCGGAGCGCCGATCGCGGTTTCGAGCGCGGCAATGCTGGCGCGATTGATCAGCGACACGTATTTGCCGGTTGCCGCATTCGGCCTGCGCCGCGCATCGGCGAAAGCATGACCAGGAGCCGAAACGACGTGCAGCGGTCCGTTCACCGCCTCGCCGAGAAAATTGGTGAAGAACGCTGCTACGACTCCGCGTCCCTCGCGCTCGGTCATCGTCGCTTGCAGCAAAATCCGGCCGCCTTCGGCGATCGACAGGACGCCGCTCTCGACGTCGAGATGGGTCTGCAGCTGCGCGAGCTTTTCGTCGCGCATCAGCATGATGAAATGCATCTTGGGCAGCCATTCCGGATTTTTCGGATCGAAGCGCGTCGAGCCCAGCGCAATCGCAAAGCGCCGGTCGTGCGGCAGGCACTCACCGGGCAGCAGCTTCACCCGGTCCATTTTCTCCGCACTCAGCCCCTTCACCGGATAGCGGTAGATCGCAGTGACGGTGCCAACTGGGCTCGGCATCGTCTTGGCTCCTTCTCGTTGAGTTGCGTCAACCCCGGTCGCTGCCACTTGATTTTTCGCGGTCCGCAATCCCGTCAATTAATGTCGCTCGAAGGACGCTGACGCAACCGGATGGGCTCCTGTACCCGCTCGGGCGCGTTGCGCGCGAACCCGATTGCTTCGGCTGCCCCAAACGGCCGACAATCACCGGCAGCCCTGCGCGGGAATTTTAATATATCGCCGCCTTGAGAGGGATGACATGCAACGCATTCTCATACTGGGTGCCGGCTTTGCGGGACTCTGGAGCGCGGTAGGGGCCGCGCGCAGCCTGCAAGAGTTCGGCCTCGGGCCTGACGACATCGAGATTGTCGTCGTCAATCGCACTGCATGGCATTCGATCCGCGTTCGCAATTACGAAGCCGATCTCAGCGAGACGCGGGTCCCCCTCAAAGCCGTACTGGGTCCGATTGGCGTAAAGCACATCGAAGGAGAGGTTACGGACATCGACGTTTCGCAGCGCCAGGTCACGTTCTCGGTCTCCAGCGGGACGGAATCGCTGGCGTATGACCGGCTTGTTTTCGCTCTTGGCAGCCGGCTCGTTCGCCCGCCGATCCCCGGCTTGGAGGCGTACGCCTTCGATGTCGATACCTACGACGCCGGTGCGCGCCTCAACGATCACATCGCCGCGCTTCCGTTCGGCCAAGCTTCCCCCGGGCAATACACCGTTCTTGTCGTCGGCGGCGGGCTGACCGGCATAGAGGTCGCGACGGAAATGTTCGGCAAGCTCGGGGCCGCCATCGCTCGCGCTCCGCGCTCCGGCCACGAGTCCTCGCCCCGGGTCATCCTCGCTGACCGTCAGCCTTGGATCGGGTCCGACATGGGCGAGAGCGCCCGGCCGCTAATCGCGGAGGCGCTCGAGACGCTCGGCGTCGAGACGCGCGTCGGCGTTTCTGTGGCTTCGGTTGATGAGAAGGGTATTAAGCTGACGACGGGCGAGCGCATCGCCGCCGCCACGGTGGTCTGGTGCGCCGGCATGCAGGCCCATCCGTTGACCGCGTGCTTTCCGGTCGAGCGTGACCGGCTCGGCCGCCTGCCGGTCGATCCCTGTCTCAAGATCCGCAATATGCTGGCCGAATTTGCCGCCGGCGATGCCGCGTGGCTCGCGATCGACGGCATTCATCCTTCGGTCATGTCATGTCAGCACGGTCGCCCGATGGGCCGCTTTGCCGGCCACAATGTCGTATGTGACCTCCTCGGCAAGTCGATGCTGCCATTGTCGATCGACTATTACGTAACGTGCCTCGATCTCGGCCCCTGGGGGGCGGTCTACACCGAGGGCTGGGATCGCCGCGTCGCCCTCAAGGGCGCGGCCGCCAAGCGCATCAAGGAAACGATCAACCGTCAGCGCATCTATCCACCACAGTCCGGCAAGGCCGAAGAAATTCTCGACGCCGCCGCGCCGAGCGTTCAGAGGCCGCCGGTCGTGCATCGATAGGCTGCACAGCGGTCGGGTTTGCAAGCGCCGGACTCAGCGCCGAGGTCGGCCCAATGGGGATCATCGAGACGAGCGGCGCGCTCGCCGCATCTCTGCTCGTGCTGGCGGTAGCGGTTGTCCTCGACCGCCGCCCCTATCGCCCCGGCAAGCTCAACTATATTCCGATAATGATCATCGCGCTCGCCGCGATCTTGGTTCTCGGCCGCCATCTCTTGGGTTTGCTGGCGGCAACCAGGTGACACGGGCCTTCATTCGACCTTTTCGAATTTCTGCAGTGAGCGCAGGTTCGCGGGGTGCGGTTTCCCCGGGTATATCTGCGGCCACGCGGTCCAGGACACCTCACCGACATAGATGTCGCCGCGCGAGTCGACAGCGAGACCGTGCGGCGCCAGAAACCTGCCGGGCTCGGTCCCGGCGGGCGTGTTGCCGAAGCGGCCGATGAGCTTGCCTTCGTGGTCCACGATACTGACGCGCGGACCGAGATTGGGAATGTCGCGGCTGACCGCGGCGGCTGGCCCCACTTCGCCGATATAGCAGATCGGCTGGTGGCCGTATGGCATGTAAAGGCCGCACGGGCGATGAAGGTTGTTCCATTGCGTCTCGTACCTGCCATTGCCGTCGAACACCTGGACGCGATGGTTCTCGCGGTCGGCGATGTAGACCCAGCCGTCGGCATCGCAGCAGATGTTGTGGACGATGTTGAACTCGCCAGGGCCGGTGCCGGGTTCGCCCCACGACGTCAGCAACTTTCCGTCCGGCGAGTATTTGTGCACCCGTGCATTGCCGTAGCCGTCTGACACATAGATCTCACCCTTCGGCGACAGCGCCGTGTGGGTGCAGCGGTGGAAAGGCTCGCCGCTCATAAACGGCGCGGGCTTGCCCGGGACGCCGAGCTCGAGCAGCACCTTGCCGTCGAGCGTGACCTTGCGCACGAAATGACCGCCGTCGTCGGTCAGGAAGATCGTATCGTCGGGCGCCATGTGCACCCCGTGCGCGCGGGGATATTGCCCCTCGCCCCAGGAGCGCAGAAAATTGCCCTCACGGTCGAACACCATCATCGGGTGCTCGCCGCGATTGAATACGTAAACGCGGTCCTGCTGGTCGACGCCGACGGCAGCGGCCTCTTTGAAAGACCAGCCTTCGGGAAGTTTCGCCCATTCGGCATTGACCCGAAATTTGAACCGGCCGCTTCCGAGGATCATCGATCGCCCCCTTGTAGATTTATCTGACCTCGAAGCATCGCGATCCAGTTGGTAAACGCAAGCATTGTTGGGCGGAGGTCTCCCCAATATGCTGTCGGCCAGCAGCAGGAAAATCGATGCAAACGGAGGAGCCGCAATGCCCTTTGGAGGAAACGACTGGCTGGCGTTGACCCAGGAGTCGACGCTGGAGCCGGAGATCCCGATCTGCGACCCGCATCATCACTTCTGGGATTTTCGTAGCGAACGCATCCCCTACCAGCGTTATTTGCTGCACGAATTGGCGGCGGATGTGAACTGCGGCCATAACGTGCGGTCGACCGTGTTCATCGAAGCGCGATCGATGTACCGCCCGGATGGACCGGTCGAGCTGCGCCCAGTCGGCGAGGTCGAATTCGTCCAGGGTCTGGCCGCCGCCGCTGCCACCCGGCTTTATGGCTCTTGCCGGGCAGCTGCCGCGATTGTCGGCCATGCCGACCTGAAGCTCGGCGATCGGGTCGCGCCGGTATTGGAGGCACTCAAGACCGCCAGCCCCAACCGGTTTCGCGGCATCCGGCATACCGTTACCTGGGACCCGCACCCGGAGATCGAGAACCGTGAGCAAGAAGGGGTGCTGGCGAGCGCCGGTTACCGCGCCGGCGCCCGGGCGCTGGCACGGATGGGGCTGTCGCTCGATGTCGGCGTGTGCTTCCCGCAGTTGCCCGAGCTCGCCGATTTTGCCAAGGCAGTGCCCGACCTGACGATCATTTTGAACCACCTCGGCGGGCTGACACGGATCGGCCCCTACGCCAACCGCGACGAGGAGGTGCTGGCGCAGTGGCGGCGCGGCATCGCCGCGGTGGCGGAGTGCCCCAATGTCAATCTCAAGCTGGGCGGCATCGGCATGCCGCGGCTGGGTTTCGACTGGCATACCCGGGCCCGGCCGATCGGGTCGGAAGAGTTGGCCGCGTCGATCGCCCCGATCATGGGCTATTGCATCGAGCAGTTCGGCGCTGAGCGCTGCATGTTCGAGAGCAACTTCCCGGTCGACAAAGTATCGTTCTCCCATCACGTCCTGTTCAACGCCTTCAAACGCTGTTCGAAGAGCTGCTCGGCCTCCGAACGCGCCGCTTTGTTTCACGGCACGGCGGTGCGCGCCTACCGGATCGACGACAGCGCATAGGAGATCGCCCATGGCGGCAAGCAGCAAGATTCGTGTCGGCATAGTCGGGGCAAATCCGAGCCGCGGGTTTGCCTCGGTCGCTCATATCCCCGCGCTGAGGGCGCTGCCGGAGTTCGAAATCACCGCAGTTTGCACGACGCGGCAAGATTCTGCCGAGGCGGCGGCGCGGCATCTCGGGGCTCGGCTGGCGTTTTCCGACAAAAACTGGCGCAGCATCCCGACGTCGATCTGGTCACGGTCAGCGTCAAGGTGCCCGATCATTACCGGCCGGTCATGGCGGCAATCGAGGCCGGCAAGCACGTCTATTGCGAATGGCCGCTCGGCCGTGACACCGCCGAGGCCATCCGGTTGCGCGATGCCGCAAACGCCAGAGGGATTCGTCATGCCGTCGGGCTGCAAGGCCAGATGTCGCCGCCGATCCGCTACGCCAAAGACCTTATCGCCGATGGCTATCTCGGCCGGGTACTGTCGGCGACGATGATCGGCTGCGCGCCGAACTGGGGACCCACGATCGACCGCGCCTATCAGGCGGACCGCGCCAATGGCGCCAATCTGCTGACGATCACCGGCGGCCACACGATCGACGCGCTGTGCTACTGCCTCGGCGAATTTCGCGAGCTGTCCGCCTTCGCGGTCAGTCAGCGCGATCGTATCCCGCTCGCCGAAACCGGCGAGATGGTGGCCAAGACCGTGCCTGACCAGGTGGCGGTCAGCGGCATTGCCGGCAATGGCGCCGTCGTGTCGTTTCAGGTGCGCGGTGGCGTGACTCGCGGCACCCACTTCCTGTTCGAGATTCATGGCGAGAGCGGCGACCTGGTGCTGGCCCCAACCACACGCAATTCGATGCAGCGCCAGACGCTCGTGCTGAAGGGAGCGCGCGGTGCCGGTGCAGCTCTCGCCGAGCTGTCGGTTCCCGCCAAATACCGCTGGGTCCCGGAAGGTGTGCCGGCCGAAGACCCGTACAATGTCGCGCAGCTCTACGCGAAGCTCGGCGAGGCGATCCGCGGCGGCAAGCCGATCAGCCCTGGATTTGATGCGGCGGTCAGCCGCCATCGCCTGCTCGATGCGATTGTGCGCGCCTCGGAGAGCGGGATGAAGCAGGTGGTTTAAACGCGCTTACAGGTTGTCGGCGTCGCCAGCAACGTGGAACATGGCGCCTCCTGCGCGCATCTGATGCTCGGCAAAGCGATTGGGGTCCGCGATTCGCGACAACAAGGTCGGGGAAACTTCAAGCGTCGAAGTCGCTGTAACCGGCGGAGCCTTGATATGCCGCTCGGCCACAAAAACGATTCAGGTCATTTCCTGATTTTGACACTATTGCGGTATCCATGGCCCTACCCCTGCCACGCGAGCCAGGAGAATTCATGGGCGAGGTAGACGCCAAGGTCGGGACTGCGACGGGCGATGCACCGATCAAGCTATCGTCAACTGATCCGACGTTGATCAGTACTGGCAGCGAAGAAGCGGGCTTATGGCTCTGGCACGGCGAAGCGCCGGCGCCGCTATCGGCTGCCCCGTCCAAGTCGCGTATCGAACACATTCTGACCCGGATCATGCCCGGCGCGCGGCGGGCCGGGTGGATAGCGCTGCCTGCCGGGTTAGCTCTCATTTTGCTCGCGGTATCAGTAAAGCATTCAGTGCCTCCGCTTGGACCCAAATCCGCGGATGCGCCCCCCGTTGCACTCCCATCAGTTCCCTCGCCCACGGTTACTCCCCCGAGCGTTGCTCCACCGCCGGCCCAACTTACAGACACCCAATTTGACCGGGCGCGAGCGCCGTCTGCGCCGACACCCCAAGTTACGTTTGGGCAAGGGTCGGATCGGCGAATGGTGAGCTGGCATGCACAGCGCAAATCAGCGCGAACCGTGCGAAAAACTTACGCATCGCGTGTTCGCAAAGGACCGCCGATGCTGATCTACGGAGTGCTCACGCCGCCGACGGTAATGACGTGGCACGGCGGTGGCTACTGACCCGAAGGGCTCGCCGCTACCGGCGCGGGCCGGCCGCGGCATTGTGGTGTTCGACCTCGGCGGCGTTCTGCTCGACTGGAATCCGCGGCATCTCTACCGCAAGCTCTTTGCCGGCGACGAGGCGGCGATGGAGCATTTTCTTGCGACGGTCTGCACCCATGAATGGAACCGCTGCCAGGATGCCGGGCGCACCTTTGCCGAAGGCGCCCGCCTGCTGAAGGCCGAGCACCCCGATAAAGGGGATCTGATCGACGCCTATCACGGCCGCTTCGACGAGATGATCGCCGGTCCCATTGCCGGCTCGGTCGAGATACTGGCTGAACTGCGAGACCGCGGCATGCTGCTCTACGGGCTCACCAACTGGTCGGCCGAGACTTACCCGCCGGCGCGGGAGCGCTATGCGTTCCTGTCGTGGTTTCGCGGCATTCTCGTCTCGGGCGAGGTCGGCGTGATCAAGCCGGACCCGCGCATTTTTGAGCTGCTGATCGAGCGCTTCGGCATAGCTTCCGAAGCCGCCGTCTATATCGACGATGTCGAGGCAAATGTTGTTGCAGCGCGGCCCTTCGGCATTCATGCGATCCATTTCACGACGCCGGCGGCGTTGCGCAAGGAGCTTCTCGGACTCGGGCTCCTGCTGTCTGGCCCTGGCCGATTTCCTTCATGAGCCCCCCGAGGTGCGCGAGGTCAGCGTCGATTACGGGCTGAGATTGCGGCACATCGGGCTCGCCGAGATCGCTCGGCGAGTGACCGCAATGCTCGTCAAAGTCGGTTGATCAGATCTTGACCGGCTGACCGGTCCGCACCGACCCGAGCGCAGCGTCGGCGAGCGCCAAGGCCTTGATCCCGTCGTCGCCGCCGACTGCCGGTGTCGCGCCCCCGGCAACCGCGCTGATGAAATGATCGAGCTCGCGGCGGTAGGCCTCGGCGTAGCGCTCGAGAAAGAAAGGCAACGGCTTGTCGCCGACAACTCCATCGACGCCGGCAAACGACACGGTGCTCTCGATCACATTTTCGGCGCGCAACGCGCCGTTGGAGCCCAACGCCTCGATGCGCTGGTCATAGCCATAAACCGCGCGCCGGCTATTCGAGATCTGGCACAGCACGCCGGATCGCGTGCGCAATGTCACGACCGCGGTGTCGACATCGCCCGCCTCCGCGATTTCCTGATCGACGAGTGCGCTCGCTGTGGCAAACACCTCGACCGGCTCTTCCGCCAGGAGCCATCGTGCCATGTCGAAGTCGTGGATCGTCATGTCGCGAAACAGCCCGCCCGAGCGGCGGACATACTCGATCGGCGGCGGAGCGGGATCGTAGCTTGTTATCGTCAGCAATTCGAGACGGCCAATGCGGCCACCGCGGATCTGGCGCTCGAGCAGCATGAAATTCGGGTCGAAGCGGCGGTTGAAACCGACCATCAGCGGCACACCGCACTCCCGCGTCACCGCGACGCAAGCCTCGGCGCGGCGGCGGTCGAGCGAGCGGCTTTTCGCAGAATACTGCCTTGCCGGCGTGTGCCGCGGCCTCGACGAGATCGGCATGCGTGTCAGTCGAACTGGCAATTACGACTGCTTCGATGGCGGGGTCAGCGAAGGCCTGCGGCTGGGTCCCGACCGCGGCGCCGTACCGCGCGGCCAGCCGCTCCGCGGCGGCGCGGTCGGGATCGACGACCATCCACAGCCGCGCACCCGCATGGGCCGCGATGTTCCCGGCATGAATCGCCCCGATGCGGCCTGCGCCGAACTGACAGAAATTAATCACTCGTGAGGTATTTTATCAGTCAGCCGCGGCGCTCTGTTGGCGCCGTTCATAGCGCCGCGCCGGCGTGTTGACCGGCTCGGCCAACTGAGGCGCACCGAAGGAGGCGGCTCTGCGGGCGGGCGGCGCGTCGCCGTAAAGTGTCGTGCGCTGGCGTGGCGCCCGGCCCAACGAGCGGACCAGCGCTTCCATGCTCTCCGGCGGCATCTCCTGGCCATGCACGGCACCCGCGGCGCGGGTGATACTCTCGTTCATCAGCGTGCCGCCGAGATCGTTGGCGCCGGCCTCGAGGCAGGCGGCGGCACCACCGCTGCCCATTTTGACCCAAGAGGTCTGGATGTTGGTAATGACCGGGTGCAGCACCAAGCGCGCCACTGCATGCATCAACACCGCTTCGCGGTAAGTCGGGCCGCGGCGGGCACGGCCCTTCAAATAAATCGGCGTCTCCATTGGCACAAAAGGCAACGGGACGAATTCGGTAAACCCGCCGGTTCTCTGCTGCAGTGCGCGGATGCGCAGCAGGTGCCGCGCCCAGTGTTCGTACCGGTCGGCATGCCCGTACATGATCGTGACGGTGCTGCGCAGCCCCGTAGCATGCGCCGCCGCCATGACCTCAAGCCATTCGGCAGTCTTGATCTTGTCCGGGCAGATCACCGCGCGAACCTCGTCGTCGAGGACCTCGGCCGCGGTGCCCGGCAATGAACTCAACCCGGCTGCCTCGAGCTCGCGCAAAAAATCCGGGACCGCCCGGCCGAGGGTCTTGGCGCCCTGCCAGATCTCGAGCGGCGAGAAAGCATGAACATGGATATCGGGCACCGCCTCTTTGATCGCGCGGCAGATCGCGAGATAGGTCGCGCCGGTGTATCCCGGATGGATGCCGCCTTGCAGGCACACCTCCGTCGCGCCACGGTCCCAGGCTTCTTCCACCCGCCGACGGATCTCGGGGAGGTCGAGGTCATATGGACGGCCGCGCAGATTTTCGCTGAGCTTGCCTTTTGAGAACGCACAGAACTGGCAGCGGAAATAACAGACGTTCGTGTAGTTGATGTTGCGGGTGACGACGTAACTGACGATCTCGCCATTCACCCGCCGCCGCAGCTCGTCCGCCGCATGACACACCGCATCGAAGCTCGTGCCACGCGCCTGGAACAGCCGCACGATCTCGGCCTCACCGAGCGCCTCTCCGGCGGTCGCCTTCTCAAAAATTCCGGCCAGGATACTGTCACCCGCCTCCCCCGGGACCGTGATCCGGGGGTCGGCACCCTCTCCCGCATTGCGGGAGAAAGGGGCCCCAGCCCTCAAGGCCGGGTCGGTGAAGGTCGGCGGCTCGACATCGGCGCCGGGTACCCAATCGTTGGTGCGGGCGAGCCCCTGGGCGTCGATCGTGCGCAGCACGGCGGGGCGCAGCGCGGGGTCGACCCACCGATCAACGTCGCAAGCGTAGCCGGGGTAGATCGCCAAGCGTTCGACAAGCAGCTTGCCGGCAGAGGCCGTCCGCTCGGCCAGACGGTCGAGCGCCGGCCACGGCGCCTCTGGATTGACGTGATCAGGCGTCACCGGCGAGACGCCGCCCCAATCGTTGATGCCGGCGCCGATCATCTCGGCGAGCGCGCCCGGCTGCAGGTTCGGCGGCGCTTGAATGTTCATTACGGGGCCGAAGATCAGCCGGGCCACGGCTATCGTCCACAGGTGGTCGTCGAGGGCAGGCTCGGGCGCGTGCACCATCCGCGTTCCCGGTTTGGCGCGGAAATTCTGGATGATGATCTCCTGCAAGTGTCCATACTGGTCGTGCAGGTCGCGCAACGCGAGCAACGATTCAATGCGTTCGCGCCGCGTCTCGCCGATGC
>Ga0306924_10006779_pt1 | contig 11421 bp, 10 predicted proteins | sample sta12Can44000111_FD_203756 | JGI IMG/M metagenome (GOLD analysis project Ga0306924, IMG submission 203756) | Lab enrichment of tropical soil microbial communities from Luquillo Experimental Forest, Puerto Rico - statanox.12C.anox.44.000.111 (v2)... | ecosystem: Environmental > Terrestrial >...
ATAGACAAATGAATCCGATTCTCGCGGAATTGCTCCAGACCGGACAAGCGGTATCGGAAGCCGGCAAGGTTCACAAGATACGCTCCCACATCACAGTGGATGAGGGCTATTTCCTTGAACAGATTGTATCAACTGTTAAACCCGCCGTGAGTCTTGAGGTTGGCCTCGCTTACGGCGTTTCGACGCTGTTTATTTGCAAGGGCCTTGAGGCGGTGCAAGATCCGCATCACATCATCGCGATGAGTAGACCAGGTTCGCTTCCATCACGTAGCGAATGAACGCCACGTATGCCGTCGAACTCTGTGTGAAGCAAATCCCGCGCTCATTCAACCCACCTAGCTTGACGGTTCCATCCGGTGGCCAATTTCCGCGAAGCAGACAGACCACGTCGCGCTTGGTGCAATCGACTCGGCTGACAGTATCCTGTTTCCACGAAACCTTTCGGATGATTTTCCCGGTGCTAGGTTCAATAAAATAGGTCGAGTCAGTAAATACTGCCAATTGTCAGCGCAACAGAAGCGGCAAATCAAGAGCTTCTGAGCCGTGATGAGCGTCACATTGCCGCGCGATTCTAGTTACGGCGGGTCGGTGCCTTCTAAATGGAGGTGCGAGATGCCAACCGATGACCGCGACCTCTTAGATGTTCTGAAGTTTGAGCTCGCATTTCTCGAACAGGGCGGCTATGGCCGTTCGCCGAGAACTCCTCACAAACCTCAATACATTCTTGAAGACTCTCTCACCTGCATGAACTACGATTCCAAAGAGAATTCCGGTCCGTGCAGTGATTGTGTTCTCATGAACCTGGTGTCGCCCGAGCGAAGGTCCGAAAAAATTCCCTGCCGCCACATCCCGCTCAACGTATCCGGCGAGACGCTCGAGTCTCTCTACCAGCACAGTAATCAAAACGAGATCGAGGAGGCAGTTGGGGGCTGGCTAAGAACTCTTATCCATCATGTGTAATCCTTGTTGCCGATTACGCAAAAGTCATCTTAAGCCTTGTTCTTGCGTGGCCCGGGGATGAGCACTCATTCTTTGACCCCTTCCCGCGAAAGCTTCTCAATCAACCGCGAAATCGCATGGTTGGCGATATGTCAAAGAATTGAGTTGTGGTGTAAGCCCGCTTTCTGCAGGTAGCGCATCCCCTTACAACCCTGACCGTGAAGAAGCGAGTGCCATAGAAGTGTGAAACCAATCAGAACGAATCAAGAGGCGAGGCGAGTACGATGATGATAAGATGTAATATAATTATAAATTGTCCAGGACCTGACCTCGAAGGCGCAACAGCGATGGCGGTGTCAGCGTATGGGTGTGGATCCTGACGTTTCTGGTTGCTCTCGCACTGTGCGGTCTTCCATTCGTCCCCTACAAGAGGCGGGAAAAGCAAAAATCTCATCAGCCGCCAGCAAGCTGACCTCGTAATTGTGATCCGAGAGAAACTGTCTGCAAAACTTGTTGGCCGCAGGCCCGTGCGTCGCAACAAAGAGCAGCGGTCGTTTTGACCTGAAGAGTCCGCGCGCGCCAGCTAGAGCATCTATTTCTCCACCTTCAATGTCCATTTTGATTAGGTCAGGAGCACCGTGCGCGGCAGCATAAGAATCCAGGGAGACGCAGCGAACGACAACGGAGCCTACGGGATCAAGCTGGCCGACGCACGCATCTTTGCCGGAACAAAAGTTTGCTGGGCCGTCAAACGAACCAACTGCAGCGGATACTACTGTGCAATTTGCAAAGCGGTTTAGTTGGACATTCCTACGGAGTCGTGAAAGATTGTTGGCATCTGGCTCGAAAGCGTGGACTGCGGCACATTGTCGTGCTGCTAAAACTGTGTAAGCGCCGACGTTGGCGCCAACATCGTAGACCGTCATTTCAGGTTGCATTTGTGCAGCGAACGCAACCATCTTCTCCCGTTCGTAAGTGCCCAACCAGAAATTCATCATGCCACAGCCCGCTTGCCAGCGGATGCCCCGACCAGGACCGCTCAGAATTGGAACGACAGCAGCATCGGGAACTAGTCTTGCGATCGGCGCAATGAACCGACCAATATGGATTTCGCCATTGGTAAATGGAATCCGCAAGATATCAGCCTACCAAAGAGAAAGTGCTACCGGTAGCATGGTAAGGCGCGCAAATTACAACATGCGTCACACGTTCATTTCGCGCCTTGCGGAGAATCCAAAGGTGAGCGAGCAAACCATAAAGGTTCTTGTGGGACATAGCACTGGATTTGCCGCGGCGGAGGCACGACACAGCCCGCGCTGCTGCGGCATAGAGTTCGTGGTACTCAAAGTACGAAGAACGGGAAACATGAAGTGGCGCCGGGCTGCGCAGCATCAGCTGCGGCAAGCGGGTGACCACCGACGAGCGAATCCGCCGCGAACGAAAGAAGGCGAAGGCCGCGGCGCCGAGGGAGGCTATACTCCCAAGGAGCGACTGCGCAGCGATCGCGGCGCCGAGGACCCAAGCGATGAGATTGACGAAGTGGCTCCCTAAGCCGCTGCAAAAATTCGTTCGTGAACGGATGACAGTCTACGTCTACACGTACGGCTTCCGGCCGTCTCCCAGCGTCGTGGACCAGGCGCTCAGATTCCGGGTCGGCGATCGCTACTTGAAGCTGACAGCGGACCACCGCACCGCTTTATACGACATGATCTCCGAAGTGGTCGCGTATGACTGCTACCAGCTGGGACGCGTCCGCTGGTCTGACCATGGCGAGCGGCGAATCGTGGACATCGGGGCCAACGTCGGTGTGACCGCGCTCGTGCTCTCGCAGATCCCGGGTGCTCAGGTGACGTGCTATGAGCCCGATCCCTGAAACTGTGAATGGCTGCACAAGAACCTCGCGACGAATGACATCGGCAACGTGCGGGTGCACCAGGCCGCTGTCGCGGACGCAGATGGGGAAGTCGGTTTCCAGCTCGACCCGGAAAGCACTGGCGGCCGCGTGGTGCGTCACGCCGGCGTGCGCGTGCCCGCGGTGACGCTGGCGCAAGCGTGCACGGGCACGGTCGATTTGCTGAAGTGCGATTGCGAGGGCGGAGAGTACGACATAGTAGACCAAATGACACAGGAACTGGCGGCGCGGATCCGCAACATTTCGATCGAGGTGCACGACCTCGATGAGAGCCGCAACGTGCGGCGAATTGCCGAGCGTCTGACTGGACTCGGCTACCGAATTAGCGAAAAACCCGACATGTGGGAGCGCGGGGCATTGCACATGCTGCTGGCCACACGAGCAATGGATACCTGATCTACTTTCGCGACAGAGCACGGAGGATTCTTCGCGAACGATTTTGGGCTCACGAGCAACGGGTCGTGGGCTAGGGACAGATCCACACGCATCGCGGCGGAATTGTGCTGGTGGAGGATCTGCTGGTTGCCATCGCCTCCAGCCTCGCACTACTGCTCGAAAAGCCCTCGGGGGCGGCGGTGGCCCGCACCGACATTTTCGAGGAGTGTCGCAGTGCGGGGCCTGCTACGACAGTGGGGCAACGCACTGCCTGCGGGAAAGTGCACGCTTGGTTCCCGTGATTTTGCCGAGACTTCTCAAAGGGCGGTATCGCCTGAAGCAGCGCTTGGGGCCGCGGGGGAATGGGCACAGTGTATGCGGCTGCAGATACGGCGCTGGAACGAGGTGTCGCTGTAAAGGTCATACGAGAAGACTTGGTCGGCAGCGCGGAAGCAGCGGAACGCTTCCGGCAGGAGGGGCGTGTCGCAGCCAGCTTTGCGCATCCCAACGTTGCCAAGAAACCGCTCCCGAAGCGGCTCTTGTTTTAAATCAGCAGCGCACATCTCACGCATCTTCTTAATGACCGAAATTGCCTTGGTCGTGTGACGAGCCTGTGACAATTTGAGGTCGTGGTTTCGATCCCCGTCCCTACTGCACGTCCATGCCGGGCTTCTAGTGATAAAAGGACTTAGAAACTTGAACAACTTCATTCGTTCCCGCATGCTGGTGAGGCCGAGGCGTGTCATCGGGGACCGCTGGGCCCAACTTCGCGCCATTGGTCCGACTTGTTGAGATACTTGATAAGCAAGACCTCATTACCCTGCTGGTTGTAAAGCAAATCGTCCACAAGTTCCTTCGCCATCAAAATGCCAAAGCCGCCCGGGCGCATGCCCTGGGCTTCGCGCTGTGAAATGTGACGAAACGGCTCGTCAGGGGGATTGCCAAGAGCGCTGTGTTTGAGTTCTTCAAGCGAAAAACCGGTTCCAGGGTCTTTCACTTTACAAAGGACCATGTGGCGCGTGCGAACGTAGGAGACCTCTACGTGCTGAGAAGCGTCGAATTTGCCACCATGCTCTATAGCGTTTAACAGAATTTCTCGAAGAGCTGTGGCGACCTGCTCGGTTTCATTGTCCGGCAGGTCAGATGCTTCTCGGTAAAACTGAATGAGCCGATCCGCGGTAGCCAGATCGCAGCGTACCGCAAGACGCACCCAGTTGGCCGTTGCCGAGAGAATCTCGATGCCGTCGTCCCAGAACGGTGTGGTCATAGCCGAGCGGACGATTTCTGCAAGCTCTTCGGTCGAAAACGGTCGGGCAAAGTAGCTAAAGGCTCGTTCGCGAATAGAATTCAGCACGTCGCCAGGTGTGAATTCATCTGTCAGGATGATCAGGCGGGTGTGGGGGCGAACGAGGCGCAGTCGACGGAGCATCTCAATATCTTGCTGACCGGAAGTACGCTCACCTGTGATGATCAAGTCGAAGGGATGCGATTGGAAGAGTTCCAGGGCCTCCTGATTATCCTTCACAGATCGGATGTCCCAATCGTGCTGATCACACAGATCGGTTAGCATACTGTTAAGTTCCGGGCTGGAATCAATGAGGAGTGCCCGGCGGGGTTGGTTGATGGCGGGAGCTGGTCTGGAAAGCGCGGACATTAGTTCTTACCTGACCCGGTTTTAGGACTGAGAGAATGAGGGACTGACGAAAATAGATTGCACGAAAGAAAAGTCGTACGCAAGGCCGTGGGCAACGCGGAGAAGTACATCTGATTCCCCGATGCTACCCGAAAAGCGTCCATTTTTGAGCCCGATACCTACTTCGGCAATTCGCTCGGGACCTGAGCGAGCATTGTCGCGCGAGTCGGCGTTGAAAACTACTGCAGAGTTCGACCGGACCATGTGCTGGAAAACTAGGAAGAAGTTCGCGCGCACCTTGCCCTTGCCTTGCGCTATCTCCATGATCTCCGGGAAACTGCTTCCGGTAAACACGACTCTCCACCAGGCCGTTGTCTGTCCCGATGGCTCGAATCTCGGTGCCATCCTGGTCGATCACAAAGTCCGCGTGTACTGTCACACCGAAGGAGACTATGTTGAGCGTCATGGACCCCGTACAGCCCGCCGTCACCGAATACGTGCCTTCAATTATTACCGCCTGGGAGATATTGCCGTTTGCGCTCAAAGTCGCAGTGGCCTGAGTGTTGCCCTTCCCATCGAAGCTCTGCCGTCCGATTTCACCAAAAGGGCCGGCGAAAGGGGGCGGGAGAAAGGCTGGGAGAATGGTTCCTGTGCTGGTGTATCCGAAGCTGCCGTGGAGTGTAGCGTCGGAACATAGTTCCTCCCCACCAGCCCGAGCCGTGGGCACGATTCCCAAAACAAACATAGTGGCGAAAACAGCGACAGTTCTTATGTGCTTCATGGGTGCCTCCTATCTTGTGGAGGAGAGCATTACGGGCTTGTTTCTCCTTCCACTGATAGAGGCGTAACGGGAAGGCAAAAGCGGCCACGTTCTTTGATATATTTCTTTGTCCCCTGGGAGAACGCCCTTGTCTATCGGCGCGCCCTCCGCGGAAATCACGGGCCTGTTAAGGGCCTGGAGCAGCGGCGATGACGCTGCCTTGGCGCGTTTGACGGAGTGCGTGTATCCGGAATTGCGGCTCATGGCGCGCCGCTACATGAGAAATGAGCGTCACACCAATACGCTCCAGACCACCGCATTAGTGCATGAAGTGTACCTCCGCCTAATAGATGTGACCAAGATCGAGTGGCAGGAGCGCGCTCAGTTTTTTGCCATGGTGGCGCAAATGATTCGGCGCATCCTGGTGGACGCCGCGCGCACACGTGGGGCACAAAAGCGGGGCGGCAGCGCTCTTAAAGTGAAACTCGATGAAACCGCTCTCCTTTGGAGCACGCCAAATCGATCCATTCTGGCCCTGGATGAGGCCCTAACAGCGTTCTCGCGGGTTGCTCCGCGACAGGCGAAGGTCATCGAGTTGCGTTATTTTGGCGGATTGACCGAGGAAGAAATCGCCGCAGTTCTGAAGGTCTCGCCTCGCACGGTCAGGCGCGACTGGGACCTCGCCAAGGCTTGGCTATTGCGAGAGCTAAGCCATAGGATAGAGCACAAAGCGCATGACCCCCGAGTTTTTCCAGCAGATTGAAGAGCTATACCATGCGGCGCGCGAGAAAGACACCGATGAGCGCGCGGCATTGCTGGCCAACGTAGACCCAGAATTGCGCCGCGAAGTAGAGTCGCTTCACGCGCAACGCTCTGACCGCGAATTTTTAGATTGGCCTGCGATTAAGAACGCCCCGCAACTACCGGGGGACCCGACTCTAACCGAATTGGCTGTGGGAGCGAGCCTGGGGCCATACCGCATCGAAGGCAAGCTCGGCGAGGGCGGGATGGGCGAAGTCTATCGGGCCGTAGACACGCGCTTGGGCCGCGCTGTCGCTGTTAAGATCGCGCAGAAGCAATTCATTGAGCGCTTCGAGCGGGAAGCCCGCGCCATTTCCTCCCTGAATCATCCCCATGTCTGCACCCTCTACGATGTTGGACCGAACTACCTGGTGATGGAGCTGGTCGAAGGCGAGACTGTAGCAGCCAGGTTGAAAAGCGGGCCTCTTCCAGTTAAGACGGCGCTCCTCTATGCCTCGCAGATTCTGGCTGCGCTCAGGGAGGCGCACGAAAAGGGCATCATCCACCGCGATCTGAAGCCCGGAAACATCATGATCGCGAAATCCGGAATCAAGGTTTTGGATTTCGGCTTGGCGAAATCGGGCCAGGACGAAACGGTTACCGCCAGCCACATGGTATTGGGAACGCCTGCTTACATGGCGCCAGAGCAAAGGGAAGGCAAGCCAGCCGACACTCGCTCCGATATCTATTCGTTCGGTTGCGTCTTCTATGAAATGTTGACTGGCGCGCGAGTCGCCTTCCAACGGAGGCGCATTCTCTCGCGGAAGTTAGAAAGAATTGTGATCCGCTGTCTGGAAGAGGACCCTGCGCGCCGGTGGCAATCCGCCGGCGAATTGGAACAGGAACTCGCCGACGTTACCGCTACCGGAAGCCGCGGAAATCGGTATGCTACGTCCGTCGCCACACCTCCCGCAGGTCATTCTCATCGCTCACCCAAACTCGCGGACATGCGCACGATTGTTCTGGCAGATTTCGCGAATGCGACCGGCGACCCGAACCTCGATAACGCCCTGCGCCAAATTCTGTCAGAGGAATTGGAGAATTCCTCTGGTCTGTCTCTGCTTCCCTACACGCGTGTGAACCAGACACTCGGCTTGATGGGCCGGACCGGGAACGCGAAGCTCACGCCCGATGTTGCAGCCGAAATCTGCGAGCGGACAGCAAGCTCGGCGGTTGTGGAGGCGTCGGTCACATACCTCGGAAGCAAGTACGTTTTGAACTTGCGCGCAAGGAATTGCAAAACCGGCGAGATCTTGGACCAAGAACAGAGGGCAACAGCGAGAAAAGAAGACCTCAACAAGACGGTAGCCCAAATGGCAAAACGATTCGGGGCCCGAGCTGGCGATATGCTTCCACGAGTGGAAAAGGAGCCTAGTCTGCCGGCCGAAGTAACGACATCTTCACAGGAGGCCTGGAGATCTTTCAGCGCGGCAATGAGGGAGTTCCAGGCGAGAGCACAGTCAGCGGAAGCCGTCTCACTCCTGAAGCGCGCCATCGAGGTCGACCCGAAATTTGCGATGGCCTATGCCTACCTAGGCCGCGGGCATGCCGACCTCGGAGAGACTGAACTTGCGGCGGAGAATGTAGCCAAGGCCTACGAGCTGCGTGATGGTGTCAGTGACCTGGAAAATTACTTCATCACTTTCACGTACCACCGGCAGTTAACCAGAAACCTGGAACTCTGTCGACAAACCTTGGAATCGTTGACTCGAAAATATCCGCAGGACCTCTATGCCCGCGGATTCTTGTCGGGTTTCACATCACCCGGGACGGGTCATTACGACAGAGCTGTGGAGGAAGGTCTTAGGGCGATCGAGCTCGATCCGGATTTCGCCATCGGTTACGAAAATGTGGCTTTTGCCTATCTTCACCTCAACCGCCTGTCAGAGGCCGAGGCACTGATTCACAAGGCATCGGAACGCAAGATCGAAGTCGTTCAGTTCTCGCTGCTCCGGTACTTCATCGCTTTTCTCAGGAACGACAGGGCAGCAATGGAAAGGGAAATTACCCAACGTCGGGTGAAACTGGAAGCTCAGGGATCGTTCGAGCACCAGGAAGCTTTGACATTGGCATATCAAGGACGCCTCAAAGAAGCGGATCGGCTATCGGCGCGTGCCGTAAGCCTAGCTCGCCAGGGAGGTCTGGTGGGGCGGGCCGCCATGTTTCAGGGAGCCGCAGCGGTTTGGAATGCATTGTTAGGGAACCGGGCGGAGGCACAAAGAAGTGCGACAGCAGCCTTGTCACTTTTCCGAAGCCGAGACGCCGACTATGGCCCTGCTCTTGCGCTTGCACTTCTGCGCGATACCGCGCAAGCGCATCAAATCGCGGCGGAACTCGAAAGGCGGTATCCGGAGGATACGTCTGTCCAATTCAGTTACCTGCCTACGCTGCGCGCACTCGCGGCTCTCAACCAGGATGACCCAACGAAAGCTGCCGAAATGACGCAAGTCTCTGCGCCATACGAGCTCGCCGTTCCAGGCACCGCATATTTTACCGGCGCTTCGTTTTTCGGAGCTCTCTATCCAGTCTACGTGCGCGGTCTCGCTTACTCCAGGATGGGGCGACACCGCGAGGCAGCGGCTGAGTTCCAAAAAATCTTGGACCATCCCGGAATCGTGCTGACCGATCCGATTGGGCCGATGGCGCGCCTCCAACTGGCCAGAGTGTTGTGCGATTCCGGTGAGCGCGCAAAATCCAGCGCGGCCTACAAGGATCTCCTCGCTCTCTGGAAGGACGCCGACTCAGACGTTCCGGTCGCGAAGCAAGCCAAAGCTGAATCCGCGTCGATGCAGTAGTTACGTACCCTTGTTTTGCGACTTGAAGGCTTGGCGACCGTTCTGGGCGGATGACGGGCAATCCGTCAGTTGAGAAGTTGAGACTCGCAACGCGAGAGCCAGTCGGGCGCCGAGTTGACCGCTCTCGTTGGGGCGCGTGTCGTGGGGGAACACCGGCATCCCGCCCTTGTCGAGCGCTTCACCGTGCTCGAGGGCGAGCTGACCGTCAAGTGCGACGAGCAGACGAGCATTCTGCATCAAGGCGAGACGGCTGTCATCAATCCCAGCGTATGGCACGACTGGTGGAATGAGAGCGCTCGCGACGCACGGGTATGGGTAGAGATCACACCCGGCGAGCGGTTCGTGTACATGATCGAAACCTTTTTCGGCCTAGCACGGTTAGGGCACACGGACCGCAAGGGCATGCTTTATCCGCTGCAACTCGCAGTCAGCGCACAGGGATTCAAAGATGTGATCGTCTTCCGTTCGCCTCCGCCGGCGGTGCAACGCACGATCTTTTGCGCGCCGGCGCGGCTATCGCGCGACGTACCGGCAGCTCTCGCGCATTGTGCTGGCGCCTCGGACGTAGCCCCCAGCCATGGGGGAAGACAAACCGATAAGATAGCTTCACAAACCAGACCGAATAGGAGGCAGGGCACCCAAAACGGACGGTGACGCGGCGGTGACCGGAATTGAGATCAAATCAGGGATACGGCGAACAATCGGAAAGCATTGCTCTTTTTTTGAAATCGCCTCGGACCTCACGAGCAATGCAGAGGCATCCAGAGGAGTTCTGCTGGATCGGTCTCATAATCAGTTGGTCCCAGGTTCGAATCCTGGCGGGCCCACTAACTTCCGTGTTTGTGTCCCCACAGGATTCCTGACGGCCATAAATCGCCGAAACCCGCTCACGAAGCGGATCTTCGTTGTAGATCTATCGTGCGCACTTCTCAAATGAGCTACATGCACTTCGCACGACAATCCTTAAAGACGGAGCTCCTCCAGGAAGTATGACGAGTTTGTGACGACCAAAAATCGTATGTTTCGACCTTCACGGACACTACCAACCTCTTGACGTGCAGTCTCTGCCTGCCCCGGCGTTCTGTACCGCAAATACTTTAGTCGGTACCAGGCCTTTCGTGCAGGTTCTTGGCCGAAAGGACCTGTACCTTTTTGAGGTTGCCGTCCTTTTCCTCGGCAGCCTAAAGTAATCAGACGTTCCGAAGTGGCGATGAAATTCATCAACGAAGCTCGCAGGGATCCACCGTCAAAGCCCTCTCCCTGGGCTAGAATTCCTGTTACTCGTTCACTGCAAACCGAATTCGATCTGGTTGAGCTAACTCGGCGCGAATGGTGGCTGTGGTTTTCAACGGCCGCCGTAACTCTGCTCTCCGCCGGCGCATTTCTGCTGACTGCTTTCCCGCGACTCTTTTACCACCGCGAGCACTTTTATGAACTGGGACTGGAACAATCGCGCTGGGGAATTTTGTGTCTCCTGCTTTTGTTCAACGCCTGGATGGTTTACCGGCAACGTCGGTTTCGATTACTGCGGAAACGGATGTCGGGGGATAGCCTGAATTCAGAGCAGCTCGCCTCTTCCTCGGAGCCCGCTGGCCTCGATCTCGCCACCGGCCTTTTCGACCGTGCCGCCGCGGAGCAGCAACTGGGCAAAGAAATCGGTCGTGCCAAGAGACAGAATACGTCATTGAGTTTGGCCACGTTGCACGTCGAGGATGCGCCCCAACTCGGTCAGCGGTACGGCTATTCCACGCTCGACCAGGCGTTGAAGGAGTTTGCCAAAAGGCTGAAAGAAGCGAGTCGGGGCTCGGACTTTGTAGTTCGGCTCGCCCCCGATGACTTTGTGTTGGTACTGCCGAAGTGTAACCTCGGAGAAGTGAGCCGGGTATTGGACCGAATCGGGACGGTGGAAGTCCCCGCCGTCGGCAAGAGACTTTCGCTCACCTACACCACAGGCTGGGTAGATTATCAGCCTGGCGATCTCCCGTCAGATCTACTGAAACGCGCAACGGACCTCCTCCACCTCTACAACAGCGCGGCAGAACGCCCTTATTCCTTCCCTGCGGCCACCGGGTAGCCTTGACCGGTTCGCCCTGATTTTCGTTGAGAAAATTCATCGCTTGATCAGATATTCCAGATTCCGTCACAATCCGTTGGTCCCAGGTTCGAATCCTGGCGGGCCCACTAACTTCCGTGGGTCCGGCCCGGA
>Ga0306924_10006787_pt1 | contig 11413 bp, 6 predicted proteins | sample sta12Can44000111_FD_203756 | JGI IMG/M metagenome (GOLD analysis project Ga0306924, IMG submission 203756) | Lab enrichment of tropical soil microbial communities from Luquillo Experimental Forest, Puerto Rico - statanox.12C.anox.44.000.111 (v2)... | ecosystem: Environmental > Terrestrial > Soil...
GTCATTGCGCCGTTCATTGCGCAACTATTTTGCCTACTATCACCGATCGAGAACGCATCTCTCGTTGGGGAAGGATTCGCCCGAGCCAAGACCAATTCAGCCGTTGGAAATGGGACCAGTTGTGGTGCTGCCGCAGGTCGGTGGGCTGCACCACCGCTACGAACGACGGGCGGCGTGAGCAATCCTGCATCCTCTGCACATGGACTCTACAGGCTTGGTGATCCTCTGCTCCGGCTCCGAGAAGTCGATGCGGCATTTCCCTCACAACTCTCGGAACTGCGGCAAGTGCTTTCGCGAGATCGAGGAATTTCTCTCCTATCGCGTGCTGGTCGCGGTTTTCCAATGCGATCGAATTTTCGGTAGGGACAGGTTCAAGATGCTGCCAGGGAACATTGCAAAGGCGATTGGAAAGTTCCTGAGGTCAACGCATCGTCCGCCGCCGGCGGTGTCGAAGCCGGAAGCTCCTAGACTTGCCGCCGGCCGGCTTTCAATTGACAATTCGTGACTGAACGACCAGAAAGACCAGCTATGTCGCTGGACACGCAAGTAATTATGGCTTAGAGGCTTGAGCCACCCGATCTTCCTGCACCGACGTGTTAGATACTGTGGCGTTGTAAAGTTACGGCATTCACATGCCAACGAAAGCGAAAAAGCGAAAGTCCGGTATCCCAACTGGTAATGCAGGTGAGTACTTTGCGATGGGTGAGTTATTGAAACGTGGATTCGATGCCCAACTAGCTGACCGCAATACCAAAGGATACGACATGCTTGTAGGTAGTGCGGAGAAACCAACCTTGCGAAAGGTTCAGGTAAAGACAGCCCGTGGAAACTCATGGTACGTAAGACTTGCTAACTTTCGAGGCAAGAGTCGTAAACAAGTGACAATCTACGTGTCTCTTGGTCGGAAGGCTTCTAATAGACCCGTTTCGTTACTTTATTGCCAGAAACAGCGACGTTGCGAAATACGTCCATCGTTATCCAAACTGGCGAAAAAATGGGACGCTGTCTATCAAGGCCGTCGAGAAATATGAAAACCGATGGAAGACGTTAGGTAAGGTTCGCGGGTGATGTTCAGAACGGCCCGGCTGCCCTTCGGAGTGGTCGGGCTATCCGTGCAGAGGGCGAAGAAGAGAATAATCAGGATACGAAAGAAGGAAAGCCACCTTTCGCTGGACTATCCACACTTCGACCATGCCCCGGCTTCCTTTGCCGCTCTTATTCTCTTATTCGTATTTCCAGAGCCTTGCTTCCTAAAATGTCCTTTTCAAAAGCTCTCCGTTGCTCTTCTTTGGACTCCTGGTACTCCTTATCCTTCCTCCTCTCATGCCGGCCGGTTGCGTCACGTGCAAAAAACTCTGCCGTTGTTTTCAAGGAGGAAGGCTCTGTTTCCTGAACTCCGACAAGACTTCATCCCTCCGGCAGCCCGAGACGAACTCGGCAGATTTCTCCAAGTGTCTCGATCTCTGCCGTCAATAGCGCTGACGGTCTTGATTCGAGTTTGCTAAGCACAGCGTTATCGCTAAACCAGAGTGGAAATACCAAATCCTTGTCGCCGTTTATTCGAGCCATGAGGATGTCACTCAGAGAAATGTCCACCAAATACGGAGCCAGCCGCTCGAAGTCGTCTACAGAGACGGCAATCAGCTCGTTGGAATTGATCTAGCAAAAACTGAGAATGTTATTCCTGTATTGCTCACCAGAGACGATATCGGATCTGCGTTTAATTCGAGTGCTTACTTAAACTTTCACTTTCAGGAACTCATTCAAGGAACTGCCTTCACGCGCACGGTATCACCGCTGAATGTTACGAGGCGGAGTTTTTGGTGCAAGCGGTAAAGCACACTGACCTCATCTATCATCTGCAAGACTTCCGTCTGCGCACCGAACCTGTCGATACTGATTTCCGCGCTCCCCATCGCACGCAAACATCTTCATCCTTCACCTCACGTCCGTTACGCCAGTCCGAACACGACTGGGCTTACGCGAAACGTGCCTTGGTCCGTGGGGACGATCCTGAAGAGATCATTCGCAGAATCGCAAACTATCGCGCCGGTGAGAAACACGATCCTTTAGGCTATGCACGGCGCACTGTTACCAAAGCTCAGGGAGACCTTGCCTCAAACACCGCGCTTCGAGAAGACATACAGCCAAACCGAAGTTAATGAGCTTGTCAGTGTTGACGACCAACCCGCGTCCAAACGAGCGCGACAAATGAGCTTCGATTGAAGGTGGGGAATAGCGAATGAGGGCTTATTTCGTCGTTTATTTCGTACAGCCCAGCGAGGACCACCATGGGACGCTATCTAGAACTTGCCCGGCGAGCTCTGGAGAATTCTCAGGGTGCTGCCCTACCCTACGAAAAAAACGAAATAAACGAAAAAAGGGTCGCGGACCCGTACCAAGAGCTTGTCCGCGCTACGCTCGCGAAGGTTTCAGACCAACCCGTTGGGATGGCTCGGGGGCTGAGACAGAACCGCCCGGTGCTTTACGAGGAATTCGCCGTGAAGCTCCCCGATAAGATCCACCTCCTGTGGGATGCGCTTTGTGGCCTTCGCATCGGCGAAGTCACGGCGTTGAAGATCACGAGCTTGGACTTCAAGCGCAAACTGATTCTGATCACCGCCGCGCTCGACTACGCCACAAGAAAGGAAACAACACCCAAAAGCAAAAACAGTGCATTCCCTGTTGTTATGCCGGCGCTGCTCGCCAAGCGCCTGCAGGACTGGGTGGAGAAGCACTATAAGCCAAACGAGGCCGGTTATCTCTTCACCAATTCGAACGGCAAGCCCTATCTGTCAGACAATGTGGTGAGGTATGGTGTGCATCGCACCATGAAGAAACTAGGGTTCGAAACGCCCAAAGGCGTTCACGTTGGGATTCATTGTTTCCGGCACGGAGTAACCATCGAACTGCTCGAGTCCGGCATTCCGATTCACGTCGTCACACGAATGATGCGGCACGGAGATTCCAAAGTGACTTTGAATCACTACGCCCACATCGTTGGCGACGCGGAACGAGTCGCATCCGAGCGTCTCTCCAGTAAAATCGGGGCTCAATTGGAGTCAGAGCCCGATTTGGAGTCAGTTTCGACGAAGTCGGCTTGATAACAAAGAGCTTGGCGGAGGCGTGTGGAAGTCGAATAGAGCAGCTAACTTCTAAGTCCTGTGCTCTTGCGGCGTTGCAGACCATGCGAAAGTTTAATTGGCACAATTAGTACAGACGGTCTACAGCTTTTTCCAGCCCTGGATTGAATCAGGGCGAATGCCAATAGGAGGATCAACGGTATTGGAGATCAAGTCTGTAGATTTCTTGCTTGCTCTTGTTGAGCATGAGCAATGGAGAATCATCAGGCAAAAGGCTTATCCAGCCAGGCCAGTAACCTCCTAAGGTTATATCCTTCAAATCGAGCACGCGTTCAACCTTGCCGCCGGGGACACTCATACGGACCACTTCCGATGATTGATCTCCATACTTGCGGTGCATGTACACGAATTTGCTGTCATGGGACCATGTAAATGCGCCTCCAGGAAACTCCGACCATTGCTGACTTTGAAAGTCATAAAGCAACCCCTTACTCGGACGGGCAGTCATGTAGCGGCCATCAGGTGAGACACGAGCGGCAACCATCCCGTCCGAACCGGGAATTTTGGAAACCTCTTGTGTCTTTAAACTGAGCCGGTATATGGCATAAGGCGTCTCATCTGAGCCCATCACAAAAACAATGGAATTTCCATCTGGCATCCAAAATCCTGCTCCAACTTCAGTGGTTGGGAGCTCACCCTTGGGCATCACTTGTTGCAGACTACCGCCCTCCGCCGGGACAATAAACATCCTGCGTGGCACATCAGTGAAAAGAATTCGTTTTCCGTCCGGCGACCAGCGAGGTTCGTGCGCATTCACTGGCGGAAATGTTAATTGCAGGCGATCGCTGCCGTCCAACTTACTACGCCATAGATTGGACTCTGGGAAAGTCGTGTATGTCACCCACTGGCGGTCAGGCGAGACCTCGAGTTCCCCTGCGGAGATACCACCCAGAAATGGCACTAATTGCTTCGACTTGCGGTCATACTTGACCAGCTCGATCCGGCGATCGTCGCCGGTCACGAATAACTGTTTTCCGTCCGCGCTGGGTGTTGCCGCGCCAAATGTTACCGGACCTGCGGTCAATTGTGCAGCCGCGCCCAATTCGGCTCTGCCCCAAAAAGTTCGCCGTTCCGGCAATACCCAAATATCACGGTTGGTCTGGTAGAAGTAGTATTTCCCGTCGGCTGACCATTTGCCACAGCATCCGTGAATGGGCAGGTGGTGGAGCCCGCTTCCATCGGCGGCCATTTCCATAAGGTCCCAGTCCTCGGGGCGCCCACTGAGGGTGAAGACGGTGAAACGCAGCCGCGTCCCATCCGGCGAAAACCGAACCCAGTAGGGAGTTTCAGGTGCAGTTGCAAGTCTGCGTATATCGCTGCCGTCCGGATTGGCGACAAATATCTCTTTGCCGTTAACAAAGACCACATGCTTCCCGTCCGGGCTCCAACTCGCGTCCAGAGCTAGAATGTTGCCGACGCGACGAAGTGGCCCCGCAGGGAGAGACATGACCCAAAGTTCACGCCGAAAAGGCGTGCCCGTTTTAGACCAAGGTCCACCCAAAAGCAGTTCGGAACGAGCAGGAGAAATGTCAAAGACCAAGGATTCTGTGAGACTGATTGGAGTCTCTGCTGTTTCACCTCCCTGAGTGGACACCTGCACCAGCGCGGGCCGTTTGGCGAAGCGGGGAGCCACAGTGGACTCAGGCCCCATGTAAGCGCCTTCCTGAAAATAGAGCCGCATTCCATCGCTCAAGAGTCTCAGCGTAACGTCCTTGGTGCCACCATCCTTCGTAAGCTGCGCAGTATCGACAACCTTGGGTGGGGGCGGTGACCACAGCTTTATCTGGACGAAGATCCCCGCGAGAGCAAGGAGACCGAGGCACGAAGCCAGGAGTGGCAATCTCGTGGTGCTGGGTAAGCGAGGGGGCGGTTCAGGGGACGGCGGGACTTCAAGACGTTCGCCAACACCATCACGACCTTGCACTGGGGCAATGAAGCGATAGCCTCGCTTGCCAACCGTCTCGACCAAGCGTGGGGCTTCTACGGAATCTTGAAGAGCGGCACGCAGGCGATTGACCGCAGTGTTAAGTCCCCGTTCAAAATCTACAAAGGTGTCGCCCGTCCATAGCCCCTTCTGGAGTTCCTCGCGGGTTACCAAATCGCCGGGTCGAGCCAGGAGCATGGCCAGCACCTTTAATGGTTGTTCCTGGATCTTTAATTTGGTGCCGTTCTTGCGGAGCTCTCCAGTCCGCAGGTCCACTTCGAAAGCGTCAAAGCGGAAAAGGCCTCGCGAAGGTGGGGTCCCGAGAGGCAATGTACCTCCTGGCGAAGTGGCGGCGATTGTATCACCACCCGCTCAATTCCGTGCAAGGGCCCGCTGTTGCGACGACCATCCGTCATGAAATCAGAAGATTGCCGCGTTATCGGAAGTTTATCGGCTCGTTATCCAGCGTCCATTGACAGCCGGGGATTGTTGGCCGAGAGTCGCGCCCTAGGAATTGGCTCGCTGCCAAAAGCTGTAGCCGGCGCGGAGGAGAAGCGCACGAATGAGATTCCTAAAACCAATGCGTCAAGCCGCTATCAACTGCGCTGTAACGCCATCGAGATGTACACTTCCACCCCAACACCCTGACCCGGCAACCAATTGCCACCGACACAAATTTTCGTGTGAATTATGAAACATTCCGAGCTGGGGTTGCTCCCTGAGGACCCAGAGGAGGTCCCATGAAAGTCGAAGGATGGATGTGTTCTGCCGCGATGGCATTGGCGGTTAGTCTGGCGATGCCGATTGCTTTGGGGGCGCAGGGGCAGGTTCCGGCCCAAAAGGCCAACCACTACCAACTGATCGTGATGGGCACGTTCGGCGGGCCGCAGAGTTCGGTGACGGACACAGGCGTCCCCGGCGGAGTGTTTCTCAACAACAGCGGCGTGTTGATCGGCTATGCCGATCTCTCCGCGCCCGATCCTTTTCCCAATTTCGCCTTCATTGACGGTTTCATTGATCATGCGTTTCGGTGGCACGACGGATTCATGGCCGACTTAGGCACGCTTCCCCACGGTTGGAGCAGCGCCCCGGTTGCCATCAGCGCCAACGGCCTGATCGCTGGATTCGCGGTGAACGGAGAGATAGACCCGTTGATTCCCGGCTTCCCGGAGCAGCGAGCCGTGCTGTGGAAGGACGGCAAGCTCTTCGATCTTGGCACGCTGCCCGAAGGCGGATACGAGGCGGAAGCAAACTCAGTCAACAGCCGCGGCCAGGTGGTCGGCACCGCTTTCAATACGATTCCCGATCCCGTGGGACTGAACGTCTTCCATGACATTTTTTCGCCCACTCAAGCGAGGGCGTTCCTCTGGCAGGACGGGGCGATGCAGGACCTGGGCACATTGGGCGGGAATGATGCTGCGGCCTTCCTGATCAACGAGAAGGGACAAGTGATGGGGTGGTCCTTGACAAGCACGACCACACCCGGCCCGTGCTTCCCCTTCTTGGCTCTCGGGTCCTTTCTTTGGGACCACGAGCACGGCATGAGGAACTTGGGTGACTTTGGTGGCGCCTGCACCCAAGCTTACGATCTCAACAACCAAGGTCAAGTTGTAGGTTATTCCCTGCTGGAGAGCGGCGTTTCCCGCGGCTTCCTGTGGCAAGACGGGTCGCTGCGCGACTTAGGCGGTGTGCCCGGAGGGTTCACGGCTGCCTTCGTCGTCAACGAGGCGGGACAGGCCGCCGGCGTCGGGTCTGCCCCCGAAGCCGGTTTTTTCGATGCCCTCTTCTGGCCAAAAGTTGGCGAGGCCATCGACCTTGGAACCATCGGCACGGACCCCTGCAGCTCGGCAAAAGCGATTAACAACAGGGGCCAAGTCGTCGGCGACTCCATCTCCCTAGCTAACTGCACGTCCTCGTTAGACGCCTCGCGCGCTTTCCTGTGGCAGGATGGTGCGACCTTCGATCTGAATGCGCTGATTCCACCCGGCTCCCCGCTCTATCTGGTGCACCCTCAGACCATCAACGATCGTGGGGAGATCGCCGGCTTTGGAGTCGATGCTGATGGCAACCAGCATGCTTTCCTGCTGATCCCTTGCGATGAGAATCATCCTGGCATTGCGGGATGCGACTACAGCATGGTAGCGGCGAGCACCGCGCCCTGAGTTGCGCCCGCATCACGCGAAGCATCTCGGCGCGTGCCGCCAGCGCCGCTATTGCGGCGCAATCAAGTTGGTTCATAGGGGGTCCTGGGCCCAGCGTAACTCGTAGTCTTGGAGTTTGAGTTTTCCTTCGTTAAACAGCGTCGCTGTAACGATCGCCTCTCTTCCCCCAGTTTCGTTGCTTTCGCCCGCGACCATTGTCCTTTGGAACCACGTTTCTTGCTTACGAGTAATCCATCATGCCGGTGTAGACATAGGCTTTGGCGCTTCCAGACGTTTGTAAATGAACTTGCCCCCCGCCTCCAATTTGTGCGCCTCAATCAACCCGGCGCTTCTGTCCTCTGCAATCTCTCCGCACCATCTCCGTACTTTCTTCTCCTCCACTTTGTCAAAATCCTTCACGGGCTCCGAGGAGGACTCGAACCTGCAACCCGCTGATTTCTCGAGGTGTGTCGCAGTCCTTTGTTTTCTAGCTTTTTCCTGTGTCTTACGTCACGGTTTAGCACGGTATTTGGGGGGTTTTGTTCTCAGCTTGTTCTCAAGTCATCCGACTGCACCCTTCAGGGAGACAGTTTTCTTGGGTGACCCGACCAAAGTGATGTGTCAACTCAAACGCTCCGCCCACAAAAGGCTCGGCGGTCAGAAATTTTCCATCATCCACATGTTGGCGCTGAGCTTCCAATCGGAGATCGCCATAAGCCGGCCGTCAGGAGATGGTGATCCACCACAGCCTTGAGGGTTACCGCATCTCCACAGGACTTGGGTGTTGCCCCGCAAATCGACGTGCATGAATGCGGGACCATCCTCTGAGGAGTTAGTCAGAAGCAGGCCCTTTCCGTCCCCGGTCCACATGAGACTGCGCATATTGTTCACACCTTCTGCTCGAATAACCTGCACTGACTGGCTGCCCCAGGAACGGATTTCAATAGGGCCGTGCGCGCCCGGACTGGTAACGAAGAGCTTGCCATCGGGGGAAATATCAAAGAGTGGCAAACCGATCTGCTGCCAGCTTGAATCGAGGTCAAATCGGGCTAGTTCGGGTCCCCGGCCTTTCACAGGATCGAAGGCTGTCACTATCGCATGCCTGAGATCCTCGGTCGGCTCGGCAATCGCACACAAATTAGAAGGTGGCCTGGCGCAGATTGACAAAGTGCCATCACGCGCGGGAAATATCAATTCCGGCGATCCGCCAGTGATGGGAACGCGCATGAGCTGCACACTCCCATCCGCGGAGAGCGGCCGAACCTGGGTTATGACCCACTTACCGTCAGGACTCACCAACAACACTTGAATAAGACCGGTTGCGGAGGACACGATGGTTTCTTGTGTGTCCGAGTCCAGCAGCTGCTTGCGGATCCAGTAGTAATCACCGCGACCTTCGGCAACAATGACTGCTTTGCTGTCGGCGGTGAAGCCCACGATAGTATCTACCCCTCCGTCATCCAGCGGGAATCGTCTCGAATTGACGAGGTGTGTCCCCCCGGCTTCAAGATCAGCTATGTGGTTGGCGCCGAGGACCGAGGACTCCAGGAATGCAATGTGTTTGCTGTCCGCGGTGGCACTTGGTCCATTTATCCAAAACCCAACCCAATTCGTCAGGCGCTTCGGCTTTTCGATGCGCTTTCCGTACTCTGTGCCGAGCCGCAAGGCATGTCGGGAACCACTTGCGAAGGTCTGCACGCGTCAGAATAGGTCAGCCGTCCGTCGGGCAACCACATAAGGTTATCCAGTTTTTGCATTTCGGAGGGTGGAAGTAGAATGGTGACCGGACCACCCTTTAGATCGCGGGCAACAAGATTGCGACCCAAATCGTCGGTTGATATGTACGAGACCCGTTGTTCATTCGGAAAGAAATGAAGGCAGCAAATCGCGCCGTTTTCCCCGGCCTCAAAGAGTTTGCGTGCCCATTCTCCGTTGGGTCCCATCAGCCAAATTTCACGCTCGCCAAACGCGTCCTTGTTTGTTCCAAAGGAGATGGAAAGGCCGTCCGGGGAAACTGAAGATGCTATGGCATGATCGCGAAGCTTTCGGGGCGCTCCTCCCGCGACCGAAACTATCCAAATGCTGCCAGTCTCGGATGACCATTCGCTCTTTCTCTCGGTTGCCGGATGGGCGTTAGCCAGGAATTTTGTGCTGTCGGGGAACCAGCCGGTGGGAACAACCTCCCAATTCACATTGCTATTCTTGAGGGTTTCCGGCTGGGGAACAGACTGCGCCTCGTCGCTTCCAATCAGCTTGATGTGCATCCCTTTTCCCTCGGTATAAGCGAGGTACTTCCCGTCGGGTGAGATCGCCCCACTTTTCACTGGATTCTCGGAGGAGTTTACCGTGAGCTGCCGAAGTTTGAGATCCGGTAGAGTCTGGGGAGACGTTGACTGGCGTCTAGCAAACCAGAAAATCGTACCTGCAATCAGGAGCGCCATGACTGAGGCGGATGTCAACAACCACCGGCGTGGCAAATTCCTCGGAGCCATCTCATGTTTAAGAAACTCCAGGTCGGCGCGCAACTCTCCCACGGTCTGATAGCGTGTTTCGCGGTTTTTTTCGAGGGCCTTAGTTATGACCTGTTCGAGCCTAGCGGGGACTTCTGGATTTGACTGACGGGCCGGAGTGGGCTTGTAATTGAGAATCGCCTCGTGAAGAACAGGTCCCGTATCGCCGGAAAATGCCCGGTGTCCGGTAGCCATTTCATAAAGGACCAGACCGAAGGAAAACAGGTCCGTCCGCGCATCCAGTTTCTCTCCGCGTGCTTGCTCTGGCGACATATAGCCCGCCGTGCCCATTGCCACTCCGGTTCGGCTAAGGTATGGATTGGGAGTGGGGCTGGGGCCTTTTGCGCCGATGCCATAAGAACTCTCGGGAAAGCTGACGCCTGGGTCCGTTTCCGTGCGGACGAGTTTGGCCAAGCCGAAGTCCAAAATCTTCGCTTGCCCCCCGTTGGTCACAAAAATATTTGCTGGCTTGATGTCTCGATGGATGATGCCTTTCCTGTGTGCCGCTTCCAGTCCCGCCGCAATTTGCTCAGAAAGCTCAACAACCTCTTTGAGCGACAGTGCGCTTTCCTGTCTCGATGCAGCTCCAAAAGAAGCAGAATGCGACCTCTGATCATCGTTGGTTCTCCCCTTTAACAGTTCCCGTAACGTTTGCCCTTCTAAGAGTTGCATCACCAGGAAGAGCTGGCCCTGGTGCTCTCCAAATTCGTAGATAGGACAGATGTTGGGGTGTTCCAATGCCGAGGCTGCGCGCGCCTCGCGTTCGAAGCGCGCCAGCGCTAGGGGATCCTTGGCTGATTCTTCAGGTAGAAATTTTATCGCTACCTGGCGTCCTAGTTTGAGGTCCTCGGCCCGGTATACCAAACCCATTCCGCCGCCACCGAGCCCAGCGAGAATGCGATAATGTGATACAACTTTTCCGATCAAGGAGAATCCGAAGTCGTCGAGCGAGGAACACACCGCAGCCTGCACAAGATTTCCGGAACCCGACGCTCTCGAGAGCAAGGATTCAACTTCTTCGCGCAGCTCCAAGTCTCCGCGGCAGCTTTCATCGAGTAGTGTGGCACGCTTTTCGGGATCGCACTCCGCCGCGCGATGGAATATCTTCTCGATTTGTGCCCAGCGTTCTGGAGTCAAGGGACGCCTAGCCACCCTGCATTTCGCGTTGCAGCCACGCTTCCGCCATCTTCAAGTCGCGCCGAACGGTAATCACGGACACATCCAACGCTTGAGCGATCTCGTCCAGGGAGAGCCCGCCAAAATAGCGAAGCTCCACAGCCTTGCATTTCCGTGCATCGATTTTCTCGAGAGCATTGAGGCTAATATCGAGTGCGAGGAGGTCCACGGGCCGCTCTTTTTGAAAACCCAGTGATTTGTCTAGCGATACCTTCATGCTGCTTCCCATGCGCTTGCCCGCATGCCTCCGCCGGGCGTCATCCACAAGGATTTGCCGCATGAGACGCGCTGCTACTCCGTAGAAATGAGAACGGTTCTGCCAGTTCGGACTCGTCTGATCGACCAGCCGCAGATAAGCCTCATGGACGAGCGCCGTTGGCTGCAGCGTGTGACCATGACGTTCTTTCCGTAAATAGCTGGCTGCAAGTTGGTGAAGTTCGCTGTAGACAAGTGGCGTTAGCTCATTGAGAGCTTTCGCGCTACCTTTGGCCCACTCCGCTAGAAGCAGGGTTACCTGGT
>Ga0306924_10006788_pt1 | contig 11412 bp, 9 predicted proteins | sample sta12Can44000111_FD_203756 | JGI IMG/M metagenome (GOLD analysis project Ga0306924, IMG submission 203756) | Lab enrichment of tropical soil microbial communities from Luquillo Experimental Forest, Puerto Rico - statanox.12C.anox.44.000.111 (v2)... | ecosystem: Environmental > Terrestrial > Soil...
GGGTCAGCCATGTGGCGCCGCACGCGCACGTGTTCAAGCTCAAGAACGAAGACTTTTCGCGCGACCCGGCGGTCGTGGCGGCGCTGAACGCCGACCCGCTGATCGCCAACGAGTCGCAGCCGAGCGAGACGATCGCCGAGATGGTGCGCGCGGACCAGTTGCTGAAGAAGAGCTTCGGGCGGTTCACCCTGCCGCTCCTCATCCTGCACGGCACCGCCGACAAGGTGACGAAGCCGAGCGGCAGCGAGGAGTTCTACGAGAAGGCCGGCTCTGACGACAAGACGTTGAAGCTGTACGAGGGGCACTTTCATGATCTGCTGGCCGACGTCGGCAAGCAGCAGGTCATGGCGGACATCCAGGCCTGGATCGACGCGCACATCGGCACGGAGATCCCGCGCGGCCGGCGCGAGCTGGCCGGCGAGCCCGAGCGACCAGGTAGCGGCGACCGCGCCGCCCAGGAACAGCCCGGCGCGCACCATTGAGCTCGCGCGGAGGCCTCCTCGTCATACTCGCTACTTCAGGTGCGGAGGCGACAGCGACCAAGCATCCCCCGTGAGCCCAGCCGCGCCAAGCAGCGCCTGGAAGTGGTCGACGGGTCGACGCTCGTACTCGACGTCGAGGCGACCCTCGTACCAGTTCCGGCTGAGTCTCCAACACTGGTCCAGCGTCATGAAGGCCGCCATCGGCTCGCCGGCCGACGCCCAGGCCCCTGCTGCCTCTTCCGACCGGAAGAGCAGCATACGGCTTCACGTGAAGACGATGTCCTCCCACCAGCGCCACGCAGGCCGGGGGGAAGAAATGACCCCGTCCCTCTCGACGAGGTCACCATCGACGACGGTCAGGACCCTGCGCTCGCGCCCGTGCCCACCGTCGTCGATGATGCGGGCGTCCTGCAGATGGAGCAACCGGACGATGGCCAACGCGTCCCAGGCGCAGTTGGCGTTCCATGACGAGCCCTGCCCCTCAACGCGGTAGGCCGTGGAAATGTTCGAGAATGGGGACGCCATGCGGACCTCGCGCGTCCTCGCATCGAGGACCAGGGCGCGCGCAGCGTGCAGCCGTTCGAGACTGTCGCGGGCCGCGCCCACAGGGACCCCGAGCGTCGCCGCCAACGAGGCGGCGGTTGGGGCGTGGGCACCCCGTGCGAGCGCCGAGTAGACGTGATGCCGAATGCGCTGGTCCGGGCCTGGCGACGTCAACGGGATCCTCCGCTTCGACAAGGTGTCCTCGTTGGACGTTCCCGGGCGACGTGCACGAGGACGTCCTCATCGAGGCGGCAGCCGCCCGAGTCTCTTGACCATCGACACGCCGACGGCGGCGAAGCCGAGTCTCTCGTAGAGCCGGCGCGCGCGAGTGTTGCCCGGCGTGACGCCGAGCGCGAGGGCGACCACTGGCGCGGGCCAGACGTCGCCTCGCTCGATCGCCGAGAAGAGCGCAGCTCCGTGACCGCGACGGCGGAAGTCGCGAGTCACGTAGAGCTCGTCGACCGCGCACATCTCGCCACCGAATTCGTTCGACCAGTAGGCGATGAGGAGCGCGTAGCCGGCGACCTGCCGGCCGACTTCGAGCAGGACGGCACGGCCGCGCCACGGCTCGCGGCGGAGAGTTGCCAGCGTCTCGCGCGCAAGTCGCGCGTCGGCCGCAAACGGTCCCGGATCCTCCCGGTAGAGCGCGAGGCACATCTCCACGAGGACGTCGTCGTCGCTCTCGGTTGCCGGCCGCCACATGGCTGCTCGTGAGGTCAACGTAACCGCCCCCGGCCGCCGCCGTCTTCGCCCGCGGGCCTACACGCAGCGAGGGGCCGCTGGGCAGCGAGCACAGCGGCCTTGCGAGCTGCAGGGTGCTCCTCGAGCCCATGGAGGAAACCGGGAGTGATCGATGGACAGCGGAGGGGCGCCAGTCAAACAAAGCCTGCCCGCCCTGCCGCGGTCTTGCAGCGGACCGAGCCGACGACTATCGGCAAGAACTCCGTAGCGATGAATCGACGATCCGACGTGCAGCCGTCACCGCCCCAGCCTCCGCTCTCATCCGCGCCGCCAGCACCCGCGCCGAGCATTCGCACACCCGATCAACGTCTGCGCGTCTTCATCAGCTCGACGATGAACGAGCTTGCGCCCGAACGGCGCGCGGCACGTGAAGCGGTCGCTCGGTTGCACCTGACGCCCGTGCTCTTCGAAGCCGGCGCACGCCCCTATCCCGCTCGCGAGATCTACCGAGCCTACCTGGCCCAGAGCGACATCTTCATCGGCATCTACTGGCAGAGCTACGGCGTCGTCCCGCCCAACATGGATGTCTCCGGGCTCGAAGACGAGTACCGGCTCTCGAGCGGCAAACCTCGTCTCATCTACCTCAAGCAGCCCGCGCCCGGCCGGGAGCGACCGCTCCAGGACCTGCTGGACCGCATTCGCAAGGAAGACGGCGTCACCTATCAGAAGTTTTCAACGGCAGTAGAGCTCCAGGAACAGTTGGCGGACGACCTCGCCCAACTGCTGACGGACCACTTCACGCAGCCGCCCGGGCATCTCACTTCACCGGCGGTCCCGGTCGCACCACTGCCGCGTCCCCGCAGTCCGTTGATCGACCGCACCGAAGAACTCGCCAAGGTCCAAGACCTGTTGACGCGCGAGGACGTCGGCCTGGTGACCCTGACCGGGACGGGAGGCGTCGGCAAGACGCGCCTGGCGATCCAGGTGGCGGCCAATGTTGCCGCCCTCTTCGCGGACGGCGCCGCCTTCATCTCGCTTGCGCCGCTGAAGGATCCCGACCTGGTGGTTCCGACCATCGCTCACGCGCTGTACGTCTCGGGAGAGGAGGACCGACCACTCTTACAAGACCTGATCGAGGCTCTGCGCGCCACTCAGCTGCTGCTCGTCGTGGACAACGTCGAACAGCTGATCTCGACGGTGGCTCCGCAGATTTCTCAGATCCTGGAGCACGCGCCCAAGCTCAAGGTGATCATCACCAGTCGTGAGCCCCTTCAGATTCGAGGAGAGTGGACCGTACAGGTCCCACCACTCGCACTGCCAGATCCGGCGCATTTGCCCGATCTGGAGACGCTTGGGCAGATTCCGGCGGTGGCGCTGTTCGTCCGCCGCGCCGGCGAAGTCAATCCGAGCTTCGCGCTCACGCAAGACAACGCGCACGCGATCGCGGAGATCTGCCAGCGCCTCGACGGGCTGCCGCTCGCCCTCGAGCTCGCCGCCGCGCGCATCAACGTGTTGCCCCCCGAGCTGCTCCTGCCACGTCTCCGCCACCGTCTGCCCTTGCTCACGCACGGCGCACGCGATCTGCCGGAACGACAGCAGACGCTGCGCAACATGATGGCCTGGAGCTACGACCTCCTGGAGCCTCGGGAACGAAGCCTCTTCCGCTCGCTCGGCGTATTCAGTGGAGGCTTTGGCGTCGCAGGCGCGATGGCGATCGAGAGCGAACGTCCGGCGGATCAATCAGTAGGGCGCTTGGAGCAAGATGACGAGATGCTCGACCGTCTGGAATCGCTCGTGAGCAAGAATCTACTGAGAGTCGAGCCGGGCGTAGACGGCGCTCCTCGATTCTTCATGCTGGCGACGATGCAGGAATATGCGCAGGAAAAGCTGGAGGCGAGCGGGGAGCAGGTGCGGGTGCAGGAACGATACGTCCGCTACTTGCTGACGCTGGCTCGGACCGCCGAGCCACATCTCTATGGACCGGAGAGCGACATCTGGCTGGAGCGACTCGACAGCGAGGACGCCAACCTGCGCGCGGCGCTGGCGTGGTGCAGCGAGAACCGCGATGCCGCCGAGATCGGGCTGGACCTGGCGGGAACCCTCTCCTTCTTCTGGTACAGGACCGGTCATCTCCGCGAAGGGCTCTCTACTCTTCAGGCGATGCTCGCGCGTACTGCCCAGACCGACCGCAGCCATGTGCGCGCCAAAGCGCTGTATGGCGCGGGTCTCCTGTCCTGGAAACAGGCAAAGGCGGAGGACGGTGCCCATTATGCCGAGGAGGCGCTCTCCATCTTCCGTGAAAGAGGTGACCGGCTTTGGAGCGGCCAAGCAGAGCTGCTCCTGGCAATGACCTGGTTGAGTCAGCCGAGCATCGCGCTCGTCCGCCCGCTCCTGGAAGAGTGCCTGGCCATCTTCAAGGAAGTGAAGCATCGATGGGGCGAGGCATATGCGCTGGCATTCCTGGGCCTCGACAGCGAGATCCGGGGGAACTACGAGGAGGCTATCTCCTACTATCGAGAGAGCGCTCAACGCCACCGTGAGACTGGCGACGTGGCCGATGCCTCAGTAGCACTCGGAGCGCTGGCCGGTGCGCGCGCGAGCATGGGGGACAAAGACGCTGGTCGCTCCTACTTCGAGGAGCTTCAGCGGCTGGTGCTGCAGGCGAGCAATCGCTGGGTGGTTGGCGCGACCTTGGGCATCGCTGGATTCAATTTGCAACGCAACTTTCATCGGTACGAGACAGCGAAACTCCTCTATCAAGGTAGCTTATTCCTCTGGCGAGAGATTCAGCGGCTGGAGAGCGGCATGTTCATCATCAGGGAATTGATGGGCCTCGCTGAGATCGCTGCCATTCAGGGAGAAGGAGAGCGATCCGGCTGGCTGTTCGGCGCAGCGGATCACCTGACGCCTTCCTCGGGCTTCCATCGAGATGCAATGAACGAACGACTCGCTCAGACCCGTGAGCAGCTCGACGCGGCGACGAAGGCAGCCTTCGACGCGGCGCGGGCAGAGGGGCAGAGAGCGACGCTCGAGCAGGCGACCGAGAGAGCATTGCAGCAGACCGCCTGAGCGAGTGTGCTGCCACTGGCATCGTGTCACTGGTACTTGCGGTGATGCTCCTCGGATGGTCTCAAGCCGTAGCGCCGACAGACGCGAGCCTTGGTTCCACGATCGCGGCGAGCGTCATGTTCACCTCGCTCACGGAGACCGCCTTGCGGGCCTGCGCAGCCCGCGAGATGTCCGCGAGCGAGATCATCCCGACGAGCTTGTCGCCCTCGACCACAGGCAGCCTCCGGATCCGTTTCGAACGCATCAGCTCCTCGGCCTTCTCGATCGTCTGCGCCGGCTCGATCTTGGAGACGGACTTCGACATCCCCTGCTCCACCGGAACGGCCGTGAGCGGCTGACCGGCAAAATAGGCAGACATACATAGATCACGATCCGTGACGATCCCGACGAGTCTTCCCGCCGCGTCCAGCACGGGCAGGGCGCCGATGTCGTGCTCCCACATCAGCCTCGCCGCGGCGGACATCGCCTCGCCGGCTCGACATGTCCATACGGTCTTCGTCATCACCTCTTGCACGTTCATGTCCGTACCTCCCCGACCTCTCGATCTGCCACGTCCCTGGCAGCCCCCAGCCCCACGTCCGATAGAGCGAGCGATCGGGCGATCTCACCCATCGTAGGTTCGCGCGCCCCTGCACAGCGTGGCGGCGGCCTGGATGACAGCATAGGCACTCATCCGATGGCCGCACCGATGAGCACCTCACGACGCACGATTGGCGGCGTGACCGTCCCGGACACGGCCCTACGCCGGATGACGGAGTGCCTCCGCGGCATCGCACAAGCGCGGCCGCAGACGACCTACGACAGCTTCATTCGGGACTTCGGAGAGCGTTTCGTCGCGGGTTACAAGTCGCCAGTTTCGACCGTGGATCTTCTCTCGAACGCTCCGTTCTCCGAATGACTCCATGGAAGCGAACCACGAGACCGACGCTTTGATCCGGACGCCGGACCAGCGTCTGCGCGTCTTCCTGAGCTCGACGCTGAGCGAGCTCGCCGAGGAACGTACCGCCGTGGCGCGCGCCATCTCTGCCCTCCGGCTGACGCCCGTGCTCTTCGAGCTTGGGGCTCAATCCCACCCGCCAAGGGAGCTTTACCGAGCATATCTTGCCCAATCCGACATCTTCATCGGCCTGTACTGGCAGCGATACGGCTGGATCGGCCCCGACATGGACATCTCGGGGCTGGAGGACGAGTTCCGGCTCTCCGAATCGATGCCTCGCCTGCTCTACGTCAAGAAACCGGCGCCTCAGCGAGAAGCGCGGCTCACCGCGATGATCGAGGAACTCCAGGCCAAGGGGACCGTCTCGTACCGATCGTTCCGGACGGCGCGGGAGCTCGGGCGACTCGTTCGCACCGATCTGGCCGTGCTCCTGAGCGAGCGGTTCATGGCCGGAGAGAGCCGCACTTCTCGTTCGCGGTCGTCGCCGAGTGGCGAGCGGCGGCTGCCGCGGTCGTTGCCGGCGCCATCGACCTCCCTGCTCGGGCGGGAGCAGGACGTCGCGGAGATCTCGAAGCTGCTGGAGACGGCTGGGGTCCGGCTGGTCACGCTCACGGGGCCTGGTGGGATCGGGAAGACACGCCTGGCGGTCGAGGTCGGCAACCACCTGGAGGGTCGCTTCTCGCACGGCGTAGCGTTCGTATCGCTCGCGTCGATTGCTCAACACGAGCTCGTGCTTCCCCATGTCGCGGCCGCGCTCGGCGTATCCCTCGAGGGCGCGCGCCCTGCGGTGGACGTCGTGGCCGAGCATCTTGGGGAGGCGCCGACCTTGCTCGTGCTGGACAACCTCGAGCAGGTCATCGGTGTGGGGCCCGAGCTCGATCACCTGTTGGCCCGCTGTCCTGGGCTCGAGATCCTGGGGACGAGCAGGACGGTGCTTCGGCTGCGAGCCGAACACGAGTACCGCGTCGGTCCCCTGACAATTCCCGCGTTCGCACGTGCCCCGGCGCTGGAGGAGCTGGCTTCACTGCCCGCGGTCCAGCTGTTCGTCGATCGAGCCCGGGCCGTGCGCAACGGCTTTGCCCTCACTGCGGACAACGCGTCCGCCGTAGCGGAGATCTGCCGTCGCCTCGACGGTCTGCCGCTCGCCATCGAGCTCGCCGCCGCCCGCGCCCGTCTCCTCGAACCGCAGGCCTTGCTCGGACGGCTCGTCAGGAGCCTCGACGTGTTGGGCCAAGGCCCGGCGGATCTTCCGGAGCGACAACGCACGTTGCGCGCCACGGTCGAGTGGAGCATCGGTCTCCTCGACGCTGCGGAGCTGAAGTTCTTGGCGACGCTTTCCGTCTTCGTCGAAGGCTGGACGATCGCGGCTGCGGCACGCGTTTCCGATCTCAGCGACGAGCGAACGCTCGACCTGCTCGATGCGCTCGCTCGGCAAAGCCTGGTCAGCGTCGATGCAACCGACGCTGAGCCACGGTTCTGGATGCTCTCCTCCATCCGTGAACTGGCCGCCGAACGCCTTGCCGCCAGCGCAGAGCGATCCGACGTCGAGCGGAGGCACGCCGAGTACTTCGGTGCGCTCGTGGAAAACGCCGGCTGGCCCGCTCAGCGACAGGCCGAGTGGGCGGAGCGTTTACGAGGCGAGGAGGGGAACCTCGGGGTCGCCGTCCACTGGTTTCTGAACCATGATCTCGCGCCGCTCCCGCACATGTTCCGGATCCTCTGGCTGTTCTGGGAGATGCGCGATCGGATGCCGGAGGGCCGCGCATGGATCCAGGAGCTACGGCCCCGAGCCGACGCCCTGGACGACCGTGCACGCACCGAGCTGTCGTTGATCTCGGTCGTGACGGCACTGGAGGTTGGCGACGACGAGGGCGCGTTGGCCGAAGTCAGCGGGATTCAGCGACTCGAGGGCCGCATCGACGATCCGAGTCTCGAGAGCGCGGCGCAGCTGGCGATCTCGTGGGTGCGGCCAATCCGCGATGACCTCGAGGGGGCGCTGACGAGCGCCATGGCCGCACTCGACGGCTTCCGTCGACAGAACGATCCGTTCATGGCGTGGGCGGCTTTCACCGCCGGACTGCTGGAACTGGCGCTCGACCGCCATGACGCCGCGCGCGTGCACCTCACCGAGGCGAGCGCACTGGGGGGCCAGCTCGGCAATCACTGGCTCAGATCGACTGCGCGAGCAGAGCTCGCCTCACTCGCCGTGGCGACGGGTCGCCTCGAAGAGGCTCGGACGCTGCTGCGCGACTCGGTGGATGCAGGAGCGGATGGGGAGCTCAGCACCCAAGCGCTGACCCTCTCGCTCATCGCCCATGCCCGGCTCGCCCTGGCCGAAGACGAGCCCCGGGAGGCGGCGCTGGCGTTGGGTGCCGCCGACGGCCTCCGGCAACGCGCCGGACTCCGGCCGTGGCCATCGACGCGACGGAGCGAGGCCGAGCTTCGCGCGCGTGTGGCGGGAAGGCTCGGTCCGGAAGTGATGGAGCAGGTCCTCACGGACGGTTCCCGGGTCGATCGCGCTGAGGCGATCACCTTCGTGCGCCGCAGTGGAGCGAAGAACGACCCTGCCTCCGGCGTGGGGAGCGGCGCGGGGCTTCATGAAGATCGGACGCCTCGCGGCCTTCAGTGATGGCGCCCTCAGCGCGCGCCGACCGTCGTCAGCCTCACGAACTCGACGCGGCGGTTGTTCGCGCGGCCCTCGGGCGTGTCGTTGCTGTCGACCGGCTTCGTCGAGCCGAGCCCCTTCGCGGTGAGTCGCGCGTCGTCGACGCCCTGTTTCACCATCCACGCCTTCACTGCCGCGGCGCGCCGCTCGGATAGCGGACCGTTTAACATGTCACCGCCCTGGTTATCCGTGTGGCCCTGGATCTCGAACCGGAGCGCAGCGTCGTCCTGCAAGAGCTTGAGGATGTTTCGGAGCGTCGGTCCCGATTGCGGCTTGATCACGTCGGATCCGGAATCGAAGGTGATGCCGTGGGTGACGATGCGTCCGGCCACGGCCAAGTCCTTCGCATAGTCCTTTCCGCCCTCGGCGACCTTGAAGTTCGTGAACATCCGATCCTGCTCGCTCTTTCCGTCGGGGAAGAGCACGCCGATGGTGCGGATCACGTCCTTCGCGTCGTCGTACAGCTCCGGGTTGAGCTGGATCCGCTCGCCATCGGAGTAGATCTTCGCGTTCGTGCCACTGAGCGCGATTGACACGTGCCGGACGGGAGTCGTTCCGGTCTCGGTGAAGCTCGCCTTCGAGCCGTGCGAGTAGTAGCCGCTGCTGATCTTGCCCGGCGAGATCCAGATGTATGGCTCGCCCGTCGCCCAGTACGCCTTCGCGAAGGAGAGCCCGATGGAGGCCGATCGCGGTACGTCGAACTCGATGGTGAGCTTCTTCGGAAGCGCCTTCTGGAGATCGACCCGCAAGAAGTTATCGACGGCTTTCATGGAGCGGCCATCGCCGATCTGCCGGAGCCAGTGACGCCCCTGGTATTCGACCACCTCTGCCTGTCCCTGCGAGCCCTTCTTCCAGCGACTCGGGTAGTCGGATGCGGGGGTATCGCTGAAGTCGTCAAAGTAGATAACCGTCTCGCCGGGGACGAAGTCGTAGCGCGGGCTATACACGTCACCGGCAGCGACCACGGCGCCAGCTCCGGTGGCGCCCGCCGAACCGCCCGCGGCCGCCGCCGCACCGGTGGCTTGGGCACCGACCTGCGCCCCTCCGCCCGGCGAGGCGGCATCGCCGCCGACCCCATTCTGCTGCGGCGCAGCCTGGCCCGAACCATTCTTCAGCCCTTTCTTTGCCGCGTCGTACGTGGCGTCCGCGCTCTGGTCGACGGCCTTCTTCGTCTCGCGCTTGGTCGTGTCCTTGACTGTCTTTTCGAGGAACTTCCCGAACTGCGCGTGGGTGGTGGGAGGGAATAGGAGCACCAGCCCGGCAACCATCGCGACGAGGACGCGCGCCATGTAACCCCCAGTGAAAGGAACGAGCATCATCGTTCCTCACCGAGCTCAAAGCAGCGAGGGTCTCTTTGGGGGCTCCCGCCAACCAAGAAAGCCGGGCAGCCGCATCCGTTTACGGCGAGACACCGGGTTGACGGGGCGGGGAGCGGATGCGTCCCCCGTCGCGCGCCTCGATCGAGGGGACACTCAACAGTCAACGGTCGTGTCGTTCGGTGTCGAACGAGCACTCGCGGCCACTGTTGAGGCCAACTGGTTCGTGTCGAGGCCCGGTGCGACGACCGCCAAGGAGCCTATTGCTCTGACGGCTGTTGCTGCTGGTGTGTTGGAAGTTGACGTTCGACCTTTTTGGAGTCGTGCACATTGCGTCGCGAGGAGCATGTCCGCTGCATCCGCGCCTTCCGGTCCCTGGGTGAGCTCCGCGCTCCGAGCCGGTGTCGCGTCAGCATTGATCACGATCACTCGACGCGAGAGAGTCGGGCTCAAACCGAGGAGTTCTGCGCGTACCGACCGTAACCGCCCGAACGGCGGATGCACGCTCACATCTGACCGTGCCGGGAAGTGCGGGGAGAGAACAGGGAGACGGCCCAGGGGTCCGCGAAGAACCTTCCCACCCGGCGGCGGCCTGATTTGGCGACTAATGCCTCAACGGTTACGAATCACCCGCATCCCGGGGATCGACGAGGTGATCGGGATGGTGTTGATGCTCCGCGCGCCGAGCTTCGCGAGCATGTACCTGACCATCGCGAGCGGCTGCTCCGGGTTCTCCGCGTCGACCTGGATGTTGTACTCAGTGTAGTCCTTACCGCGATTGGCCGTGGGCTCGTCGCCGAACAGGTTGTTCTCGGACAGGTAGCGATGGACCTCGTCCGCGCGCACGTTCGGGACGTTGAAGAGCAGCATGACCTTGTTCTCTGCGTGCGTCGCTCCGTAGAGGTTGAGCAGGAACATCTCGAGCAGCTCCTGCTTCTCCGGATCCTTCTGGACCGCAGGGCTCGTGTAGATGGCGGTCTGGGACCTGAAAACCGTGTCGACGATCGACAGGCCGTAGGCCTTGATCGCGCTGCCGGTCTGCGTGATCTCGAGCGCGATGTCGACGGCCCCGTGCTTCACCTTGGACTCGGTCTTGCCCCAGGACTCGTACACGAGGACGCCGCGGTCGATCTTGGGCGGCGTGCGGTACTTCTGGACCGAGTACCGCGAGAAGTTCTCGGCGAGACCGATCGCAGTGAACGTCCGGCGGATCCAGTCGAGCGCGAGGTACGGCATCTCGGACGCGACCGTAACGAGCGGCTTGCGCGCTGCGAGGCTCCGCAGGAAGTCGGCGGTGGTCGCGAACGTCGGGTCGGCGACGATCCCGACGAGCCTCACCTCGCCGCGGTTCAGCGCCATCACACGCTCGAGCCGAACGTCGACGTCGTACTCGAGCTTCATCTCGAGCATCCGCTCCTTGACCCAGTCGTCGCCGGCGATCGCGACGTCGAGCTCGCCGATCTCGAGTTGCGAACCGAACTCCTGGGGGCGCCCGTCCCAGCCAAAGAGCAGGTTGATCGTAGTGAACTTCGTCGGCCCGCCCTTGTCGTACCCGGACGTCTTGAAGCCGCTCGCGGCGAGCAGGTCCACGAGGCCGCCGCCGCGGTCCGCGTTCGCGAGCGACCCGGCGGGCATGCCAATCTTGAGCTTCGTCTTCGATTCCATGGTGGAGTCCTCTCTCGCGATCAGCGTGTCGGGGCCGTGCTGTCGACGAGCTCG
>Ga0306924_10006789_pt1 | contig 11412 bp, 10 predicted proteins | sample sta12Can44000111_FD_203756 | JGI IMG/M metagenome (GOLD analysis project Ga0306924, IMG submission 203756) | Lab enrichment of tropical soil microbial communities from Luquillo Experimental Forest, Puerto Rico - statanox.12C.anox.44.000.111 (v2)... | ecosystem: Environmental > Terrestrial >...
TGTCCATTCACGAAGTAGAGGGATCACATGTCCAGGATCGCGTCATGCGCGTTACGTTCGAGAAGCCGTACAACACGCGCGTGGACATCTTGGCGGGTGATGGCCGTGGTGGCGCACTCGTCTGGCTAGGCGGCGACAAAGTGCGCGGCCACGAAGGCGGTTTTTTGGCGGCGATCAAAGCCGACATCGACATGCATGACCGGCGCGTCACCACGATCCGCGGAGAGACTGTTGCCGATGCGAACTGGGGCGCGCTTTATGACCACCTCACATCATTGCGTCCGGATTCCGTCCAAGTCGTCGCGCTCGGTGACACGACGACACTTACGTATGCGGTGCCCGATCCGCCGGGCGAGGGCAACGTGACCAAAGAAGTCTTGATGCTGGGCGGCAACTCGCTGCCGATCGAATACGATCAGTACGTCGGCGACGAACTCGTGTCGCATGTCACGACGAGCGACGTCAAGCTGAACGTCGATCCTCCCGAGTCTACTTGGTCCATTTGACCGCGCCATAGGGCGGTCACAGAGCAAGCCCGAAGCCCTACTGGCCCGCGCGATCTTCCGACCGCGCGCGCACGCGTGGCCTCTGTGGATACACGATCTGATGTTCCCGGTGCCGATTTTCAGGCATGGTGTCTTGCATCGGATGCATTGCCTGCCATGTTGTTCGCCGCGGCACGCGACGGATCGATCGAGTTCGTTAATCGGGCCTGGACTGAAATTACCGGCTATAGTCAGCAGAGCTCGCTGGGTAACGCTTGGATCGCCATCGTCCATCCCGACGAGGTCGCGCACGTCCTGAGCGAGTGGCGCCGGGCGGTCGCCGCCGGTGACAAATTCACCGTCGAGACGCGCGCGAGAAAACGCGATGGTGCCTACGTTTGGTTAGCGGTCATGGCCGCACCCTTACACGACACGTCAGGTAAGGTTGTGCGCTGGTACGGCTCGGCGATCGACATCGACGCGCGCAAACAAGCTGAGGAAGCACTCAAGCGCCACGACGCTTTGCTCCGCGATTCAGAGCGCCGCTTTCGAGCGCTCGCCGAGGCGATTCCGGTCATCTGCTGGACCGCAGACCCCGGCGGGTGGATCGACTGGTATAACCACCGCTGGTATGAGTTCACCGGTCAGCGCCCGGACGAAGCTGCCGGCTGGGGCTGGCAGACGGCGCACCACCCAGACGATTTGCTCAAAGTAATGGATGCCTGGCCCCGGTCAATCGCCACAGGAGAGCCATTCGAGATGGAATTCCGCCTGCGGCGCCAGGATGGAGTGTTCCACTGGTTTTTGACACGTGTCGAACCGTTGCGCGATGAACACGTCACGGTCGTCCGCTGGTATGGCAGCGCCGTTGATATCAACGACCAAAAGAAAGCGCTCGAGCGCAGCAATGAGGTCGCCGAAACATTTCAACAGCTCTTTCTTCCGAGAGTGTTACCGCGACGGCCCCACTTGCAAATGGACGCCATCTATCTTCCGGCGGAGGGTGACAGATTGGTCGGCGGCGATTGGTTCGACGCCTTTGAGCTCCCCGATGGCCGGATCGGGCTTTCCATTGGTGATGTGGCAGGGCATGGGTTGGACGCTTCCTTGACCGGCGGCAAGCTTCGCCAAGCGATCGTCACGCTTGCGTTCAAGCTCAATGATCCAGCGGCCATCCTTGCCGACCTTGACCGAATGCTCTCGTATCAACAATCCGGCAGCATCGTGACGGCGCTGGTCGCCTTCGTTGATCGTGACCTGACGACCCTCACCTATGCCAGTGCAGGACATCCACCACCGCTCATCGCGCGCACACCCAACGCACGGGCTGAGGAGTTGCCCGCACGAGGAGCTCCGATGGGAGCACAGCTCGGTGTCTTGCCCGTGACATACCAGACCGCAATACCCCATGATGGTCTCATCGCATTGTACACCGATGGCCTCATTGAGTTCTCTCGTGACATTTTACAAACGCAAGCACGCCTGCGTGACGCGCTCGGCATGCTCGCTGGTGACCCCGCCGTGAACCGGCCAGCCACCGCGATCAAAGACTTGGTATTAGGCGGCGCACGACCGCGTGATGACGCGGCGCTGCTTGTGTTACAGTTCGCCTCGCGGCAGGTCCCTGGGGCACGACAGCCCAGTGGAGAGCTCGCCAAGCGCTGGCGTTTTCATTCAAGCGATGCGCATACCGCGTCGTCGGCTCGCCAATCGATCCGTGCGGTCCTCGCCCGTATGGCGCTCGACCAAGCCGACCTCTTCAGCGCAGAGCTGATCGTGGGAGAGATCCTCGCTAACACCGTCGCACATGCGCCTGGCCTTGTGGAAGTCGAGGTCGACTGGACCGATGAAAGGCCTAGTGTGATCGTGCGAGACAAGGGTCCCGGCTTTCCCAGCGCTCACGAGGAGTTGCCGGATGCGTGGCGTGAGTGCGGCCGCGGGCTTTTCTTGATCCGGTCGCTTTCAGAAACGCTGTCGATCCGGCCGGCGCGAGACGCCGGCACCGAGATCTGCGCGACGCTTCCGATCCGGCGCAAAATCTCGCGCTAGCGGCGATGTTCGAGAAGCTCTCGAATGGTCTACGGTCGTGGTGAGGGCGGTAGATTCGGGAATGGCGCCGGATTGTAAGGCGTGGGAAATGTTTGGGGTGGCGGCAAGAGGCTCGTGCCAACCTCATCGCCCCAATGCTGGACTGCATCGCGCACTGCTTGCGGGATAACCGTTGTCAACGTCAAGCTACGAGCTGGGCGTTGTAACCCGTTTGACGCACGTTCGAGCGATTGCGGGCTCCCACGCGTGTAGAGATAGAGAAACGAGCCGCCAACCGGCACTTCAATAATCACCCGGAAGTGCCGCCCATCAATACGATCCATGCGGACTGCAGTAGGCGCCCAACTCGTCTCGCTCGTGCTCATGTAGACTTGGTCGGTCGGCAATGTCGTCGATGGGACCAGCACGAGGAAAGTTACCTTCACGAAATCGCCTTGCGGCTTAGGCGGTACTGCAGGCGCAAGCGGCACTCCCACTTCCCCAACGGTCGGTATTCTCAGCGCTCCTTTGCTCGGCGTCGGCGCGACTGAGAGGGCAATTTGCGTGACGTGCCCACTGGCATCCAGGTTCAGCTGGGCGAACAATCCCGTCGAGGCCTTGCGGTTCGCCGGGCGCCCGGATTCAGCGTCCACGATGCTCACGTTCGCGGCTAGCTGGTAGCTCTCGCCACTGGTGAGCGTAATGTAGCCGTTTTCGAAGTCGAGGATTTCGCCGGCAATGACGCCTGCAGCGCGCACACTTGACACTTGCTGCGCGACCAGGACAAAGGTCCAGACCAGGATCAGCACACCTCTCATGGTAAGAATTGCAGCTGCACTCCGTTCCACCTGGTTCCGAAATAGTTGAAGTAGTACGTTCCCTGGAGGTTGATCGACAGACTCCGGTTGACTCGAATGCGTGCTGCCACCGGCAGGTCGTAGGGCGGCTGACCGAGATAGTTCGGCAGCGGGTTGACGCCTAAGACGGTCGGCTGCACGGGCGTGAAGAGCACTGGCGAAGCCAGCGGAAAATCATCGTGATGCTCACCGGTTACCGATAGTGCGACGTAGGGAGTTACCGCATATACAAGACCAAGCGACACGCTGCGCAAGGTCGCATAGCCCTGAAACGCGGCATAACCAGGATCCTCTGCCGGCGCAACGATCGGATATGCTTCGCGCTGCGCTGCGCCGTAGACGTCCTTGACATTGGAGATTCGATAGGCCGCGGTGAGCCAGCCAATCGGCAGCGGCTGCGTCAGCGTGGCGCCAGTCATCGCTTGATCCACGTGGTGAGGCAGCGAGTTCCATTCTCGCTGACCGGTCGCTTGAAGCACGAGATAGGGCGACCACCTGCCGCTGGATCCTAAATGCAGCTGTGGTGTTGCGAACGAAAGACCAGCGTATGGGCTCCAAATCGTCGAATAGGTCACGCCCCCAAATTGCTGCAGGCCGTCGCCGTTATGGTTGTAGACGTAGCCGCCGCGCACGTAGCCATCGAGTACCGATGCCAGGTGGAACGTCGAGCTGCTCAAACCGAGTTGCACCGACGAAGGATGCGTCGGACCAAAGCGCGGTGCGTTCCCGTAAGCCGCTTCGATTGGAGGAGGCGCCAAAAGGTCACTCGACCCCAGCTGATAGTTCAACTGCAGGTACGCGTCGTGTAGCGATTGGGTGACCTGAAAATAGCTGAACTGGGCGGCTGACGCCGGGAGCGAATCTCCGCTCGGGTACGAGTTGACAAGCGCTGATGCCTGGAGGCCGAAGTTCTGTGATGGCGCATCCGTTACGATTGCGCTGAAGAACGGCGCTTTCTGATTGATCGGAAAGACCGACAGAGCGCCCCAGCCTTTTTGCCACACGGCGTTCTGTTCGAAGCCCACACCAAACTTCGTGGTCGACGAATAGTTGAGGGCAAGCGCCGTCGACGCGTTCGTGCTACCCGTCAGTTTGATTTTCGCCCCGACCGTAGCGGCGCCGAGCGTCGTCTGGACCATGTTCGGGTCCTTGCTGAAGTTAACGTACAGCGAGGGCAGTGGCACATAGATGGCGAGACCGCCGAGCGGCGCGACCCTGCATGAACCGAAGCGCATGAATGAGCGGAGGCCGATCGTCATCTTCCTGGCGAGAACGATCGGCACCGAATCGCTCAAATCAGGAAGCACGAAGGCGTCTGCCGGTTGTGGCACACCTTTTTTCGGCTGATTGAAGTCGAGCTGTTCATACGTCCAGCGCTCGGGCGCCGGCGACAGGCTGATGAAATACGCGCGCTGGTCGTTGTAAGCAATGGCGAGGGCAGCCCCGGGTTGCACCAAGCCGCCGTGGTTGAGTCGTACCCCGCCGGCTGCGATCAGTTGATTGCTGCGCAGATCGATAATAAGTGTCTGCGCAGCCACATCGGTTGTAGCATCCAACGAAAGCCGCACGTTGCCGTCAGCTTTGATAGTGAAGCGATCGAAATAAAAGGCGATCTTGTCGGCACTAGCCCGCAAAATCGTCGTAGCGGATGCCGGCGCCGCCGCCGCGGCAAGCGCCGCCAAGACGAGCCCAAACACTAGGGCCGCGACATGGCGTATCGCCATGCGAAAACCTAGGGATCGACTTGATAGAGTGCGCTCATGCCTGCGTGCATGTGGTCGCTCACGTGGCAGTGGTATAGCCACGTGCCGGGGTTGTCCGGCACCATATCCACGGTCATCATCTGTGCCGGCGCTAGGTTGAGCACATCCGTGCGCTGGTTGGCGGCCAGCACGGTGTTGCCATGCCAATGCGGTGTGTGAAAGTTGAAGCCGTTGCCGAAGGCGAGCACATACCATCGCACGCGATCGCCCTTCTTCATCGTCATCAGGGGTCCATTGCCGTACAGATAACCATTGATCGTGAACTTGAAGTTCGTGTCGACAAATCCGCTTCCGTTCAGGGTAAACGCGCCTTGTTCGTCCAGCGGAATCGTCTCAGCTTTGATCGGACCCTTGACGAGCGGCGCATAGGCATCGATGTTATGTTGGAGATACCAGCTCTGATTCTCGTTGAAGATATCGAACAATGTCACAAATTCGCGGTCGACATCCTTTGGCGTGCCGTCCGGTCTAGCCATCCCGCGTGCGGTGACGACGAGCGCGCCGATAAGCCCGGACTCCGTGTCTTTTTGATCGTCGACGTGTGAATGGTAGAACCAGACTACCGAACTTGGGTCATTGGGGCCGGGCCCCGCGCGTTCTGGCACCTCCCACGTGTAGGTGTACGTCGCGCCGGGAGGTACCGCGCCGCCCATCTTGTCGTCGCCAGAACTGCCGTCGTGATAAGCGACGCCTTCTGAGTCCTTCTTATACAGCACGCCGTGGGGGTGGATGCTATACGGACGCGTCGCCTTGTTCTTGAACACGACCTTGATCGTGTCGCCTACCTCGGCGTGGATGATCGGCCCGAGAATCCCCAAGTAGCGATCGTTCGCAGAACGGGGCTTGACTCTCGTGAACGACCCATCCGTGTATTCGCGGTACATCGCTTTACGGTAGACCCGACCGATACGATGTGCTCCACGCACAACGTACGGAGTCTCCATCGTGCCGAACGGCTTCCCTGTGATCTGGTCGATACCGCTTGGCGCATAGTCCCACGCGACTTCCTCTGCTGCTATGTAATACGTCCGCACCGTCGATTGCGAGCTTGCCTGGCCGCTTGGCGCAGACGTATTCGATCCGCATGCCGCGAGCAGCGTTGCCACGGCTGCTGCCAGCAGCCACCATTGATATCGAATGCCGCTCATGGTTAACGCCCTCCAAACACAGCACAGGCCGGACACAACAAGAGCCGGCGGTGGCACCTCAATTTGACACCGGGCCTTGTGGACCTACGTGAGCAAACAGAACGGGTCGTGACCTGACGATGAACGACATCGATTCGCTCATCTATAGCCTTGCGCAGCCCGCGCTCAACGTGGCGTTTGGTTTCGCATGGGGTTCGGTGTTCGGGTTTGTGCCGTTTCGCAGGCCCATCATGCTTTGGCTCCTCTTGATGGTCTTTGTGTCCGTGCGCACGGTAGGCGACTGGATCTTCAGCCAGCCGCACTTGCCCTGGGAGCCGCTCCGTCTATACGTGTACGCGACCTGTTTCTTTCTTGGCATTGTCTTCGCACGGTACTTGCGGCGGTTGTACGCCTAACCGACTCATGCGGGTACCTCAAAGCTGCGGTATCTTGAGTTAGTGCGTGATCCAGGCGGGTTTGGGATTTTTGGGGGGCGCCCATCGGTTGATGAGCTGCGCTTGAAGGTCGGGCGATGCGACGACGAATGCACCCTCGTCGTCCGGTGTATAGACCGCGGGCTGACCGCTCAGCGCGACCGCTCTGGCGCGTGCGTAGCCAAAAGTGTCCGGCGGATACAGGTGGCGGCCGATATGCACGACAGTGACGTTGAAGAATAGCGCCATAACGATCGCGCACCCAAACGCCCAGTTCGCCCATCGCGGATACTTCGCGATGACGACGGCGGCGCCGATTGCGATCAATGAGACAAGCGGCACGGTCCAGTGCGTTCCTGCACGCGCGAGTGGATACGCCCATTGCCCCGAGAACATGATCTCGACCACCAAAGGAGCTGCCAGCAGAACGCGCCACCCCAACGCGAGCGGCGCGAAGGCAAACGGAGCTAACACCTCGGCGAGGAACGCCAAGTCTTGGGGCAGGGTGGACGGCCACCACAAATACTGCGGTTTCGCTGGCGCATAGCCGGCGGCGTGAACTGCAGCATAGTAAACAGCGCCAGCGTCGCCACCCCCAAGCGGCGATCGTACCAGATGGCGCCTGCGGTCGAGAACCAAGCCACGAACCAGATCTCGTCTTCTTTGACACCCATGAGCAGCTGCGCGAGCAGGAGCGTGCCGACAAGCGACTTGCGCTGCACGGCGATGGCAAGCGAAAAGACCAGAACCGGCACGAACACATTCTCGGAGAAATCCATGTATGCCCACCCTTGCGCTGATGGGCTAATCAAGTATGCGAGTGCTACAAGCTGCGCCGGCAGCGCCGCCAACCCGCAGCCTCGCGCGAAGATACACAGAGGAACGGCCGCGATCGCCACCGCGACGACCTGCACGACGAGCAAGGTTTCGGGGCGTGGGAAGAGTCGCACAAGCGGCGCAAAGGCGAGCAGCAGCCAGGAATCGTGCACGGCGAGGTGCGGTTGACGCTCAACCCAGTTGAATGTTGAGCCCGTGTGCGTGAAGTTGACCAAGCTTTGTAAGAAGATACCGAGGTCCATGCCGTAGCGCAATGCATAGAGCTTGTTCAAATCGACGGTGATATAGACGGCGATGAACGCGCCAACGCCGAGCCACACATATGGCATCTGGGCGAGCGCGCCTCTCCTCATCGGAGCGCGTGATGGTGCCTGCATGTCCCTTGGTCGGCACGTGGTTCGCAAGAATTTCAAGCAAGGCCTGTGCAAATGTGCTTGGGGGACTCAAGCACATCATCGCGAACGCTGAGGCTCAGTGACTGTGGAGGATTGATGCAAACGCAAGCGCCGTCGATCTCTGAGATTTTTGGGCCTGCGGGCTGGCAGACTGACCGGCTCGAGGTCGCGACCCATCTGGCCGACCAAATGCAGACCCACCACTGGCACGTCGACGATTTGTCGTGGAACACACTGCCCACGCTCCCCATTCCGTCGGACGGCAGCGCCGTACGCCGGCTCGTGCGCTTTTACAAATCAGTCGTAAAAGTGCAGACGAGAGCTGAGGAGATCGCGGTCTCCATCGCACGGCGACTCCTCGTGTATGCCAACGCGGAGAATCTCGATCTCCCGTTCCGGCGGGCGCTGGGCTCACTGCTCAATGATGAAGCCTCGCACGTCGCCTCGATGCTCAAGCTCGAGATGCTCACCAACGTCGTGTATCCTGATGTGAGCCCGCGCAAAGACGAGAGCCCGTTGTTCGAGGCGCTCATGCCTGCCATCGAAAAGCTGGAGCCGGCGGTGCTCGCCATCTTCATGGCGTCGTACGAGGCGTCGGTCGCGATACGTTCGTATCAAGAACAACAAACATATCGCATGCCCTCTATTCTCGCCGAGATGGGCGCGCATGCCGCCGAAGATGATGGGCGACACGCCAAGACGCTGCGCATCATCGCGCACGAATTCTTGCAACTATTCCGGTCGCGCTACGGTGACGACGAGCAGGGAACATCGCCGCAGTGGCGATCGAAGGTGCTCGAGCCGTTCAGCCGTTACTGGACGCTCATGCCGGCCCATGAGTATTATCTCGCCGGCAGCGACTCTCGCCAGTTGTCACACGTTCGGCAGCTTGTCGATCACGACATCGCGATCATGCGGCGCATCCTCAACTTCTTGGCGGTATCGCCCGAAGCGCAGGAATATGCCAAAGTCGGGGCGATCGCCGACATACTGCCGCAACGATCAGCGTAACGCGCGCTCTGCGATGCGTGCGCTCCAACCGTAGAGCGCAACGATCGCGACCACGAATACGATAGCTCCGAGCCATGTTGCTGCATTGCTAAACGCGTCGCCAACGACTGCAAAGGGCGTGGCATTGCCGCTGAACACGATGACGCCGGCGAGCAGCACGCCGAACAAGCTCTCGCCGACGATGGACCCCGATGCGATGAGCACCGCCATGCGTTGAGCTCCCGCCGCATTCGGCCAGGTTCCCGTCCAGCGTTTGTAGAGCCAGCCCACGACCGCGCCGAGCACGGCTGCCGAGGTGGTCGCGGCGGGGAGATATATGCCGAGCCCAACGGCGAGCGGCGGTAACTGGAAGCGTGTGCGCGCCCGCAGTATTTCGTCAATGAGGATGATTGCCACGCCGATGGCCGCACCGACGCCGATCAAATCCCATCGGATCTGGCCCTGGATGACGCCTTTCGCGAGCGCCGAGATCAAGGTGGCCTGTGGCGCAGGCAGCGCGTGGGGGCCGCCCGTGAAACCGTATGCTTTGTTGAGCAGATCGAGGATCGGCGGTATCACGAGCGACCCGAAGATCACGCCGGCGATGAGGGATACCTGTTGGCGCCACGGCGTGGCGTCGACGAGCTGTCCGGTCTTGAGATCCTGCAAGTTGTCGTTCGAGATCGTGGCGACGTTCAGCAGTACGCCTGTCACGAACAACGCGTATGCCACGAGCGCGGGTGCTCCGGCCACCCCCGCAGTCTTGGCCACTGCCAGCAAGAGCAGGGCCGCGCCGATGACGCTGAGGATGCCAAGGCCCGAGACAGGGCTGTTGGACGCACCGATGAGCCCAGCCATATATCCGCATGCAGCCGCCACCAAGAAACCCGCCACGACTGTGTACGCCACCCCAGCAACCACCAGCGGCACGACGAGTCCAGCAACCGGAGTGCCGTGCAAGAAGAGCGCGTAGAGAAAAGCGAGCGGCACAAAACAGGCAAGGCTAATGAGCGCCACTGTTCCGATGGGAAGATCTCGCTCCGTGCGCGGCAGCGCATTGGGGTCGCCAGAAGCGGCCCGCGCGCGCGAGGCTGCGATGGCGGAAACGACGCCCTTCGTGACCGGCTGCACAAGCCGCGCGAGCGTCCAAATCGCCGCGACGCCGATCGTGCCGGCACCGATAAATCGTACTTGTTTCGCCCATACCGCGATCGCAACGTCGGCGGGTGGTCCCGGCGTGGGGTGTAGTGCGCAGAGGAGTGGCGTCAGTATGCCCCAGGCGATGATGAGCCCGGCGAGGATCGCTAGACCCACTGAGATGCCGATCAGATATCCCGCACCGACTAGCGCCAGCGACGTCGCAATCCCTAACCCGCTTGCTGCGGAGCCGACGCGGAAATATCCCGCGACCGTGTCGGTGAACACGCGCATCGCAACCACAGCAGCGTAGCACGCAGATACGATAGCTCCCACGGTGAGCGCGAGTAGGCCGCGTTTGTTCTCCTCGATGGATTCGGCTGTCTCTCCACGCCCGCCGACGCCTACCTTCAGCACCTCAGCGGCGGCAACGCCTTCGGGATACGGAAGATCCGACTGCGCGACCAGCGCACGCCGTAGCGGCACGCTATACATGACGCCAAGCGTGCCGCCGATGACGCAAACGGCGAACGCCTGCCAATAGGGAAAGCTAGTCCACCATCCCACCATGACAAGGCCCGGAAGCACAAAAATTATCGATGATAACGTCCCCGCTGCCGACGCGACCGTCTGCACAATGTTGTTCTCAAAGATCGTCGCGTTCTTGAAGAACGTCCGCAGCACAGCCATCGAGATGACTGCCGCGGGGATCGAGGTAGCAAAGGTGAGGCCGACCTTGAGGCCGAGGTAAATGTTCGCTGCCGTGAAGATCAGCGTGATCAGCGCGCCTAGTACGATGCCGCGCCACGTCAGCTCGAGGCGAAAGACCTCCGAAGAACGAGGAGCCGTCGCTGCCAAAAACCCTCCGCGCAAATAGATGTGCCGGCCACTGTAGGCAGTGTACCGCGGCGCAGCCCACTTGCGCGGGCCCGCCTACGATGCCTCTTAGTAATCGCTCAGGCGGCCGACAGGGAACGCAACGCGAACAGCGTTGAGCACAGCCAGCACATCGATGATTTCTTGCGACACAGCGCCGGCAATGGGCGGCAAATAGCCGGCAACTGCCACGAACATGCCGATCGTAGACAGACCCATCCCGCCCAGCGCGCTCTGCAGAGCGATGACGTGCATGCGGCGCCCTATGTGCATGAGTTCATCGACTTTGACCAGCATGGGCTCGAGGATGACCGCATCGGCGGCTTCTGATGTGATCTCATTTGCTTGTCCAAATGCCAGCCCAACCGTGGCCACCTGCATCGCCGGTGCGTCATTGATGCCGTCGCCGACGAACGCGATGCGCCGCCCGCCGCGCCAGTGCTCGAGAAAAGCCGCTTTGTCCTGCGGCGCCAGCTCCGCCCT
>Ga0306924_10006792_pt1 | contig 11410 bp, 14 predicted proteins | sample sta12Can44000111_FD_203756 | JGI IMG/M metagenome (GOLD analysis project Ga0306924, IMG submission 203756) | Lab enrichment of tropical soil microbial communities from Luquillo Experimental Forest, Puerto Rico - statanox.12C.anox.44.000.111 (v2)... | ecosystem: Environmental > Terrestrial >...
GACAGCTACGTCTTGTGCGAGATCAATGTAAGTTCGTGCTTTGCGATCCCGGACGAAGCGCCGGCGGCGATCGCCAAGCTGACGCTAGCCCGCTGCCGGAGCGCCGCCAACGATCGCGATCGTGAAGAATCCGGCCGGAAAAGGAGGTCCCAATGAACATCGCCGCGTCGACGCGCTCAGCTCGCCGGCGAGGTTGAGGCGGCGCTTGTGCACATCAATGAGAGCAGAGACCTCTTAGCTTACCGCAGATGCAGGAGGAGAGCGACACCCGAGACCAGCAGCAACACCAAAATCACCGGCCGGAAACCAGTCTCGCCCAGCCGGCCGAACAAATTTGAAGCCCGCCCATGTTCCTAATGCCACTGCGGGCAACCCGATCAAGAATAGGCTAACCGTGCCTGGGGCAATGGTTCCGGTGCCGCCGAGGAACAGCTCAGTCAGCAGAAACACAAACACCCGACCGGCTGGAACACGGCGCGCTGTTCGGGCGGCGGCCATCCGCGCAATGTGCACCAGATGGTCAGGATAATGCCAGCAAAACCGGTCGCCCGCCGAGCGCTCCGTTCAGCGTGCCGACCATGCCATCGGTGAAGCGCCCGGCCTCGCTTACGGTGGGTAGCTTTGGACGGATCAGGCTGTAAAGGCTAAAAGCGATGAGCACGACACCGATGCCGAACCGCAAACTGTCCGGCGAGGCCCAGCGCAGGAGTTGGGCGCCGAGCGACACGCCGATCACTGCGCCGATCAGGAACGGCGCAAGCCTGAACGGACGGATCGCGTGCCGCAATTTCCAGACCGCCCAGCCTGCACGATCAGACCGAAAGTCGCGATGAGAACGGTGGACTGTGCCGGGGGCAGGAAGTGCAGCCATCCCGCTGCCGCGACAATCGCAAACGCGAAGCCGGCGAGCCCCGCGACAAAGGAGGCGGCAAAAGTGGCTGAAACAAACAAGATCAGGTTGACGGCGGAAAGCTCGCCGATCACGCACCCCATCGCTGCCGCCGCGAAAGGCGCGGCGGGGATAGGGCAACGCTTGGCCTGTTACAGCTTGAGAGTGGTTGCCGGTGACCTGAATACCATCGTTGTGCAGGCAGCAAAATCTGTCAACTGCCAAACAGCCCGCCCTGAAGTGCCAAAGGAACCGGAGCCCCCTTTTCAAACTGGCGCGCCTCTTCTTCAGGTTCGCGATCTGCGAACGAATATTCTCAAACCGGCGTCACTCGCTTTGGCGGCGGGTGAGTGTATTGCCGTTCGGGGACCATCCGGCGCGGGCAAAACCTTGCTGCTGCGCGCGATCGCCGACCTCGATCCCAATCAAGGTCTGGTGAGCCTGGAGGGCCGCGACCGTTCGACAATCCCGGGCCCGGAATGGCGCCGGCTGGTCGGATATGTTCCGGCGGAGCCAGGCTGGTGGGCGGAAACGGTCGGCGAACACTTCGGTGATTGGACCGCGGCCGCCGCTGTTCTTACAAAGCTAGGATTTCCTGAGGAAGCGAAAAGCTGGCCGATCGCGCGTCTTTCCACCGGCGAGCGGCTGCGGCTTGCGCTCGTGCGTGCCCTGATCGTAGGTCCAAAAGTGTTGCTGCTGGACGAGCCGACCGCGGCTCTCGATTTGGCTTCCGTGGCAGCGGTCGAGTCGCTGCTCGCGGACCGGATACGAGCAGGTCTTGCTGTTTTGTGGGTCACTCACGACGCGGGTCAGGGGAGGCGCATCGCACGCCGGCAGCTGGTGGTCGAGGCCGGAAACGTCCGGCAGGAGATCGACCAGTGAGCAGTTACATCACCCTGAGCTATTTGGACCTTGCTTTGGCGAGTGTCCTTGTTCTGATCAATGCGGGTCTCTCCCTCATATTCGGGCTGAAAATTCATCGAAGCCTGCTGGTCGCCGCAATCCGCATGGCGGTGCAGCTCACACTTATCGGCCTCGTGCTGACGGCTCTATTCTCGCTTGTCTCACCGCTTTGGACCGGCCTTGCGGTACTCGCGATGATCTTGTTTGCCGGCCAGGAAGTTATGCAGCGGCAGGACCGCCGGCTCTCCGGCTGGTGGTCCTTTGGGTTGGGCACGGGCTGCATGATGATGTCTTCGGTTCTGGTGACCGCCTTTGCCCTCCTGACCGCAATCCGCCCAAGCCCATGGTACGACCCTCGCTACGCAATACCGCTGCTCGCGATGATCCTCGGCAACTGCATGACCGGAATAGCCCTCGGGCTTAACACGCTGACGACAAGCCTCATGCTCCGCCGTTCCAGCGTGGAGGCGCAACTCATGCTGGGCGCGACGCGATGGGACGCCGCGGCTCCGGTAACGCGAGATGCGCTGCGCAGTGCGCTGATGCCGACCATCAATTCCATGTCCGCTACTGGTCTGGTGTCTCTCCCCGGGATGATGACGGGGCAGATCCTGAGCGGAGTACCCCCGGTAGAGGCGGTCAAATACCAGATCCTGGTCATGTTCCTGATCGCGGGTGGTACCGGTTTCGGGGCGGTAGCCGCGGTCCTTGGCGGCGTCTACCGCCTGACCGATGCGCGGCACCGGCTTCGCCTCGACCGTTTGGCGGCGGCACAGCCTATTTAGCCGATGCCGCATATATCACGGCGCGGCCGGACTAGGATTAAAGTGCCTTACGCCAGAAGACCGAGGCCGCCCAAGGCGCCACCGGCCGCCAGAAGCCAAAGCGGGTTGAGGCGCGTCGTCAGCATGACAACAGCGGCGGCGCCGGTCACCGCGATAGCCGCCCAAGTGATACCGGCGGCCTCAGCCATCACGATGCCGCTCGCAATGATCAAACCGGTGGTCACAGGAACGAGCGCGGATCGCAGCACGCGCTGCCATTGCGCTTCCTGAAAGCGACGCATCAGGCGAAACGCAGTGAAATAAATCGCGCAGGGTGGCGCGAAGGTCGCCGTGGAGGCAGCAAGCGCCCCGGCTAGCCCCCACACCTTCCATCCGATGAGTCCCATCATCAGGATCATGTTCGGTCCCGGGATCGCCTGCGCCATCGCGAAGATGTTTGTGAAGTCCTGATCCGTGATCCAGCCATGCATGGTGACGACAAACGCGCGCACATCGGGCAGCACGGTTGGAAAGCCGCCAAAACTGATCGAGGAAATGATGGCGAGATGAAACGTCAGCGCCACAAGACCGGAGGCCGGCTTCATGATCGGCGCGCCATAGAAAGCCCGATGCTAAGCGGCAACAGCGCGAGCAGGACAATCGGTAACGGCAGGCGGCTGAAGGCCATGAGGACCAGAGCCAGTACAGCCAGGCCAATGACGGACGGACGGCGGCGATGGGGGAGAAGGAGTCGTAACCCGGTCGCGATCAGGAGACCGGCCGCGGCCGCGGAAACCCCGCCGAGGACATGGCGAAGCAGTGGCGCTTGCGCATAGCGAAGGCACAGCACGCCAAACGCCAAACCCACGCTCCAGGGCACCACAAGAAACCCCGCGATCGCGGCGAGCGCCCCTAGCGCGCCGCGCAGTTTCGTGCCGGTGCAGACCGCGATCCCAATGATATTCGGCCCCGGCAGGAACTGGCACAGGCTGACGATATCGAGGAATTCCGCGTCGCTGAGCCAGCCCCGCTGTTCAACGGCGATGCGCCGGGCCCAGACGATCCCGCCGCCAAAGCCAAAAACCGATACCGTCAAAAATGTTTTGGCGATGGCGCCGAGTGGCGCCGGGATGGGCTGCTGCAGCGGGAGAACGGCTGACTTCACTTAGCAGCTTGTTCGACGCGATGGGGAGAGACTTTCGACAACTCGCGTTGGGCCGGCGCCACCTCCTTGTGTGAGAAACGCTCATAAAGAGCCGGCAGGACAAGAAGCGTCAGCAGTGTTGCGCTGATCAGGCCGCCGATGACGACTGTTGCGAGCGGCTTCTGGACCTCCGCGCCGGTGCCTGTCGCGATCGCCATCGGGACAAAGCCCAACGACGCAACAAGGGCCGTGATGACAACGGGGCGCAGGCGGGTCAGTGCGCCTTGAAGAATCGCCTCGCGCTTTGACACGCCCTCCGCGATCAGTTGCTTGATCAAAGTCAGCATAACCAGTCCGTTGAGCACGGCGATGCCAGACAGTGCAATAAAGCCGACCGCTGCTGAGATCGAAAAGGTCATATCGCGCAGCCACAGGGCCGCAACGCCGCCAGTCAGCGCCAGCGGGACGGCGCTGAATGCAAGAAGCGCGTCGCGAGCAGAGCCCAGTGCACTCAACAGAAGCAGAAAGATCAATGCGAAGCATAGTGGCACGACGATCATGAGTCTTTGGCGGGCGGCCACGAAATTTTCGAATTGTCCACCCCAAGCTAACCAATAATCTGGGGGCAGCTTGACCCGCTCCGCGACTTTGGCTTGCGCCTCGTCCACGAGCGACCCGATATCGCGCCCGCGCACCTCGGCCGTAACAACGACAAGGCGCTTGCCGTTTTCCCGGCTGACCTGGTTTGGCCCCTCCGCGAAAATAAAGCTGCCGACATCCCGCAACGGGATCGTCACGGCCGAAACGGCGGTGTTGGATTGCGGCAAGGTAATCGGCAAGCGCTCCAGCGTATCGATATCGCTGCGCAACGCGTCAGCGAGCCGCACCACGATCCGGAACCGGCGGTCGCCTTCAAAAACCATTCCCGCTGCGCGCCCCCCAATCGCTATGCCGATCGCATCCTGCACGTCGGACACGCTGAGACCGCGGCGCGCAATCTCGCTCTTGTCTATCTTGATCTCCAGAAAGGGCAATCCCGAGACTTCTTCGACCTTCACGTTGGCCGCACCTTCGACCCCTCGGAGGACGCCGGCAATTTGGCTGGCTGCGCGCACCATCGGCGCGAACTCGTCGCCAAACACCTTGACCGCCAGATCCTCCCGTACCCCAGCGATAAGCTCATTGAAACGCATCTCGATCGGCTGGGAGAAACCGTACTTGTTGCCCGGAAGTTTTGCGGCCCCAGTGTCGAATTGGCCGATCAGCCCGTCTTTGAGGAGGTCCGGATCAGGCCACTGCTCTCGAGGCTTCAAGATGATGTAGGTATCGGAGGCACTCGGGGGCATTGGGTCCGCCGCCAGATCGGGGGTCCCGGTGCGGGAGAACACGAAAGCCACTTGCGGAAAGCGGCTGAGCATATTTTCATTCGCCAGCTGCATCGTTTGCGACTGCGACAGCGATGTGCTGGGGATGCGCTTCACCTCCATCACGATGTTTTTTTCGTCGAGAGTCGGCGTGAATTCTTGACCCAGCCGGGTGAATAGCAGGGCGGCGCCGGCAAACATCAGGACAGCTGCTGCGATCATCGGCAGCGGCGTGCGAATAACTGCAGCCAGGGTGGGCCGATAAAGCACCTTCAGCCCTCGGATGATGAGATTCTCCCTTTCCCGCACTCGCCCGGTGACCGCGATGGCGATCATCGCCGGAACAAAGGTGATCGACAGGACAAAGGCGCTTGCCAGCGCGATGATGACGGTGAACGCCATCGGGGCAAAGGTCTTACCTTCCACGCCGGTGAAAGAGAGGAGCGGAACATAAACGAGGATGATGATCGCCTGGCCGAAGACGGTCGGCTGGACCATGTCCGTTGCCGAGGCCGTCACCGTCTCCAGGCGCTCGTCCGTCAACAGGATGCGACCAAGCTGGCGCTGACGTTCGGCCAGATGACGCAGGCTGTTCTCCGCGATGATGACGGCTCCGTCGACGATCAGTCCGAAGTCCAGCGCACCAAGGCTCATGAGGTTCGCGCTGAGCCGGCCCTGCAGCATGCCGGTCGCGGTCAACAGCATCGTGATCGGGATGACGATCGCCGTGACCACGGCTGCGCGAAAGTTACCGAGCAGGAGGAACAGCACGAGAATAACCAGCAACGCGCCTTCCGCGAGGTTCGTTGCCACCGTATGGATCGTGGCGTCGACCAGCTGAGTGCGGTTCAGCACGGTTCGTGCCTGAACACCTGGAGGTAAAGTCCGGTTGATCTCTTGGATTTTGGCGTCGGCCGCCGCCGCCACCGTTCGGCTGTTGCCGCCGATCAGCATCAGCGCGGTGCCGAGTACCACTTCCCGCCCGTTGACGCTTGCGCTGCCGGCTCTCAGCTCGTGCCCCAGTGTAACCTGCGCGACGTCCTTGATCAGCACGGGCACCCCCCCACGCGTCGCAACGACGATGTCCTCGATCTCATTGACCTTCTCGACACGCCCGCTGGCGCGGACCACGTAGCCTTCGCCGTTGCGCTCGATGTAGTTCGCGCCCCGCGTGATGTTGTTGGCTTCGAGCGGCGACGAGTTGGCTGAAAGAGAGCCCGTAGGCGATGAGACGCGCCGGATCGGGTTGGACGTGATACTGCTTTACGTAACCGCCGATGGCGTCCGCGCCGGCGATGCCAGGCACTGTCCGCATTTGCGGTCGGATGACCCAGTCTTGGACGGTCCGCAAGTAAACTGTGCGCTGGAATTCGTCGGTGAGCGGTTCGCCCTCGGGCGTTTGATAGGAGCCGTCCTTCTGCCAGCCGGGCGCGCCGTCGCGCACCGCCGCACCTTCCCCGGGCGATGTATATTCGACCGCCCACCAATAGACCTCACCGAGGCCGGTCGAGATCGGGCCCATCCGGAGCTCGACCCCTGGTGGGAGAGTTGTCTTGGCTTCGTTCAAACGCTCGGCCACCTGCTGGCGCGCGAAATAGATGTCTGTTCGATCGCTGAAGACCGCCGTGACCTGCGCGAAGCCGTTGCGCGAAAAAGAGCGCGTCGTTTCGAGCCCCGGCGTACCGGCCAGCGCCGTTTCAATCGGAAACGTGACCTGCTTTTCGATTTCGATGGGTGTCAGTGCTGGTGCGATGGCGTTGATCTGCACTTGAACATTGGTGACGTCGGGGACGGCGTCAATCGGCAGCTTGGTTAAGGACCAGGCACCGCCCACCGCCGCCGCCAGCGTTGCAAGCAAGACAAGCCAGCGCTGACGGACGGAGAAAGCGAGAATCCGTTCGAGCATCTCTCACTCTTCGGCGAGGGCCTTCAGCAATTGCGCTTTAAGCGGAAATGTATTGGTCGCGGCAATTACTTCCCCCGATCGAAGTCCGGTGACGACCTCGACGAAACGGCCGTCGTCTCGCCCCAAACCGAGTTGGCGTTTCTCGAAGCCTTCCGGCGTGCGGACAAAGACAATCTTCTCATTGTCGATCGTCTGAATGGCGCTTGTCGGAATGACCGACGGGGCTGCTTGTTGTTCGATCGCGATTGTGGCCGTAACGAACGAGCCGGGACGCCACACGCCGTCGCCGTTAGCGATCTCCGCCACGACCCGCGCCGATCGCGTCTCCTTGTCGAGAAGAGGGCTGATAAACACGATTTTGCCTTCGGCCTTTTCCGTTACAGCACGGGTGCTGATCGACACCGGCTGCCCCTCTTTGATGGCGGGCAGATCGGCCGGACTGATCGCGAGTTCTACCCAGACCCGGTCGAGGTCGACGATGACAAAGAGCTCGGTCTCCAGGTTGTCCCGTCCGACCGCCGTGCCGAGATCGACTTTGCGCTCGACAACTCGTCCCGATATCGGCGAACGAACGGCTTGCCGGCGTAGCGATCCCTCGGGTTCTTGTGGAAGCGCGGCAATTTCGTGCTGTGCGAGGCCGAGCGCCAGTAGCTTCTGCCGTGCGATGTCGAGCTTCATGCGGGTTTGCGCGGCGGCCTCAAAAACTGCTGTTCATTCGAGACGCGTTTGTCCCACAGCATTTTGTCGCGCGCGAAGAGGTCCTGTTGCAGTTCGTCGGTTAGTCGGGCTGCAAGGTACTCGCTTGCAGCATCGGCAACCTCGCGGCTTTCGAGTATGGCAAGAACCTCGTCCTTGGCGACCCGATCCCCGATCTTCTTTCGCAGCTCGGCCACGGTGGCCGAGAGTCTTACCGATACCCGTGCGATCCGGTCGGCTTGCGGCACAACGGTCCCCGGGACAGTGATGCGGCGAGCCAGCGTGCCCTCACCCACGGTCGTCAGCTCGATGCCGGTGGCCATGATCTGTTCTTCCGTCAGCCGGAGAACCCCCGGCTCATCGTCCGCCGTTTTTGTGGCCGCCTCGGTTGTTTTTCGATCGCCGGCTATGGTCTCGCGCGGCTGCACCGCGACCGGGCCAGGCGCAGCGCCGACAATTCTACGCACCGACTGCGACAATCCCGGCATGAAGCTCGCCGCCGCGATGCCGGCGACCAATGCCGCGACTGGAAGGGCGAAGCGCCCGATCATCCTCGGAACTTTGTTTGGGGCATAGACCTGATCGTGCGACAGAGGCTGCCACACATGCGCCTCAGGGCTGTCCTAATTATCCCCGTGGACATGTTCCGCGTGCGTGTGAGCGTGCTGATCATTGTTAGCGCGTGCGTCTCTAGCGGGTACTACGGGTCGCGCTCGCAAATGTGCCGTGGACAGCGCGGGTACATGCTCGAGAAGCTCGTGTTGGATGCGGCCTAAGATTGCTTCAGCCTGTTGCACCGTCGTGCCACCATCGACAGCTATATCGAGCTCGGCCGTCAATCGATGCCCGAGCCAGCGGGCGCGCACGTCGACAACTTCTGATGCCTCCGGGACATGCTTTGCTGCATGTCGGATATCTCCCACGACATGCGGATCGACGCCGTCGAGCAACCGCGTGAACACCGCTTTGGCCGACTGCCAGACGATCCCGAGGATCGCGATCGTGATCAACAGCCCGATAATCGGATCGGCGAGCGGAAAGCCGAGCCACACGCCGGCGGCCCCGACGACGACCGCCAGACTAGTCAGCCCGTCAGTGCGCGCGTGGTAGCCGTCGGCGATCAACGCCGCGCTGTCGATCTCGCGACCGACCCGTATGCGGAAGACGGCACAGACCTCGTTGCCGAGAAAGCCGACGGCGCCAGCCGCTGCAACCGCCCAAAGAAGGGTGATCGGCTGGGGGTGTATCAGGCGGTCCGACGCCTCCCAACCCGCCATGATCGCGCTCGCGAGGATGATGCCGACAATCGCCACGCCAGCTAAATCTTCGACGCGGCCGAGCCCATAGGTAAAGCGCGGGCTGGGTTTGCGACGCGCAAGGCGGAAGGCAATCCACAACGGGACTGCCGTCACCGCATCGCCAAGGTTGTGGATAGTGTCGGCAAGGAGCGCAATGCTGCCCGAAGCGACGACCACGGCGAGTTGAAATGCGGCCGTGACCGCGAGGATGACAAAGGACCATTTGATGGCCCAGATGCCCCGGTCACTCGTTGCTATTATCGGGTCGACGACGCCGTGGGTGTGGCCGTGCTCCTCGCGGTGCCGATGCACGTGATGGTGGGGATGATCGTCGTCGTCGCGCGGCTGGGCAAAACCCAGCCAAACCAAGGCGGCGCGGGGCGAGGGCAAATTTATAGGTATTTGGTTATCTCCTTGAATTCCTCGAGGGGGCCGCGCGCGCCGCGCGGCATCGGCCCGACGGTCAGCTCGAGGCAGTGGTCGATATGATCGTGGATCAGGGTGCGCTTGGCGTTGGCGACCGCCTTCTCCACCGCATGCAGCTGCTGCGCGATGTCAAGGCAAGTGCGGCCATTCTCGATCATCTCTATGACGCTGCGCAGGTGGCCCTCTGCCCGCTTCAGCCGCTTGACGATCTCCGGGTGGCTTTGATGAACGTTGATGTCTTCCAACCAACTCTCCTATCCATCTGGAGGGGATATAGCACATCGGACGCGGCGGTCAACTCGCCGCTTCCGGCGCAGCCGTCGGTTAAGCGCGCCCTTAATCGTGCTTCCCTTCTCTGGGTCTTGGGAGACAGCCAGCAACCGCAATTGCCCCCGAAAAGCCTCGCTGATTAGCGCGCTGGGAGAGTTCCGCGCCGCCCGGCCTTGATCGCGCGGTAGGCGCCCGAAGGGCCTAGCAGGCTTTCGGCAAGATTTGTGACTGCTGCGGCGAGTGCAGGGTCGTTAGGACCGCCAACTATCATCGCTTGGCCCTCCACCAGCGTCTGATATTCGCCGTTTAGATAGAGTCGGACTTCGAACGTGACAGGGCGGCGGCCTCCGGGTATTCTTGAAAAGCGCTTTACCTCTCCTCCGGCGTAAGGGTTGAGTTTAAACGACCATACAACCCGGTTCGGCCGCGACGCATCATTTGCCATCGGTTCGAAGTGCCAGTCGGTCAGCTTGGCATCCGCCATATGCGAAGCTAGGTATTCTGGCAGGTCGTGGATGTGAAATCCTGGTAATCCACCAGATGATTCAACCACCAGAATGACTGGCGTTGCGGCGCCTGCTTGAGCCCGAACGCGCGGAACCATGCTCATGCTGCAGACGAACGCAAATATGAGAATGGCGAACGGGATGAACCTCAAGCTCAAGTTCACCAGTCCTGCTAAGGATTCACGGTGATTTCTATATATGGCAGGTAACTTGGGCAAGGGTGGCGGGGGATACCCCTCTCGGCGCATCTTTTACCAGGGTCTGCGTCTATCACGCCTTACGTCCGGGGTCTTTGAGCGGTTATCGCGGGTCCCCGCAAACGGGACTGCAGCCTCGCCCGGCGGTCCGCGGGGCTGGGCATAAAGGCGAGCGAATCCCGCCAGTCAAACTCAGTGGGCGCACCTGACAGGCCGGTACCAGGTGAGGTGCCACAGCATTGGAAGTGAGAAAGCGCAGACTGAACGACAAGGCGAAGCGTACGGGCCCATCTCTGGATTGCCGCTTATTCCTTGTCAAGCGTGCCAGCTGCGCGCCATGGGCAAAGCCCAGCGCTGTGTTGATGACCCCAGCAGCGACACCCTTGACCATGGCGATCTGGAGCGGATCGGCGGCGCTGAGCTTTCAGGTCAGGTTGTTATTGATGCCCCAGCAGATGCAGGCCGCTGTGATGAGCGGCCCGCCCCGGCTCACAGTCATCTCCGCACCGTCCGCTGGCCAGGACAGCACGAGCGCGCCGCCGTGTATGGCCGTAGCGCTGGCAAACACGCGGCGATCGACGTTCTCACGTAAGAAGATCCAGGAGATCGCTATGGTGGCGAGGCTCTCGGTGTTGAGAAGAAGCGAACCGGCGCCACTCGAGGCGGACCTTAGTCCTGTCATCAGGAGACGCAGGACCGAGAATGGCGCCGAAAAGGGCTATCAAGCCAAGCCACGCGAGATCGTGCCGGCGCAGCGGCGCCTCTGCGGCTCTACCTAAAGCCGGGCGCCCAGGCCGATGATGCCGAGGCCGATTCCGGAACCGAGATAAAGCAGGCCCGCAAGCAGCAGCGGGTCGGTTACGCCTAACAGCAGCTTCGCGACCGGCGAGCTTGCGCCGAACAGAGCCGCCGACGCGAGGGCGAACAGCGGACCTGAATAGTTCGTGAAAAGTGAAGGGTTCATGGTCGGGCTCCAGGCCTGAATCCTTAGCACAGGATCGAGCGTCGATCGTGCGTTGCTTCAGCTGGGGCTCCTAACATCATTTT
>Ga0306924_10006795_pt1 | contig 11407 bp, 9 predicted proteins | sample sta12Can44000111_FD_203756 | JGI IMG/M metagenome (GOLD analysis project Ga0306924, IMG submission 203756) | Lab enrichment of tropical soil microbial communities from Luquillo Experimental Forest, Puerto Rico - statanox.12C.anox.44.000.111 (v2)... | ecosystem: Environmental > Terrestrial > Soil...
CGGCGTGTGCACCTCGGTGAAGCCCGCGCCGTCCAGCGCCACGCGGAACCCGGCCACGCTGGCCGCCGCGATCTCGAACCCGGCCCGCAGCACCGGATGCCGCAGCGTGACCGGCGCGTGGTCGAGGATCGTCGGCAGCCCGGCGGTCACCGCGGGCCGGTACAGGTCGAACGGCGGCGGCGCGGCCGGCCCGGACAGGGCGGTGATCCGCTGCCCGGTGAGCTCGACGCCGCCCGGCGCCTGGTCGTTCGCCACGACCGTGCCCGTGACCTCGACCACGGTTTCCTCGGGCAGGCCGCGGTCGCCGGTACCTTCCCGTTGCGTAAGACCGGAAAGAACGACCTGGGACAGGCCCGAGCGGTCCCTGACGATCAGGAACGTCACGGACTTCAGCTCACGCCGGCGGTGCAGCCAGCCGGCGATCCTGACCTGCTCGCCGACGTGCGCGGGCAGGTCGGCGGCCAGAACACGAGAGATCATCGCACTCCTCCCGGGATGTGCTCGACGACCCCTTGGGAGTGCGGGCGAGAAGGGAACTCGCGGTGCCACCGCACTTTCACCGCCGCCGGTCAGCCGGGACGGCCTCGTTCCTGCCCGGTCACGGGGGCAATCCGGCGGGGCATGGGGCCTGCCGCCGGCCTGCGGCAGCCGTTCCTCCCCGCGCTCGGGAGGGTCTTCGTCACGGGGTGCGAGACCGCCTTCACAGCAGCCGGCGGCTCTCTCGGCTCGCGTGATCCCGCGCTACTCGTCTCCGTCAGCGCTCTGGCCGCCAGGATAAGGCACAACCATGACGATCGCCCGCAACGGGAGCGCCGCGCCGCCGGGCTGGTCAGGACAGGCAGCCGCCCGCGGTCACGTCCGGGTCGGTGCCCTCGATGATCGCGGCGCTGATCTCGCGCAGCTGCTCGACCTGCTCGGGGGTGAGCCGGTCGATCAGGGACCGCCGGACCTGGTCGACGTGCCCCGGTGCGGCGGCGGCCAGCGCGGCGAAACCCTCGTCGGTGAGCTGCGCGATCTGACCCCGCCGGTCCGTGGGGCAGTCGGCCCGGCGGACCCAGCCCCGCTCTTCCAGCCGGGCCACGGCGTGCGACAGTCGGCTCTTGCTGGACGTGGACGCCTCGGCCAGCTGAGTCATCCGCAGCGCCCGGCCCGGTGTCTCGGACAGGCGGACCAGGATCTCGTAATAACCGTGCGGGATATCCGAGTCGCGCAGCAGTTGCGCGTCGATGGTGCTGAACAGCGTCTGGCAGGCGGTCAGGAACGTCCGCCACGCCAGCTGCTCGTCGGCGGTCAGCCACCGGCTGTCTTCGGTGGCCTCCTGGACCGACTCCTGCGTGATCTCCGGGCTAGGCACCCTTCTAGCATACCCGATGATAGTTGAGCGTTTGACAAAATCTCGTGGAGCGTGATAGTACTTGAGCATTCAACCAAATAGCTCCAGGAGGCCCGCCATGACTGCTAGTACCACCGAGACCGCGATCCCCGGCTACGTCGCCGGCACGTGGACCATCGACCCGGTGCACTCCGAGATCGGCTTCTCGGTCCGGCACATGATGGTCAGCAAGGTCCGCGGCAAGTTCACGAACTTCTCCGGCGAGATCGTGACCGCTCACGACCCGTTCGAGTCCTCGGCGACCGCCGTTATCGACCTGAAGTCGATCAGCACCGGCCAGGACCAGCGTGACGAGCACCTCCGCTCCGCGGACTTCTTCGAGGTCGAGACCTACCCGACGATGACCTACCGCTCGACCCGGGCCCGGTTCGAGGACGGGAACTACATCCTCGACGGCGAGCTCACGCTCAAGGGCGTCACCAAGAGCGTGCCGCTGGTCCTGGAGCTGAACGGCTTCGGGCCGGACCCCTACGGCGGCACCCGGGCCGGGTTCACCGCCAGCGGCGAGATCAACCGGCGCGACTTCAACGTCAACTTCAGCGCCCCCCTGCAGAACGGCGGGGTCGTCGTGAGTGACAAGGTCACGCTGCACCTGGAGATCGAGGCCGTCCTGGCGGCCTGACCGGGCTGGCCGCCCGCCCGGGCCGCGCCTGCGCACGTCAACGAGGGACCCTGACGCCGACCCGGCGTCAGGGTCCCTTTGGCCGTGGGTATAGAGCCACCATGAGCGCTGACGGGCGAGGCCTGGAGATGACGGGCTCGGCGCCGGCCGTGGCCGCCTACGAGCGGGCCATCGATCACCTGGTCCGGTTCCAGCCCGAGGTCGTGGCGGCTACCGCGTCCGCGGCGGCCGAGGACCCGGGCTGCGTGCTGGCCCATCTCCTCGGCGCCTACCTGGCGCTGATGTCCACCGAGGAAGGCGCGGTGGCCGGGGCCCGCGAGGCGCTGGCCCGCGCGGATGCGGCGGGAGGTCCCGGCGACGCCGCCCTAACCCCCCGGGAGCGCGCGCATCTGGCCGCGGCGCGGCGCTGGGCCGGCGGCGACATGACCGGCGCCGGGGTGATGCTCGCCGAGATCTCCGTGCGCTGGCCCCGCGACCTGCTCGCGCTCGCGGTCGGCCACCAGGTGGACTTCTTCAGCGGGGACGCGGTGAGCCTGCGGGACCGGATCGGCCGTGCGCTCGGCGCTTGGCACGACGACGACCCGCACGTCGGGTTCCTCTACGGGATGTACGCGTTCGGGCTGGAGGAGTGCAACATCTACGGGCTGTCCGCCGACGCCGGCCAGCGCGCGGTGGAACTGAACCCCGACGACGTGTGGGGCATCCACGCGGTCGTGCACACCCACGAGATGCAGGGCCAGATTCCCGAGGGCATCCGCTTCCTGCGGGACCGCGAGGCGCAGTGGCAGGCCGGGAACTTCCTGAACGTGCACAACTCCTGGCACTACGCGCTGTACCTGCTGCAGGGCGACGACGTGGCCGGCGCGCTCGCCGTCTACGACCGCTTCCTGCACCACGCCGGGTCGCAGGACGTGGCGCTCGAACTGCTGGACGCCACGGCGCTGCTGTGGCGGCTGCAGCTGGAGGGGATCCCGGCCGGTGACCGCTGGCTGCCGCTGGCGCAGGCCTGGACCCGGATGCTCACCCCGGGCTTCTACCCGTTCAACGACATGCACGCGATCATGGCGTACGTAGGGGTGGGGGATCTGGCCCGCGCCGCCGAGGTCGTCAGCGCGCTCGAGCGGGTGGTGGCGGAGGGCGACCGGGCCACGACCGGCTGGCAGATGACCTCCGCCGTGGGCCTGCCGGTGTGCCGCAGCCTGCTGCACTTCGGCCGCGGCCGTTATCAGCAGGTCCTGGGCGAGCTGCTGCCGATCCGGGCCCGGATCCACGAGTTCGGCGGCAGCCACGCGCAGCGCGACGCGGTGGAGCGCACCCTGCTCGAGGCCGCGATCCGAGCTGGGCAGACTGACCTCGCGCTCGCCCTGGTCAGCGAGCGGCTATCGGTCCGTGAATGCAACACCTACGCATGGTCCAAGCGCGCCCGGCTCCTGACGGCCACGGCGGATCCGGGCGGGGCGGCATCGGCCGAGGCCCGGGCCAGCGAGCTGGCCACGCAAATCCGCGCCGCGGCGAGCTGAGCCGCCCGGTGGAGGGGCCTTTCGCGTCGCGGGTCGCTATGTCACCGTATGGGGGTGCGCGGTACGATGAGCGCGGTCGGCGCTTTCTGTTACGGGATGGCTGCGTATAGTAGCCTGAACGAAGGCGCGTGGAGCGTTGCCACTGGCCGCGAGCACGTCAATTCTCATGAGGCCAACCTTTACGGCACGGGCACGACGGCAAAGGTGCGCATGTGGGCAATGGCGGAACCGTTCGGTATCAGGCAGTCTTCGCGGACCCCACCGCATGGCGGATCTGGACCGCGGCCACGGTCTCCTACCTCGGTGATTTCGTCGGGCTAGGCGCCCTGCTGCTGGCCGGCTACGTCCGCTCCGGCGGGCACCCGCTGGGCTCGGCGGCGGTCTTCGGGATCCAGGCCGTGCCCGCGCTCGCGGTCTCGGCCGGCATCGGGCCCTGGCTGGACCGGATCCCGCGCCGCTCGGGCCTGATCACGCTCAGCCTGATCGGCGGCGTGGCGATATCGTTGCCGATCGTCGCGTCCGGGCTGTGGGCCGTGCTGGTCTCGGCGGCCATGATCGGCGCGATCAGGACCGCCTTCAACTCGATCAGGACCGGGGTCATCGCCGACGGCGTGCCGCGAGATGTCCGGGGACGTCTCGTCGCCCTGGTCACGACGTCCAACCAGGTATCTGAGGTCGTCGGTTACGTCACCGGTTCGGCGGTGGCGATCGCTATCGGCATCGGGCCCGCGCTCACGGCCGACGCGGCCACGTTCGTCGTCGCCGCCGTGCTGCTCGCCGGGCTCAGGCTGCCGCGGATGTCCCGGTCCGCCCGTCGTGCCTCCATGACCACGGGGATCCGCACGATCTTCGCCGACCGGACCTTGGCGGTCCTCGTGCCCATCGTGTGGATCGGGCTGTCGCTCGGCGCGGTCCCGCAGTCCCTGGCGGCGGCGGCGCTGAGCCGGACCGACCGGGGCTGGGTGCCTGCGGCACTGGCGGCGATGGCGGCAGGTCAGGCCATCGCGGCCACGGTCGTCGGCCGGACAGCGTTGAGCGAGCGGGTCCAGGGCCAGTTCGGCTACCTGGCCGCGTGCGGAGTGGCGTTCCTGCTGACCGCCGCCGGGTTGCGCGCGGACCCGTTGCTCGTCGTGCCCGGGAACTTCGTGATCGGCCTCAGCTTCGGCTGGGTCGTGGCCGCGCAGACGACCTTCATTCACGTCATACCGGTCGAGCGCATGGCCCATGTCACCAGCACGATGATCGGGAGCCTGATCGTGCTCGAGGGCGTGGGAGCCGTCGCGGCTGGCGCCGTGGCCGGGGCCCTCGGGGTGCCGGCCGCGTACCTGCTCGGCGGCGCCACCTTGACCGCGGCCGGCCTGGCCGCGATCGGCTACAGCCGGACCCACGCTCAGGTCCTTGACATCAGCCGCCCGCAGGTGGCTGCCCGCAGGCCAGGGGATCTCGACCGGACAGCCCGGGACGCGTGACCTGGTCCGCAGCCGCGGGCCAGGCCGCCCGGGTACTGGCCGGAGGCCGGCCGGGGTCTTCCACGGGCGCGACGTGCCGCCTCTGGGCGTGACGCTGGTGCTAAGGCAGGCTAACGGCCATGGCACCGTGTCCCCGGATCCCTGGCGGACTCATTGCCAATCCGATGCTATTGCAAGTAAGTTGCAATAGTTTTTTAATATGATCACGGCCGACCGATCAGGAGGTGCCCCTCGATGGCCGATCCGCGCGCCCGTCTCGCGAAGATCCGTGACGGGCTGACCCCGCGCGAGTGGGGCCGGGTCGGGGCCATGGTGTTCACGATCGTCGGCCTCAACGTGCTCGGGTGGGGGATGATGGCCGCCGCCATGGGCGGCCACTACCACATCAGCAAGACCGAGATCTTCGGCGCCGGCACCGGGATCCTGGCTTACACCCTGGGCATGCGGCACGCCTTCGACGCCGATCACATCGCCGCGATCGACAACACCACCCGCAAGCTGGTGAACGAGGGCCAGCGGCCGCTGTCGGTCGGGTTCTTCTTCTCGCTGGGCCACTCCAGCGTGGTATTCCTCCTGGCGGTGCTGCTGAACTTCGGCATCCGCGGCCTGGGCGACCAGGTACGGAGCTCGAGCTCACAGCTGCAGGACACCGCCAACATCGTCGGCACCCTGGTGTCGGGGGTGTTCCTGTTCCTGATCGCCGCGGTGAACATCGTGATCCTGGCCAGCATCATCAAGATGTTCCGCGAGATGCGCGCGGGCGCCTACGACGACCAGGAGCTGGAGGCCCAGCTCGCGCAGCGCGGCCTGATGAACCGGTTCCTCGGGCGCTTTTACCGCAACGTTGACGCTCCGTGGAAGATGTACCCGGTCGGGTTCCTGTTCGGCCTGGGCTTCGATACCGCCACCGAAGTGGCCCTGCTGGTGCTGGCCGGCACCGCGGTCGTCGGCGGCCTGCCGTTCTATGCCGTCCTGTCGCTGCCGATCCTGTTCGCCGCGGGGATGAGCCTGTTCGACGCCGCCGACGGCTGCTTCATGAACTTCGCCTACGACTGGGCCTTCGCCCGGCCGGTGCGCAAGGTCTACTACAACCTGACCATCACGGGCCTGTCGGTGTTCGTCGCCTTCTTCATCGGCGCGGTCGAGGTGCTCGGCCTGCTCGCCCAGCACGGCAATCTCAGCGGATCCGGCTGGGCGTGGCTGGAGAATTTCAACATCAACACCGCCGGGTTCGTGATCGTCGGCGTCTTCGTCCTGACCTGGATCGTGGCCCTGTCGATCTGGCGCTTCGCCAAGCTTGAGCAGAAGTGGGACACCGCGAACGCGACCGCGCAGGAGTGAGCTACTTCATCCGTCAACGTGAGCTCACAGCTCGCGGGCAGTCGCGGAAGGATGAAAAGGTTCAGTAGCCGAGAGGAGAAACGGTGATGGCGACCGGCAGCGTGCCGGAGGAGATCCGGCAGTTCTGGGACGAGGATGCCGCGGTCTACGACAACTCACCGGAGCATCACCCGCGGCGCCCTCACGAGCGGGCGGCCTGGAGCGCCACGCTGCGGCGGCTGCTGCCGGATCCCCCCGCGCGGGTGCTGGACGCCGGGGCGGGCACCGGGTTCCTGTCGCTGCTGCTGGCCGGCCAGGGTTATCAGGTCACCGCGGTGGACCTCTCGCCGGGCATGCTCGAGGTGCTACGGGCCAAGGCCGCAGGGCTGGGCCTGGACGTGCAGGCGGTGCAGGCCGACGCGGCCAGCCCGCCCGACGGCCCATTCGACGCGGTGGTGGAACGCCACCTGATGTGGACGCTGCCCGACCCCGGTGCCGCGCTGGCCGCCTGGCGCAAGGCCGCTCCGGCCGGCCGCCTGGTGCTGATCGAGGGGACCTGGGGCAAGACCAGCGGGATCGCCGCGCTGCAGGCGGAGGCCAGGGCGCTGGCCCGGCGCATCCGCGGCGCCGAGCCCGGCCACCACGACCACTACACCGACCGGGTGGTCAGCGCGCTGCCGCACGCCAACGGCATCACCCCCGCCGAGATGGTCACCCTGGTCCAGGCCAGCCCCTGGGGCCCGGCCCGGATCGAGCGGCTGCGCGACGTGGAGTGGGCCACCCTCGAAGGGCGCAGCCTGCTGGACCAGCTACTCGGGACCAACCCCCGGTGGGCCGTGACCGCGGGATCCTGACCCGGCCGGTTACAGCATCGTGATCAACATGTAGCTCATCGTCATGCCCATGGCGATCTCGCAGCACGCGGCCAGGCGCGGCGACATCGGTCCGTCGAGCCAGGAAGGCCCCGCCACGTCACGTCCTTCCCGCCGGACTCGCCGCGGCGCCTTGACCAGATATTCCGCCCGGCAACAGCAGATTAATCGGCCCGCATATTGCAAAGCAAGCAGCTCTTCCTTCATCGGTTGCCGTCAAAAACCGTGTCTAGGTATCCGGAAGACCCTCCCGGGTATTCAAGGAAACCGGTCAGGGGTATTAAGGTCGGTATCCCGGCCCGCTGGTGGCTGCCGCGGCCGCCGGCCGGTCCAGCCGTGCTCCCGGGATCCGGGCGCGGAACCCGGCCTCATCAAGAAGCGCAGGCCGGTTGGCAGCTGGCCGGAGGTGCCCCGATCTCGCTGGTCTCCCCTCGCGGGCTCTTGGCCAGCATCTTCCCGCCGTTACGGACCGCGCCGGTCACGGGCTCGCCGACGGCGGTGGTCTGGCGTCCTGGCCGGAGGGGGCGAAGGCGGCCCAGGCCCGACTCCGTGCCGCGTCGCCAGGCATGCCCCGGGTACGCTAGTATCTGACGGTCCGAGAGGACCAGCGGGACGTGGCCCAGCTTGGTTAAGGCGCTAGTCTGGGGGACTAGAGAGCCCGGGTTCAAATCCCGGCGTCCCGACTTAGTTAGTATTGTCAGCGAATTGTTCGTCGCGGTGTTTTTGTCAGACCCCGCCGCTAGTCTGTCGTTATGACAGGTAATCCTTTTGACAAACGTACCTGGTCCGATGCCCAGTTAGTTTCCGCGGTGGCCACGTCCAGATCGTGGCGTGGGGTCATGCGTGAACTGGGCCTGTGCGTGACCTCCGCCGGGTCCATCCGGATCGTTAAGCGGCAGGTGGCCCGGCTCGGCCTGGACACCTCCCACTTCACCGGCCAGCGGCGCTGGTCGGACGCGCAACTCAGGCGCGCGGTCGCCAGCGCGTATTCCTGGCCCGAACTCCTCATAGAACTGGGGCTCCACGGCAATGCCGACGATCGAACTCGCGTCAAGGCCCACGCCGCCCGCCTCGGGCTCGACCTGAGCGGGCTGGGTGGAACGGGAAGGGGCACAGCCGCCCGGCCCGAGTTCAAGCCGGACATCAGGCACTTGCGGGAGGCGGGGACCGCTATCGCGGCGATGTGGTTTCTGCTGTGCGGATACAACACGTCTCTGCCCATGGAGCCGACGCTCTATGACCTGCTGGTTTCCATGCCGGACGGGATCAAGCGCGTTCAGGTCAAGACCACGACCTACTACAACGGGGGCTGGGATGTGCAGGTAGGGCGGCGCCCCTACTCAGTCGGCAACCGGGAGCGGCTGGTGCCTTACGATCCGGACCTGGTGGATTTGTTCTTCATCCTGGACGGCGACCTCACCATGTACGTAATCCCCAGCCGCGTGATCGCCGGGCGGGTCCACATCCTGTTGAGCAACTACTCGGAGTTCGTCGTGGGGAGCGCCGCGTTCCTCGTGAAGGGCGCTACGCCCGCTGCCTGAACCGCGATGCGGGCGGCCGCCCGGCGTGCGGCTAGGTGATCGGGCCGGGGATCTGACGGCCGACGTCGGTGATCTCGGCGATCCACGCCTCGTCGACGTCAACGTCCGGGCCGGACTCCGACCGCGTGCTGGCGACCAGCTTCAGGTTGTCGCCCTTCCTCGCCTCGAGCCTCGCCTTCGCGGGTTCCCGGGACGGTGGGGGCGGGGCAACGGCGGTCGTCCCCCAGGGCCAGGGACGGGCACATCTGGACGGCCTGCTGCGCCTCCTGCTGCAGCCAGGGCGGCACCGGCATGTCGAGGAACACCGGGTACCCCTGGCCGTCGAGTTGCACAAGCTCCGGCACCAGGTGGGCGCAGAGCCCGTGCCCGCGGCACCGGGTCCAGTCCACCCACAGGCGGGTCTCGCCCTGCTGGCCCGGCAGCGGATGCGGGGCTTTCTCCCGGTGGCTGCGTATCGTGGCCACGAACCGGATGACCAGGGCCAGGGCGACCGCCGCTAGGCAGGCTCCGTAACTCCAGTCCACGTACGGCTTCGCCGTCCGGCCCGCGAGCAGGCCGTGCACGATCGCCAGCGGCCAGGCCAGGTAGGCGGTGGCGTGGATGGCGCGCCACGTCCACGGCCATCTCGTCGCGAAACGGCCGCGGGCTATCCCGGTCGCGATCAGGAGCACCACAAGGTCCGACGCGATCGTGCCCAGGCCGATGTAGAACGTGCGCCCGTGCGCCAGGAAAGGCACGAAAGCGTCGATGACATCGGACCGGTGCGCGAATATCTCCAGGACTATGTGCGTCACGAGAAAGGCGAGAGCAGCGAACGAGACGGCACGGTGCGCCGCCTGTGCGACAACCCGGCTGCCCGGGGTCATGACGACGCGGTCTGCGGCCACGACGCCCGCGCCGACCGCCGCGGTCAGCGCGACCAGTGCCAGCACGCCCGAATAGAACAGCAGGAAACGCTGGACCGCGGTCAGGATGTCACTTCCTCGCGGGGTGTTGGCCGAGGCCAGCACGCCGGCGAGCAGGAAAAGAAGAATGATGGCCCAGATGACGGGCCCATGCCGTGGGCTCTTGACGTGAGCCACTGACTCGATGTGGCGGCGACGGCGTGAGCGGCCACGCCCGGCTGACACTATTTCCCTCCCGGAGGGTCGGCTTTAAAGCCGACCATTACCTGGAAGTTTCCTGCCCCAGCCGCCAGCGCCTGAGGACTCCTGCTAGTCCCCGTCGCGAATGACGTTACCGTCCCCCATTACAGATCCGCAGCGAAACTACACATAAGGCGTCACAATGCGGCTCAGGGCCGCGGTGGGCATCCCGGGCACCACCCGGGCTGGCCGATCGTTTGAGTTACCGGGCGCGGTGACAGGATTGCTGATGTCCCTGGCCGAAGGTAACCAGGGCCTGACTCGGGCGGGCGCAAAGACCATGCAGGGACCAGCGGGTGAGGCCGGCCCCGGGGGCGACCCGACGCTACCGCTGCCCGCCCGTACGCTCACCCCGCGCCGTGAGTACCCCGCGCCGGGGTACCGGCGCGCGGGGCCGGACCCCAGGCGGCACCGGGCCCGCAGGCTGCTGCGCCGGCTGGCGCTCACGGTCGTGGTGCTGATCCTGCTGGGGATCCTGGCTTTCGGCGGACTGCTGATCATCACCCCGTCGGTCGGCAACGCCCCCCAGCTCGTGACGGCGCAGGACCGGGCGCACCACGCGGCCTACCCCGGGCCCGCGGTCCCGGCGCGATTCGCCGAATCGCTGGTCGCGACGGAGGACAAGCGCTTCTACTCCGAGCCCGGCATCGACCTGTTCGCGGTCGCGCGGGTCGGCTTCGAATTCGGGACCGGGCATGGCATCCAGGGCGGGGCCACCCTCTACCAGCAGCTGGCCAAGCTGCTGTACACCCGCGGGCGCTCCAGCACATCGGACGAGGCGGAGCAGGTCGCGCTGGCCGTCAAGCTGTACCTGACGTACCCGAGGCAGCAGATCCTGCAGATGTACGCCGAGGTCGTCTACTTCGGTCACGGTTACTACGGCCTGGGCGCCGCGAGCTGCGGGTACTTCGGGGTCCGGCCCGCCGGGCTGTCCTGGCCGCAGGCGGCGATGCTGGCCGGCCTGGTGCAGGGCCCGTCAGTGGACGACCCGCTGACCCATCCCGGCAACGCGCGGGCCCGCGAGGTGCACGTGGTGGGCCGGCTGGTCGCGACCGGGAAGCTGACCCCGGCCCAGGGCCGTGCCGCGCTCGCCGTGCCGCTGCGCAGCCTGCTCGCGCGGGCCGGCCAGGGCTGCTCCCGGTCAGCCTGACGACTTGCCGGAACGGGCGTGTCGCGGGCCCTGGGGTCGCGTCTGGCCGCGGCCGTTGCGCTGGGGCGACCCCGGAGCGTAGCCGTTCCGCTCGGGCCCCTGCTGGGGGTGGCCATTCCCCTCGGGCCCGGCGCCTGGGACGTGGCTGTTCCCCCCGGGGCCGCCGCCTGGGACGTGGCTGTTCCCCCCGAGGCCGCCGCCTGGGACGTGGCTACTGTGCTCGTGCGGCACCAGGGCCGGCTCCCACGCCTCGTGCTCGGCCTCGGGCACGCGCTCCAGCGCGCCGGGCACCGCGGGCGCCTGGTCGGCGACCTGCGCGAGCCACACCCACTTGCGGTAGGACCAGAACCGGAACAGCGTGGCGAGGGCCACGCC
>Ga0306924_10006797_pt1 | contig 11406 bp, 8 predicted proteins | sample sta12Can44000111_FD_203756 | JGI IMG/M metagenome (GOLD analysis project Ga0306924, IMG submission 203756) | Lab enrichment of tropical soil microbial communities from Luquillo Experimental Forest, Puerto Rico - statanox.12C.anox.44.000.111 (v2)... | ecosystem: Environmental > Terrestrial > Soil...
CCGGTTATCCAAAGGAAGGCGGGAAGTTGAACGACCTCGGTGCGGTGATCAGTATCACCCTTTATCATTGAACCGGCCAGGCGGAGGCATCCGATGATGGCCCGGCTGACGATCCGGACCCGGCTGGTGCTGCTGACCTGCGCCGGCCTTTTAGTCCTAATCGTGACCAATGCTTACCTAACCAAAAAGCTTGCCGAGAATTCGGCGGGGATGGTCACCGCAGCCGAACTCCTCAAAAGCATCGAAGAAGCGAACAGCGCGCAAATCGCCTTCGGCGAGTTGCGCTATTGGATGACCGACCTCGCTGTCAGTCAGCTGACGATGGCCGAGCGCAAAGCCGCGGCGGCTCGCGCGAGAGTGGAACGCCATCTCGACGAACTGCAGCCTTGGAACCCCGGGCGCATCGCGGCGGTGCGCAACGAACTCGCGCAGTACGCGGATTTATCCGGTAAGGCGGTCGAGGAATACACGGAGGATCGCCGGGTGATCGGCAACTCGTTGCTGGCGCAGGCACGACAGCACAGCCTAGTTGCCGAACAACTTATCGCTGCGATCGTTCAGGAATTGACCGGGGCTGCTATCGCTGCCCGGCAACGGGTAGTCGCCGAAGCCGAAAAGGCAACGCGGCTCTCACAAATCGTCGTGGCGGCGGCCGTCGTTCTCGGTGCGCTGCTGACTTTCCTGATCCTGCGCTCGATCGTCGTGCCATTACGCCACCTGACGGTGGCAATGGACGGCCTCAACGCAGGCAATGTTGCGGTGGCGATACCCGAGGCCGGGCGCGACGAGATCGGTGCCATGGCGCAGACCTTGGCAATGTTTCGCGACACGCTGAGGGAATTGCGTGAGACGTTGGCGCAGCTCGAGGCATTGCGCGCAGTGGGACGGGCCGTCAGCTCAACGCTCGATCTCGAGCGCGTGCTTTCGCTCGTCGCCGCGCGGGCGGTCGAGCTCGCCCATGCGCAAGCCGGCATGATCTACGAATTCGACGAGGCGGCCAGGGAATTCCGGTTCCGCACCAGCCACGGCGCCGAAACCGTGCTGACAGAGCAATTGCGCGGGACGCCGATCCGCTTCGGCGAAGGCGCGATCAGCGCTGCAGCAATTGCCGGCTCGCCGGCGCAGATCCCCGACCTGCTACGGGAGCAAAAACTTGCTCTGCCAATACTGTCGGATGCCCTTTCGCGACTGGGGTACCGTTCGCTGATCGCCGCGCCATTGTTGCACGAGCAAGATGTCTTGGGGGGACTCGTCATCGCGCGCCGCGAGGCGGGCGAATTTTCCAAAGAGATCGTCAGCCTGATCGAGTCGTTCGCCACTCAGTCTGCGCTTGCCGTGCGCAATGCCAAGCTGTTCGATGAGCAGCGCCGACGCGAGCGCGAGTTACGGATAGCCCACGAACAACTGAAGCAAGCCCAGGCCAGTCTCGTCCATGCCGAAAAGATGGCGTCCTTGGGCCAGCTCACTGCCGGCATCGCCCACGAGATCAAAAACCCGCTTAACTTTGTTAACAACTTTGCCGAGCTATCGGGCGATCTGCTGCGCGAGTTGCGGGATGCGATGGTTTCACCGGACGCGGAACAGGACGAGCTGATTACGACCTTAAGCGCTAATTTGGCTAAAATCGCCGAGCATGGGCGTCGCGCCGACGGCATCGTGACCAGCATGCTGCTGCACTCGCGCGGTGGCACCGGGGAGCGCCGTGCCACCAGCCTCGACGCGCTAGTTGAAGAGGCGCTAAATCTCGCTTTTCATGGTGCCCGCGCACAGGACAAGAGCTTCAACATCACGGTCGATCGCGATTTCGACCCCGCACTGCGTCCGATCGAACTCGTCCCGCAGGACATCACTCGGGTGCTCCTCAACCTCTTCGGCAATGCCTTTTACGCGGCGAACAAGCGCCTAAAGGAGGGGTCGGACCCAAACTTCCAACCGTTGTTGCGAGTGACGACGCGCGATCTCGGCGACCGGGTCGAGATCAGGGTGCGCGACAACGGTGTCGGGATGCCACCCGAGGTGCAGGCAAAGCTGTTCACGCCTTTCTTTACAACGAAACCGACGGGCGAAGGCACCGGCCTCGGCCTGTCGATCAGCTATGACATCGTTACCCAGCAGCATAGCGGCACAATCACGGTCGACAGCCGCCCGGGAGAATTTACGGAATTCACCGTGCGCCTGCCGCGGAGCCAACAGACTGCCGAACCGGTTGCGGCGAGCGGAGCAGCGGCGTGAACCGTCTGCCGCCGGCACATCCGGATGTCGAGATCGTCGAAGCGACGAAGGCGTTCGAGCACTTTCTGCGGGTCGACGTCATCCGTTTCCGGCATCGCCTGTTTTCCGGCGAGTGGAGCGCTTTGCGCAGCTACGATGTGCTACGGCGGGGTCAGGCGGCCGCGATTGTGCTGTACGACCCCGACCGCGAGAGCGTCGTGTTGGTCGAGCAGCTCCGCCTGCCGGCGCTGCTCGCCGGCCGCTCGCCGTGGCAGCTGGAGGCGGCTGCGGGCCTCGTCGACAGCGAGGAGAGCCCCGAAGAGGTCGCGATCCGCGAGACGCGCGAAGAAACCGGGCTCGCGCTGTTGAGCGAGCCGGTTCCGATCCACCGCTACCTGCCCTCGGCCGGAGGCTCGGACGAAAGCGTTTTCCTATTTTGTGGACACGTCGACTGCACTGCCGCTTCCGGCGTGCACGGGCTGCCGGAGGAGCACGAGGACATCCGCGTCGTCGTCAAAACCCTCGCGGAAATCGAGACCTTACTCGACGAGGGCGCAATCGAAAGCGGCCACACCCTACTTGGTCTGTTTTGGCTGCTCCGCCATCGGCATCGCCTCCGCCGGCTATGGAGTGGGCCGACGGGATAGCCCCCGCTCACGGCGGCGCGAATGGCTTGAAATGTTTCGACAGGGCCAGCCCTTGGCGCTGATAAGATGAACCGATCATCGCGCCGTAGAGCTTGTCGGGGCGGGTGATCAGGCGCTCGTAGATGAGGCGCCCGACGATTTGGCCGTGCTCGATCAGAAACGGGACTTCGTGCGAGCGCACCTCGAGGACTGCACGGCTACCGGCGCCACCGCTTTCGGCGGCGCCGAAACCCGGGTCGAAGAACCCGGCGTAGTGCACCCGGAACTCGCCGACAAAGGTGTCGTAGGGCAGCATCTCGGCGGCGTGGTCGGGCGGCACGACGACCGCCTCACGCGACGCCAGGATGTGGAAGTCGTTGGGATCGAGAACGACTCCGTCGCCCCGGTGCGAGTGCACCGGCTCCCAGAAGTCGCGCGGGTCGTAATGAAAGCTGCGGTCGATATCGATCACGTCGGTATGCCGCCGTGCCTTGTACCCGACGATCCCGGTCGCCTCGTCGCCCGCGACGTCGACCGTGAAGGCGAGCCCATTGCGGATGGCTTTGGGCCCAGCCGGCCCCTCGACGAGGCCGACCTCCTCTTGCAGACGGCGCAGCGCAGTGTCGCTGAACCCGGGTGAGCCGCGCCGAATGCGCAACTGAACGAGCCGTGAGCCGGTGCGCACCAGGATGCTAAAGGCGCGCGGCGAGACCTCGGCAAAGAGCGGACCCTTGTATCCTTCACGGACACGGTCGAACTCGGTGCCGTAATCGGTGATGACCCGCGCGAAGATGTCGAGCCGGCCGGTCGAGCTCTTCGGGTTCGCGGCGGCCGAAGTGCGCTTCCTGAGCGACACATACTCGAGCAGCGGCACGATATAGACGCAGTCCCTTTCGAGGACGGCACCCTGCGTCAGATCGATGCGGTGCATCGAGAGGAGATCGAGCTTGTCGCGCACGCTCCCTCGCGCGCCGGGCAAGAAGCTCGCGCGCACCCTGTAGGCGACCTCGCCCAGCCGCAGATCGAGGCTTGCCGGCTGGATCTGGTCGTCGCCGATCGGCTGGGTCGACAGGATCTCCCGGCCCTGCGCCACGGCCTCACGCAGCAGCTGTGACGGCAACAGCCCGGTCTTCAGATCTCTTTGACGTTCGCCCTCGACCACGCCCGGCGTCGGAAACAGCTCGCTGCCCTCCCGACCACTCATTCGGAGGCCCGGTCTCCAAAGCCGATATTCAGCAACGTTTAAACTACCTCGCCACCGGCCGCGTCGCTTCGGCGAGCCAGTGCGCCGTGTCGGGGTCGACAAACGGGGTCAAGGTTTCGCGGACGCGCTCATGATACGCATCGAGCCAGGCGCTCTCCTCCTCATCGAGCAGCGACGGCTCGATGAGGTTTCGGTCGATTGGAGCCAGGGTCAGCGTCTCGAAGCCGAACATCTCGCGCTCGGCGGCTCCGTCGGCCGGCTGCACCAAGACCAAATTTTCGATGCGGATGCCGTAGGCGCCGGTCTTGTAGTAGCCGGGCTCGTTCGAGACGATCATGCCGGGTAGCAGGGCCTGCGAGTTCGGCGCCTTCGAGATCCGCTGCGGGCCTTCGTGCACACCGAGATAGCTGCCGACACCGTGCCCGGTGCCGTGGTCATAGTCGAGCCCGACTTGCCAAAGTGCGCGGCGCGCAAAGCCATCGAGCTGCGTTCCCGTCGTGCCCTTCGGGAAGCGCGCCAGTGCGAGAGCGATGTGCCCCTTGAGCACGCGGGTAAAACGGTCGCGCATCTCGTCTGAAGGCTGGCCGACCGCGACCGTGCGCGTCACGTCGGTGGTGCCGTCGAGATACTGGGCGCCGGAATCGAGCAGATAGAGAGTGCCCGGTTCGAGGCGCTTCTCGGTCTCGGGCGTCGCCCGGTAGTGGACGATGGCGCCGTTCGACCCGGCACCGGAGATCGTCGGGAAACTGAGATCCCGGAAGTGCTCCCCCTCGCGGCGAAAGGCTTCGAGCCGGTCGCTGGCGGCGATCTCACGAAGCTCGCCTTTCGGCGCCTCGCGGGCCAGCCAAGCGAGAAACCGTGTCAGCGCAGCGCCGTCGCGGCGGTGCGCCGCTCGCGTGCCGTCGATCTCCGCCGCATTTTTGGATGCTTTCGGCAAGAGGCACGGGTCGGCGGCGCGATGGATTTTCGCTCCCGCCGCGGCCAGCCGGTCGAAAACCCAGGAAGCAGCGGTGGCCGGATCCGCCTGCACAGTGCCGCCTTGCACCGCGAGTTCGTCGAGCGCAGGTCCGAGTTGCTTTGGGGGCAGGACGGTAACCGCGTTGCCAAGATGGCGCTCGATACCGGGGACGAGCTTGCGCCGGTCGATAAAGAGGCTCACCGAGCCGTCCTGACGAAGGATCGCAAACGACAACGGCAGCGGCGTGTGCGGCACATCGCCGCCGCGGATGTTGAGCAGCCAGGCAATCGATTCCGGCATCGTCAGGACGACCGCCGCGACTCCGTCCTCCTGCAGGGCTCGCCCCAACCGCGTTCGCTTCGCCGCCGCGCTCTCGCCGGCGAATAGCTCCGGCTGTGGGACCACCGGGGCGATCGGCGCCGCCGGTTGCCCGGCCCAAACGCGATCGAGGGGGTTCTCGGCAATCCCGCGAAGCGAGGCGCCAGCCTTTTCTGCGGCGCTGCGGAAGCGCTCCACCTCATGCGGCGTGTGCAGCCAGGGATCGTAGGCGAGGACTTCACCTTTTCTCAGCACCGAAGTGATCCACTGCGCCGGTGGTTCCTCTATGAGGTGATGGATCTCGAACGAATCCGTGTCGACCTGAGCGGCCGCCTGCAATGTGTAACGCCCGTCGACGAACAGCGCCGCGCGATCGCGCAACACGATTGCAAGGCCGGCCGAGCCCGAGAAGCCGGTCAGCCAAGCGAGGCGCTGGCCACGCGGTGGCACGTATTCGCCCTGATGCTCGTCGCCGCGCGGCACAATGAACCCGTCCAAATGGCGGGCGGCCAACTCGGTTCGCAGCCTGGCGAGACGCTCCGATCGCGGCAGGCGCGTGAAATCGTCGGCACCCAAACCATCATGATAACCGGCCGCCATGGCGTCCCGCAGCGCCTCGAGCCGATCAGCGAGCGGTTGCGGCGTCGGGTCGGCCACGAGCACGTGCCAGCCGATGCCGATTTCGGCCGGTGCGGCAAGCACGCCCGCGATCAGCGCCCCGACACCCTCGGGGTCGTAGACCGAACCCGCGGCGTCCAGCATTTGCCCGAGTTCGTCCCGCTTCGGTTGCGTGAGGATCGATGTCATCTACCGTACCCTTTTTATCTGCATGGCAGGCTTGCAGAGCTGCCGTTGGCCTTTTCGCAGTGCAGCACCAAGTCCTTGTGCGGCGCAGCATGCGCAGCGCCCAGGAGTACAAACCATGCCTGTGATCAATCTCCTCTTTTCGGCGGGAAGGCGGTTCTCTGACTGGCGCCGTCGGCAACAGGCCTATGCCGAGCTGATGGCCCTCGATGATCATTCGCTCGCCGATATCGGGCTTCGCCGCTCGCAAATCGCCAGCCTTGTCGAGGGCTACCGGATGCCGACCGCGCCGTCCGCGCCAACGGCCTTCCCGAAGCCGGAAAAGCTCGGCCGGCCCAAGGAGGCCTGACGGGCCGTCGGGCCGAGCCGAATTCACAGATGGGGGCTTCGGCCCCGATCTTCATATCTGCCCTAGAGCGTCGGCGCATCACCAGGGTCGACCAGCCATCGATCACCAGCCGATGATCGAGCACGATGCCGCAGCCGCGGTGCGGCGCGAGCACGATCGGTTCCTGCGAGCGCAGCAAGCCGGACAAGACGGCGCGGCCGCCCGGCGCCAGCTGGCGGGCGAGATCGGCGGCCATCACCGCCAAAGGGCGTGCGAGGATATTCGACAAAACCAAATCGTAACGTGATCGGCGGATGACTCGATCTCGATAGCCCGGTGCTCTGCGGTTTTGCACGAGGCGGCCGACGCCGTTGCACGCGGCGTTGCAGCGGGCGACCGAAATCGCGTTCGGATCGATATCGCCGGCCAGCACTTTGCGGCGCAGCAGCTTCGCTGCAGCGATTGATAGGATTCCCGTCCCGGTTCCGATGTCGAGCGGCCGCCCGAACCGCCGCTGCCGCACTAGATGTCCGAGAGCAAGCAGACAACCGCGGGTCGATGGATGCTCTCCGGTGCCGAACGCGATCGCAGCATCAAGTGCGATCCCGATCGCCCCGGGAGGCAACTTGCCGCGATGATGTGAGCCGTGAATGAAAAACCGGCCGACCCGCAACGGCGGAAAAGACAGCTGGTTGTCAGCCAGCCAGTCGCGAGCGGGCAATTTCTCTTCGGCAAGTCCGGCCAGCGTTCCGCCTGCCGCAACCGCCGCGAGCGCGAGCTGCGCCGCAAGCTCGGCACTCAGTAGGGACGATTGCCGGTACGCCTCCACCCGCCACTCGTCGGGCGAAGTCTCGAACGCCGATACCGCATCGGCGCTTCTATCGAGGCGCGCAAATATAGCATTGGCCGCGTCCATGCCCTGAACCCGCGCGCATATGCGCCAGATTGTGTTCACGGATAATCTCGACGTCACGCGTGCTCGACGAAGGCGTCCATGACTTTTTTGTCGCCGGAGACGTCGAAATGGATTGCAAGCTTGTTGTCTTCGACCGCAGTGATCGTGCCGTAGCCAAATTTCTGGTGAAAAATCCTGCCGCCGACAGAAAAACCGCCAACCCGTCGCACTTCCTCACCCCGCCGCGGAGCCGGATCGGCGCTGGCCAGCAAGGGGCGGCGCTGAGGGGCGGCCGGTCGCCAGGGTGCGTTAGACGGGACTTCTATCGTGGCCGTCCACTCCGTATCCCATGACGCTGCCGGCTGGAGGCCGAGTTCCGCGATGACTTCGACATGCTCGAGCGGCAGCTCGTCGACGAAGCGGGAGCGGATCGTATTCTGCCATTGACCGTGAATCCGGCGATTGGCGGCGAAGGAAACATAAGCGCGGTGCCGCGCCCGCGTCAGCCCGACATAGGCGAGCCGGCGTTCTTCCTCAAGCGCGGCGAGCCCGTTCTCCTCCATCGCCCGCTGGTTCGGGAATAATCCCTCCTCCCAGCCCGGCAGGAAAACGGTATCGAATTCGAGCCCTTTGGCGCTGTGCAACGTCATCAGATTGACCATGTCGCCGCCGGCCTCGGCGGCGTTGTCCATTACCAGGCTGACATGTTCGAGAAAGCCGCCCAGGTTCTCGAACTCGGCCATCGCGACGACCAGCTCTTTGAGGTTTTCGAGCCGCCCCGCCGCGTCGGGCGAGCGGTCGGCTTGCCACATCGCGGTGTAGCCCGCTTCGTCCAGCACGATTTGCACGAGGTCCGTGTGCGAGATCTGCTGGGCCCGCGCTCGCCAGCGATCTACCGCGCCGATGAATGCCGCGAGCGCGTTGCGGGCAGCAGGCCTGAGACGTTCGCCTGTGATCACCGTCCGGGCCGCTTCGATGAGCGGCAGCCTTTCCGTCCTGGCAACGGAGTGCAATTCCTGCACCGTCGCGCTGCCGATGCCGCGGCGCGGCGTGTTCAGAATGCGCTCGAAGGCGAGATCATCGGCCGGTTGGTTGAGGAGGCGCAGATAGGCGAGCGCGTCGCGGATCTCTTGCCGCTCGTAAAACCGCGGCCCGCCGATGACGCGATAGGGTAGCGCCAGCGAGATGAAGCGATCTTCGAACTCCCGCGTCTGGAAGCTGGCGCGCACCAGGATCGCCACTTCGCTCAGCGCGTGGCTCTTGCGCTGCAGAGCCTCTATCTCATCCCCGACCCAGCGGGCCTCCTCTTCGGCGTCCCATACCGCGCGCATGACGACCTTTTCGCCCTCATCTGCGTCGGTCCATAGTGTCTTGCCGAGGCGGCCGCGGTTCTGCGCGATCACGCAGCCTGCCGCGCCGAGTATGTGCGGCGTTGATCGATAGTTCTGCTCGAGACGGGCGATTGTCGCTCCTGGGAAATCCCTCTCGAAACGCAGAATGTTGCCTATCTCGGCACCGCGCCAGCTGTAGATCGATTGGTCGTCGTCGCCGACACAGCACAAATTGCGGCGCTTTTGCGCCAACAGACGAAGCCACAGGTACTGGGCGACGTTGGTGTCCTGGTACTCGTCGACGAGCACGTACCGAAAGCGCCGCTGGTAATCGGCGAGAATGTCGGGATTGCCGGTAAACAGGCTCAAATTGTGCAGCAGCAGATCGCCAAAATCGACGGCGTTCACCGTCGTCAGTCGCTCCTGGTACTGACGGTAGAGATCGATTGCCCTACCCTGCGCGAAGCCGTCGGCATCGGCGGGCGAAATTTTTTCGGGACCGAGACCGCGGTCTTTCCAGCGCTGAATTTGCGCAAGCAGGAGGCGGGCGGGCCAGCGGCGCTCGTCGATGTTCTCCGCCGCCAGGATCTGCTTCAACAGCCGGATCTGGTCGTCCGTGTCGAGGATCGTGAAGCTCGGCTTGAGCCCGATCGCCTCCGCGTGTCGACGCAGAACGCGGGCGGCGATGGCATGAAAGGTGCCGAGCCACACACCCTCGGCGGCGCGGCCGACCATCGCCTCGAGCCGCTCGCGCATCTCCCGCGCCGCTTTGTTGGTGAAGGTGACGGCCAACAGTTCGGACGGGAAGGCGCGGCCAGTTGCAATCGTAAAGGCGAGCCGGGTGGTGAGCACCCGGGTCTTACCGGTGCCGGCACCGGCGAGCACCAGCACCGGGCCGTCGATCGCCTCGACCGCTCGGCGCTGCGCGTCGTTGAGGCCCCCGAGGTCGAATACCTCGGTATCTTGGCGAGCGAGCACAGCAGGTTCGGACATGCCTTGCATGATATAGCAAGAGAGGGACGGATGATGCACCCTCACCTCGATGCACGCCGCGATCGTCTTATTGATCTTGATCCTGACTTATATTGGCATGGCCGCTGGCCGGATCGCGTGGCTGCAGGTCGACCGCACCGGCATCGCGCTGCTGGCCGTCATCGCGCTCCTCGCCAGCGGCGAGATGAACCTTGACGATTTCGGCAGCGCCGTCGATCTCCCGACCCTCGCCTTTCTGTTCGCGATGATGATCATTTCGGCGCAGTTCGCCGAATCGGGCTTTATCGATCTATGCGCGCGTACAATAACCGAAACTCGATACGGCACAGCGACTTTGCTGGCGCTGACCGTTGCGATCGGCGGCGGGCTCTCCGCGGTGCTCGCGACCGACATTTTGATAATCGCGATCTCGCCGCTGCTGATTGCCGGAGCACAGAGCCGTGGGCTCGATCCTCGCCCACTGGTGATCGCGCTGGCCGCCGCGACAAACGCCGGCTCCGCCGCGACGCTGATCGGCAACCCGCAAAACATTCTGATCGGAGCCCTCGGCCGGCTCGACTTTTGGCGCTTCCTGGCGATTTGCGTCGTGCCCGCGATGTTCACGCTGATCGTCGTCTTCCTGATCGTCTGGCTGCAATGGCGAGACCGCATCAGCCGGACAGTCCTCGCGGCGACACTCGAGGCACCGTCGATCGCTGTTCACCCTCTCGATCGCAATCAGACGATCAAGGGCGTTGCCGCCCTGCTCTTACTGCTCGTTCTCTTCGCGACACCCCTGCCGCGCGAGATCGGTGCGCTGATCATCGCCGCACTGCTGCTTGCCAGCCGCAAGATCACCAGCCGGACGATGATAGCGGCGGTGGATTGGCCACTGCTGCTGCTCGTCGCCTGTCTTTTCGCGGTGACCGGAGCGCTCGATCGCGCCGGGGTCGCCGCCCAAATCCTCGACTTTCTGACCGGTCATGGGCTGCTGCCGGACAGTCTGGTATTGTTGACACCATATAGCATGGTGGCGAGCAATACGATCGGCGGGGTCCCTGCTGCGATGCTGTTTCTGCAGCTTTGGCCGAGTGCTCCGCCGGGAGTTTTTTATAGCTTGGCCCTGTTGTCGAGCCTCGCCGGCAATCTGCTGCTGATGGGCAGCCTGACGAATGTGCTGATCGCCGAGCGCGCCGACCGGATGGGCGCAAGGATCACCTTTATCGAACATGCCCGCGCGGGGGTTCCGATCGCGATCATATCGGTCGGCTTCGCAGTTTTTTGGCTGGCTTGGACGCAAACCTTGCCAATACTTCCCCCAAGCTAGCTGCGCGACGAGAAACCCGACTAACTCGGAACGGGCTTCGGCCCAAGCGGGCCGCCACCCTGACACGTCTGAGAGCGCAGCCACTCTTCAGCAGATTGATGGCCTTGATAAACCTCGGCGTACAATCCGATCGGCCACGTCAGCACAAAGATGACGTGGTTGACGATATCAGTGTTGCGGTTCGGGCAAGGACCGGGCAACAGAAAGCCAATCGCGACGAGAGCGATCCCGATCGCAAGATAAAGTGCGACAACTGCCCGCATAGCCGGCTCCGCTTAACCGGGCAGTTGTGAACCCGCTGGCGAAGCCTCACTCTGCGGCTTGTGCGAGGGGGCGGATGGCGGCGCGCATCTGCATCTCGTAGGCATCGCGCCAAGCGATCTTAGCGTCGGCGAGGAAATCGCCGCTGCGCACGGCGGTGTAGATCTCAGG
>Ga0306924_10006798_pt1 | contig 11405 bp, 7 predicted proteins | sample sta12Can44000111_FD_203756 | JGI IMG/M metagenome (GOLD analysis project Ga0306924, IMG submission 203756) | Lab enrichment of tropical soil microbial communities from Luquillo Experimental Forest, Puerto Rico - statanox.12C.anox.44.000.111 (v2)... | ecosystem: Environmental > Terrestrial > Soil...
CCGTCGTCAGCGACGACCTCGCGGTCGACCGGATCGTCCCGAGCCCACTGGACTCGCGCGTCGGTGAGGCGGTGTCCGCCGCGGTAGCCATCGCTTCCGATAATCCCGTGTGATCAGGCTCGCCGCGCTGCTGCTGGCCGCGCTGCTTGCGGTGGCGGGCTGTGGCGACCGCCGTCCCGCTCCGGATTTGGTGGTCGGGTCGCGGCCCGACTCCGAATCGAGTGTGCTGGCCGGGATCTATGTGGCGGCGCTGCGCTCATACGGTTTCGCCGCGCGTCCCGAGACCGCACCCGATCCGATGGCGAAGCTGGACTCGGGCGAGTTCACCGTGGTCCCCGCGTTCACCGGCCAGACGTTGCGGCGTTTGCAGCCCGACGCAGTCGCCCTGTCCGATGCCCAGGTCTACCGCGCGATGATCGCGGCGCTGCCCGAGGGCGTCTTGGCGGGCGACTACGCTACCGCTGCGGAGGACAAACCCCTGCTGCTGGTCACGCAGGCCACCGCCAAGGCCTGGGGCGGCCAGGACGGGAGCGCGGACCTGAGCACGCTGCCGAAACACTGTGACGGGCTGATGGTCGGGGCCGTGGCCGGGTTCCAGGCGCCGTCGTCGGTGGGGTCCTGCCGGCTGCCCGCTCCCCACGAATTCCCCGATGCGCCAACGATGTTCGCCGCCGTCAAGGAGGGGCAGGTGACGGCGGGATGGACCACCACCGCCGACCCCGGCATCCCTGGGGACCTGGTCCCGTTGGCCGACGGCAAACCCGCGCTCATACGGGCAGAGAACGTGGTGCCGCTCTATCGCCGCAACGCGCTGAGCGATCGTCAGCTGCTGGCGATCAACGAAGTGGCCGGCGTACTGGACACTGCCGCCCTGGCCGAGATGCGCCGCCAGGTGGCCGGCGGCGCCGACCCGCAGTCCGTCGCGGGCGGATGGTTGGCCGAACACCCGCTGGGCCGCTGAGGGATTGCTAAGACGATCGCGGGCGCTGAGCGCAGACTCGGGCGGGGGTCAGATTTTGGGCATCAAGCGGCCCATGACCGGCCCGAACACCTGCTGATAGCGGGACCCGGCCAGCCGCACCATGACGTCCAACGCCTTGGCGTCAACCCCGACCAGCACCCGAGCCTTGTTCTTGCGCACCGCCTGCAGGATGATCTGGGCGGCTCGTTCTGGACTCGTTATGGCCAGCCGCTTGTCGAACAGCTTGGCCAGTTCCTCGGGGTCGAGTCCCTCGGCGGCGGTGGCGTTGCGGGCGATCGCCGTCTTGATGCCGCCGGGGTGCACCGTGGTCACCCCCACCGGGTGGCCGGCCAGCACCATCTCCTGGCGCAGGGCCTCGGTGAAGCCTCGGACGGCGAACTTGGCCGAGTTGTACGCGGCCTGCCCCGGCACCGAGAACAACCCGAACACGCTAGAGACGTTGATGACGTGGCCGTCCCCGGAGGCGATCAGGTGCGGAAGAAACGCCTTGGTGCCATTCACGACGCCCCAGAAGTCGACGTCCATCACCCGTTCGATGTCCTTGAACTGGCTGACTTCGACGTCGCCGGTGAAGGCGATGCCGGCGTTGTTGTAGATCTGGTTGACCTTGCCGAAGTGCTCGGCGACCTCGTCGGCGTACGCCAGGAAGGCCTCGCGCTCGGTCACGTTGAGCCTGTCCGCCTTGACCGGCGCACCGATCGCCCTCAGGCGCTCCTCGGTCTGCGCCAGGCCCTCGGTGTCGACGTCGCTGATCGCCACCTTGGCGCCGGAGCGGGCCAGCTCGACCGCCAGCGCCTGCCCGATGCCCGAACCCGCGCCGGTGACCGCGGCGACCTTCCCCGCAAACCCCTGCATGAGCACCCTCCTTGTCAGTTGGCTCTTGTCGAGGCTAGCCGGTACCCGCGGTACGGCTTACGTGGCCCGCGTCGAAATCCTTGCGCGCAGAATCGGCGACAGCCCATAATCCTGCCGTGACGAGGCACAGCGCTGAGCCCAAGGCCGATCCGCGCGAAGATGTCGTCTCCCGCCAGTACGAGCGGTGGCGCTACCCACGGCCCATAGAGGACCTCGAGGCATTGCCCGACGGCCAGTGGTTTTGGTTCGACCCTTCCCACTTCCACAGGATGTTATGGCCGGATCGGGGCTACAAACCCGATCTCGACATTCTCATCGCGGGTTGCGGCACCAACCAGGCGGCGGTTATTGCGTACCGGAACCCCGGCGCGAAAGTAGTGGGCGTCGATATCAGCCAGCCGTCACTGGACCATCAGCAATATCTCAAGGACAAGCACGGGCTGTGGAACCTGGAGTTGCACCGGCTGCCGGTCGAGGAAGTCTCAACGTTGGGTCTCGATTTCGATCTCATTATCTCGACCGGTGTTTTGCACCACCTGGCAGATCCGCAGGTGGGCATGAAAGCACTCGGCGGCTGCCTGCGGCAGGATGGCGCCATAGGCGTGACGCTCTATGCAAAGTACGGCCGTACCGGAGTCGAAGTGGTGCAATCGATCTTCCGCGACATGGGGCTGCGTCAAGACGATGCATCGGTCCAAATAGTCAAAGAGGCTATCTCGGTGCTACCCGAGACGCACCCTCTGCGGACCTATTTAAAAGCAGAGGGCGATTGGGAATTACAGTTCGACGCGGCCGTGGTCGATACGTTTCTTCATGGTCGCGACCGTAGTTACGACGTCGACGGTTGTGTCGATCTTGTCACCTCGGCCGGACTCGTATTCCAGGGCTGGCTCATCAATACGCCGTATTACCCGCACGATTGGTTCGGACCGGGGACCGCGGCCTATGGTCCCGTAAGCGCATTGCCTGAGCGCAAGCTCTGGTCGGTGATGGAACGTCTTCACATTATGGCTGCTTGTCATTTCTTCATGGCATGCCGTCCGGAGCGCCCGAAAGAAAGCTACGCCATTGATTTTTCGGCGCCTGCCTCCCTCGACTATGTTCCGATGATGCGTTTGCAGTGCGGTCTGGTCGGTACCGAAATCGTGAAGCCGGGTGGGCGTTTCGGTCTCAACGCGGCGCAGTTGCCGTTGGTGCAGCACATCGATGGCCGTCGCACCATTCGCGAGATTGCCGATCGCGTGGCGCAAAGCGGGGGGCAGCGGGCCGGCGCGGATGACGTGGAGAAGTTCGGCCGCAAGCTGTTTCAGTCGCTGTGGCGTCAAGATTTCCTTGCCATGGCTGTGGAAGCGAGAGGGCGTTCCTAGCGATCCCCTGATCCGCTACGGATCGGGCGGATCTGGGATAGTCTCGGCCAACTAGCGATCCCCCGATCTTCGGGACAACAGTCGACGCCAAGGAGCCAGCGCGGAAGTGAACACCGATCCACTCGCTGATGTTGTTTCCCGCCAGTATGAGCGGTGGAGGTACCCGCAACCCATCGAAGACCTCGAGGCGTGGAGCGCGAACAGTTGGCAGTGGTTCGATCCGCTCCACGCGCACCGGGTCTTGTGGCCGGATCGGGAATACAAACCTGACATCGATATTTTGATTGCGGGTTGCGGCACCAACCAGGCGGCGATGTTCGCGTACACGAACCCGGCCGCCAAGGTGGTGGGGGTCGACGTCAGTCAGGCGTCACTGGACCATCAGCAATATCTGAAAGACAAGCACGGGTTGTGGAACCTGGAGCTGCATCGGCTGCCTATCGAAGAGTTGCCAACGCTGGAACGCGACTTCGACCTCGTCGTCTCGACCGGCGTTTTAATGGTCATGGCGGATCCGCTGGAAGGCATGAAAGCGATCGGCGGTTGTCTGCGCCGGGACGGCGCTTTGGCCGTAATGCTCTATGCAAAGTACGGCCGAATCGGAGTCGAACTGCTGCAAGGGGTATTCCGTGACATGGGGCTGGTTCAAGACGAAGCGTCGGTCCAAATAGTTAAAGAGACGGTCGGGGTGCTATCGCCGGATCACCCCATCCAAAGCTATTTCAGACTGTCGGGGTCGGAGGATCTGCAGTTCGATACCGGAGTGGTGGATACTTTCCTGCACGGCCGCGACCGTAATTACACCGTCGACGATTGCATTGACCTTGTCACCTCGGCCGGACTCGTGTTTCAGGGATGGCTCCTCAAGGCGCCGTATTACCCGCACGATTTGCTTGCACCGCCGAACGGGTTCTTCCCAGCGGTGAACGCGTTGCCCGAGGAAAGACTGTGGTCCGTGATGGAACGGATCAATACGTTGAACGCTTGTCATTTTTTCATCGGGTGTCGCCCTGATCGGCCGAAAGAGAGCTACACCATTGATTTTTCGACGGAGGAATCCCTCGATTACGTCCCGATGATGCGCATGCGCTGTGGTCTGTCCGGCAATGAGATTTTCCGGTCGGATTGGAGTATGGCGCTCAATGGGGCTCAGTTGCCCTTTGTGCAGCAGGTCGACGGCCGTCGCACCATTCGAGAGATTGCCGAAGGCGTGGTCCAGAGCGGACAATCGCGGCGAGGTGACGTGGCTGATGTGGCGAAATTCGGCCGCAAGCTGTTTCAGGCGCTGTGGCGTCTCGACTTTCTTGCGATGGGCCTGAAGGCCAGCTGACGGCAAAGGAGGGCGTAAAAGTGACGGACGATCCGCGCGCCGATGTTGTCACCCACCAGTACGAGCGGTGGAGGTACCCGCACCCCATAGAGGACCTCGACGGATGGATCCCCAACAACTGGGAATGGTTCGATCCCTCACACGCGCACCGGGTTCTGTGGCCGGATCGGGAGTACAAACCCGATGTCGATGTTTTGATCGCGGGTTGCGGCACCAATCAGGCGGCGGTTTTTGCGTACACGAACCCCGCTGCACGAGTGGTGGCAATTGATGTCAGTCAGCCGTCACTGAACCATCAGCAATATCTGAAAGACAAGCATGGGCTGTGGAACCTGGAGTTGAATCTGCTTCCGATCGAAGAGGTTTCATCGCTGGGGCTTGACTTCGACCTTGTGGTTTCGACCGGCGTTTTGCATCATTTGGCGGATCCGCTGGTAGGCATGAAAGCGCTTGCCGGTTGCCTGCGGCAGGACGGCGTTCTGGCTGTCATGCTGTACGCAAGGTACGGCCGGATCGGAGTCGAACTGCTAGAGTCGGTCTTTCGTGACATGGGGCTGCGTCAAGACGACGGATCGGTCCAAATAGTCAAAGAGACGATCTCGGTGCTGTCACCGGACCACCCTCTCGGAAGCTATATGAAGGTGGCGCGGGATCTCGAGACGTCCGACGCTGCCCTGGTGGATACGTTCCTGCACGGTCGCCAGCGCAGCTACACCGTCGACGAGTGCATCGATCTTGTCGCCTCGGCAGAGCTCGAATTTCAGGGGTGGCTGTTCAAGGCGCCGTATCACCCACACGAAATGTTTTCGTCGCCGAGCGGGTTTTATCCGGCCATGAACGCGTTGCCTGACGCCAAGGTCTGGTCGGTGATGGAACGTATCCAGACATTGAACGCGTGCCATTTTTTCATGGCCTGCCGTCCCGACCGTCCGAAAGAGAGCTATGCGATTGATTTTTCGACGGACGACTCCCTCGATTACGTCCCGATGATGCGCATGCGCTGCGGCCTGTCCGGCAACGAGATGTTCCGGTCGGACTGGAATTTGGCGCTCAACGCGGCTCAGTTGCCGTTTGCGAGGCTGATCGATGGCCGTCGCACGATCCGAGAGATCGCCGAGCTAGTCGCGCAAAGCGGGGAAACTCGGCGAGCCGGCGATGCTGAACGCGAGAAATTCGCCCGCAAACTGTTTCAGGCGCTCTATCGCCTTGATTTTCTCGCGATGGGCCTGGAAGCGAAGCCGGGGAAGAAGTCGAAGGAGTAGCCGCTCGTGTCCCAGGCTCAGCCGAACGCCGTGTCGATGATCTCCTGCTGCTCGACGGCGTGCACCTTCGACGACCCCGACGACGGGGCCGACATCGCCCGGCGCGAAATGCGTTTGATCCCGGTCAACTTGTCCGGCAGTAGCTCGGGCAGCTCCAGGCCGAATCGTGGCCACGCGCCCTGGTTGGCCGGCTCCTCCTGCACCCAGAAGAACTCGCCGGCATTCGGGTAGCGGTCCAGGGTTTCGTTGAGCCGGCGCTTCGGCAGCGGCGCAAGCTGCTCGATGCGCACGATCGCCACGTCCTCGCGGTTGTCCTTGGCCTTGCGCGCCACCAGCTCGTAGTAGACCTTCCCGCTGGTCAGCAGGATCCTCCTGACTTTGCCGCGGTCGCCGATGCCGTCCTCGTAGGTGGGCTCCTCCAGCACCGAGCGGAACTTGATCTCCGTGAAGTCCTTGATGTCACTGACCGCCGCTTTGTTGCGGAGCATCGACTTCGGCGTGAACACGATCAGCGGGCGCTGGATGCCGTCGAGGGCGTGCCGGCGCAGCAGGTGGAAGTAGTTCGACGGTGTCGAGGGCACCGCGATCGTCATCGACCCCTCCGCCCACAGTTGCAGGAAGCGCTCGATGCGGCCCGAGGTGTGGTCGGGGCCCTGCCCCTCGTGCCCGTGCGGCAGCAGCAGCACCACGTTGGACAACTGGCCCCACTTGGCCTCACCGGAGCTGATGAACTCGTCGATGATCGACTGCGCGCCGTTGACGAAGTCGCCGAACTGCCCCTCCCACAGCACGAGGGCGTCCGGGTTGCCCACGGTGTAGCCGTATTCGAAGCCCACAGTGGCGTACTCCGACAGCGGTGAGTCGTAGACCAGGAACTTGCCGCCGGTTGGGGTCCCGTCCTTGTTGGTCGCCAGCAGTTGAAGCGGTGAGAACTCCTCGCCGGTCTTGCGGTCGATGATCACCGAATGCCGCTGGGAGAAGGTGCCGCGCCGAGTGTCTTGCCCCGACATCCGCACCAGCTTGCCCTCGGCCACCAGCGAACCCAGGGCCAGCAGCTCGCCGAAGGCCCAGTCGACCTTGCCCTCGTAGGCCATCTCCCGGCGCTTTTCCAGCACCGGCAGCACGCGCGGGTGCACGGTGAACCCGTCTGGGACGGCGAGAAATGCGTCGCCGATCCGGGCCAGCAACGATTTGTCCACCGCGGTGTTCACCCCGGCGGGAGCAAGCTGGTCGGACTCGACCGATTCGCTGGGCAGCGCGCCGTGCTTCTCCAGCTCGCGGACCTCGTTGAACACCCGCTCCAGCTGGCCCTGGTAGTCGCGCAGCGCGTCTTCGGCTTCCTTCATCGAGATGTCGCCGCGGCCGATCAGGGCTTCGGTGTAGCTCTTGCGCGCCCCACGCTTGGTGTCGACGACGTCGTACATGTATGGGTTCGTCATCGACGGGTCGTCGCCCTCGTTGTGCCCGCGCCGCCGGTAGCACAGCATGTCGATGATGACGTCCTTCCTGAACTTCTGCCGGAAGTCCACCGCCAGCCGCGCCACCCAATCGCACGCCTCCGGATCGTCGCCGTTGACGTGGAAGATCGGCGCCCCAATCATTTTCGCGACGTCGGTGCAGTACTCGCTGGACCTGGAGTACTCCGGTGCCGTGGTGAAGCCGATCTGGTTGTTGACGATGATGTGGATGGTCCCCCCGACGCGGTAACCGGGCAGGTTCGCCAGGTTCAGCGTCTCGGCGACCACTCCCTGGCCCGCGAAGGCGGCGTCACCGTGCAGCATCATTGGCACCACGGAGAAGGCGTCATCACCCTCTTTCTCCAGCAGATCCTGCTTCGCCCGAACCAGGCCCTCGAGCACCGGGTCCACGGCCTCCAGGTGCGACGGATTGGCGGTCAGCGACACCTGAATGTCGTTGTCGCCGAACATCTGTAGATAAACGCCGGTGGCACCGAGGTGGTATTTGACGTCGCCGGAGCCGTGCGCCTGCGCCGGGTTCAGGTTGCCCTCGAATTCGCTGAAGATCTGCGAGTACGGCTTGCCCACGATGTTGGCCAGCACGTTGAGCCGACCGCGGTGCGGCATCCCGATGACCACTTCGTCCAGGCCATGCTCGGCACACTGGTCGATCACGGCGTCCATCATCGGGATCTGGCTTTCGGCGCCTTCCAGCGAGAAGCGCTTCTGACCGACGTACTTGGTCTGCAGGAACGTCTCGAAGGCCTCGGCGGCGTTCAGCTTGCTCAGGATGTATTTCTGTTGCGCCACAGTCGGTTTTACGTGCTTGGTCTCGACCCGATCTTCCAGCCACTCCTGTTGCTCGGGGTCGAGGATATGGGTGTACTCCACGCCGATGTGGCGGCAGTAGGCGTCACGCAGGATGCCCAGCACGTCGCGCAGTTTCTTGTACTCGCAACCCGCGAAGCCGTTGACCTTGAAAACTCGATCGAGGTCCCACAGCGTCAGGCCATGGGTGAGCACCTCGAGGTCGGGGTGACTGCGGAATCTGGTTGTATCCAAGCGCAGCGGATCGATGTCGGCCATCAGATGGCCGCGGTTACGGTAGGCCGCGATCAACTCCATGACGCGGGCGTTCTTGTCGACGATCGAGTCCGGGTTGTCGGTGCTCCAGCGCACCGGCAGGTACGGGATGCTCAGCTCGCGGAAGATCTCGTCCCAGAAGGCATCCGAGAGCAGCATCTCGTGGATCGTGCGCAGGAAGTCACCGGATTCCGCACCCTGGATGATGCGGTGGTCGTAGGTCGAGGTCAGGGTGATCAGCTTGCCGATACCGAGTTCGGCGATGCGCTTCTCGCTGGCGCCCTGAAACTCGGCGGGGTATTCCATCGCGCCGACGCCGATGATGGCGCCCTGGCCTGCCATCAGCCGCGGCACCGAGTGCACGGTGCCGATGGTGCCGGGGTTGGTGAGCGAAATCGTCACGCCCGCAAAGTCTTCGGCGGTCAGCTTGCCGTCGCGCGCCCGGCGGACGATGTCTTCGTAGGCTGAGACGAATTCCGCGAAGCGCAATTGGTCGCAACGCTTTATGCCGGCCACCACCAGCGAGCGCTTGCCGTCCTTGCCCTGCAGGTCGATCGCCAGGCCGAGGTTGGTGTGGGCCGGCGTGACCGCGGTCGGCTTCCCGTCGACCTCAGCGTAGTGCCGGTTCATGTTCGGGTACTTCTTGACGGCCTGTACCAGCGCATAGCCCAGCAGATGGGTGAAGGAGATCTTGCCGCCGCGGTTGCGCTTGAGCTGGTTGTTGATCACAGTCCGGTTGTCGATCATGAGCTTGGCCGGAATGGCCCGGACACTGGTCGCGGTCGGTACCTCCAGCGACGCGGACATGTTCTTCACGACGGCCGCCGCGGCGCCGCGCAACACCTGCAACTCGTCGTCTTCGGCCGGCGGGGGAGTGGCGGGTCTGGCCGGAGCCGCCGCGGACGGCGTGGCGGCGCCGTTGCCGGCCGGCGTGGCGGGTCCGGTGGTCCCGGCGGGCGCCTCGACCGGCGCGGCAGGCGCGGCCTGCGGGGCGGGCGCAGCGGAGTGCCCGTCTGGGGCGGCCTGGGTGCTGGGAGCTGGTCCGGTGGTTGGCTCCGGGTTGTAATCAACCAGGAACTCGTGCCAGCTCGGATCGACCGACGAGGGGTCGTCGCGGAACTTGCGGTACATCTCCTCGACCAGCCATTCGTTCTGCCCGAATGGTGAACTTATGTTGCTCACGGCCGCTGTTCGCCTCAATTCTTTTGTCCTGCAGGCTCTGCAAGCGCTATTGCGCGGCGCCCGCAGCTTTCTGCGCCCCGGTTGGCGGTCCTCAACGTTTCCGCCACATAAAGGCTAACCTTTCCCCAGCAATTCGCGACTGTGACTGGGTACAAGGGGCCAGTGGCCGTTAGCCGGCTTCGTGGACCGGCGGCAACAGCCGCAGCGTGCTCGGCCAGCGCGCCGGAGGGGCGCCGAACGCCTGCCGGGCGTTGCGGACGATCTTTTTGCCCACCATCCGGTTGCCGGCGCCGCCGACCGCGGCACCGATGCCGACGGGCAGCATCTTGCCGAACATCAGGGCGCCGCGTCGCACCGTGTACCGCTTGACGACGTACTTGAGCATCCGGGTGTTGAACCGTGCCAGCGTCGGCAGGGGCAGCGAGGCCATGCCTTCGGCCAGCCAACCGCCGTTGGTGCGGGACGGGCCGATCAGTTCGCCGATGGCGCGCCTGCTGTCGTCGCCGATCAGGACGGCGAGCACCAGGGCGCGGCGCCGTTCCCTGTGGTCGGCGGGGATGTTGTACACCACGGCCTTCGCCAGCACGTACAGCGCGGTGGCCTCGACGAAGAAGACGGTTTCCCCAGCGCCCGCGGACAGGGCCGTCAACGTCCCGACGCCGGGCAATGTCGCGGCCGAACCCACCGCCGCACCGCTGGCCGTCAGGGCGGCCAGGTAGCGCTTTTGCAGCATGGCGTCGATCTCGGCGGGGCCGGCGCCCGGGCGCGTCCGTCGCAACCGGGTCACATAGGCCTCCGCGGCGGGCCCGTGTACCCGGGAGCTGCGCTCGATGACTTGCGCCAATGCCCGCGTGGATGCTTTGGGCCGGCCACCCGTGGTGGCGGGCGCCTGGTCCGGGTTGGACATATCTCTGCTCCGTCGGGGCCGCATATTGCCTCTCCTGCTAATGGCGTCCCTTCAGGCTAACGCGCCCGTGCGGCCGATCGCCTCAACCGGAATAATGCAGCCTGGGTATGGGTCGGTGACGATCGGGTCCGCTCGTCGGGGTCAGCCGGGGGCCGAGCGGCCGGTCACCGTCATCGCAAGCTGAAACGAGGTGGAGACATGACCAGGGCGACGCCCAGGTCGCGCAGGGGCCCCCGGCCCAGCGGGTCGAATGGCGCCCACCTCGCGAAGCGTCAGCACTCCGGGAATCCTTGGAATGCGCTCTGGGCGATGATGATCGGCTTCTTCATGATCATGGTGGACTCGACCATCGTCGCCATCGCCAACCCGACCATCAAGGCCGATTTGCATATCGGCTACGACACGGTCGTCTGGGTGACCAGCGCGTATCTGCTGGGGTATGCCGTGGTGCTGCTGGTGGCCGGGCGGCTCGGTGACCGGTTCGGCCCCAAGAACCTCTACCTGATCGGTCTGGCGGTGTTCACCGTCGCGTCGCTGTGGTGTGGGCTGTCCGGCGGCGCCGCCATGCTGATCACCGCCCGAGTCGTGCAAGGCATCGGCGCTGGAGTGCTCACCCCGCAGACCTTGACGACGATCACCCGGATCTTCCCGGCGCAGCGGCGCGGTGTTGCGGCGAGCGTGTGGGGCGCCACGGCGGGGGTCGCCGGCGTGGTGGGGCCGTTGGCGGGCGGTGCGCTGGTCGGGCTGGGATGGCAGTGGATTTTCTTCGTCAACATCCCGATCGGCATCGTCGGGCTCGCGCTGGCCGCCCGGCTGGTCCCGGCGCTGCCCACCCAGGCGCACCGGTTCGACGTGGCGGGCGTCGCCTTGTCCGGGGTGGGCATGTTTTTGATCGTCTTCGGCCTGCAACAGGGCCCCGCCGCGCACTGGCAACCCTGGATCTGGGCGCTGATCGTCGCCGGCACGGGCTTCATGTCGGC
>Ga0306924_10006799_pt1 | contig 11405 bp, 6 predicted proteins | sample sta12Can44000111_FD_203756 | JGI IMG/M metagenome (GOLD analysis project Ga0306924, IMG submission 203756) | Lab enrichment of tropical soil microbial communities from Luquillo Experimental Forest, Puerto Rico - statanox.12C.anox.44.000.111 (v2)... | ecosystem: Environmental > Terrestrial > Soil...
TCACGGGGTCTGCGCGCAAACGCCATCCTGCCAGCCAAAGAGCAACCGCATCTCGCCCCTGTCCTGTGCCGCATCCGGGCTGATGCGAAGGAGCATGCGGCTGTGGTCGGGCGTTGCGCCCGCGCCTCGTGCAGGCGGCCTTTTCAGGTGACCCGGATGTCGAAGTGCAGGACGTCTTCCCGTATACCGAGCGACTCGTACAAGGCGATGGCAGGCGCATCGACGCGATCCGCCTGCACGAAGATGACGTAGGCGCCGCGCGCGGCGGCGATCCGCTTGAGCTCCTTGATCAGGTTCGTCGCGATCCGCTTTCGCCGGTGATTGGCCGCAACGGCGAGGTCGTAGATGTAGATCTCTCGCCGCGCTCGTTCGAATTTCATCAACTCGTAGGCGACGAGCCCGCCGACGACCGTGCCTTCGAGCTGTGAGGCGACGGCGATGTGGTGGGACTGCGCGAGAAACGCACGCAGGTATTCGTCTGAAGGCACGGCGCCCTGATACGTGGCGATGTCGTCGAACGCCTCGCCGAAGACCCGCAGCAGGTTCTTGAAGAGCGGCAGATCGTCGGGCGTCAGCCGCGAACAGATGTAATCAGTCATTGCAGGCAGAGCCACGCCGGCAGCCAGAATTCAGGCCGCACCGTTCTCACCTCATCATAAAAGTGATCGCGCACATGACCTTGACTCGCGCGCGCGCCGAACCCTAAGCTCCGGCATCTTCTCACGCGCTCGTCGAGCGCCTGCCAAATCACTCGTGCCCCCGGGTGGCCCGCACATGATTCGCGCACATCGTCGTTGCCTTCTCGTTTTGGCCCTCTTCGTATCGGGAGCGCTCGCGGTCCACGATGCCGACGCGTCGACGCCGCCCGCGTTCTTATCGCCGATCAACTACGCGACAGGCGGCCTGGACAATATCTTCCCCAACACCGGTGGGCCCGTCTGGATCAGTGTCGCCGACGTCAACGGCGACGGTCATGTGGATGTGCTCGTCGCCAACTGGTGCCAGGACGTCGGCGTATGCGCGAAGAGCAACGTCGGCGTGCTGCTCAATCGCGGCGACGGCACGTTCCTGCCCGCCGTGACCTACGACACGGGCGGCCACAACGCGTTCTCGGTTTCGGTGACGGACATGAACGGCGACGGGCGCCAGGATTTGATCGTCGCCAACGGCTGCGGCGACGCATTTCCGCTGCTCGGTGGTTGTCCCGACGGCTTGGTCAGTGTCCTGCTCGGCAACGGCGATGGCACTTTTCAGGCGGCCCGGACGTTTCCCTCCGGCGGCTCGCTCACTGCAATGGCCGTCGCGGACCTGAACAGCGACGGACATCCGGACGTTATCGTCTCCAATTGCGCGCCGACTGGACAACTCTGCTCAACGGCCGGCGGTAACGTTGGCGTTCTGCTCGGCAACGGCGATGGCACGGTACGGCCGGTGACCGTCTACGATTCCGGCGGATTCGCCGCGACCTACGTCGCACTTGCCGACGTGGACGGCGATCAGCGACCCGACGTGCTCGTATCGAATCAACGAGTCTGCGACAACTGTCACGGCAATCTTGGTGTGCTCCTGGCGCGCAGCGACGGCACGTTGCAGGCCGTCCAGACCTATGACACGGGCCTTTTTGCTCCGGCGTTCATCGCGACGGCTGACTTGAACGGCGATCACCATGTCGATCTGGCACTGACTGAGAACGTTGGCGGCGGCGGCGAGCTCGCCGTTCTCCTGAATCGAGGCGACGGCGCGTTTCAGACGGCCACGGTATACGACAGCGGCGGGTTGTACGCGACGCCTCTGGTCGTCACCGATACGAACGGTGACGGCAAACCAGACTTGCTCGTAAGCCATTCGCAGTTCTGCACCGGCAAACCCGCGAACGCGAGCTGCATCGGCGTGCTGCTGGGTGCGGGGAACGGCACGTTTCAACCGGCGGTGACGTACGAGTCCGGCGGCACGGGCGCCTGGTCGCTGACTGCCGCGGACTTCAACGGAGATGGCCACATCGACGTCGCGGTCGCGCACCAGTGCGGCCTCGCGACCTGCACTGGACCGACGGCGATCGTCGGCGTGCTCGCCGGGAATGGCGACGGTTCCTTTCAGCCGCCGGTGACCTACGAGACGCACGGACAATCCGTCCTCGCTGTCGCCGCGGACGTGAATGGCGACCGACGGCCCGATCTCCTGATTGGGAATGCCCCTCCGGTTCCATCTGGCTCGATTGACGTGTTCCTGAACGACACCGCGCCAGCGGACACCGTGCCGCCGAGCGTGACGATCGGCACGACGCCGAGGAATCTGTGGCCGCCGGATGGCACGATGGTGCCTGTGACGATCGCCGGCACGATCACCGACAACGGATCGGGGATCGACAAGTCCAGCGTCGTGTTTTCCGTGAGCGACGAGTACGGTGAGATCCAGAGGTCGGGCGCCATCACCCTCGCGTCGGACGGAGCGTTTTCGTTCATCGTTCCGCTCGTCGCCTCGCGGCGAGGCTCGGATGCGGATGGCCGGCACTACACCGTCACGGTCCGCGCCACCGACAATGCCGGAAACGCCGGATCAGCATCGACAGTCGTCATCGTTCCGCACGATCGGGGGCACTGACGCTCGACAACTGTGTGACGAAAGCACGAAATAAAATCCGTGTACTGGTTTCGTGTTTTCGTGGCATCCCAGCACTACACCGAATCGGAATGCCCTCTAGCGGGCCCGCGGCAGCGTGAAGAAGAACGTCGAGCCCTTCCCGGGCTGACTCTTGACCCAGATACGCCCGCCGTGGCGCTCGACAATCGCCCGTGCGATGTACAGGCCGAGCCCCGTACCGCTCTGCTCGTTGCGAGGGCTCGTCGTGTACGGTTCGAAAATGCGCTGTAGATCCTCTGATGGAATACCCGGCCCCGTATCGCTCACGGCAACGGTCACGTTCGCTTCGCCAACATTCGCAGTGAGTCCGATGGTTCCCTGACCATTGGAAAACTTGATCGCGTTCCCTATCAGGTTGGCCATCACCTGCAGGATGCGCGTCCGGTCCCCGAGCACGTTCACCGTGTGGGCATGTTCGAGCTTCAGCTGCAATCCCCTGGCACGAGCGGACGCGTCGTGTGCCTGGCACGCGTCTTCGAGAATCGGTCCAATGTCGAGGGCCGTCGGCTGGAACGAAAAGGTTCCGGCCTCAATCGACGCCATGTCGAGCAGGTCGCCAAGGAGGTGCTGCATCGTGCTCGCAGTGCGCCGAATGGTTTCGATCGGTTTTGCCAGATCGCTTCCCGTCACGCCCGCCTCCGTCTTCCGGGCGAGCAAGTCGGCCCCCGTCGCGATCACGCCGAGCTGATTGCGCAGGTCGTGCGACACGATCGCGAGGACCTGGTCACGCGCGGCCACGGCCCGTCGAGCCTCCGCGTACAGACGGGTGTTCTCAATCGCGGTTCCCGCACAGCGCGCCAGGTCCTCGGCGAGGCCCAGATCCGTCTCCGAGTACCCAGGACTCGAATCTGCCCTCACCAGCGAGATCGCGCCGAACACGTGAGCGCGTGAGACGATCGGCGCGATGATGTACGACTTCGTCCCCAACTGACGCAACAGCGTCTCGTGCCCGGGCCCGCGCGCGGCACCGGCCAAGTCCTGAGTGGACATGTCAGGATTCCAGTCGGAGCGCCCGGTCCGAATCACGTGAGGCACGCTCGACATCAACGTCGGATCGACGGGATATCGCGTCTCGAGCTCCTGGACCTGATGCTCCTTGTCCGGATCGCGGTGCGCCAGGGCCACGCGTCGAATCGCCCCATCGCCCACCATGTCCACGACGCACCAATCGGCGACGGCCGGCACGGCCAGCCGTGCGATCTTGGCAAGCGTCGTCTCATAATCCAGGGATTCGGCGAGCTGCTTGCCTGCGTCTGCCAGAAACCGTTGCGCGGCTTCGGCCTTGTGCAGGTCCGACAGGATTCCCGCCTTGATGACACCGGATGTGGCGCGGCTCACCATGGTCCGAAACAGCAGTTTGTCTTCGTCCGAAAACTCGAACGCCGTTACCGACCCGATGTGCGCGACGCCGATGACACGCCCGTCACGCTCCATCGGCACGCCGTACAGCGCGTGAATGCCACGCGCGCGGAGTTTCGGGCTCATCACCAGCGAATCGCTGGACGCATCGCGCAGGAAGGCCGGCCGCCGGTCGGCGGCAATCTGACCCGCAAAGCCTTCGCCCACTCGCGTGCAGAATCCGTGTCTGAGCTCCTCTTCGAGTCCAACCGCTGCGCGAACGCGGAGCATGTCTCCATCGCGAAGAAGGATGACGACCGTGTCGACCGACTCGGTGCCGTCGAGCGTTGCCTGCAAGAGGCCGGCGAGGAATGCGTCCACGTCGGCTGACATCAACGCGGCTTCCGACACCCGATCGAGAGCCTTCAAGAGCCTTTCCCGCGCCCGGGCATACCGTAACGCGGATTGCGCGACAGCTTCGTCAAAAGCCGCGTCGAGCTGACGCAATTCCGCAAGATCGATCGAAGGTCCCGCGGTCGATTCCCAGAGATCGAGAACGGTGCGGCGCAGAAACGCGTATTCCTTGACGATCAAGTCGAAGTCGAATCCGCGGCCCAGCCGATCGACGGCGTGCGCCTTCGCAAGCTCTTCGAACGAGACGGATCGACCCGTATGTACCGACTCGACGTAATCGGCAATCAATCCGAGCAGGGCTGGAAGGTGGTCGACGATGGCGCTGTCGGAGAGCTCGTACGCGGGCGACAACGAGCGGACGCGTTCGGTCCAGGTCTTGATGATCTCGTCCTGCCGGCCTCGCAGGAAATCACACAGGCGTCCGTGCTCACGACCGAGTGCGATACCGTTACTCACGATGCGGAATCCGTTTTCGCCCCACTTCGCCTCGGACGTCCTCTCGCTGGTGACGAAGCGCGCTCACGCAGTCGACAGGGGACGCGTGAGGTACGCCGTCGACCAGTGGCAGCTGACACGATGCGCACGAGGGAGTGGCATCCGTCGCACGCCTTCCCGAGCGAGGATGTGCCCGTCGATCCTTCTCCGAATCCCTACGTTCGAACACTGCCACGCTCCTGATAATGCAAAGCTGCGCCCAACGAACGGACGAGCTCCTGGGCCCGGCTCGACTGGATTGCGCGTCCATTCGCGGGTGCGAATGGATGAGTCGTCACAGTGACACTCAGCGCCACAGGCTCAATTCGCTGCGCTCTTGTGAAGAATCTGCCGGGCGTTCGACTCCTTGTATGGTGCGTGTGCGTCGATCGAGTTTCCGCTGCGAGGCGAGGAAGACATCGATTGTACCGCCTCGCATCGAGCATCTCATCTCAGCAGTACCAGATGGGCTGGCAGCGGCAAGTCGAGTCGACTGTTGGATGGTGGCGTCTATGGCGCGGAAGTCGCCGCGGTCGGCAGGACGCCCCGCTCTCGAAGAACGCTCACAAAACAGCGAGGAGACCGCCGAGGATCTCTCCGATGGACTCCGTTGTGGCGATCTCGGGCACGTTGGGAAACACGACGGCGATGACGAGCGGCCGCGGCGTTAAGGCCGGCGAATAAACGGCCGTTGTGATGGCAGGCGCCGTCGGATCATGTGGGCCCGGATGGCGGTGCTTGAGTGATCAGGAACAGCCCCGGACCGATGTCCGGGGCCTTCCCGTCGCGCGTAATCCTTCAGCCGAGCGACCGTCAATGCGTGCGGATCAATGCGGCACCGAAACGGTCACTGTCTGCGCAGACGTATTGCCGGCGCTGTCGGTCGCCGTGATCGTGATGGTGTAGATGCGGCCCGTGCCGTCGCCATCGCGCTCGGCGCGCAGCTGCACATGGTGCGCATCCACAACCACCCAGTCGACCGCCGTGTTGCCGTCACCAGTCCCATTGAGCGGTTCGTTGCTGATCACCGACAGCGACGTGTTCACGGCCGAGCAATTGTCGGACACCGAATAGTCGACGGTGATGTCCGTCATCTTGTGATTCGGTGGCCAGAGCTGCGGCGCGTTCACCGAGACACCGCTGATCGTCGGCGGCGGGTTCGACACGGTTGTCGACGCTGTCGACGTGTTGTTCGAAGTATCCGGATCGGACGGCGAAGTCGCCGCGATCTTCGCGGTGTTGCTGATGGTCGCGCCGTTTGGTGTCGCGCAGGCGACGTTGGCGACGAGCGAGAACGTGGCCGTCTCACCGGCCGCCATCGTCGGCTTCGTGCACGACAGCGTCCCGCCGCTGCCAGCGGTCGGGGTCGTGCACGTCCAGCCCGCCGGCGCCGTGCTCGACACGAACGTCGTGCCCGCGGGCAGCGTGTCGGTGATCGTGACGTCGCTCGCCGTGTTGCGAGCGGGATCGGTGCCGTTGTTCTTCGCGTTCAGCGTGTACGTCAAGTTGCTGCCGGACAAGACGGTTGCCGCTGCCGTCTTTGCGATCGACAGGTCCGACTGTTGGGTCACGACGCTCGCCACGACGAGGTTGTCGACGAGCACGCCGCAGGTGTGGCCGGGCCGCACGTCGGCGCACGTGCCAATCGCGTCCTGCGTGAACTCGAACCGCAGTTGCGCGGTGCTGCCGGCCATACCGGGCAGCTTCAGGTGCACGTGCTTGAGGCCTCCAGAGTCACCGGCCCATACCGACATGTCCTGGAAGTAGTTCGTATCGCTGTTGCGCGGCAGGTGCTTCGGCTGATGCTGGAGCGATCCGGTCGTGAACTCTTCGGCGAACGCTTCAGCGAGATTCGATCGCAGCGTGCGGCCGGCGGTCAGGTCGGTGATGCGGAGCGTGAATCCGTCGTACGCGAGGATGTTGAACGCCGGATCGTCTTCGGTGTCGTACTTCGTGTCGAAGTCGACCGTCACGTAATCGGAGTTGGCCGGCACCGCGAACGCCGGCGAGAAGAGCCGCTCGAATCGCGTATTGGTCGTTGCTCCGGGTCCCGGACCGTCGGCGGCGTTCTGATGGAACACGCCCGTATTCCCCGCATTGAATGTGTTGTTTGTCACCCACGGAACGGTGTTCGCGCCGCCTGCGTGCGACGTCACCCAGCCGGCAGGCAGGGCCGGCGCAGCAACGCCGTCGAAGTTCTCCGACAGAAGGACGGTTGCCGCCGGCGTGCCGGTCGAGAGGGTGTGCAGCAACGTCGTCGTCCCATCGGAACTCGTCACGTTGAGCAGCAGCTCGATGTGCGTGCCCGGCACGAAGGTCGGCGAGAGCTGAATGACGTAATCAACGGCGTTCGCCGCCGAGCCTCCCGGAGTGACCGATCCGTACGCCGATGAAGGCTGTGTCACGGTCACGCCGGGTGTCGTCGTCGACAGCGTCCCGCCAATGCCGGCGATCGCCGTCGCGGTCAACGGGTTCGTGACATAGCTTTCGAGCGGCAGTTTCAACTTGACCTGTTCACCGGCATCGATGAACCCGTTGCCGTTGCTGTCCACGAAACTCACCGGTCCGAGACGCAGTGCGGCCTTCGACGAAGACGTGCGCTTGAAGTAGACGTCCGGGACGGTAAAGCTCGTCGATGGCTCGCCGTCGGTGAAGCTCACGATGTTCGGACTCCCGGCCCAGACCACGAAGAGCTCGCCGTTCTGCGCAACCGCCTGGTTGTAGTCGCCGATGTTCGGCTGACCGGTGTCGTTGCCGTAGCCGGCGTGGAACGGCCGGTCGGTCACCGGAGCGGGCCGGCTCCAGCTGAGACCGCCGTCGTTCGAAAACTGGCAGGTGTTCTCGGTCACGTCGCCGCTCGACGCGATCCCCTGGTCGTAATAGCAGACATGCACCCGGCCCGTGGTCGTGTCGACCGTCACCCACGGAAACCACTGCGCGCGATCGTTTGCCGGACGACTGTTGATCAGGATCGCCGGCGAAAACGTCAGCCCGCCGTCGAGACTCCGCTGGAACGAAACGTCCGCGCCGTCACGGCTGTTGTTGTTCGAGTACACGAGGTAAACGTTTCCGCGCGTGGCCCCGAGCGATGTGTCGACGGCGAGCGACGGTGACGTGTTGACACGATCATTGCCGAGCACCTGATCCATCGTAAAGAAATTCGTCGTGGTGTTGATGGGAGGACCCCACGTCGTGCCGTTGTCGGTCGAGACCGCGAAGCCGACGTTCTGATTGTTGCCGCCGGGAAAACGGCGCCATGCGACATAGGCCCGCGCCGAACCGGCCGCAAACCGTGGTATCGAGGCCTGGCCGTCGGCGACCGTCGCGGCGATGATCCTCCGCGCCGACCAGGTCGGCGGTGTCGCGGTGGCGATGTCGTCGGAAAACGTCACCGAGATCTCGACGCCGCCAGGCGCGAAGGCGGTCGATGTGAAATTGGACCAGCTCATCATCACACGGTCGGTTTCCGGATCGACATCGGCGAACTCCTTGTCCGCGGCATCGCGGGCGTTTGCGGCCGATCCCGTGAGCAAGCCGTGCGGATTGGTCGCGGTCGGAATCTCGAACGGCCCGGACCAGGTGTGGCCGTTATCAGTCGACCGGTGCACGCACATCGTCTGGGCAGTACCGGTCGCGTTCAGCTTCTTGACCATGATCGAGAAGTAGATGAAGGTCGATCCTCCGAGATACTTCACTTCGGGATCGCCGAACACCTGAGGAAATCGCGTCGTGCCGATCAGGTCGGTGCCGGGCGTCGGCAGCTGTCCGCCGTCGACGAACGTGACACCGCCGTCGTCCGAATACGCGAAGCCTGAAACCGACAGCGGATTCGCCGAGAACCCGCGCGTGTCGTTCGTACCGACGACGATGTGCATGCCGGTGCTGTCGACGGCAATCGAGAGTTCCGCCTGGCCACCTGCCGGCCCGTCGCCTTCGTCGTCGCCCACATCATCATCATCTACGTCGTCGGCGGGACGCTCGTCGATCACTTGCAGGCTGCGGCCAGGCGCCGACTGCGCGTCGTCGATCAAATCCTGGAGCTGTCCCGTGCCGGCGAGGTACGCGAGCTGACCCATCGGGGACAGCCGCGGATCGCCAAGATCAGCGCCGCGGTGCTTCTTCAGCAGATGCGGAACACCGATGCCCGCCGCATGTGACGGCAGCTTCACGGCACGCGCGGCGATGTCGGACCGGGCAGGCATCGAATTCTTCTGCGCATGGCCTTCGCGCTGAGACCCGAGCGCAATCAACACGATCACCGCGAGCCCGCAGGTTCGGACAACGGTCGTTGGCATACGGCTTCCTCCGAAGAGAACCGCGCTGCCGGCCGCAAACGGTGGGTCGCCAGCACGCAGGTTGAAGGTGGGATTTCGTGAGCGGCCCAAATCATGAGGGCGCGTCAGAGTCCTGTCAACGCCAAAGTCCGTTTAGTGCCCGGGATGCGCCTCCGAAATGCAGGAGGCGCGACCGACTTCGACAACCTGCTCGTCGCGGTTCCTGCGTCGATGGGTTGAAGGTCTCGATGTCGTCGGTGTCATTCGGCCAGACTCGCGCGCGATAGACGTCGGACTCAGTGACCGCCTCCCGACGCTGGAAGGCCCTGACGGATCACGATTCCCCCTATCACCGCGGCGCACGCCGACGCGAGCAGAATACCAATCTTGGCCGAGTCGAGAAGCGGGCTGCCTTCGAACGCCAGCATCGCGATGAACAGCGACATGGTGAAACCAATCCCCCCGAACCACGCGCAGCCAAACAGCATCGTCCAGTTCACACGCTCGGGGAGCGCCGCGGCACGCAGTCGAACGGCAGCGAAGGCCGCTCCCATGATGCCGAGCGGTTTTCCCACGAGCAATCCGAGGATCACGGCAAGCGTGACGCGGTCGCCGGTCATTCCCGATAGCGACACTCCGGCGTTCGAGAACGCGAAGAGGGGCATCACCGCAAACGCCGACAGCCCGTGGAGCGCGTGTTCCAACCGCAGCAACGGTGCAAGCGCCTCCAGATTGGCCTTGCCGACAGCGAAGATCGCTTCCTGTTGACCCTTGCTGGTCAGGACACGGCGGTCGCCCGTCTCGGTTCGGTCGAATTCATCGAGCAGCCGCCGCGTCCGGCCGGCGTACTCTGCTGCATTGATGTGCGTTCGCACGGGAATCGTCAACGCGAGGAGCACGCCGGCGATCGTCGCGTGCACACCGGACTCATGCACGTAGAACCAGAGCACGACCCCGACCAGGAGATACGGCATCAGGGCTCGGACGCGAAGAAGGTTCAAGGCGGCCAGCACCGCGAGGCACACGCCAGCCATCACCACGCCGTGCCAGACGATTTCGTTCGTGTAGAAAAGCGCGATCACCAGAACGGCGCCGATGTCGTCGACGATCGCAAGCGCAGCCAGGAAGACCTTCAGGCCGCCTGGCGCGCGCGGCGCTGCCAAGGCGAGCGCGCCGAGCGCGAAGGCGATATCCGTCGCCATCGGGATGGCCCAACCGTGCAATGACGGTCCTGGTTTGCTCGTGATTACGAACAGAAGGGCTGGCACCACCATTCCGCCCACCGCAGCCGCGATGGGGAGCGCAGCCTGCCTCGGAGACGCGAGTTCCCCCGCGAGAGCCTCGCGCTTGATCTCGAGACCCACCAGCAGGAAGAACACGGCCATCAGGCCGTCGTTGATCCATTGATGGACGGTCAAGGACACCTGGCGATCGCCGGCGCCCAGCGTCAATCGCGTGTCCCAGAGCGCATGATATCCGTGCGCCCATCCGGAGTTGGCGGCCACGAGGGCCGCACCCGCACAGACGACAAGCAGGATGCCGCCGACGGCTTCGGTCTTGAAGAATTGCTGAAACGCGCCGAATGACGCTAGCAAGGCGTCGGCATAGAGCCGGGACTCTCGGGTCACAAAAGAACGTCTTTGGTGGTGGGTGCGACGCCGACGAGGAGCACACCGCCATTATCGCGGACAAATCGACCCGGCTTTCGAACAATCCGCAATGTTCGTATAACCGATGCGCGATGGCTGCCGTGATGACGGTGCCGGCGCTCGTTACGGCTGATCAAGAAGAGCGGCGACGAACTCGCGGGTACCTGGCGGTCCCGTCAGATCCAACATCATCGGCCCCTCGTCCGGCTGGACGTTGATGGTGAAGCGGAGGAATCGGCAGCAGAGGCGCTCAGCCTTCACGACTTCAGCGATGTCATCGAGAATCTGAGAATCGGCCGTGAAGCGAAGCTGAATTCCGTCGGGCAACTCATACCGTTCCGATGCGCGCTGAACGAGCCGTGCCAGCAAGCCCTCGCGTCTCGCTTTGAGCGCGTGCGCATCCAATGAACAGGCGATGGGCAGATCGGCCATAAACTATTATCGCGCCCTGCTGTCGCCGCTTCATGCGATTCTCGATCTGGATGAGATGACGGTGATCAGCCCGCGACCGTCGGCTTTACGTTGGCATTCAATCGAAACATGTTCTGCGGGTCGTACACGTTCTTCACGGCGACCAGCCTGTCGTAGTTCGATCCGTACGAGGATCGGACGCGTT
>Ga0306924_10006802_pt1 | contig 11403 bp, 6 predicted proteins | sample sta12Can44000111_FD_203756 | JGI IMG/M metagenome (GOLD analysis project Ga0306924, IMG submission 203756) | Lab enrichment of tropical soil microbial communities from Luquillo Experimental Forest, Puerto Rico - statanox.12C.anox.44.000.111 (v2)... | ecosystem: Environmental > Terrestrial > Soil...
GCAGTTGTTCAGCACCTTGTACGGCAGCGTGTCCAGGTAGCTGAAGATCGGGCCGACGCCGTGCTGAGAGGGGTCGGCGCACGCGGAGTAGCTGCCGCCGGTGTTCGGCTTGGTGCTGCTTCCGTACCCGTCCTGCGTGTAGTTGTTGTTCGTGCCGGGCTTGGGGTCGGGGTTGGTGATCTCGCCGGGCGGCGGCGGCACGGGGTTCCCGTTGGCGTCCTGGTAGGAGGCGGCGTACCCGGTGCCCAGCGCGATGTGGTTCGCGCCGGTGCCGCCCGACACCGCCTGGTGGTAGTTGTCGCTGATCGCGTAGTGCTGCGCCAGGTTGCGCAGGATGGGCGCGTCGCCCTCGTCCATGTTGTAGTAGCCCATCTGGAGCCCGCCCTGGTAGATCGGCGCGGGCGGGATGGAGCCGTTGTCGTCACCCGCGGTGTTGGCGGTCCAGGTGTACAGCCGCTGGTTGTACCCGTTCTGCTGCCACATCTGGTAGAAGCGGTGGATCGGGTCGCCCACGTAGGCGCCGTAGAACTCGCACTGACCGAACTTGGCGTACTGCAGGTGGCTGTCGAAGTACGGCACGTAGTTCGTGATCTGGAACGGGGCGTTCGCCAGGTTCGCCGGGAAGCGCGTGTCCGGGCTGTTCGCCGGCTGCCCGCTGCAGGCCGGTGACACGTAGGTCGTATTCGGCTGCGGGAGGGTCTTGTAAACGCCGGTGACCTTCGGTGACAGGGTGTAAGCCTTGGTGTTCACGGCTTTGAGCTGCTGCGCCGCCCGCCAGTTCGGCCCCAGGCCGCCGTCGTTGGTGATAATTCCCTCGGACAGCAGGTTCTGGATGTGCTGGCCGCTGGGCGGCTGATAGGTCGCGAAGACGTTGTCGAAGCTGTGGTTCTCCCCGATGATCACGATGACGTGCTTGATCGGCGTGGTGGTCCCGTGCCATGCGGCCACCGCCGGAACCGTCGCGGCCGCCGGAGCCGCCGCCGGAGCCGCCGCCGGGGCCGCCGCCGCGCCCGTGGCGGAGATCGTCGCCGTCATCGCGAGCGCCGCGGCGCCCGCCGCGCCGATCACGGCGGGCACCCGCCATGCCCGCGCGATGCGAGTCCTGTGCTGTCGTCTCATCAGATGGCTCCCTCCCGACAAAGACACGCGCGCGTCCACGCCGCCACGCGTGCCTCGCTGGACTGAAAACACCACGAATCTAGAAATGGCATAAGGACGGCACAAGACGAAATGGGAATCAGCAGATGAATTGCTGACGGCTAGCTATGCGTTTCCCGCATACGTCACGCCGCTCCCGCCCTAAATGCAGGCTCAGCCGCCGATCGCGGACATCGGGCGGTCCGGCTGGAGGAACGACGGGTCGTTGATCCCGTGGCCCGGCAGCTTGACCGCCACCGCGGCCTGCCACCGCCGGGCGATCTCCTCATCCGGCGCCCCGCTCCGCAAGGCCGACCGCAGGTCGCTCTCCTCCCGCGCGAACAGGCAGTTGCGCACCTGGCCGTCCGCGGTCAGCCGCACCCGGTCGCACGAGCCGCAGAACGGGCGCGTCACCGAGGCGATCACGCCGACCCGGGCGGGGCCGCCGTCGACCAGGAACGTCTCGGCCGGCGCCGCCCCCCGCGCCCGCTCCTCGTCAGGCGTGAGCGTGAACGATGACGACAGAGATGCGAAGATCTCGTCCGCCGTCACCATCTCGGCCCGCTTCCAGCCGTGCTGGGCGTCCAGCGGCATCTGCTCGATGAACCGCAGCTCGTACCCGTGCGACAGGCAGTACGCAAGCAGCGGCACCGCCTCGTCGTCGTTGATGCCCCGCATCAGCACCGTGTTGACCTTGACCGGCGTCAGGCCTGCCGCGGCGGCGGCCGCCAGGCCGTCGAGCACGTCCGGCAGCCGGTCTCGCCGCGCCAGCTTGCGGAACACCTCGGGCCGCAGCGTGTCCAGCGACACGTTGATCCGGTCGACCCCGGCCTCGCGCAGCGCGCCCGCGCGCCGGGAGAGCCCGATCCCGTTGGTGGTCAGCGAGATCTCCGGGCGCGGCGACAGCGCGGCGGTCCGCGAGACGATCGACTCCAGGTCGCGCCGCAGCAGCGGCTCGCCGCCGGTGAACCGCACCTCCCGGATCCCGAGCCGGGTCACGCCGATCGTGATGAGCCGGACGATCTCGTCCCCGGTGAGGACCTCGTCACCGGGCAGCCAGTCCAGCCCCTCGGGCGGCATGCAGTACGCGCAGCGCAGGTTGCACCGATCCGTGAGCGACACCCGCAGGTCCGTCGCCACCCGCCCGTAGGAGTCAGCCAGCATCTCTCAAGCCTATGCGTCCGTTCGAATAGTGTCGAAAACGAGTAGCGGAGGCGGACGGGAATCGAACCCGCCAACGACGCAGCGCGCCGTCCACTGGTTTTGAAGACCAGGGGGACCACCAGGAACCCAGACGCCTCCGGCCACGACTTTACTGACGGCGTCGGCCGGTGTGAATAATCGGAGGCACAGTGGAAATAACGGCGCGGCGTGGCGATCCACAGCCGGCCGCACGACACGAGGGGGAACCGGGTGAGCTCTGACGGTAATCCGTGGTGGGCAGACGCGGTGGTCTATCAGGTGTACCCGCGCAGCTTCGCCGACAGCGACGGCGACGGGACCGGGGACCTGAACGGCCTCCGCGAACGTCTCCCCTACCTGGCCAGCCTCGGCGTGGACGCGATCTGGCTGACCCCGTTCTACCCGTCGCCGCTGGTCGACGGCGGCTACGACGTCAGCGACTACACGGACGTCGATCCGCGGTTCGGCACGCTGGGCGGGTTCGACGCCATCGTGGCGACGGCCAGGAAGCATGGCATCAGGGTGATCGTCGATCTGGTCCCGAACCACTGCTCGTCCGAGCACCCGCTGTTCAAGCAGGCGCTCGCGGCGGGGCCAGGCAGCGCCGAGCGCGAGATGTTCATCTTCCGCGAGGGCCGCGGGCCGGACGGCGCCAAGCCGCCGAACAACTGGCCCTCGAACTTCGGCGGCTCCGCGTGGACCCGGGTCAGCGACGGCCAGTGGTACCTGCACCTGTTCGACTCCGGGCAGCCGGACTGGAACTGGCGCAACCCCAAGGTGGCGGCGATGTTCGAGGACATCATCAGGTTCTGGCTGGACCGCGGGGTAGCCGGGCTGCGGGTCGACGTGGCCCATGGCATATTCAAGGACCCGGACCTCGCCGACGCCCCCACGACGGTGCGCTCGGTCGTCCCGTCCGGCTACTACCACCGGCCGGAAACCCGCGAGCTGTACCGCACGTGGCGCGCCATCCTGGACAGCTACCCGGCTGACGTCTTCCCCGGCCCGCGCACCGCGGTCGGCGAGGTCTGGTACGACACCTACGACACGCTGCGGCCGTACCTGGCGCCGGACGGGCTGCCGCAGGTGTTCAACTTCGAGCTGGTCACCGCGGAGTGGGACGCGGCGGCGATCCGCGCCGCGATCGACGCGACGCTGTCGCTGTCCGGCGGCTCACGCGCCCCGTGGGTGATCGGCAACCACGACGTGGTGCGCCCGGTCACCCGCTGGGGCTCGGACGCCGCCCGCGCCGCCGCGCTGCTGCTGCTGGCGCTGCCCGGCTCGGCCTACATCTACCAGGGCGAGGAACTTGGCCTGCCGGAGGTCCTCGACATCCCGGACGCCGCCCGGCAGGACCCGGCCTTCCGCCGTACCAAGGGAAAGATCCGCGGTCGCGACGGCTGCCGGATCCCGCTTCCGTGGGAGAGCGGCGGAGCTTCATTCGGTTTTTCCCGAACGGACCGTGGCGGCTCGCCGGCCGCCCCCTGGCTCCCGCAGCCGGCCGGCTGGGGCGAGTTCAGCGTCGAAACCGAGCTAGAGGATCTGGACTCCTTCCTGCGCATGTACCAGACGGCGCTGCGACTGCGCCGGGAACACCCGGCGCTCGGCGCCGGCGCCATGCGGTGGCTGAACACGGCCGGCGGCGCGCTCGTGTTCGCCCGCGACCCGGGATTCGTGTTCGCCGCCAACCTGGCCGCCGCTCCGCTGCGGCTGCCGCCGCACCAGGAGGTGATTCTCGCGAGCGGCCCGCTGCGCGAGAACGGCTCGCTCCCCCGCGACACCGCCGTCTGGCTACAGGTCTGATCCGGTCTGGCCCGGCGGGACACGCTACTCTGCGGTCATGCGAATACGGGTGCCGCGCAAAGGCGTGACGCAGGCAGAACTCGCGGCCGTGCTCAGCCGGCGTCTCGGTGGCGGCTACGAGGTCGAGCCGAACGGCGACGGCGATGTCACCGTCCGCCGCTCATCGCTGAGCGGGGCCGTCGTGGAGATCAGGGACGCTCCCGGCGCCACGGTGTTCCGCGTCCGCGGCGGGGGGCTGCCGGTGTACCGGATCGGGACCACGCGCCGCGTGGCGGACGCGCTGCGCCGGTCGCCCGAATTCCGCAGCGTTTGACCTAAACACGCCCTGGATTCGCCGCGTTCAGGTTCAGGTCTTACCATTACCCTGGACATCGGGGGACCATTTCGCGTGAATCCCCTCAATTCTTTGCACACTCTTCAAAGTCGTCCGGAGCGGCCCTAATGCCTGCTAGTCTCCGCCCGTGAGCGGGAACCTCCCCATGCCGGGTGACGTGGTCAGCACGCCGAACCGATCCGACGGCCACGGGGCCTCGCCGCAGGGCAGCGGGATACGCGCGAGACTTGACCGGTCGCCGTTCGGCGCCGCCAGGATGCGCGCCTACTGGCTCAGCGCTCCCGGCAAGGTGATGCTGCTCACGACGGCGCTGGCGGTCGTGATCCGGCTGTTCACGCTCACTCGTCCCGGTTACCTGACGGGGATCACCGAATACGACGACGGCGTCTACCTCGGGGCCGCGCTCCGGATGACCGAGGGCGCGGTGCCGTACAAGGACTTCGCGTTCGTGCAGCCGCCGGGGATCCTGCTGCTGATGACGCCGGTGGCGGTGATCGCCAAGCTCACCACCACGGTGAAGGCGCTCGCCCTGGCCCGGCTGCTCACCGCGCTGGCCAGCGCGGCGTGCGTCCCGCTCGCCGGGAACCTGGTCCGCTACCGCGGCACCGTGGTCACGCTGGTCACCTGCGGGGTGCTGGCCGTCTACCCGGACGACATCGCCACGGCGCACACGCTGATGCTCGAGCCGTGGATGAACCTGTTCTGCCTGCTGGGGATAACGGCGGCGTTCCGCCGCGGCCACCTGGCCCGGCCGGGCCGCCTGGTGTGGGCGGGCCTAGCCCTCGGCTTCGCCGGCACGATCAAGTTCTGGGCGATCGCGCCCGCCGCCGTGCTGCTCGCGCTCTGCCTGATCGTCAGGGAGGACCGGGTGCGCCGGGTGCGCGCCTACCTGCCCGCGCTGGCGGCGGGGTTCATCATCCCGTTGGCGCCCTTCCTGGCGTCCGCGCCGATGACGTTCCTGCGCAGCACGGTCACCGACCAGGCCGCCCGCACCGGCAGCGCGGTGTCCATCGCGGTGCGGCTGGCGAACCTGACCGGGCTCATCGATGTCTTCACCGCCAAGGGCAGGCTCTCGCTCAACGCGGGCGCCCATTCGATGTACGCGGCGGGCGCCTCGGCGAGCCTCGGGGACTCCTCGAGCCTGGGCTTCCTGCCGCTCATCGCGACGGTGGCGCTCATCGCGGTGATCGCGGTCGGCTACACGTGGCAGAACCGCCGGCTGTCGCAGCTTGAGGTGCTCTCGCTGATCACGCTGGTGATCGCCAGCACGGCGATCCTCGGGTACTCGGCCTTCTTCTACCACTACTCGGACTTCCCGGCGCCGTGGCTGGCGCTCACCCTGGGCGGTGCCGCCGGGGCGCTGGCCGGCCACGACGCGTGGCGCACGACCATCATCCGCGCGGTCACAGTGGCCATCGTGCTCGCCGCGGCGCTGCAGATCAGGGAGACGTTCCCGCTGCGGCAGTCGAGCGGCCAGGCCATGGCGCACCTGATCCCCAAGGGCGCCTGCGTCGTCACCGACGAGGCGTCGCTGCCCATAGCCGCGGACCGGTTCGCCGGCATGCCGCCGGGCTGCCCCGACATCGTCGACGCGCTGGCGGCGACGCTCGTGCTGAGCAACGGCGTCAGCGTCCAGGGCGGCGCGGACCAGATGCCGGAGGTGGTCGCGGCCTGGAAGGCCTGGCTGGGCAAGGCCGACTACGTGTGGCTGTCGCCCGCCCACGGGTCCAAGCGCCGGATCCCGTGGACGCCCGAGCTCAGCGCCTGGTTCAACGCGACCTTCAGCAAACTCGGCTCCTATAAGGCGGGCACCGGCCAGCTCTACGTCCGCACCGCCCCCCGCTAGCTCCCCCGGCGCGGGGCCGCGTTTTCATGATCGCGAAAGGTTTTCGTACTTTTGCGGGTGAATTCTTTACGCCAAGAAAAAGCCTTCGCCATCGTGGTTTACGCGCTAGCGGCGGATTTGCCTATTTAGGGCATAACGGCTCTCGGATGGGCTACTGCGCCGGTGCCGGGACGGGCCGCTCATCGCCGGGGGTCATTCTCGTCTGGTGATAGGCTGCCGCCACTTATGGCGCTAGTCCTGGCACAAACTAGGACAAAATGACGGCGAAAATGCCGGACTTGCGCCATAAGTGTCCCGGAGTGTCCGAATCGTGAGACGACTTCCCGGCACCGGTCCCCGGCGGCGCCCGCGCCGCGGTCCCGCCCGGCGCACCGCTCACCCGGGCACCGCCGGCCCCTGGGACGCGCCGGGCCACAGCGCGCTTGCCGCCCAGCTAAATTCCTGGCATTGCATCATATGACATAGCGGCATATTGCGTCTTCGCGATACACCTCGGCGTGGCGTCGGCCGGCAATACGGAGGTGATCCGCCCTCGGCATCTGACTCATCGCGGCGGGCGGAGCCGGCGCAGGTCACCGGGCAGGCGTTCGGTGACCCGGGCGCGGTCCAGGTACTCGAGCAGGGGGATCACCACGCGCCGCGAGGAGTGCAGCGCCTGCCTCGCCTGCGACGTGGTGAACGGCTGCGGAAGCTGGCCGAGGAGGCGTGCCGCCTCCTTGTCCGCCCCGGGCGCGAGCACGATCAGGTCGGCGACCCGGAGCAGCAGCCCGCCGCGGGCCGCCGCCGCGATCGCCTTGGCGTCCAGGCCGAGCTCGCGGAGCCGTCCGGCGTCCGGGGCGGCGAAGGGGTCCTTCGTCAGGTCGTCGAGGACCGCCTGGACGGCGCGGGCGACGGTCGGCGGCAGCGCCGGGGTGGGCCGGGGCCGGGGGGCCAGGGGGGTATGGGGGGACGGGTAGTCCCCCCATTGGGGGGCCTGGGGGGGCTTTGCCCCCCGAGGCAGCAGAGTCAGGTAGCCCTCGTCCAGGGCGACGGTGTCGCGGGCCAGGGCGACTACCAGCTCGCGGCCGGGCAGCCCGAGGGCGGCGCGGGCGGCGTCCGGCGGCATGCCTGGGGCCAGCGGGTCCCTGGCCGTGAACGCCGCGACGGCCTTCGCCAGTTCGGCTCGCAGGCCGGCCCAGTACGCCGGATCGGCTAGCCAGTCTCCCGCGACCGGCTCCGGCAGCCCGGTGACGCCGGCCGCGGTGAGGCTGGCCGCACGCAGCAGCCGGTGCCTGCGGAGCAGGTCCGCCGCCGCCGGGATCTCCGGCCAGGTGGCCAGCTCCCGCACGGCGGCCGCGGCCGCGCCCCGGCGGGCAAGGGGCGGCGGGGCCGGGTCAAGGACGATCGCGCCGTAGATCGCGAGGCCGGCCGCCCCCGGGTCGCGGAGCAGCACCCGGTCGCCGGCGTGCAGCGGCAGCGGGTCGCGCAGCCGGAGGCGAGCGTACCGGGCCGCGACCGCGTGGCGCTCAGCGGCGGCCTGCCGCTTCCCCGGGCCTGCCGCCGCGCCCGCGGGCTCGCCGAGCACGCGCAGCCGGGCGGTCGTCCGCACGGAGCCGATGTGCAGCAGCAGCCCAGGCGGGAACTTCGCCGGCAAGCCGCCAGCGCCCGCGGTGATCCGGACGTCCAGCTCCCTGGTCATCGTCCAGCGACCCGGCTCGATCAGCGCCATGCCGCGCTCAGGGACGTCGGTCGGCACGCCGCGGAGGTTGAGGGCGACCCGGGCCACCCCGGCGACCTGGCCGGCCGCCGTGCCGAGGGCCTGCAGGCCGCGCACCCGGACCGGCAGCATCGAGGGGCCCAGGAGGAGCTCCTGGCCGTTCCTGACGGTGCCGGCGGGCAGCGTGCCCGTCACCACCGTGCCGCTCCCCCTGATGGTGAACGACCGGTCGATCCACAGCCGCACCGCGCCGTCCGGGACGGCCCGGGGCAGCGCCGCCGCGAGGCGGGCCAGCGCCTCCCGCAGCTCGGGCAGGCCCGCGCCGGTGGCGGCGCTGACCGCGACCGCCTCGACCGCGCCGAGAGTGGTCTTGCCGATCTCCGCGACCGCCTGCCGCGTCGCCGGCCCGGGATCGGCCAGGTCCGCCCTGGTCACGACCAGCAGCCCGTGCCGGACGCCGAGGGCGTCCACCGCGGCGAGGTGCTCGGCGGACTGCGGCATCCACCCCCCGTCGGCCGCGACGACGAACAGGACGGCGGGGACGGGGCCGAGACCGGCGAGCATGTTCGGGACGAAGCGCTCGTGGCCCGGGACGTCGACGAAGGCCAGCCTCTCCCCGCTGGGCAGCGTCATCCAGGCGTAGCCGAGGTCGATCGTCATGCCCCGCCGCCGTTCCTCGGCCCACCGGTCGGGCTCCATCCCGGTCAGCGCGCGGACCAGCGTGGACTTGCCGTGATCGACGTGTCCGGCGGTGGCGACGACGTACATCAGCTCTTCCCCGCGGCTATCAGGACCGCCGCGACCAGGCGGTCGTCGTCATCCGGGTCTACCGAGCGCAGGTCGAGCAGCAGCCTGCCCCGCTCCACGCGGCCGACGACGGCGGGCACCTCGCCGCGGCGCACCGGCTCGCCCCAGCGCAGCGGCGCCGCGAGCGCTTCGGGCAGGGTCACCGCGGCACCGGGCAGGGTGACTCCCGGGGCGCCGCCGCCGCCGACGGCGCCTTCGGCCCGCGCCACGGCAGCGGAGACGTGGTGGGCGGTGAGAGCGGCGACGGCCCGTTCGGACCGCCGGGCAAGGGAGGCGGCGTCGGCGGCCAGCGCGCGGGCGACGGGCGGCGCGGGGCCGGCGAGGGTCGCCTCGAGCGCGGCCAGGGTCAGCTTGTCCACCCGGAGCGCCCGGGCGAGCGGGTGCCGCAGCAGGCGGCGGACCAGTTCCGCGTCGCCGAGCAGCAGCCCGGCCTGGGGGCCGCCGAGCAGCTTGTCACCGCTCGCGGTGACCAGGCTCGCGCCCTGGCGCAGCGAGGTCGCCGCGTCCGGCTCGCCGGGCAGCAGCGGATGCGGGGCGAGCAGCCCGGACCCGATGTCGTGGACCACGGGGACCCCGAGGGCGGCGAGCTCGGGCACCGAGGCGCTCGCCGTGAAGCCCTCGATGCGGTAGTTCGACGGGTGGACCTTGAGGATGAACGCGGTCTCGGGGCCGGCCGCCTCCCGGTAGTCGGCGATGGCCGTGCGGTTGGTGGTGCCGACCTCGCGCAGCCGGGCGCCGGTGGAGGTGAGCAGATCGGGGAGGCGGAACCGGTCGCCGATCTCGATCAGCTCGCCGCGGCTGATCAAGATCTCCCGGCCGGCGGCGAGGGCGGTGGCGGCCAGCACCAGGGCGGCGGCGTTGTTGTTCACCACGCCGACGGCCTGGGCGTCCGGCACCGCGTTCCGCAGCGCCGCGAGGGCGCCCTTGCCGCGCTGGGTCCTGGCGCCCGCCGCGAGGTCGAATTCCACGTCGCAGTTGCCTGCCGCGGCCGCGAGGGCCGCCACCGCGGCGGCGCTGAGCGGGGCGCGGCCCAGGTTCGTGTGCACGACCACACCGGTGGCGTTGATCACGGGGGTCAGCGAGGCGGCGGTCGGCGGCAGCTCGGCGACGGCGGCGTCCGCGACCTGCTCCGGGGCGATCTCCGCGTCGCGGGCGCGCGCCTGGGCCCGGGCGATGGCCGCCTTGACCAGCTGGCGGCCGAGGCGGCCCTGCGCGGCGGCCAGCCGGGGATCGGCGAGCAGCAGGTCGGTACGCGGGATCCGGCGCCTGGCCGCGTGCTGGCGGCTAGCCTCGTCTTGGCGGCCGGCCTCATCCCGGGCGAGATCATCCACGGTCGCGACCATACTCTGGATAGCGTCCGGCTCCCACTTTGGCCTGTCGTGATCGGAGCGTCCTCGTGCCTGTTGATCTCCGCCCGGGTCCGTCGGCCGCCGTGCCCGCGAACCGGGACCCGTGGGCACGGCTGCGTGCCTACTGGCTTGCCCCGCAAGGCGTCGCGATGCTGGCCGCGACGCTGCTGGCGCTGGTGATCCGGCTGTACACGCTGACCAGGCCCGGGTACCTGACCGGGGTCACCGAATACGACGACGGCGTCTACCTCGGGGGGGCCATCCGGCTGCTGCAGGGCGCGCTCCCCTACCGCGACTTCGCGTTCGTGCAGCCGCCGGGGATCTTGCTGCTGATGGCGCCGGTCGCGCTGATCTCGAAGGCCGTCGGCACCGCGCACGCGATGGCGGCGGCCCGGTTGCTCACCGTCATGGCCAGCACCACCTGCGTGCCGCTCGCGGGCAGCCTCGTCCGCTACCGGGGCGTGTTCGTCACGCTGGTGACCTGCGGGGTGCTCGCGATTTACCCGGACGACATCACGACGGCGCACACCCTGATCCTCGAACCGTGGATGAACCTCTGCCTGCTGACGGGGGCGTGCCTGGCGTTCCGGCGGGGGCATGTGGCGTCGCCGCGGCGGCTGCTGTGGGCCGGCGTCGCGATCGGGTTCGCCGGGGCGATCAAGTACTGGGCGGCGCTGCCGGCGCTCATGCTGCTGGCGGTGTGCCTGCTGACCGGCGGCGCCGCGCGGGCCCGGATCCGGCGGGCCGGGCTGTACCTGCTCGGCGTGGCGGCCGGGTTCGTGATCCCCGTCGTGTCGTTCTTCGCGGCCGCGCCCGCGACGTACGTGCGCAGCACGCTGCTGGATCAGGCGCAGCGGGCCGGCTCGCATGTTCCGGTTTCGCTGCGGCTGGCGCACATCAGCGGGCTGATCGACTTCCTCAGCAACAGGGGGCATTTCACCCTGTCGGCCGGCGTGCACTCGCTGTTCGCCAGCGGCGGCGCCGCGGCCACCACGGCCACCAGCGCCGGATGGCTGCCATTCGTCGTCGTCGCGCTCGCCATCGCGGTGCTGGCGGCCGGCTACCTGTGGGATCCCGGCCGGCCGTCGCCGCTCGAATGGTTCGTGCTCGCCACCGCCCTGGCGGCGGTCGCGGCGGTGCTGAGCTACTCGGCGTTCTTCTACCACTACCCCGACTTCGCCGCGCCGTGGCTGGCCATGTCGGTGGGGTGCGCGGCCGGCGCGCTGCCGGGGATATTCGGCGGCCGGGC
>Ga0306924_10006805_pt1 | contig 11401 bp, 11 predicted proteins | sample sta12Can44000111_FD_203756 | JGI IMG/M metagenome (GOLD analysis project Ga0306924, IMG submission 203756) | Lab enrichment of tropical soil microbial communities from Luquillo Experimental Forest, Puerto Rico - statanox.12C.anox.44.000.111 (v2)... | ecosystem: Environmental > Terrestrial >...
GCAGCCAGCCCGGAACCTGGCCTGATTCTCCAACCTTGTCTGTAGCCACCAGGCTTACCCTTCCACACTAACCTTCACCATTTTTTTCCCTGCTCTCAGAGTGAACTTCGAGCCGAGCTTTAGGGAAGTAACGAGGTCGTTTTTGAGTTCGCCGTCGAGTCTAACGGCGTTTTGTTTGAGCTTGCGCAGGCCATCAGCGACTGACGTTGCCAGTCCCGCCCGGAACAGCAGCTTGTCGAGCTTGACCTGTGCGAGACCTTCGCTGGTTACGCCTGCGCTGGGCGCAGCGACGTCGGCAAACTTCAGTGTGACCAGCGCAAGGTCTTGGGGGGTCTCGTCCTTCTGGAACATGCGCGACCACTCGGCAGCGGCGTGTTCGGCGGCCGCACTTCCATGAAAGTCGCCTACTATGCGCTTGCCCAGCTCCTTTTTCAGTTCCATGGGGTGCGCTTGGCGCGCCACGACGGCCTGTTTGCGTTCGCCGATCTCGGCCTCCGTCACGTCGGTGAGAAGCTCGTAGTAACGCCACATCAAGTCGTCCGAGATCGACATGACTTTGCCGAAGATTTCCTGTGGCGGTTCGGTGATGCCGATGTAGTTGCCGTAAGACTTCGACATTTTCTGCACGCCATCGGTGCCTTCCAGCAGCGGCATGGTTAGCACGATCTGGGGAAGCTGGTTGTAGTCGCGTTGAAGCTGGCGTCCCATGAGCAGGTTAAATTTCTGGTCGGTGCCACCGAGTTCGACGTCGGCGTTCAGGGCCACAGAGTCGTAGCCCTGCGCGATCGGGTAGAGCAGCTCGTGCATGGCGATGGGCTTCTCTTCTGAGAAGCGCTTGTGGAAGTCCTCGCGCTCGAGCATCTGCGAGACAGTGAACTTGCCCGCCAGCCGCACGAAGCCTTCGTAGCCCAGCTTGTCCAGCCACTCACTGTTGAAGCGCACCTCGGTCTTGCCGCGGTCGAGGATCTTGAACACCTGTGCCTTGTAGGTTTCGGCGTTGGCGTCGATCTGCTCGCGGGTGAGCGGCGGGCGGGTGGTGAGGCGGCCCGAGGGATCGCCGATGAGCCCGGTAAAGTCTCCGATGAGAAAGATGACGGTGTGGCCCATGTCCTGAAAATGCTTGAGCTTGCGGATGAGCACAGTGTGGCCTACGTGGAGGTCGGGCGCGGTAGGGTCGAATCCGGCCTTCACCCGCATGGGCCGGCCGGTGACCAGGGAACGCGCGATGCGCTCGCGCAGGTCACGCTCGCGGATGATTTCCGCTGCACCCTTGCGCAGGTAAGCCAGCTGCTCGTCGGCAGGCGGGTATGAAGGCATAAACCTCGATTATAGAAAATGCGGGAGACACTTCTTCCCTACACTCGCCAAAGAGAGAGCGGGTGGCGAGCCTGGCGAAAGACAGGCGGGGGGCCTAGCTCGCTGTCCACCTCCGCCGGCACATGGGACAATCAGAGTATGTTCGTGCGCAAGATTCGAGTCGAGTTCGAAGAGAACGGGCTGCGCCATGCCTGCCCGCTAAAATGGCTCGACAGCTTTAGCATGCGGAACTTCACCAACGATCGGGTGTTTGACGACACGGTTCCCACGGGCGAGGGCAGGCTCGAGATCGGCACGCGGGTGCCGCTGGAAAAGCTGCGGGTCTCGATGGAAGACTGGTTCCAGAGAAAGAGTTATCTGCGGCGCGGAGCCAGGCTGATGGTGACCGAGGACGACGGCGGTGAGTAGGCGATTGCCATGGTGACCCGAGGCGTCTTTCTGTTCCTGGCACTGGCGATCGTGGGAGGATTTGCCTGGGCTTTCCACCACGATGTGCAACTGGGTAAACGCATCGGCGAGGTAGAGATTGGTGATCCTAGCGAGAGCGTGCGTGAGTTGTTAGGGGAACCGTCCGGCGAAGGCTCATGTGGAACATTGGGGGTTGCTCCCAAGGCCTGCACCCGCGAGTAGGTGTACAAGTACTACTATTCCATCTTTCAGCCGCAGCACGAAGTAATCTGCTTCACCGCCGAGGGTAAGGTGATCGGGGTACAGCACGTTAGGCGACCATACTAAACTAAGGCCTCCTCTCCAGTTACCCAAAAACAGCACCCTTCAACGACTCTCCGCTCAAACGACTCTCCGCTCAGTTGACAGAAGTAATCGCCGCGCCTGGGTTTGGAAGCCGTAGGGAAACGAATCGATCCAAACACCGTTCAGGCTTTAGTGGCGAAGCTGTAGGTTTAGCCGGCTGTTGGCCGGGCGCCGGCTTCAATACCTGCTGCCCTCCACGAATGGCCATCCTTCGAGCCAGAGACTACCCGAATTCTTCTCCCGCGCTCCGGATCACCCAACACCAACACTGGCCGGGTTCTCATTTTTACTTGCAACAGAGAACCTGACGTTCTTGGTGAAACCTTACACCACGGTCTCATGGCTGCTCGTATCCAATGTGAACAGCACGGCCCACATCGGCTGCACCGCCGTATTCCGTGGTCCCATCGCGGCATCACATCTTGCCCGACACAACAAATTGACTCCTCCTTGACCGAGTGATGACAAGCGAGTGGGGCGAGCCATTTTAGTTTGTATGCAAGATGAACCAAATCATGCGCAAACTAGCAAAACTTACTTCGATCTTACTGGTCTCGGTTTTTATCGGAATGCAGTTTGTTCCCACTCCTGGCACCTCCAGGACTTCAACACCCGGAAGGCACACGGCGGAGATGATCAATCCGCAGGTTGGCAAGATTCTGGATCGCTCATGCCAGGATTGCCACTCTAACCGCACAGCCTGGCCATGGTACAGCCATGTCGCCCCTGTTTCGTGGGTTATCTCCAAGCACGTCAACGAGGGCCGTGAAATGCTGGACTTCTCCGAATGGGCAAATCAGCCTCCCGCCTCGAACGAACGCATGTTAATATGCGACGCCGTCTCCGACGGCAGGATGCCGCTGCCTGGGTACATAGTGATTCATCGTAATGCAAGGCTCTCAAAGCGGGATATCGAATTGATCTGCGAGTGGGCCGCTGCCGCTGCTCCGAGCCCACCTACAAACTCGATGCACGTTGGCAAATTAACGAGCCAGAACAGGTGATCGTATTTGACATCTGTGGGCTCTACGACTTCCAAAGTTTACTGCACGACCGGATTTGAAGGATAAATGGAAGGTTCGCTTCCATCGACGTTGGCCGCTGTGTCGTTACAAAAAATTCGGTGGAATCTTCACGTCGTACACCCCCGGTTTTGGCGCCCGTCGGCAAACAGCTCACCCGAGAGAAACTGGCTCGGGTGAAAACGCCTGCCGCTGCAGAAACCCGACCGGGGGCTTGAGGGGGATGGCGGGGTTAATGCCGCGCCATGCCGGCATAGATCCTGCACCCGCGACACTTAATCGTCTACTTTGCCACCACTGGCCTCGGGCCTGCCTCTTTGATCTCGCGCGGGGCGTCGAACTGCTCGAAGTTTTTCGCGAAACGCGCCGACAGCTCGGCTGCCATCTTGTCGTAGGCAGCCTTATCTTTCCATGAACTACGCGGGTTGAGCAGCTCCGAGGGAACGTCCGGCACCTCCTTGGGAATGCTCAGGCCGAACGACGGCTCGATCTCGAACCTGACATCGTCCAGCCCGCCTTCGACCAGGGCATTCACCATGGCGCGGGTGTACGGCAGGCTCATTCGCTGGCCGATGCCGTAGGGACCGCCCCGCCATCCGGTGTTGACCAGCCAGCACTGAGCGTTGTGCTCGCGCAAACGGCTGCCCAGCATCTCGGCATAAACCTTCGGGGGCAACGGCATGAATGGCGCACCAAAGCAGGTAGAGAACGTGGCTTGCGGCTCGGTTACTCCGGCTTCAGTGCCCGCGACTTTCGCGGTATAACCCGACATAAAGTGGAACATTGCCTGTTCGGGCGTAAGCTTCGATACCGGAGGCAGGACCCCGAACGCGTCAGCGGTGAGGAACACGACGTGCTTCGGATGGCCGCCGAAGCCGGGGATCACGGCGTTGTCGATGTGCTCGACAGGATACGCGGCGCGTGTGTTTTCGGTCTTGCTGTCGTCGTCGTAATCAGGAATACGGGTGACGGGATCGAGGATGACGTTTTCGAGCACCGAGCCGAAGTCGAGCGCTTTCCAGATTTGCGGCTCGTTCTGCGCCGACAGCCTGATGCACTTGGCGTAGCACCCGCCTTCGAAGTTGAATATCCCGTCTTGACTCCAGCCGTGCTCGTCGTCGCCGATGAGTCTGCGGGCGGGATCGGCTGAGAGCGTGGTTTTGCCCGTGCCCGACAGTCCAAAGAAGAGCGCCGTTACCCCGTCTTCGCCGAGGTTGGCGGAACAGTGCATCGGGAACACGTTGCGGCCAGGCAACAAGAAGTTCATGACACCAAAGATGGACTTCTTCATTTCGCCCGCATACTGCGTGCCGCCAATGATCACGGTGCGGCGTGTGAAGTTGACAATGACGAAGACTTCGGAGTTGGTCCCGTCGCGTTTGGCATCGGCGAGGAAGCTGGGTGCGCTGACAATGGTGAACTCGGGCTTGTGTTTCTTGAGTTCTTCGGGGGTGGGCCGGATGAAAAGCTGATGGGCAAACAAGTTGTGCCAGGCGTATTCGTTGATGACTTGAATCGGCAGCTGGTAGCGCGGGTCAGCGCCGCAGAACAGGTCCTGGACATAAACGTGTTTGTCCTGCAGGTACTCCAGTACACGGTCATAGAGCGCATCGAACTTTTCCCCTGAAAAAGGCTGGTTCACCGCTCCCCAGGCGACTTTGGTTGCGGTACTGGAGTCGTTCACCGTGAATTTGTCTTTGGGCGAGCGGCCGGTGCGCTTACCGGTTTCAGCGACCAACGCACCCCGCGAGCTGAGTAATCCCTCACCATTGCGGATGGCGGCCTCGACGAGTTTCGGCATGGACAGGTTACGCTGCACGTTCTTTTGCGCGAGCAGGTCGGCTAATTCGGGACGAGCGATAGAGGACATGAAATAAACTCCTTACGAAAGCGGGTGGCCGCCGGAAGCCGGTGGCTGTAACCACGACGAGATCAATCTCAGGGTGCAGACCCCCTGTGAGCAGAAGCAGAATAAGAACGTCTGTAGGGCACTATCCGGTCACGGCGGCAACCTGAGTTTCCTCGATGAGCGCGCTGAGATGATGCAAGGTCTCCTGCACGGTCAGGGAGTACATTTCGCGTCCACTGTCTTCACCGGACTCGATGGCCCACTTCAAATAATGTCCCGCAATTTGTACCGCCATGGGATCGGTAATGACCTTTCCGGTTTGGCGATTGAACTCCACCCACGCGGGATGAGGCAGAGCGATCCAGACGGGGCGGTCCCCTACCAGGAACTTGATGTCAATGGCGTCGGCATGCCGGGTGGAAATGGCGACGATGAGCGCCTGATACTGGCAGTGCAACTGCTCCCCGGTCCAGCGATCAATGGCATAGAAGTCGTCGTACATAACCTTAAAACTATAGCCGAGGCCATAAGTTAGGGCAATGACAGGGGTTGGAGTGGAGTAGCCTTTTGGACAGTGCGGTAGCCCCCGGGGCAGCCGCAGGTAATGGGCTCCCGCCCGCCATAGACCCGAGCGGCAGCGGCCCACCGGGGTGCTCCCGCATGCGCATGCATGAACCTTTATGCGAGTGGAACGAGGTAGAGAATGCGGGGTTGCCAAGAAAAGTCCGATTCCCGCGGAAAAAGTCGCGCTTTACGAAAAACTGGTGGCCAGCCTTCCGGGAGTGGAACGCAAGGGAGCGGACAATCCCTACACAGCAATCAACGGCAATATGTTCTCGCTGCTCCTTAGCCCCGAGGGCCGGCTGGGGCTCCGCCTTTCAAAAGACGATCGTGAGGCATTCCTGAAGAAGTACAGGACCGGGCTTTTCCTAGCGTACGGTATAGTGATGCAGGAATACGTAGCCGTTCCGGATGCTTTGCTGGCCCGGACAAAAGAGCTCGAGAAGTACTTTGCGCTGAGCCATGCCTGTGCCAGAACCCTGAAGCCCAAGGCGACCAAAAAGAAGCGCTAAACTGCTGTACGCGGGATGCCATGGAGACGGTGGGAAATGATATCCCGTCGTCCTGTGCACTTTTACTTGCTGCTTCCGGCGGTGAAGCGCCGGGCCTTCCCGGAAGCTAATGTTTAGGCTTGTTCTCGCGCCTCCGCCAGCACCACTCTCACATCCATCTTGCGCCGGCCGCGGAAAACACTAACGGTAATGGTGTCGCCGGCTTTGTGCTTGTTCATAGTGGCGACCAGGTCCTGCTGGTCGGCGATCTCCTCACCATCGATGGCAACGATCAGGTCGCCACCGAGCATTACCGGGACGTTTCCAACATAAGCCCGCTCGTTGCCGCCATGAAGACCGGCGCGGTCGGCTGAGCCGCCGGACGTCACCTGAACAATCAAGACGCCGTAATCGGACGGGAGGTTGAGTTCCTGGGCCAGCTCCGGGCCCACGGGGATGGTGCGAATACCGAGCGACGGCCGGCGAACGCGCCCGATGGTGATCAGGTCGTTGAGCACCGCCTTGGCAGAATTAATAGGGATAGCAAAGCCGATACCCGCGCTCTGGTTGGGGCCCGCGGTGGCGATGAGGCTATTGATGCCAATGACTTCGCCGCGGGAGTTCAGCAGCGGTCCCCCGGAGTTTCCCGGGTTGATGGCGGCGTCGGTCTGGATCGCCTCGTCGATTTCTGCGCCTTCCGGTGTGCGAATGGGGCGCAGCGAGCTGATGATGCCGCGCGTCATGGTTCCGTTGAGGCCGAAAGGATTGCCGATAGCGTATACGTTTTGACCCACGACGATCGACTTGGAATCGCCGAGGGTGGCGGGCACCACGCCGGGGGCATTGATCTGGATGACTGCCAGATCGTGGGAGCGGTCGCGTCCGATCACAGTGGCTTTGTACTTCTTTTTGTTGGAGAGCGTGACCTCGACCTCACGCGCGTTTGCAATAACGTGGTAGTTGGTGAGGATGTGCCCTTCCTTGTCGAAGATGAAGCCCGAGCCCTGGCCTTCCTGCGGCACCGGACCCATGAAGAAGTCAAACGCCACAGCGGTCGAGACGATGTTGACCACGGAAGGAATAGCTCTCTTGTAGACTTCGATGTTGGTCTGCTCTTCCGAATCGAAGCTGGGCGGGTTGGCGGCCTCAGTCAGCTCAACCTTGTCGGGACGGGAGACATACTCCGCGGGATTCACGGGGGAGTGGTGGGTGGTGTACCAGTAAAATGCACCGGCGATCAGGGCGCCGAGGAGGAGAGGCCGTAACAATCTCATGTTTTTGATACGGATACCTGCGATTTGCCGTTCCGGCTGGGATTTAAAGTACTCCTGCTAAAAGTGTATCGAGTTCTTGCGCGGAACGCATAACGCAATTCGGGATCCAATGCCCGGGAAGGCTGACCGTGCACGGGACAATGTCAGGTTTTCCGTTCGGCTGCAAGCTTTTGCAAATCAGCCCATACGGTGTCAACTTGCTCGGCCGTTTCCCCCAGGGATCGGGAGTTGTCGATCACATAATGGGCGCGACCGGCCTTTTCCGCATCACCGAGTTGCGCGGCGCTGCGCCCGACTACTTCGCTCCTGGCCGCTTCGAGCGAAACATTGGCACGGCGAGCGTAGCGCGTGATCTTTTGCTCGGGCTCGCATGTGACCATGATCAGTCTATCGAAGTCTTTAGCCGCACCGGCTTCGATGATCAACGCTGCCTCAACCACGGCTATGCCGTTCGGGTCTGCTTGTTCGACATCGGCCATCCAACGATTCTGCGCTGCGATTACCGCGGGGTGGACAATCGCGTTCAGCTCGGCGATGCGGTTGGGGAATGCTGCGTCGGCAAGCCGGGGACGGCTGATGGTGCCGTCGGGATTGAGAATCGACTGTCCAAAGTGCGCGACAATGGCCTGGTAAACGGGTTCACCGGGTACGTAGAGTCGATGCGCCACGGTATCAGCCTGCAAGAAGTGCGCCCCGCGCTCGGCGAGCATCATGCCCAAGGTAGACTTCCCGCAAGCCATGCCGCCGGTTAGTCCCACGCGCAACATGATTTCCCGCCTGGCATTAGTTAGACGCGCCGTTCGTGGCAGAGGCACAACAGCAAGACACATAGCAAGAATAAGACGCAACGAAGTATATATTTGCCGCTGTCGGAGAGATTGCGACGGGCCAATCATCAGTCTCTAGCCGCGCCAATCCTGAGCTCGGACTGCAGATTCCAGCGTTCGCGATAAGCCGCCCCCGCCAACACCACTATTCCCGGGCGTCGTAATACGATTAGCACTGCCGCAGGTTCGATGGTCCGTCCTTGCTAAAGGCCGGCGGGCGGCGACAACCTAGCGAGGGAGCCTAATTCTTGCGAATGTGCAGCACCTTCTGCACCTCGGCAACCACGTCTCCGGATTCGTCTTTCACTTCAACGGTGAAGGTGGGCTCGCACTTGGGTAAGGTCTTCAACTGTTCACGGATATCATCGAGTTGTGCGTCGCTGAGGCGGAATTGTGCCCGCACCCTGCCCTTGCCGGGCTTGCGAAAGCGGATGCTGGCGGCCTTGTCCCACACAATGTAGCCCGGACCAAGGTTGCTGATCAACATCAGCATGTAGTAGGGATCGGTCATGGAGTAAAGGGATCCACCGTAGTGCGTGCCCACGAAATTCTGGTTCCAGGGGCGGAGTCGCATTTCCACGTCCGCGGATTTCATATCGGCGCCCCAGCGCACGCGAATGCCCGCGCCGGCGATGGGCGGCCAGATGTTGATCAAGCGCAACATGATCCGTTGCTTCAGGGATGCCATAGGAAATTCAGTGTACTGTTGACGTTTTCCCGGCGTGCAGCTGTGGGCAGCGTAGAAAGAGTGGACATGGATGGGTCGGGTGCCTGTTGGTAAGGGCGGTCGTCGCGCAAGCCGGGCTGGCCGCCGGGAGCTTTTGGTCTGGCAATCGTTCCCACCGTTGCCTTGGTAATTCCCAGGTAATCTGGCGGTGCGAGCAGGACTTGTGTTCCCCGCACGCCTGCCGATACGGAAACGACATCCCACAACTCCACAGTTTTGTCGGCAAATACCGGGAACTGCCGCTTCGCACCCAGCACGGTCACTCCGCCACGGATGTATCCCGTAAGGGGCTGGACGTCCTTGAGTGGGACGAGCTCTATTTTGCGGTCACCGCTCAGCCTGGCCGGGGCCTTGAGGTCGAGTTCACAGTTGCCAGGAATCGCCGCCAAGCACGGCCCGTTGCGGTCGCCGCGCGCCAGGAGCATCTTGACCGCCTGTTCGGGAGGCATGCCGATCCTGGCCGCCACCGCCTCTGCCGCCGGGTCTTCGGGATCGACCTCGTAGTGGCGCAGCTCATGACGAATCCCATGGGCATCGAGCAGTCGAACTGCATTGGTTTTCATAGATCAATTAGTTTCTCCATGGCAGCCAGCCAGAGACGAGCAGGAGATAAAGTTACTGCGGCGATTCCCCGGTGTCGGCGCTGGGGCCCCGATCTCTTCGTCGGAAGACGGCGTGAACGCCGGCCAGGCGGCACGGCTCTATCGTCAACTCGTCAGCGCTTGGGAACGAATTCTGTCACTGTAATGGCGCGGAACCCGTTGGAAGCCACCACGGTGTATTGACTGTGCAATTCGGCCTCGACCGCGCGCGCCGTGTCGTCACTTAAGTTCTCGGGATACTCCACCAGCCACACTCGAGGTGCGCCCGCGATCTTTGCCTGCCAGTCATTCGATTGTGGACTGACTTCGACCGCGGTGGGCCGGTTAGCGCTTCCCCCCGGCAGCCAATCACGGTAATTCTCCGCGGCCCAGCCGCCCACGCTTTGGTAGTAGACGACCGCGTCCTGGGCACGGGTATTGTCGATGAGGAAATTCACCGCCCCGCGCCAGTCCTCCCGGACATGCGAATACGAGGCCGCCGTGCTTGCCAGCGACAGGACACACACTACGGCAATTGCCAGCAGCCGCCTGGGCCGTTCGCGGAGCTTGCACACACCCGCCGCAACCGCCAGCAGCCACGATGGCAAGCAAATAATCAGGAAGCGATGGAAGAACAGCGGGCGTACGAGGGAGAACAGCAACGAAAGAATCACCGGAGTTAGCAAGCCACTGGCCACTAATGCGTACGGCCAGAGTTGGTTCTCAATCTGCCCTTTGCCTTGCGCGAGCATTGCCTGGAAGAACACCCCCAGCAGGAACAACTCCACCACCAGTAAGACCGGACCCACGCCCTTGCCGCTTTCCGCGGCGAGAAAGACGCCCAGGTGATACAGCTCGAGCAACGATGGCTTCGGCACCCAGTCGATGTGGCGCACTGGCTGCAGGTGGATCATCCACAAGACAGGAAGGGCGCAGCTGACGACGATTGCGCCAGCCGGCAGCAACTGCTTCCACGGACGCCGCTGCTTGGGCAATGCCACCAGCGTTACCACCTGCGCCAGCGGAACCAGTAGCCCGAAATAATGAAGGTAGAAGGTCACTCCCGCAGCCAGCGCATAGGCACAGGCGATCGCAAAAGTAGGCTGCTCAATGAGCCGAGCAAAGAAATACGTCGAGACCACTACCCCCAGCAGGAGCCAACTATAGCCGCGCGCTTCCTGGGAATACACCACCGAGCACGTACTCAGCGCCAGGAACAGCGCCCCCAGCAGTCCGATGAAGCGACCGAACAGCCGCTTGCCCAGCACATACATGAGCGGCAGGCTCGCGATACCGGGCACTACCGACAGCAGCCGCACCGTGGCTTCCCCGAGGTGAACCCGGAGCCAGGGCCTCAGCATGACGTAGTACAGTGCCATGTTGCCTTCCTGGGTCCAGAGCCAGTGCCAGAATCCGTTGCTGGGCATGCGGGCGATGACAACGCTGGCAATTTCGTCGAGCCAGAAACTCTTGGCTCCCAGCGCTCGCAGGCGGAGCGCCGTGCCCAGCGCGACGATGCCCCAGAGCATCAGCTTCGTGTCGCGCCGCACTGCGGCCTGGCGCATGTCGGCTGCGTTCATTCGCGCCGCCGTGGACTCGAGCCCATATTGCGACTATAGCAGTGTCGTCTGCGAATTTCGCTGCAGCCGACTGAAACGCCCTTGAGGCTGTTCATCAGGCGGCGCACTCGGCCCGCCTTGGGTGCGCATTCCACCAGCAAGTGGACTGGTTGTACTCTCCGTCCCCGTCGATTCCTTGCGCCTCGAAGTCGGCCTCCGCTTCGCCACGCTGTCGAATGGGGATTCTTCGCGCACTCAACGGTCTCCGACGGCGCCAAGCCGCCTTGCGCCCGCCACAACCGGCGAAGGTATGCAAGGTGAAGCGCAGCCGCAAGTCGAGGATGGCCAGAATCCAGCGCATCCACGCCCGCATCCGCAACCCCCGCTGCGACTACCTGCAAAGGCCACGATCAGCAGCAACGTCGGCGCAGTATGTCAGC
>Ga0306924_10006807_pt1 | contig 11400 bp, 9 predicted proteins | sample sta12Can44000111_FD_203756 | JGI IMG/M metagenome (GOLD analysis project Ga0306924, IMG submission 203756) | Lab enrichment of tropical soil microbial communities from Luquillo Experimental Forest, Puerto Rico - statanox.12C.anox.44.000.111 (v2)... | ecosystem: Environmental > Terrestrial > Soil...
GAGACATGCAAATCGCGCAACAAGAGGCTCGACATTGAAATTCGTGCTCCTGACTCAATGCTATCCGCCGGAAGTCGGCGGGGCTCAGGTGTTGCTGGGCAGTCTGGCTGCCGAACTGAAAAGGCACGGCCACCAGGTGCGCGTGGTAACCGCGCTGCCAAACTATCCGACCGGAAAAATCTTTGCGGGCTACCGGGGCCGCTTATTCATCCGTGAAGAAAGGGACGGCCTTCCGGTGTTCCGAACGTGGGTGTATGCCGCACAATCCGCCAGCATGATCCCCCGATTGACCAACTACTTCTCTTTCTGCTTGTCTTCCCTCCTCTCTTTCTGGTGGATCGGCAAACCGGATGTGATCTTTGTCGATTCGCCACCGCTGTTTCTCGGGCTGACCGCGCTTCTCCTGGCCAGGCTGAAGGGGGCGCGGTGGGTGATGAACGTATCCGATCTATGGCCAGACGCCGTGGCAGACAGTGGACTGGTTAAGTCGGGCTTCCTGCTGAAGCTGGCCAGAAGTCTGGAACGGTTTCTCTACGCTGGAGCGGATTTCGTCTGCTCGGTAACCGAAGGGATCTGCGAAATTCTTGTTAAAGACAAGAGCGTACCAAAGAGCAAGGTTTTGTTTTTGCCCATCGGAGTGGACACTGAATTGTTTCGACCGAGGCTAGCCGACCGCGCTCTACTCGAGAGATACAATCTGACGGGAAAGCTCGTGTTTATGTACGCAGGTACCCTCGGCCACTCCTATGGGTTGCCAGTGATATTGAAGGCCGCGGACCGCTTGAGAGATCGACCGGACATCGCGTTTGTCTTTGTTGGAGACGGTCCGGTCCGACAGCAACTGCAAACCGAGACTGCGGAACTGGGTCTGACCAGCGTAACTTTTGTTGGCTGCGTCCCGCTCCAGGATATGCCGCGCTGGTGGTCGATCTGCCGAGGGGCCCTGGTTTCTTTGAAAGACCAACCCATCCACGACAGCGCCCGGCCGTCCAAATCGCTACCACCGATGGCCAGCGGCGTTCCGCTCATATTTTCCGGTGCTGGAGAAATGGCCCGGATTGTGTCCGATGCGGAAGCGGGTCTAGTCGTGCCTCCTGAACAGGTTGAACCCCTTGCGGAATGTATACGCCGCATTGCCAATGACACGGCCTTGGCCCAAAAGCTGGGCGAGAACGGCCGCCGGCTGTGCGAGCGCGAGTTCGGCTGGCACCCGCTTGTGCAGAACTGGCTTAACCAGCTCTGCTGTCGAACAACCCAGCCCGACCGTGAGGGTCGCGCCGCGCCAAGTAGGGGACTCGCGACCTGAGCATGGCCTTTCCTCGGCTGACATCAACTTTGTCCAACCCGGGCGCCTTGGCCATACACCTCATAGGGCTGAACCGCAGCAGGGTCACTTTCAATAGATTTTAACTTGCCATCAACCTGCCCTTGCGATAACTGGCTCATCCTTTAGCTGAAAACCGTACACAGTACGGTGTAGATTTCCGATACTAGGGAACGGCGAATGCTCCGGTGTGTTTTTGTTGGCTCGCAAAATCGGTTTACAGAACTCATAGTGCACTGGCTATCCAACCACACCGATTTGGTTGGTGCTGTGTGGACATCCTCTGCGGAGTGGGCCAAAACGTTTTCCAAGACCATCGAATTCGCTAAGCGCCGCGTAAGTCACTTCGGTCTGGCAAAGACCTTCAATGAAATTGGCTATTATTGTCTTTCAAGAAAAATTCTGAGGGACCATGGCGAGCCGTTTCAGACTCGCCTGTATGAAGATTACGTACGAGTCTATGGCCAACCATTCTGGAGCGGCGATTTTATTCGAACGCATAATATTAATTCCCCGGATGTGGTCAGATTCGTCCGCGACCGTTTTCCCGATCTCATCATGTCCATGTGCATTAATGAGTTTTTCAAAAGAGAGATTCGAGAGACTCCGCGCCTTGGCTCCTTCCTCTGGCATGAAGGCATAGTGCCGGAGTACAAAGGACTGTACTCTGCGTTTTGGGCGATTCATAACCGGGAACCGGAAATGCTCGGATACTCAGTTTTGAGAATGAATGGCCGGTATGACGAAGGCGAGATCTATTTGCAGGGGCGAGCTACAGGCATTAACACGAAGAGGGACAGCACGGTGTATATCGGACACAAGGCCATTCTCGATAGCCTGCCGAGAGTCGCTATCCTTTTGGACGAGTTGGAGAGCGGAACCGCAAAACCGGTTGCGATCGAGGGGCGCATGTCCGGGACCTACACGTATCCAGGGCTGACCGATTGGATTCGCATGAAATTCCGAAATCGCAAAGGCGATGGCCACGTACTGACGACAGGAGAGATGCCCACCCCTTTACAAGCGTTCGACACCAAACGGCAGGCGGAAAGCGTGGTGAACCAGGATTCGGTTCGCCACGGCGATTGAATGCCGCCTGTAGTACAGTTGCAAGTAGCTTTCGTTGTCAGCCGGTGATCCGCGAGCAATGTCTGGCACTCCCCCAATCCGTTTGCAATTTGATTGCGATATCGTTCCTTCTGTACGCGCCCGCATGGAATATGCATTCCGGGTCTACGCTGCAGTCTACGGTCATCGGATTGTTGGGGACAATTCAAACGAGAAAGCACGGACGGTTGTTTACGGCGGGAAACTCAGTAACAACGCTGACCAACTTGATTCATTGCGTATCCCCGCCCGCTATCAACCGATACTAGCAAGTCGATCCATCGAAAAGGTGACCCGTTGTCGCTACGCGGGAGAGGAATTTTTCTTATTTCACGGATTGGATGCGCGAACCGGACGGCCAGATTGGCTCGCGGAAATCTTTGAGTGGCTGTCCAGCGGCCATGAAAGAGGCATTCGAGCCCGAGACGGGATCGGGCGCATTCCCGAGCGCGAAATGATTTTTGTGCGGCATGGAGTCCCTTCCTGGAAACCACATGCCTCCTGTCTAATGGCTTGGCTCGAGAATTGTCTCATTGGAGGAGACTCGCAACCGGCGCTACCCAGGGCGCCCTCACCCATACCTAATGTCGATCACCTCGTGATCTGTTCGCATGACGTAGACTTTTATTTCACAACTCGCGGCAGCGCCCTCCACAGGCTGATTAAGAACCTGGCCATAGCCGTGCGTCTCTACAAGAGTCAGGACTACTTCCTGGAAAACTGTTCCATGCTTGTAAAGCTGCTCAAAGGTGGGCAAATCGGTGATTATCTGCCGGAAACGATGCGCCGCCTCGCGGAATTCGACGCTACAAGTACTTTTTTCGTGGTGCCACGGAGGGCACATCGCAGGGATCCAAACTATTCCCTTTTGGAGATTGCCCCAGCCCTCAAGGATGCCGTGCGACGCGGCTATAGTGTTGAGATTCACGGCTCCTACACGAGCTCAATCGAGGCGCGCACGCTTTTGCTGGAAGCAGCCGAACTCCGCAACCTCTTGGGGAAACCACCAAAAGGGAGCAGACAGCATTGGTTGCGGTTTCATAGCACGGACGACCTGTTTCGCGCGGTAGCCGAGGCTGAACTCCAATTTGATTCGTCGACAGGCTTTAACGACCAGGTCGGGTTTCGCAACGGAGCGAGCTTTGCCTTCCCTCCCTACAATTTCCAGCAGGAGCGCGCGTACGACTTTCTGGAAATCCCAGTGACCCTCATGGACGGCGGTCTCCTGGAGGAATCCCGCAGGACTCGCGAGACTCCGCAATTTTTGGCGGATCGCGTGCTCGGGGAAAGCAGGAAACGCGGCTGGGGCGGCATTTCTATCCTCTGGCACAACCCGGTCGAGGCCCTGCCCGTGCCCGACCGAATCAATCGAGTCTTTTGGAACTGCGCTGCAAACAAGGTGTATTTCCGGGAAAGATGGGTCAGCACGGACGACTTTTTCACCCTATGTCTTCGCCGGTACCACGAGGCCGGACTTCTGACTAAAATCCAAGTCCCGGAAGTTATAGATAGCAATGGCGCTGAGATGGGGGCAAATGACGCCTTCGGGGTCCCTGACCCTGTTTCGCCAAACCGCCATGTCGCGAAACGATGTCGGTTTGACTTTCCCGTGCACGGCTCCAGTAATCCTCTTTTGTACTTTACGTAACGGTTCCGTAACGCGGTGGGAATACGTTAGTACGGAACATCCAGGTAACCAGTGTGTGTTTTCCTCTCGAATCCAGGTCGACCTGACGACAAGCGCACATCTGAACGAGCGCGGTATGCCCAAGCCTGCCTTTCCACCCGCCGTTTCATCCAGCATTGCAGGCGCTAGTGCCTTAGTAACCGACGAGCACTACAAGCACAGCTTGGGGATTGTCCGACATTTGGGGCGGCAGGGCGTGTTTATCAGCGTAGCCGCCGGCTCAAAGGAGTCTTTGGCTTGCCGTTCGCGTTACTGCCGCGAAGTGACCCTTTCTGCGGATGGCCGGCCGGATAGTCTGGTCCAAACGATTGTTGGGGCCGTACGGCAAAGGCATTTTGATTTGGTAATCCCGGTCAGCTACACGCTGACATTGGCTCTGGCTCAACGGAAGGATCAGCTACTGCCGTACACACGGCTCGAAGTTCCACCATCTCAAGCAATCGCACAAGCCGCAGACAAACTGCAAATGACCAGGCTCGCCGAGCAAGTTGGCGTTCCAGCACCGCGGACGGTCCGGCCCCATGAACTAAGCCGAATCCAAGGTAGCTTGCTTTTTCCTCTGGTGATTAAGCCCCAGCGGGAATCCCCCGGGCGGCCACCCCTACGTTATGTTCACAACGAGGAGCAGTTATGGGCCGTTTTAGAGGAACACACAAATTCCCGAAATGATGGAGTTTTCTCTGACCTACTCGTCCAGGAGTACATCCCGGGCACTGGCTGCGGTTTGTTTGCGACCTATGAAAAGGGCGTTTGCAAAAGAATCTTTATGCATCGCCGCGTGCGGGAGTATCCGGCAACTGGCGGCGTAAGTGCTTGCGCGGAAAGTTTCTACGATTCTAAGCTCGGAAATTATGGGCAGCGTCTGCTCGATGCGCTGAATTGGCATGGTGTCGCGATGGTGGAATTCCGGCGGGATTGCAGAGATGGTGAGTACAAGTTAATGGAGATTAATCCGAAGTTCTGGGGCTCACTGGATTTGGCCCTTGCGGCCGGGGCGGATTTTCCCGGTGACCTTTGCAAGATGGCTCTTGGTCAAACCTTGACTTTTTCCGATCGCTACGAACGGAACCTCCGATTTCACTGGCCATTTTCCGGGCAGGGCGAACTGTTTCACCTATGGACCCGGCCTCAATCCATTTTTGCGGTAGCCTTTGATTATCTAAATCCAAGGGTGAAGTCGAATGTGTGGTTGAGTGACCTTAGCCCAAATATGGAAGAGGTACGTAGCCTGCTCGGGCGGGCCTTCCTTGGAAGGAAAGTGTAGCGCATGGCGTTTCGCTGCTTGTTTCACGTTCACACCCGCCACTCTTTCGACTCGCTCTTATCCCCCAGGCGAATCGTGGCGCGAGCAGGTGCGCTCGACGTCGGTGCGCTGATTGTGACGGATCACAACACCATCACGGGATCGCTGGCCGCAAGAGAACTCGTAAGCAAAGACGTTTCGTTAATCCCCGTGGCGGCGGAATATCAAAGCGAAAAAGGCGACGTCATCGGTCTCTTCCTCAGGGACGAAGTTCGCTCCCGCCAGTCAAGCGAAATTATTGAGCAAATCCGTGCACAGGGAGGTCTTGTCTTACTCCCTCATCCATTTAAGGGACACAAGCTCGATGATGCCCTGTTATCCAGCGTTGATCTGATCGAGACTTATAACGCACGTTGCTCGATCGAAGACAATAATCGTGCCAGTGCGCTCGCGAAGAAATGGCAACTTCCTACCATCGCCGGGGCGGACGCGCACTGTTTCGCCGAGCTAGGTGCAGCGATAAACGAGTATCCGGGCCCGGCTCCGAGGAGTGAGCCGCAGTTGCGCCAAATGCTGCTGCAGGGCAATCAGACGTTCGTTGCCCACCCGGCCTCGCCACTTTGCCAACCGTACAGCCAGATGATCAAAGCGGTGAAGACGAATCAACCAGGGTTGTTTCTCTATCAGGCCAAGCGCTTGGCTCTTGCTCTCGCCCGCGGAGGGCGTTAAGTGCTAGAGAATCGTTACACATCGAACGCGTCGAGGTCCGTTACCGAAAGCGCTTACCCGTTATCTTCGGAACCTGCGTCACAAACCGCAATGCGACGAAAACAATTGCCGGAGATAACTCCTGAAGCGCGGCGCTACGCGGTGAAAGAACTTGCCCGTCGCGCCGCGGTATCCAAATCGTTTTTTGAGCAGTGGCACATCGCCGTTTCCGCGACACAAACGACGGTGTCTTTCGGGCGGGACAGCACTGCTCGAATTCACTTTCTCCACGAGTGCCAGCGCCCCGGGGCTTTGGAGCATTGGAGCGAAATTGCAGTTGCCCGCGCAGGAGGGTTCGCAAACGGGCGGGGCGCCGCGCAGGCGGACCTCATCGTTCCGTTCTCCGACCCGAGTGAGAAAATCCTCCCCCTTTATGAGCCCCGCCCCGATGGACATTTAACCTGCCGGCTCGACCTACTCGCCTCCATCGCTCTAACTCTCAGCCGGGTCGAGGAAACGCTCGACCCGCAACTTGACGAGCATGGCCGCTTCCCCGCTTCGAGCAGCGTCGCAGTACGTCAGCAATTTCTGGAGCGGCCGATCCTGGATGAACACGGCACGGCATTTCAGCAAGCGATCATGTCGCTGCTTCCGACCTGGCAACCGGAATCCAGAGTTATGCGGCTGAAACTCACTCACGATATGGACGACGTTGGGATCCCATTTCAATTCCGCACGGCTTTGGCTCACACTCTCAAGCGCCGGCGACCTGCTGGTACCCTTCGAGATTTCCTGGCAAGGCTCACAGCGGGCGAACCCTTGGAATTGACCCTGGTTCGTCAGTTGGCCGCGATCTCGCAAGCCCGTGGCCTGCACTCCGCATTTTTCTGGAAGGGCAGCCCGCGCACCACGCACGATTCCGGGTATAGCCCGGCGCATCCCAAGATCCAACGTGTCATCGAGGACTTGCGAAAGGACGGTTTCGAGCTAGGCGTGCACCCCGGCTATGAGACTTTTCATAACCGCGCGCACCTGGCTGAGGAGGTGAGCCGACTTAAGTGTGCCATTGGCGAAGATTACCCTGGGGGAAGGCAGCATTATCTGCGCTGGACTCCTCAAACATGGCTCGACTGGGAATATTGCCGGTTGCGTTACGATTCCTCCGTCGGATTTGCAGATCGGTTCGGGTTTCGGGCAGGCACTGCTTTTCCGTATCGGCCGTGGTGCTGGGAGCAAAATCGCGAGATCGATCTGATCGAATTGCCTTTGGTGCTGATGGACTGCACCCTTGTCAAATACATGCACCTGGGTGCGAAGGAAGGGCCGGAGCGAATAAGGGCATTGTTGCAGCGCGTTAAGGAGACCGGCGGCGTTTTTACCCTGCTTTGGCACAATACCCCGCTCATTGACCCGGACTATGACGGATGGTATGACGCAATCCTCAATCTCCTGAGCAGCGAAGAGCCTTATCAGATGCCGGAAAGACCTGCAGAACTCTGGTAATGCGGGTCGCGATTTACTTCATGGGGATGCCTTGCGGAATGAGCAAGGCACTAGGTTCGCGCGCTTCGTTCCAACGTCCGCGTAATTCGGCTGTAACGTTTCACCGATAACCTTATACAGTAGAAGAGACTGACAAGCAGTCTCCTCACTCGAGGACCTCGAAAAGTCATTTACCATTGCGGAGACCAAAATCGGGCCCAAGCCAAAGTCGGGAGAGCAAACGTCGAATTTCTGGGCCTAAAGGCGCGATTGGCTTCTATTCGCGAAGGCGATGGACGCAATCACGCGAGTCATGGAGAGCTAGCATTTCCTGGGCCATGCGGTTTCCGAGTTCGAGGAGGAAGTGGCCAAAAACCATGGGCGAAACACGACGAGGGAAATCAGCGTGTAGTGTTGGGAGTGTGCGTAGCCAGCTTAGCGACAGGTGAACGAGGTATGAGCGGAGCGCGATTCCTTACCGAGTTTCTGAATCGGCATAGGGGGCTAGCACCATGAGGATGAGGAGATCGTGAAGGGAGAAAGAAAGGCATGAGGACGACGGAGGAGGGGATAAAAGAGGCTCGTGACTTGAACAGGGAGCAGGACTTACAAGAAGAGGTTTTGCGAATCCGCAAGGTCTTCGCCGAGCGCGGCAAGAAACCGATCTCCGACTGGCTTCCACACTACAGTTTATACGCACGATACATAGTGTATGAGCGCACCGCGCTATTGCTCCATGTTTTCCGGAAGCTGAATGTCAAGACGCTCGCAGGGTTTCGGATTCTCGACGTTGGCTGTGGGGGAGGGACACAGCTCAGATACCTTTTCGATTTCGGAGCACAGCCGAGGAATCTGTTTGGTGTGGATGTGCTTGAGGATGTGCTACATACTGCGAAGCATCTGAGCCCGCACGTTGGGTTTTGCGTCGCCAACGCCGCAAAGCTCCCGTTTTGCGACGCAGCGTTCGACTTGGTGTTTCAATCGCTTGTGTTCACGAGCGTACTTGATCCAAGAATTAAGCAAGCCATGGCAGCGGAGGTACTGCGCGTGCTACGGCCAGGAGGCCGGTTTGTTTGGTATGACTTCATGTACGACAATCCCCGAAACAGAGACGTAAAAGGAATCACGAAACGCGAAATCCGTGAACTGCTACCCGGGTGCAAATTCCAGTTTTGGAGGCTCTCGCTGGCGCCGCCCATTGGGCGGACCGTTGCGGCGCTGTCGCCTTTCCTTTTCCATCTGCTGTCGCAGTTCCCGTTTCTATGCACACACTATCTCTGCGTCGCGGAGAAAGCAGTTTCGGCCGATGCATGCTCGGGCGTCGCATAGATGGCACAAGCGATCTCGAAGGCGGTTCTATATCTTTAGATATTTTCGCAACTTCAAAAGATAACTCGCTGTGTGATCAGCCACAGCTCATACGGGCGCAAGAGTCGCGATCGATTACCACGAGTTCCTGCCGCGTGCGGGAAAGTTCCGGAAAAATTAGGAAGCGAAAGCACCTGTTTGCTTGCTTCCCTAACCACTGGGAGATCGCCGGGCCGTGTGTCACTTTCTACGGTTACCGAGCACTACGGAAAATAGGATGACCTCCCTTTTCCCGTGCTTCGCCGTATCCGCCACAAATCCGCGGGTTGCAAGCAATTCATCATCCAGAAGCGCCAATCATTCGAACGATCATTTAGTTTTGCTACTTTCTTTCTCGTGGTCTAAGTGACTTTTTTCAACATGAAACGTGGCTTTCAAGACCGATTTACATTAGCTCCAGTAGTCTAATCCCGAAGAATCGAACCAGAAGGGAACTCAGCTCGACTGAACTACGCGGCGAGTCTGATTCGAGATCCGTTCGCGTGTTTGCGCGCGATCAGGAGGCGATCCCCCCTTTTCGAAAGGGATAGGCATAGAAATGCCCGACTCGAGACCCGCCAGTCTTGCCCTGCTTGGAGGTGAACCGGCCGTTCGAATCCCTTCTCCACATTTCCGTTGGCCGCTGATTGGCGCGGAAGAGGAAGAGGCTGTCTTGAATCAGCTGAGGAGCGGACAGCTATCAATTCCGCGCAGGTGCGGGGTAATCGAAGAATTCGAGGCGAACTTCGCAGCATTCCACGGTTTGCCCTACTCGTTATCAACTGGCTCGGGCACAGCGGCTCTACATGCCGCCTATTTTGGACTGGGTCTTGAACCGGGCGACGAGGTGCTTGCTCCTGCTTACACGCATCTCGGAACTGTCCTACCCATGCTGCAACTCGGCCTCATTCCCGTTTTGTGCGACGTTGAGGAGGAGACCGGGAATCTGGACCCAAGCGAGATCGAGAATCGCTTGTCGCCGAGAACTCGAGCACTGGCGATTACCCATCAATACGGTCATATCAGCGACATGGAAGCGATTATCGCAGCGGCTAAACGCCACAACCTCTCCATTCTCGAGGATTGCTCCCATGCACATGGCGCGACTGATTACGGTAAGCTGGCCGGCACTTTTGGTGACGTGGCTTGCTTCAGCTTGCAAGCCCACAAAGTCATATCAGCTGGCGAGGGCGGCATCCTGGTCACCAAAGACCCGCGGATTTTCGAACGGGCCGCTTTGCTTGGGCATTTCCGGGAAAGGAGATCCACGACCACCGATGCGGACTTGCCTTTCGTCGAGACCGGTTACGGCTTGAAAAACCGCTTTCATCCGCTCGCGGCTGCCTTAGCCGTCGTGCAGCTTAGGAAGCTGCCGGAAACCATCGAGAAACGACGCAGAAACATGCAGTATTTCGAGGCGGCTTTGGAGGAAACTCCAGGCGTTCGGCCTCTCCCCACCCGTCCAGGAGTGTCTCGTGGCGGCTATTTTCGCTTTTTGGTCAGATATAACCCTGATGAATTGTACGGACTGCCCATCGAGCAGTACATCCGTGCTGTGCGCGCAGAAGGTGTACTCGAGATTTCCCCCGGAAGCCTAGCGAAGCCGCTGCACTTGACAAGAATCTTCCAAACATTAACCGATGGAATGTATTCGAGTGGTTGGCCTCGGAAAGGACCTCATGTGAGCCGCGAGCTGGTTTACCGCCCGGGCGACTTTCCGCGAGCCGAGCGGTTTTCCGCGCTAACCATCCAGTTCCCTGCTTTCACCGAGCCCTCGGTGCCGATCATCGACGCTTACTGTTCAGCAATGAAGAAAGTCGCCAGTCACGTGCTGGAAATCCTTGACGCTTGCTTCCCAACAACTTTATGGCCACGGTAATCCTTCGAGCCGGCTTGGCGGGTATCGGCGCTGCTCTTTTATTGCGCAAACAGCAAAAACCGTTCGTGATGCTCGAAGCCTCGGCGAAGCCGGGAGGATTGGCGCGGACGGATATTAGGAAAATTCCCCTGGTTATTTCGTCGAGGGATTTTCTGGCGGCGAAACTGCAGTGGGAGGCGAAAGCCGCCGAAGCCCGAGGTGACGTAAAAACTGCAGAGGCTTCCGCTGCAAAGCTCGTCGCTCTGTCTCAGGAGCCGGGCCAGCACCCCTTCGCGAAGCTGATCATCACCCTGCAGGCAAAGGAAGCGGAAGCATCCGCAGCTCAGGCTGCGGGCGCCACCAGCAGTGCTGTGACGAAGTTGAAAGAAGCGGTCGCAATCGAGGACTCGATCGACGACTTGTCTCAGCCGCCATAACCGGTGATCCCTGCAACTGAACTCTGCGGTTATCTCTTGCTGGAACTCAATCAGCCCAGGGAAGCAACCACTTATTTTCAGAAAACGTTGAAGCGCACACCGAACCGTCCAAAAGCTATTATTGGCTTGGCACGGGCCGCTCGAATCCTGGGTGATAACGAGACCGCGAGGGTGCGATACCGGGAATTCCTGTCGCTCTGGAAAGCC
>Ga0306924_10006812_pt1 | contig 11394 bp, 7 predicted proteins | sample sta12Can44000111_FD_203756 | JGI IMG/M metagenome (GOLD analysis project Ga0306924, IMG submission 203756) | Lab enrichment of tropical soil microbial communities from Luquillo Experimental Forest, Puerto Rico - statanox.12C.anox.44.000.111 (v2)... | ecosystem: Environmental > Terrestrial > Soil...
GCCTTCAGCCTCCGAGATCGTGCCCCGGATCATTCCATCGATCGCCCGCTTTAGATCACGTTCCGCGAGCGCGAGCTTGCGTTCGAGATCGACCGACTGGCTCCTGGCGGCCTTCGAGGCCCTCTTGCGCTCGGCATTGTAGACTTCGACGAAATAGGCGATTGCCTCGCAGGTCCCAAATTTGGAGCGTAGACCGTCAATGACACGACGCTCGATCCCATCGAGGTAGTAATACCTGCGGTTCTCGCAGGCGCCGGATTCGTGCATCCTCGTACACACAATCCGCGTGCGTCCCCCGGTGCTCGCGGCTGACATCCCACCGCCGCAACAGCCGCAGCGCAGGAGGCCAGACAGCAATCGTCTCGCACGTCTTCGTATGCCCGGCTTGATGTGAGCTCTTTCCGACTTGCGTTTCTGTGCGGCCCGGAACGTTTCGTCGGAGATGATCCGCAGATGAGGGGCCGAAACGCGCTGGATCTCGCTAGGATCGTTCGGACGGCTGATCCGTCGCCCAGTAGACGGGTCGCGCATCATCTTCAGCCGATTCCAGACAATGACCCCTGTGTAAACCTCGCTCTGGAGAATCCCGTTAGCTCGCCGCGAATTGCCGTTGATCGTTGATGCGCGCCAAGTCTCGCCGCCCCGCGGGGGCAACACGCGGTCATCGTTGAGCTGGCCAGCGATCTGACGCGGCGTGGCCCCAGCAAGATAGCGCTCGAAAATGTGCCGCACTATTGCGGCTTCTGCCTCGACAATCTCGAGCTCGCCGCGGCGGCCCGCGATCGTTCTGTAGCCGTATGTTTTGCCGCCCGGGTGCCGACCGTCGCGGACCACACCTGCCATCCCCCGCTTAGTGTGCGCAATGAGATTGTCCAGGAAGAGCGAACTCATCAGACCCTTCAGGCCAGCGTGCAGTTTGGTAATATGGCCGTCTGTACAAGTGTGCATCTCGATTCCTAGAAACTCCAGGCGCTGTCGCAGTTTGGGCGCGTCACCTTCGCCACGTGCCAACCGGTCGATGTCTTCGGCAATGATGATATCGAACTGGTGATCCTCTGCGTCCGTGAGCATCCGAGAGAATTCCAGCCGGCGGTGCACGGTCGATCCGGAAGCGGCAAAATCGGAATAGATCATAGCGACGGCCCAAGAGTTCCGATCCGCAAGCGCTTGGCATAGCGCGACCTGATCGTCGATCGATCGATCCCTCTGTCGGTCGGACGAAAACCGGGCGTAAATGGCGGCGCGCTTACGCATCGTCCGGGCCTATTCGTTCTTGTTCATGAAAGGCAAGGTGGCCGGACCATCTTCATCTCTGATGATGGTTCGTGCAAGTGCTTCGATGATCTCCGCCACAATCGGATCAAGACCCGCTGGGCGAGGTGGCATTTCCATACCCCGGCCCGGTGTCGACGCACACTTGTCCAGAGGGCGCTGCTTCCGCGGTAGCCTGTGACGTTTTTCCTGATCTTGTTTCGACGCCATCGGCGACGCAGCCCACTGCCCGTGGTGCGTCGATCTAGGTCGCCAAAGAGGCCAACCAAAAGGCTGTCTGATGCGGTCGCTAATTCCTGCGCACTATAGCGTGCAAATCGGACGGGCCCGATCATCGGCCACCGTTAGAAGTACTGCCGACGGACTCGCAGCCTGCTGTCGCCGCGCTCATTTACCCGCATTGGACAAGTTTCGGTGTACGCGCGACCCTCCAGACTACGAATCTGGGGGTCAGGAGTTCGAATCTCTTCGGGCGCGCCAGTCCAATCAGGCACTTATATTAGAGACAGCCACCGTTTGAGTGATCGAAATTAAAACGGTTTTTCAAACGGTTTTCGCCAAACGAGCAGCGTGGCGGACGGCCGCGAACCGCTCGCGCCAATGAGGGCGCGGGACAGCCGTCAGGGTGAAGCCGAACGGGAGCGAAAGCGGACGACACGACTCCGCTGTCAGTGAAGTTGCTGCGGCGACAATCGGCACTCGCGCGGCGGCGAAGGCGGACGAATTATATATTAGAGCGCGACCGACCTTCCGAGAGCCGCCCTAATGCAGCTGCACGCGAATGCGAGACCTTTCGGCCGGTGTCAGGTGACGCCAGCGTAACGACTGGCACATCCATGCCAATGGCTCGTTTCGCAACCTGCAACAAGTGCTGGTGATGCGTGAAGAAGAGCACTTGGGTTTTCTGCGCGAGCTCACTGAGCACCTTAAATCCGGCTGGCCACCTGCTCGACGTGATCGGGAGCTCCGCGATCCGGCGGCTCGACCGTTTCGCCGTCTTCAGTTGTCTCGTAGTGCGTGTACCGGCTGTTCTCGCGGATTTCGGCGACGATGGCGTCATCGGCGCGGAAATTGACTCTTGCCCTAAATGCTTCCCGCAAGCCTTTGCCGTCCGCAGAATTCGGCTTGAGCACGGCCACGATCAGCTTGTCGTGGGCGCTCTCGATCGCGTCATTGCCGTGGTTTCTGTAACTTGTGCTGATCCGTCGTCGCAGCAGGCGAAGCATCTCGTCCGATATGTGGCCCATCAGCGTATCGAGAAGCCGTTGGTCGCCCTTCGGCCCGATCCGTTGGATCGCGGCAACTATGTCTTCGGGGCGAAGGCGGCGAAGGCCATCGCCAGCCGCGATCTCGCGCCATGCGTCAAGGTCGGAATATGAGGGCGGTTCTTCAGTCTCCCTCGCGGTGCTTTTCATACCATCTACTCTCGCGTTCCAGAGATGAGGCTTCTTGCTCGTAAGCGAGCGGAGCCCGAAAAATCCGGAAGTTGGCCTGGTTCCCCAAGGGAAGCTGGTGGCCTACCCTGACTTGTGGGCGTGGCTGCGTTTCTACCACAATTTGAACTTGATACGCGATCGCGCATATTCCATCTCGATACGCAAACGCGTATATTCTTGTTCGATACGTGGTCGCGTATATTGACATTTTATACGCAATCGCGTATATAACTCGAAATGGACACGATCGCACGCACTTCCAAGCAGTTAGGAGCCGCCTTCCGGCGCTTCCGCCGTCAAAAGGGGCTCACCCAGCGGGGTCTGGGGGACCTTATGCACGCCCGTCAAGCGACGGTCTCGAAACTCGAAAGCGGGGAATCCGGCACACAGCTTGGCGTGCTCATCAACGCTCTGGCGGCCCTCGATCTGGAGCTTGTGATCCGCCCGCGCAGCAAGGCTTCCGCCGATCAAATCGAGGACTTGTTCTGATGGCGCGCCGTCCAGGCCACGTCCCGCTGAACGTTTATCTCAACGGACGGCTGGTCGGTCGCCTCCGTCGGGAAAGCAGCGGCGCGATCGATTTCCAGTACAATAAATCCTGGCTGGACTGGGAGAATGCGATTCCGGTTTCCGTGTCCCTGCCGCTGCGTGAGGATCGCTATATCGGAGATCCCGTCCTTGCCGTCTTTGAAAACTTGCTCCCCGACAATGAGGACATTCGGCGACGACTCGCCGAGCGGTCAAAGGCCGATGGCTCTGATGCCTACAGCCTTCTTACCGCCGTAGGCCGGGATTGCATCGGTGCGCTCCAATTTCTTCCCGACGGCGTGGCCGTCGGCCAGGCCGGCGCGATCGATGCCCGCCCGGTCAGCGATGAAGAGGTTGCAAAGATCGTGAGCGACCTCGCGCGTAGCCCGCTTGGTATTAGCGAAGATCAGGAGTTTCGCATTTCGCTTGCGGGAGTCCAGGAGAAAACCGCGCTGCTTTACTGGGACGGCAAATGGCAAGTGCCGCACGGCACGACGGCCACCACCCACATCCTCAAGCCGCAGATCGGCCGCCTCCCGAACGGGATCGACCTCTCAAACAGCGTCGAAAACGAGCACTTCTGTCTTGAGCTTGTCGCGGCGCTTGGCCTGTCCGTTGCGAAATCGCAGATCATAGATTTCGCAGGGAAACGTGTTCTGTCGATCGAGCGCTTCGATCGCATACGGACAAGAGATGGCCGGCTGCTGCGCGTGCCTCAAGAAGATTGCTGTCAGGCGCTGTCCGTACCGCCGTCACGAAAGTACGAGTCCGATGGGGGTCCGGGCATCCGCGCCATCTACGACCTCCTTAAGGGAAGCGACGTTCCGGACGAAGATCACAAGATCCTGTTCAAAGCACAGATCGTGTTCTGGCTGCTCGGTGCCACCGATGGCCACGCGAAGAACTTCAGTATCCGGCTTGCGCCTGGCGGACGATTCCGGCTCACGCCCCTCTACGACATTGTCTCGACCCAACCCAGTCTTGACACGAAGCATATCAGCCAGAACCAGATGAAGCTTGCGATGGCTGTGGGCACAAACCGTCATTATGTCGTGCACACGATTCTTGGCCGTCACTTCAAACAGACGGCGGACGCTTCCGGGTTGCCGGCAAACACGCTGAAAACCATCATCGAGGAAATCGGGGATACCGCAAAAGCAGAGATCGATCAGACCTTGTCCAATCTTCCGCCCGATTTTCCCGCGGGGGTCGCCGGGTCGATTGCAGCCGGGGCGAAGCGCCGGATAGACACGCTCCTGACCACCTGACGTGTCCGCCTGCGCGATATCCACCATCCCGGTCAAAAACTGCCACCGATGCGTTCTCCTATTGTTCACGGGACGCCAAAGCGCTAAGCTTTGCCCCTAAAATGCGAAATTCAATCACCGGCTGCCCTCGCGGGGGGTGCCGAACCCGCCGAGCGAGGGTTGCTGCATGAAGCTTTTTGGGCACCTGCCTGACAGTCTCTTTCAGCCGCTGGCCGGCCCGAACAGGCATGTCCACGCCCGCCTTCTCCTTCATCTGTACAACCGGGTCTTCGCGGCGCGCATCCTTGAGACGCCAACCAAGGAGGACATTCTCGGCCATATCACCCTCGCGCTCTCGGAAGCGGGTGTTGATTCACCCGATCAGCTGTTCGAAGAAGGCGAAGCCGGGACAGAAAATGACCAAGCGCATTCGCTTGCCTACAGGCGTCTGCGCGACATTGGCTGGTTGATAGAAGAACGAGAAAAGTGGCGCGTCCTTATCGAGATGCAACCCGACGCATTCATGCTGTTGGGGACGATTGCAGATTTCCACAACAGCCGGCTTCGCGTCGCGGGAGCGGTGGTTGAAGTCAAGAGCAACCTTGAAGCTGCCGCCAATGATCCGGCGAGCCTCGCCCAGGGCTTGAGCAACGCCCACGAAACGGCCGTGCGCTTTGCTCGAAGCATGCGCAGGATTCTGGTGGGCATGCACGCGATCGAAGATCAAATCCTTGGCAACCCCAATGCCGGAGCAATCCTGCGGACATTCTTCGAGGATTTCGTCAACGGCTTGCTGATCGCCGATTACAAGCAGCTCAAGACTTCAAATAATCCGTACCGTTACCGCCGGCAGATCAGTGCAATGGCGAGCGATCTGTTTCACAACATGGATTGGCGCGCGGCAATCGCCCGAACGTATATCGAACAAGGAGTCGTGCCTCCCGGCACATCCGTGCTCACAGCCGAAGAACGGGTGGTCAGCGAACTGGAGAAAATTCGTCAGGTCTTTGAGGACGTGGACTCCTTCATGGGATCGCATTGAGAGCTTCCGCGATCGGCTCGAACGGCGTGTGCGTGTCAGGCCACTGCACAAGCCAATGGAAGACCCGCCTCGCGCGATCCGACTCTTGCTTCACTTGCAAAATCGGACAGCGCGCTTGCGAGCTTGGCCGCTTGGTTGGCCAATTGGGAGAACATCATGCACGTTGAACAGGAAGCGCTTGAGCCACTATCGCCACTGTCACGATAGAGGCGTAATGAAGATGTGGCCGATTTCCACGCGCGCGACACCCGTGCGTTTACTTTTTGGCCTTCGCCGCCGCTTCGGCCATGCGCCTATCGGTCGTACGAGCTCTACCACCCGCGCGCGGAAAGGTCTGCGGGCTGTGGCCTGCAGCCGAAGCAGAAAGCTCTTCTAGAGTAAGAGGTCACTCGGATTGACCGTGACGGGTTGAGGGCCGCGAGAGAGGCTCGCGGCGCCCGTCGCGGAGATCCGCGATGTCACGCGCGCTCGCGCCGGTCGGGACCGGCCGAGCCTTTATCACGAAATCACCGACAAGATCATCGCAGAGCTGGAGGCCGGCCGCGTTCCCTGGGTTCAGCCGTGGGGGACGTTGGCGGCCAAGGCGTCGCTCACCATGCCGAAGAATGCGGCGACCCAGCGCCAGTACTCTGGGATCAACGTCCTGATCCTCTGGGGCGCGGTGATCGAGCACGGCTTCAGTGCCCAGAACTGGCTCACGTTCCGCCAGGCGCTCAGCCTCGGCGGCAATGTCCGCAAGGGCGAGCATGGCACCACCGGCGTCTATGCGGATCGCTTTGTGCCCGATGAGGAACGCCGGCGGGCCGAGCGAGACGGAGACGAGCCCAGTACAATCCCCTTTCTGAAACGATTCACCGTCTTCAACACCGACCAGTGCGAAAATCTACCTCAGGAATTGATGAGCGCGCCCGCACCCATTCCCGAGGGACTCATCCTGCCGCACGCCCAGGCGTTGCTCGCCGCGACCGGCGCCGATTTCCGCCTCGGCGGCGATCGCGCGTTCTACAGTCAGGTTCATGATTTCATTCAGGTCCCGCGGCCGGAGGCCTATTTCGAGCCCATCAACTGGCACCGGACCGCCCTGCATGAGCTCGGCCACTGGAGTGGCCATCCCTCCCGACTCGGGCGGGACCTGTCGGGCAACTTCGGCTCCGCGCTTTATGCGAAGGAGGAACTGGTGGCGGAGATGACTAGCGCCTTCGTGTGCGCCTCGCTCGGCATCGTGCCGACGGTGCGCCACGCCGACTATATCGGCTCCTGGCTGGAGGTGCTGCGCGATGATGATCGCGCCATCGTGCGCGCCGCCAGCGCCGCTTCTGACTATCTGATCGCGTTTCGTCCCGACGCCGAGGAACCCGTCGAAGTCCGGAGGGCCGCCGATCTCCTCCAGGCCACCGACAGATCAGCGCCATGCGCCGGTTAAGCCACCGAAATGCCAGCTGCAGACGCGGCCGTCCTCAGTCCGAGGGCGGCCGTTTTCGCCGTGACGGGTCACAGCCGCGGAGGGTTCCGCGGCGTCCGCCACGGAGATACGACAATGCGCAAATCCGACGATCCGACTCTACGGGATTACGACGAATATATCGCGAGCGCGCTTCGCACCGATGGCGGCCATCTCTCGATCGGGCGCGGCGGCTTCACTCTGTACTATGCGCGTGGCGCCTGCCTCAGCGGCTACGACTGCGAGCGGGTCAAGGCCTGCTGCATCGCGGCCGGGTTGCCGGTCATCGACAGCCGAAGGGTCGCCTTCGAGGACGTTGTGCGGCTTGCCGTCCGCGGGCCAATGGCGGCGGTTGGCGAAGAGGCAAACCCGCCGCCTTATCATGCGCTCTCTTATGCCCCGCTCGCCGTTCTCGCGAGCGCCTATCGCGCGGCCGGAGCTCAGGTGTTCAACATCTCGGGATCTGTAACCCCGGCGACGCCGGAAGAGTGAGAGAAGGGCCGGGCAGTCTGTGACGGGTTGGAGGCCGAGAGAGAGGCTCTTAGCCGCCCGTCGCGGAGAACATCGATATGGCAACCGCCAAGATCACTCTCAGCGCTTCGCGCGATATCCCGTTCAACAAGTTGGTGCTCAGCCAGTCCAACGTGCGCCGGGTGAAGGCCGGCGTCTCAATTGAGGAACTCGCCGAAGACATTGCTCGGCGATCGCTCCTGCAGAGCCTGAGCGTCCGCCCGGTGCTGGATGCCGAGGGCCAGGAGACCGGCATTTTCGAAGTGCCGGCCGGCGGCCGGCGCTTCCGAGCGCTCGAGCTGCTCGTGAAGCAGAGGCGCATAAACAAGACCCAGCTCGTACCTTGCGTCGTCCGAACCGATGGCCTCGCCGAGGAGGATTCGCTCGCCGAGAACGTCCAGCGCGTCGCCCTCCACCCGCTCGACCAGTTTCGCGCCTTCCAGACCCTGCGCGAGAAGGGGCTGAGCGACGAGGAGATCGCCGCCCGGTTCTTCGTGAGCCCCACTGTCGTCAAGCAGCGCCTGAAGCTTGCCGCCGTCTCCGAAAAGCTCCTCGACGTCTACGCCGAGGACGGTATGACCCTGGAGCAGCTGATGGCGTTCACGGTGACGAACGACCATGCGCGGCAGGAGCAGGTCTGGGAAGCGCTCGCGAGCACCTACAACAAGGAGCCGTACCACATTCGCCGCCAGCTCACCGAAGGAACCGTCCGTGTCGCTGACAAGCGGGTACGGTTCGTCGGCGTCGATGCCTACGAAGCGGCCGGCGGCGTCGTGATGCGCGACCTGTTCGAGCATGACGATGGCGGTTGGCTCCAGGATCCGGCCCTGCTCGACCGCCTGGTGATCGACAAGCTCAAGGCACAAGCCGAGACTCTTCACGCCGAGGGCTGGAAGTGGATCGCGGTCGCCCCCGACTTCCCGTATGGCCACACTGCAGGCCTACGTAGACTCGATGGACAGACCGTGGATCTCACCAACGAGGAACGCGCGAGCCGAGAGGCTTTGCGGACCGAGCTTGACCGTCTCGAGGCAGAATACGCGGACGCCGACGAGCTCCCCGAGGAGGTCGACCAGCGCCTGGGCGAGATCGAGACTGCGCTCGCTGCATTCGAGGAGCGTCCCGCGGTCTACGATCCCGCCGAAGTGGCGTGCGCGGGCGTGTTCGTCAGCATCGACGGCGAGGGTAATCTCCGGATCGAGCGCGGCTATGTCCGACCCGAGGACGAGCCGCCGGCCGAGCCGGTCGATAGTGATGGCGGCGATGCTCCGGCGGCCGCCGCTCCGGCCGCTACGATCCAGCGTGCAGTCATTACAGTCGGCAGCGATGGCTATTCGGAGCCACAGGGCGAAGGCGAGGAGGACGACGGCATCAAGCCGTTGTCCGAACGGCTCATCACCGAGCTCACTGCACACCGAACGCTGGCGCTGCGGGAGGCGCTCGCGAATGATCCCGGCGTGGCCATCGCGGCGGTGCTGCATGCACTCTGCCTCGGCGCCTTCTACCGGATGTCGTCGGGCACCTGCCTAGAAATCTCGGCCAAGAGCGCGAGCTTCAGCACACAAGCGCCGGGGCTCGCCGACAGCGCTTCCGCCAAGGCGATTGAGGGTCGCCATCAGCAATGGGCAAAGCAACTGCCCAAGGACGAAGACGACCTCTGGGAGGCGCTGGTCGCATTCGACGGTGACAGCCAAGCGGCGCTGTTCGCGCATTGCGCATCGCTCAGCGTCAATGCCGTGCATGAGCCGTGGAACCGCAGCCCGCGGCGGCTCACCCACGCCGATACGCTCGCACGCGCCGTGAACCTCAACATGGCGGCGGCCGGGTGGTCCCCGACCCTCGACAACTATCTCGGCCGCGTTCCGAAGGCGCGCATCCTCGAAGCGGTGCGGGAGGCCAAGGGCGAAGCCTCAGCACAGCTCATCGACCATCTGAAGAAGCCCGAAATGGCCAAGGAGGCCGAGCGGCTAGTCGCCGGCACCGGCTGGCTGCCCGAGCCGCTGCGCACCGCGGACGCTGAAGTCACCGAGGTCGATGGCCAGCCCGAAGTCGGAGCGGATCCTCTGCCCGCATTCCTTGCCGATGGCGAAGACGACGGTGGAGACGATCCAACGCCGTCCGATCCCGAGGAAGATCAGTCGCACGCCGTCGCGGCGGAATGATTGACACGAGCGGGGCGGCTGCGACCGCCCCGCACCTTCCCACCCTCAAGCCCGGCCATCGCCCCGGGCTTTTTTTCATGTCGGCGTCGCGAACCCCACGCACAGGCAAGTCTGCCGCGACGGAGAGGGAAAGGACGGCCGGGACGGGTTTGAGCCGGCCGGGGTCGAGAGAGCGCCCCACGGCTCCTCCCGTCCTCGCTCTCCTGGATGTCCCTCATGAATTCGAATTTCGTCACAGCGGCGATCGTGGCTGCGCCGTCTGCCGCGCCCGCCCCTTTGCAGTCTAACGACGGTCTTGCGCTCGCCGCCGCCGCCAGATTGCTGCTCGCCGATCTGGAACGTGGCCAGGCAATCGACGCGCACGCGCTGCGCACTGCGATGATCGCAGCCTTCAACGGTTCCGACGCCGAGGGCGCCTGGACCTGGAAGACCGCGTACGACGCCTGCGAGGCGGCGCAAATCCTGTTCTTACGAAAGTTCGGACCCGCCATGCGCGAGCGCGCCGCCTCGCGATCGGCGTTCCTCACCATGTTCGCCAAGTTGGCGGCGCTCGTTCCCTCCCATACACGCCGCTCAGAGGAGAGCCAGGCGCTCCAGCAGTTCTCCACACCGATCGGACTCGGATTCGCCGCGAGCACGGCCGCAGCGATCACGCCCGCCGACCTCGTGCTCGAGCCGTCGGCAGGAACCGGCCTACTCGCCATCCATGCCGAGCTTGCAGGCGGGCGTCTGGTCCTCAACGAGCTTGCCGACACGCGGGCGCGTCTGCTCGACTGCTTGTTCCCCGCCACCGCTGTCACCCGCCACGACGCGGCTCATATCCACGACCATCTCGACGCGGCCACACGTCCGACCGTCGTGCTGATGAACCCGCCATTCTCGGCGGCAGCCCACGTCGACGGCCGCGTCGCCGACGCAGCGCTGCGGCACATTTTGTCGGCGCTCGCGCGTCTCGCTGAAGGCGGCCGCCTCGTCACAATTACCGGGGCCACCCTGTCCCCTGACAATCCAACCTGGCGCGACAGCTTCGTCCGATTGCAGGAACGCGCGCGTGTGGTGTTTTCGGCGGCCGTCGGCGGGCAGGTTTATGCGCGACACGGTACCAACATCGAGACGCGTCTCACCGTCATCGACCGCGTACCCGCCGAAGACCCCGCAACATTCCCGGCTTCACCAGGAACGGCGAGCGACACCGCGGTACTGCTCGACTGGGTGATGGCGCTGTTTTCGCCGCGACCGGCGGTCGGACCCACCATCGGCCACGCCAGCCGATCGGGTGCTGCGCGAACACCCGCTCCACGCTCCGCTATCAAGACGAAACCGTCCAGCAGATTCGCGGCGGCTTTTGTTGAACCCGCAGCCGTCGAGCTCGTCTACGAGACGGTTGACTGGGCGCCAGAGACAAGCGGGCGCATCACGGATGCGCTTTATGAAGAATACGTACTTCAGTCGATCCGTATTCCCGGATCTCAGGCCCACCCAACGCGGCTGGTGCAGTCGGCCGCCATGGCCTCGGTCGCGCCGCCCAAGCCCAGCTATCGGCCGCATCTGCCGGCGGAGGTAGTCCCCGATGGATTGCTGTCCGACGCCCAGCTCGAGAGCGTCATCTATGCCGGCGAAGCCCATGCAGGCTATCTTGCCGGCTCGTGGACGGTCGATGACACGTTCGATGTCGTCTCGGCCGCGCCCGACGACGCCGAGAATGCTGTCCGCTTCCGCCGCGGCTGGTTCCTCGGCGATGGCACCGGCGCCGGCA
>Ga0306924_10006816_pt1 | contig 11389 bp, 11 predicted proteins | sample sta12Can44000111_FD_203756 | JGI IMG/M metagenome (GOLD analysis project Ga0306924, IMG submission 203756) | Lab enrichment of tropical soil microbial communities from Luquillo Experimental Forest, Puerto Rico - statanox.12C.anox.44.000.111 (v2)... | ecosystem: Environmental > Terrestrial >...
ACCCAACCCATGAGGAGACAATCCGCACCGCCGCCGGCTCACACTTCTTCAAGCTCGATCAGGGTCCCGCAGAAATCCTTCGGGTGCAAGAACAGCACGGGCTTGTCATGGGCACCGAGCCGCGGCTCGCCGTCCCCGAGCACCCGAGCACCCTCCGAGGTCAGCCGATCGCGCGCAGCGATGATGTCGTCGACCTCGTAACAGATGTGGTGCATGCCGCCAGCGGGATTGCGTTCGAGAAAACCGGACACGGGCGAGGCGTCGCCGAGTGGTTGGAGTAATTCGATCCGGGTATTCGGCAGTTCGACAAAGACCACGGTGACGCCGTGCTCCGGCAGCGCCTGCGGTTCGGAGACGCGGGCGCCGAGCACCCGCCGATAGAGGCCACTCGCGGCCCCAATATCAGGCACGACGATCGCTACATGGTTGAGTCTTCCGATCATCGCCGTTCGCCGCAAATTAAGAGTGTGCACCGTCGCCCAAGTGGGAGCCGTGGGCTTGTCCCACAAGTCGAGCGCGATATCGAAGCCAGTCAGGACTGCCGGCAATCGGGGCTGGTCCGAGCGAGGCGTTCGGCGAGGAAACGGTCGATCGCCGCGAACCAGGGGTCGCGGATCGCGTCCCGCTCGAGGAACGGCTCATGCTTGGAAGCCGGGAACTCGACAAGCGTGCAGTCGGGCAACAGCCGGGCGGCTCGACCATGCGCCTCGGGGCGCAAGAAGGTCTCGAGCCCGGCGCTGGCAAGCAGGATCGGGGTGTCGATCCCAGCGAGAAACTTTTTCCTGGCGGTCCGCGCGGTGAGCCGGAGCGCGGCGTCGAGCCAGCCCCAGGTCGGCTCGTCGTGGCGCAACGCGGCACGTGCCAGAAACCAGCTGTATTGCAGGCGGCAGCGATCTGGATCGGTCGAGGTGCGGCTGCGCTCGGGCGACGGGATGCGCTCGGGCCGCCATCGGCCGGCTCCCGGAACAAAACAAAGGCCCAGACCGCTGATGCGGGCCGCACCGGTGACGCAGCGCGCGACGGTGGGCGGAAGGCCGGCGGTGCGGATCGCCAGCATCGGCGCCGCCAGGATCGCGGCGTCGAACAGACCGGGATAATGGCGCAGGCAGAGCAGTGCGATGGCGCCGCCCATCGACTGGGCGATCAGCAGGCGCGGGTGGCGCGACGCCGGCAGGGTCCGCGTAAACAGCGCGAGATCGCTCGCATCGCGATCAAAACGCCGCGGCCGCGGGCGGCTCGGCCAACGGCTCGGGCGCTCGGAGCCGCCTTGTCCGCGCCAGTCGAGACACCACACAGAGAGGCCGCGGGCGGCGAGGTCGGCGATCGTCTCGAAGTATTTCTCGATGCATTCGGAAAAGCCGCCGACCAGCACGCACTCACCGCGCGGCTCATTCGCCAGCAGGTGCCCCCAGCGCAGCAGTGCCCCGTCGACAGACGGAAAACTGCCCCAGACGAACCCCGCCGGTTCGAGAAACCGCGCCGGCAAAGAGGGGACGCTCATTGCCGCCGATCCCCTTGTTTTTGGCTCCCTCAGCGTTGTGCAAATTCCGTTGATAGGCGATGCCGAATTCGTTGTTAGCGAGCGCCGCAATTTTTGCCCTAAGAGATTGCAATCATTAGAAGTAATGGCGATGGGAACGGGTGCTTTCGCGGGTGCAACGGCGATTTTCGTTGTTTTTATACGCCACCGCTTCACTTGCGCAGCAGGAACTCGCGGCCGGCTTTGACCATCGGCACACCGTCATAGGCGATGATGTCGGCGGTCGCGTAAGTCTCGCTCCACAGCTCGGGCAGGTAGGAGCCGGTGCCGACCACGTCGATCGGGGCACCGGCGGCGGCCATCATGCGGCACTTCGCCGGGCTGAACCCTGAGCTTGCGACGAGATTGACTCCTGGGAACCCGGCTTCGTCGAGGGTGCGGCGCAGCAGCCAAATCGCGGCTGCGGAGACCCCGGTGCCGACGAGATGACGCAGCTCCTCTTCGCTGCGATAACCGCGGATCGATTGCGGCGCGTGGCGCTCGAGCACCTCGTAGGAGCGGGCTGGGTCGAGCCCTTCGCAGTAACGCCCCCCGGGCGTGTCGATCCGCACCGCAAGCCGGCCCGCGGCAGCGAGGTCGGGGAACCGCCGCGCAACCGCAACGGCGTCCGATGTCTCCTGCCCAAAATAATCGACCAGCACGGTCATAGGCTCGTCGGGGAAGACCTCGCGGAACATCTCAGCGGCGCGCACCGTCGAGCCCGCATAGCCGATCAGCGCGTGCGGCATCGTGCCGGCGCCCTTGCGCTGTCCGAAGAAGGGCGCGGTAGCATCGGCTGCGCAGCCGACAAATCCGACCGCACCCGCTTCGCGCTGTGCATGCGCTGACCCGACCGAGGCGGCATAGGCCATCATTTGAGTCATCTCGGCGCCGGCGCAGTGCCGCGCATCCATCGCCATAAAGGCGACCTTGGGGAGCTCGGCGCACATCGCATAGGCGTTGTAGGCGGCAACACAGGCTGGACCGAGCTTTTGCAGCAGCACGGTCTCCAGGTCGACGAGATGAAAAAGCGGCCCGGTGATGTGGAGGATCGGGTCGCCCGCACCGACCCAGACCCCCTCAGCGTGGTCCAGCTCGATCGCGAAACGGGTGCCGCGCCCGACCGCTTCGGTTTCGAGAAAATCGAGAGCGAGACGCGGCGCGCTGATCACCGGCCGGCGCATGAACACAGCGTAGGTCGCCGGCCGGTCGCCAAAGCGTTCGATGATCGCCTTGGTCTTCAAAAAATAGCTGTCGGTACGCGCCGCGAGAGGCTGGCCCGCCACCGGTTAGCCTCACCAGACCGCGGCAACGCGGCGCGCGCCGTTGCCACCATCTCGTTGGCGCCTGTGCTTCAGCGCCTCGGCGATCTCGAAGGCGAGCTCGAGCGCCTGGCTGGCGTTGAGCCGCGGGTCGCAATGGGTCAGGTAGCGCTCGGCAAGCGAGGCCTCGCTGACACCCTGGGCCCCGCCGATGCATTCGGTGACGTTCTGCCCGGTCAGCTCGAAGTGCACACCGCCGGCGTAGCTCCCCTCGGCGTCATGGATCGCAAAAGCGCTGTGCAATTCGTCGAGGATGCGGCCAAAGACCCGGGTCTTGTATCCGTTCGACGAGGTGATCGTGTTGCCGTGCATTGGGTCGCAACACCACACGACCTCGCGCCCTTCACGCAGCACGGCACGGATAAGGCAGGGCAACCGGATCTCGACCTTGTCGGCGCCCATGCGCGTGATCAAGGTGAGCCGGCCCGGCTCGTTCGCGGGGTTCAATTTGTCGATCAGGCGCAACAGATCGTCGGCTTCGAGTGTCGGCCCGCATTTCATGCCGATCGGGTTCTTGATGCCACTCAGAAACTCGGCATGGGCGCCCTCGGCCTGCCGGGTGCGGTCACCGAGCCAGACCAGATGCGCCGAGCAGTCGTACCAGTCGCCGGTCGTCGAATCGACCCTGGTCAAGGCCTCCTCGTATGACAGGAACAGCGCCTCGTGCGAGGTGTAGAATTCGGTCTCGCGGATTTGCGGCGTCGTGTCCGAGTCGAGCCCGCAGGCCGCCATAAAATCCAACGTCTCGGTCAGCCGATCGGCCAGCGCGCGGTAGCGCTCGCCCTGCGGCGAGTCGGCGACGAAATCCTGGTTCCAGGAATGGACGCGGTGCAGATCGGCGTAGCCGCCCTGGGCGAACGCGCGCAGCAGGTTCAGGGTCGCCGCCGACTGGCTGTAGGCCTGGACCATGCGCTGCGGGTCGGGCTCGCGCGCCGCGGCGTCGAAGTCGAGGCCGTTGATGATGTCGCCGCGATAGGACGGCAAGGTCTGCCCGTTCTGGGTCTCGCTCTCCGAGGAGCGCGGCTTGGCGAACTGGCCGGCGAGCCGGCCGAGCTTGACGACGGGGCAGCCGGCGCCAAAGGTCAGCACCACCGCCATCTGCAGCAGCACCTTGAACATGTCGCGGATATTGTTCGGGTGAAACTCGGCAAAGCTTTCGGCGCAATCGCCGCCCTGCAGCAGAAAGGCCTTGCCCGCCGCCACCGCGGCCAAGCGCTCCTTGAGCCGCCGCGCCTCGCCGGCAAAGACGAGCGGCGGAAAGCGGTGCAACGTCTCCTCGACGCGAGCGAGTGCGGCTTCGTCGGCATAGCCGGGAACTTGCCGGATCGGCAGGCCGCGCCAGCTGTCGGGAGACCAATTTTCTGTCATGTCACACCATCCCGTGGTTGGAGGCCACTCCACCATCGGCGACATTCGGATCAGCAAGGGGCATGAAACGCGAAAGCCGCCTGGGGGGCGGCTTTGGTAAAACGCGCGAGCGCGATCCTAGGCCGCCGTCATGTACCGGCGGTACCAAAATCGCGCGATCTGGCAGGGGCCACACACAGCCCTGAGGTTTACCACGGACGCACGCTAGCGGCGAGACGAGCCGGACGCAAGCGCTTTGTGCAAGTCACTTGTCGACGATGACGAAAGGGCGAACCGCACGCACAAAATCCTCTTCGCTCGACCGACGCTCGACCAAAGCGATGATCTCGTCCGCCCAGGGCCGGGAGTCTTCGATCGCCAGATCGTAGCCGTTCAGCCGTAGGAAGTGCCACATCGCCTCGAAGGCCGTTCGCTTATTGGCCTGTTCGAACGCATGCGCTCGTGCAATCCCTGCCATCAAAACGACCGCGAGCACCACGATGTCTTCTTCGCCGAAGCTCAAGAAATTCCTCGGGCGGGCCAGCGCGCTCTCAAGCAAACCGCGGTCTCGCAGGTGGTGCGGCTCCCCGGTTGCCTCGGCTTCCAGCCGATTGTGCTCGATCACCACCTCGATAGGCAGCCAGCTCGGCTCACTCGGCAAGGGCGGCTCGAATCTTGGGGAACCTAGCCATAAACTCGCGGCTCAGCGCCTCGTGGTCGACCTGGCCTTCGACCGGCCGGGCGTGCAAAATCTCGCCGACAGGGCGCCGCTCCGCAGCTAACCGCAACAGCCTTTCGCGAGTTTCGCGATAGAGGGTAAGCCATGCCTCCGAGATTTTTAAGAGTTCTTGGATGTATTGCCGCCCTTCTTCGCTCGGTACCGACATCGTTTGTCGCAGCGCATCCATCCAAGGGTAGAGCAACTCTCGGGCACCTGCTTCACCTTCGCAAATGCGCTCAGCCAACATGGCGAGACCTTCGTTTGGAAGGCGCCGATACGCCTCTTCGTACATCTCGTGAAACTCGCGGGTGTGCTTTTCGAGCCCTTGGCGGCTTCCTTCAGCGAGTTGAGCCAAGCGGGCGAGCGCATCAGCCTTTTCTGTGACCGAGAGGTCGGCCCGTAGCGCGCCTAGTAGAGCCGGCTTAACAAAATCGGGGGAAAAGTCGATTGCTTCAGGCATACCCTGTGACCAACTTGATCCCGTAGCGAGCTAATGCAAGAGGGCGCTTTCTGCCTAATCCGCGGCGAGCTTTGTCGGCCGGACGGTCTTCTCGCGCATCGTGACGAACTCCTCGGCGGCACTGGGATGGATGCCGACGGTCTGGTCGAACTGCCTCTTGGTCGCACCGCATTTGACCGCAACAGCAAGGCCCTGGATGATCTCCGGGGCGTCCGGGCCCAGCATGTGGCAGCCGAGTACTCGATCGCTGCGGGAATCGACGACGAGCTTCATCAAGGTGCGCTCCTCGCGTCCGGACAATGTGTTCTTCATCGGCTTGAACCGTGCCATGTAGACGTCGACCTCGCCATGCTCGCGGAGGGCACGCTCCTCGGTCAGCCCCACCGCGCCGATCGGCGGCTGGCTGAACACTGCCGAAGGCACATCGGCGTGATCCATTTTCGTCGGGTTGTCGTTGAACAGGGTTTCGGCGATCGCGCGGCCTTCGGCGATTGCCACCGGGGTCAGGTTTATGCGGTCGGTCACGTCGCCGATCGCGTGGATGTTGGGCACGCTCGAGCGCTGCCATTCATCCACGATGACCGCGCCCGCCTCGTTGATCCGGACACCGACCTCCGCGAGGCCCATCCTTTTGGTGTTGGGCCGCCGGCCGGTGGCATACATGACGAGATCGGTCTCGATCTTGTCGCCGGCGGTGGTGGCGACGACATAGCCGCTCGCGACTTTGTCGATCTGCGCGACCTGGGTCCGACCGCGAATGTCGACGCTGCGCCCGCGCATCTCCTCTCCCAGCGCCACGCGGACATCGTCGTCGAACCCATAGAGCAGTTCCGGGCGCCGGATCAGCTCGACGACCTCGCTGCCGAACCCGTTGAAGATGCCGGCAAACTCGACCGCGATATATCCGCCGCCGACGATAACAATACGGCGCGGCAACGCCTCGAGGTCGAGCGCCTCGTTCGACGAGATCACGTGCTCGATGCCGGGGATGTCGGGTGTCTCCGGCCACGAGCCGGTGGCGACCAGGATATTCTCGGCGGTACAGCGGCGGCCGGCGATCTCGACGGTGTGCGGATCGACGAGCGCCGCGTGGCCATCGATGATCTCGACACCGGCGTTGTTCAGCATGTTGATGTAAATCTGCGACAGCCGGCCGATCTCCTTGTCCTTCGCGGCGATCAGCTTGGGCCAGTCGAAATCGGCCGGCGGCACGGTCCAGCCGAACCCTTCGGCGTCGGCGAAGGCCTCGGCGAATTGCGCACCATAAACCAGGAGCTTCTTCGGCACGCAGCCGCGCAACACGCAAGTGCCGCCGACCCGGAGTTCTTCGCAGATGGCGACACGCGCGCCATAGCTGCCGGCGCGGCGCGAACTCGCCACACCGCCCGAGCCGGCCCCGATCGTCAGCAAGTCGAAATCATAGCGCGGCATACCGGGAGCACTCCGTCGTCATGGCACTGGTCGATGCTCTGGTTGTCACAACCCGCCACCCATCGCAAGGAACCAGTCCTATAGATATGGGTCGGCGGGTATTCGGACGGAGTGCTTTAGCCCGCCACGCGAGATTTGCGGACCTTCGCAGCCGTCTTGCGCGGGGCATTCGTCTCCGGCTCTGCGGTGACCTCGACTTCGACTGTCATGCCGAGATGGTCCGAGGGAAAGCCGGTCCAGGTGCCGGAGATCGGTACCGCTTGGCGCGGATCGCGCGCGACGGCGACGCGGATCAGGTCGTGATTGCCGACGATGCCGTTGGTCGGATCGAACTCGATCCAGCCGGCACCGGGCAGGTAGACCTCGAGCCAGGCATGGGTCGCTCCGCCGCCGACTCGCTCGGCGCGCAAGCTTTCGGGGACGTAGAGGTAGCCGGTGACAAAACCCGCGGCGAGCCCGAGCGTCCGCACCGCCTCCATCATCAGCACAGTGAAATCGCGGCAGCTGCCGCTCTTGACCCGCAATGTCTTGACCGGATCCTGAACCCCGCTCTCCTCGCGCGCGACATAGGTAAGGTCCTCCTTGATCGCATGGGTCATCACGGCGAGCAGATCGGCGGTGTCGGTCCGGCCGTCATGGCGCAGGAACTGTCGCGCCCAGCAATCGACCTCGCGCTCGGGATCGAGGTATTGCCGCTCGATCATGCGCAACAGATCAGGCATTTCGTCGGCGCCGTAAGTGAAAGGATACCGCGAGGCATATTCCTCAATCGGAAAATCGAGCGCGTTGGTCGGCGAGTGGTCGAGGCGAATGAAACTCTCAAGGCGCAGCTCCGGTGCTCGGCCGGCAAAGCGGGCAATCGCCACGCAATTGCCGAACACGTCGTGCACCCAGCGGATATCGGCCGGTTCCGGCGTGATCGCGAGGCTGGCGTCGAGCAGCTTCTGGTCATAGCTGTCGCGCGGCCGCAGCATCATGCGGTGCTCGCCGAAGGCAACCGGCTGCTTGTAGCGGTAGGTGGTGACGTGCCGAACGGTGATGACGCGCATCGCTTGCCTATTGCGGCGTTACTGTCTGCACCTCTGCGGCTTCGGGCGAATAGCCAAAGAAGGCGATCGAGAGGTCATGCGTGATGGCGCTCAGTTGCCGCTGGATCAGATCGAGAAACTCATGCAGACCCTCGCTCAGAATTGCCGATATGTCGAGCGTTCCGAGGACGCCGCGCAAGCGATCGAGCTCTTCGGCGGCGGCATTGCCGTGGCGCAGCGAGTAATGCGACTTGACTTCGCCGAGCAGCCGGCCGGCCTCGCGTACGCAATGATGCAGCGAACGTGGAAAGGCCTGGTTGAGCAGCAGGAAACCGGCCACACGGGCCGGGGTCGTGCTGGCCGTGTGCAAGCGCCCCCGGCCGCCGAACGCAGCACTGCGTTCCACTGGCTGACATCGATCGGCGAGCCGACGTCGGAGAGGCTCGGCAACAGCAAGTGATATTTGATGTCGAGCAGCCGCGTCGTCTGATCGGCGCGCTCGATATAGCGGCCGAGCTGATAGAAATACCAACCCTGGTCGCGGAAAAAGGTGCCCTCGGTGATGCCGGTATGAGTCTGACAGGCCTCCTTTACCGAGCCGAATAGGGCAGCGAGACTGCCGGGCATCAGATCGTCTTCGCTGAGCGCGGCAAGACGGTTGTAGAACACGTTGAGCTGCACCCACATTTCCGTCGAGATCAACGGCCGAAGCGTGCGTGCATTCTCCCGGGCATAGCCGATCGCGCTCACGATGGAGGTCGGATTAGCGCTGTCGATGACGTAGAATTTGACGACGCTCTGTGCGGTAGCCGCCGGGTGGGTAGCCGCGCTTCTCGTCCGAATTCAGCTGTACGATCGAGCGCCAGTTCTGGCCGCCGTGGCTGTCGCGCGAAAAGGTCTCGTTGACATCGAGGATGCGCGCGAGGTTCTCGGCGCGCTCGACATAGCGGGCGAGCCAGAAGATGCAGTCCGCGTAGCGAGCGAGCAGAACGTCGCTCAACGACTCCTCACTCGACCACCCATGTGTCCTTCGAGCCGCCGCCCTGCGATGAATTGACGACAAGCGAGCCGCTCCGCAATGCCACTCGCGTCAGCCCGCCCGGCAACACCCAGGTGCCAGACCCGGTCACCGCAAACGGCCGCAGATCGACGTGGCGGGGTTCGATCCGGCCGTCCACCAATGTCGGCGCGACCGACAAATTGATGCAGGCTGACTGACGTAGTTGGCGGGATCGGCGACGAGCTTGGCCCGGCATTCGTCGAGCTCCTGCAAGCTCGCCCTCGGACCGACCGTAATGCCGTAGCCGCCTGCTTCGCCGACCGGCTTGACGACAAGCTCGGTAAGACGATCGAGGGTGTAGCGCAGTGCCTTCGGCTCACGGCAGATATGGGTCTCGACATTGGGCAGGACCGGATCCTCGCCGAGGTAATAGCGAATGATCCGCGGCATGTAGGCGTACACCGCCTTGTCGTCGGCGACCCCGGTGCCGACTGCGTTGGCGAGCGCCAGATTGCCTGCTCGGTAAGCCCGCATTAGACCCGGCACGCCGAGCATGCTCTCGGGGACGAACGCTCCGGGATCGAGATAATCGTCGTTGATCCGGCGATAGATCACGTCGACCCGCGACAGCCCGCCGGTGGTCCGCATAAAGACACGGTCGTCGTCGACCAGGAGATCGGATCCCTCCACCAATGGGACGCCCATCTCGCGCGCGAGAAAAACATGCTCGAAATGGGCCGAGTTGTAGGTGCCAGGCGACAGCAGAACGACCTGCGGATCGGCAGCCCCGGGCGGCGCCACCTCCTGCAATGCGGCGATCAGCTTCGCGCCGTAATTGTCGATTGCGCGCAGCGAGACGTCGTCGAGCAGATCGGGAAAGGCGCGCAGCATCATGTGCCGGTTCTCGACGACATAGCTTACGCCGGAGGGTGTACGGGCGTTATCCTCGAGCACGAGGAAGCTGCCGCGCTCATCGCGCACGATATCGGTGCCGCAGATGTTGACATACGTCTTGTGCGGCAGGTCGATGCCACGCATCAGCGGACGATAATTGCGGTTGCCGAGGATCAGCTCGGCCGGCACCACCGCGTCCTGCAACAGGTTCTGGTCGTGATAGATATCGTCGAGCAGCAGGTTGATGGCGGTGATCCGCTGGATAATGCCGCGCTCGATATGGCGCCACTCCTCGGCCGACAGGACGCGCGGCAGGACATCGAACGGCAGGATCCGATCGATCGTCCGTGCATCGGAATAGATCGTGAAGGTGATCCCGAGCTTATAGAGCTCGGCATTGGCGGCAGCAGCGCGGTCTTTGAGCACATCGATCGACAGCCCGGAGAGCCGCTCGCGGATGACATGGCTCGTCGCGCCACGCAACATCTCGCAATACAGGCCCTGCGGATCATAACCATCGAGGATCGAGCGACCCATCTCCCCACCCGAAATATCGGCCATCGGGGTAGACCAGCATTTTTTGCGCCAACGCGCACGAAGTCGACGCCGTCATGCCAGCAGGTAGCGCGGCGAAATCTCATCCCCTCTACCCAGAGCGATTAGTGCCCGATGCGAAAGCGCGCCAGGATCAGCGGCGCAAGACGCGGGCGGCCAGGGCGACAAACAGCTCCCGTTCGGTGGACCTCTCCGCCACGAGATGAGCAGTAATACCGGGTGCCGATTCTTCCTTCGGCGCGGCGCTGACAAAGACGTTGGCGTTGGCAACGACCCACATCCGAGCAGCGGTTGCGCTTCGGTCCTGGCTTCGTCGATCAGCCGATACCAGCGATATCGGAGTTGCTGGGATGCGCGCAGCCGCGCGTCAGCTCGGCTGCTCAAATTTTAGGCCATCGCCGCGCTGCTGCCCAACTCCACAAGCAGTGTGCGCGAGTCCGATATCGTGCCGAATACCCCACCCTGCGTCTTGACCATTTTGATCGCGTGCTCGTGGTTCGACCGGTCGGTGGCGCCGCAGCAATCTTCGAGCAGCAGGCATTCGAACCCGCGGTCATTGGCCTCGCGCATCGTCGTGTGAACGCAGACATCGGTGGTGATGCCGGTCAGCACGAGATTGGCAATACCACGCAGTCGCAACATCAGTTCGAAATCGGTGGCACAGAACGACCCCTTGCCGGGCTTGTCGATGATCGGCTCACCCGGAAGCGGGGTCAGCTCCGGGACGATTTCCCAGCCTGGCTCGCCGCGCACCAGGATGCGACCGCAAGGCCCGGGGTCGCCGATGCCGGCGCCGGTGCGCCGCGACCGCCACCGTTTGTTTGCCGGAAGATCGGCGAGGTCGGGTCGATGACCTTCGCGGGTGTGAAAAATGTGGAAGCCCCGACGGCGCATCTGCGCGAGCACCATCGCGATCGGCTCGATCGGCGCACGGGTTAGGCTCAGATCGTATCCCATGCGCTCGACATAGCCGCCGATTCCGCAGAAATCGGTCTGCATGTCGATGACGATCAGCGCCGTATTGCCCGGCCGAAGGTCACCATCAAAGGGCCAGGGATACGGGTCTGCTTTGACATACCGCTGCTGCGTCATAGACGGGCCCTTGTGCTGAC
>Ga0306924_10006818_pt1 | contig 11388 bp, 9 predicted proteins | sample sta12Can44000111_FD_203756 | JGI IMG/M metagenome (GOLD analysis project Ga0306924, IMG submission 203756) | Lab enrichment of tropical soil microbial communities from Luquillo Experimental Forest, Puerto Rico - statanox.12C.anox.44.000.111 (v2)... | ecosystem: Environmental > Terrestrial > Soil...
TCATCTGGGATAGCCGCTGGACCAACGGGGCCGACTGCACCACGGCCAGCTGCCGGGCGCCGGACGGCGCCGTGGCGATGGTCACCGCGCCCGGATCCAGGCCGAGGCCCTTGGCCAGCTCCCGCCCTGCATCCAGCGCCGGGGTCTTGGACCGTCGTGAGTCAACGGTGGTCGGCTGGATGCGGCCTGCGTCGATCATCGCCGACTCGATCGGCGCGATGTCGCCATTGTCGACGTCGCCCGGATCCCAGCCCTGCGCCATCGTCGGTCCGCTGAAAGCCGAGGTGTCCACCTGCACCGCGGTCGGCGTCACGCCGCTGCGGCGAACCTGTTCGACAAGGTCGCTGATGCGCGGTGCCCCCCGGTACCAGGTGGCCACGTTGGGCGGAGCCGCCGACAGCGTCGGATCCCCGGCACCCACCAGAACAACCGGTCCTTGCGCATTCGGGCCGCCGGCCACCACCCGGGTGCTGATCCGGGCCTGATGGTCCAACGTCAGCAGCGCCGCGGCCGCCGTCAGTAGTTTGTTGGTCGACGCCGGCACCAGCGGCAGGTCTTCGGCCACCTGCCAAAGCTCGTTTCCGGTCATAGCGTCCGTGATCCGGCCACCAAGCCTGCCGAGGTTAGGGTCGGCCGCGACGGGGGCGAGCGTGGCGGCCACCCCTCCGGGGCTGGGTGTTTCGGCCGTGTCGGCGACCGGGAGCACCCCCGGCTTGACCGTCGGCGGGCGCGGAGGCGGCACGGGGGCGTGCGCGGCGCCGGCGCCGTGCCCCATGGTGAAAAACATTGCCGCGGCCACCACCGCGCTCACGAACACCAGCACGGCCAACCCGATGAGCGCCTGGGTGGATTTCCGCCAGCGAGTAGGACCCATCACTCTCCTGACTGTTTGAACCCATTCTGCCGAACCGGGCGCAATACCCCTCGACTAGGGTGGATGCCCGACGCCCACCGACCACCCAAGACCTACCCAGACCACCCCTCGCGAAGGAGCCGGCACGGTGCAATTCGACGTGACCATCGAAATTCCTAAAGGCCAGCGGAACAAGTACGAGGTCGATCACGAAACGGGCCGGGTGCGTCTGGACCGCTACCTGTACACCTCGATGGCGTACCCCACCGATTACGGCTTCATCGACGACACCCTCGGTGAAGACGGCGACCCGCTGGACGCGCTGGTGCTGCTGCCGGAGCCGCTGTTCCCCGGCGTAATCGTGGAGGCGCGTCCGGTCGCAATGTTCAAGATGGTCGACGAGCACGGCGGCGACGACAAGGTGCTGTGTGTTCCCGCCGGCGACCATCGATGGGACCACATCCAAGACATCGGAGACGTCCCGGAATTCGAACTGGACGTGATCAAGCACTTTTTCTCGCAATACAAGGCGCTGGAGCCGGGCAAGTTCGTCAAGACCGCCAACTGGGTTGACCGCGCCGAAGCCGAAGCGGAAGTGCAGCGCTCGGTGGAGCGGTTCAAGGCCCACGGGCACTAACGCTGCTGGCGTAACCGCACCCCGCGTCGCGGTGGCATCCTGGCGATGTGACCCCGATGCTGCATTTCGCCGCCGGCTTCTGGTGGCTGATTTTCCCGCTGGCCGGCGCCATCGGCACCGGCATCAAAGCGATCGCCGCCGCGAACGAGCGTCGGGCCGACCGACGGCTCGAGCGCTACCGCTTGAAGCAGCAAACCAAGATCGCGGTGGCCGAAGCATCCGGGCGGGCGCGAAACAACGAGCAGAACTCGCGCAGAGAGCTCGCCAAACTCCTTGCGGCGCATGACCGTACCGACACGCGGTGGTTCGACTACGAAATCGATATCGCCAAATTGCTGGACTTCCCGCTGATGACCGATATGCGCAATCCGCTGACCATCGCGTTCCACAAGGCGAAAGGGCGCGCGGACCTGTTGCGGCCCGAACGACCGGACGACCTCGCCGGCGATCGAACCGCACAGCTGGAGTACCGCGATGCAGTCCACGAGTACATCACCGCGTTCGAGGTCGCCGAAGCCGAAGCGATTCGGCGACGCCGCAGCGACTTCTCGGAAGACGATCAACAACGGCTGGCACGCGCCCAGCACCTGCTGTACCTGGCGCAAGACGACGCGGCTACGCATGAGGAACGACAGAACGCCTACGCGCGGGCGCGAAAGGAGCTCGACGGGCTGATCGTGCTGCCCGCCCCGGCACAGGCCGCCATCGAACGGCGGATCGCCGGGCAGATCGAGGCATAACCACACCCACGGACGCGGACGGCGGCCACGGTGACAACCACCGCGCCGAGGCGGGCCATCGGTGCGGGCGCACTTACTATTTTCAAACTGTGGCGACAAATCACGTCGGTCGACGGAAGGCGCTGCCCCGGTGACCGAAGTCGGGTCCTCCAGGGGGCCGGTCGCACGAGGCAGCCTGGCCCGGGTTGGCACCGCCACCGCACTCACTGCGCTGTGTGGGTACGCGGTGATCTATCTGGCTGCTCGTGACCTGGCTCCGAGCGGCTTTTCGGTATTCGGGGTGTTCTGGGGGGCGTTCGGCCTGGTCGCCGGAGCCACCTTCGGCCTGATGCAAGAAGCGACTCGCGAGGTCCGCTCGACGCAGTACATGACAGCCGTGCCTGTCAGGCGTACCCATCCGCTGCGCGTCGCCGCGATGGTCGGCGTGGCCGCGGCCGCCGTGATCGCTGGCAGCTCGTCGTTGTGGAGCGGGCGGGTATTCGTCGAAGATCGCTGGCTATCGGTGGGACTGCTCAGCGTCGGGCTGGCCGGATGTTGCGTGCACGCCACCCTGATGGGCATGCTGGCCGGTACCAATCGGTGGACCCAGTACGGGGTGCTGATGGCAACCGACAGTGCCATCCGGGTGGCGTTCGCCGCGGCGACATTCGCGATCGGATGGGGCCTGACCGGGTACTTGTGGGCGACCGTGGCGGGGATGGTGGGATGGCTGATCATACTGGCGGCCTCGCCCACGGCACGCGCCGCGGCCCGCCTGTTGACGCCGGGCGGCACCGCGACCTTCCTGCGCGGCGCCGCACATTCCATCGCCGCCGCCGGTGCCAGCGCGATCCTGGTGATGGGATTTCCGGTGCTGCTGAAGCTGACCAGCACTCAGCTCGGGGCACAAGGCGGCGTGATCATCCTGGCCGTGACGTTGACCCGCGCGCCACTCCTGGTTCCGTTGACGGCCATGCAGGGTAATCTCATCGCTCATTTCGTCGACGAGCGCACCCATCGGCTTCGGGCCCTGATCGCGCCGGCGGCGGTCATCGGCGGCATCGGCGCGGTCGGAGTGGTGGCGGCCGGCGTCGTGGGCCCGTGGTTGCTGCGGGTCGCCTTCGGGCCGCAGTACCAGGCCAGCGGCGCGCTGCTGGCGTGGCTGACGGCGGCCGCCGTGGCGATCGCCATGCTGACCCTCACGGGTGCCGCTGCGGTAGCGGCCGCGCTCCATCGGGCCTATGCGCTGGGCTGGGTCGGGGCGACGGTCGCGTCCGGGCTGTTGCTGCTGTTGCCGTTGTCGCTGCCGACCCGCACCATGGTTGCCTTGTTGAGCGGTCCGCTGGTGGGAATCGGCGTCCACCTGTCGGCGCTGGCGCGTACCGGACGCCTAACCGTCTGATCCTGGCTAACCTTGTGGGCTTAGATGGTTACTGAAACGCATTACCCGGACGTCTGGATCGTCGTTCCCGCCTTCAACGAAGCCGCCGTCATCGGCGACGTGATCGCCGATGTGCGGTCGGTCTTCGACCACGTCGTTTGCGTGGACGACGGCAGCAACGACGGCACCGGCGAGAACGCCAGGCGAGCCGGTGCTCACCTGGTGCGCCATCCCATCAACTTGGGTCAGGGGGCGGCGATCCAAACCGGCATCGAATACGCCCGCAAGCAGCCCGGGGCGCGGGTTTTCGCCACGTTCGACGGTGACGGCCAGCATCGCGTCAAAGACCTGACCGCGATGATCGACCGACTCTGCGTCGGTGATGTCGATGTCGTCATTGGAACCCGATTGGGCGAGCAGCAGGGCAGTCGGCCGCCCTTTCTGAAACGGATCGTGCTGCAAACCGCCGCGCGGCTGAGCCCGCGCGGTCGCCGGCTTGGCTTGACCGACACCAACAATGGGCTGCGGGTGTTCGACAAGAAGGTCGCCGACGGACTCGACATCACCATGAGCGGTATGAGTCACGCCAACGAGTTCGTCATGTTGATCGCCGAAAATCATTGGCGCGTAGCAGAACAACCGGTCGAGGTGCTCTATACCGAGTACTCGAAGTCGAAGGGGCAGCCCCTCCTCAACGGCGTCAACATCATCTTCGACGGGTTCCTGCGAGGGAGGATTCCAAGATGAAAAGGAATGAAAGATGAACTGGATCCAGGTGCTACTGATCGGATCGATCGTCGCGCTGCTGGTCTATCTCCTGCGGTCGCGCCGCAACTCGCGGGCGAAGGCGTGGGTCAAGGTCGGGTACGTCTTGTTCGTGTTGGGCGGCATCTATGCCGTGCTGCGGCCCGACGACACGACCGTGGTCGCGCACTGGTTCGGGGTGCGTCGCGGGGTCGACCTGATGCTCTACGCGCTGATCATGGCGTTCTGTTTCACCACGCTGAGCACCTATATGCGTTTCAAGGACTTGGAGTTGCGCTACGCGCGACTCGCCCGCGCGGTGGCTTTGGAAGGGGCGCAGCCGCCCGAGCCGGCGTCGAACGTGTAGCCACCGCGAAAGAAACGGGCGGATTTCGCGCTGAGTCCACGTTCAGGCGCTAGACCATCCGATCGTGGCGGAAGTAGTCCACCGTGCGGCTGATGCCATCGCGCAGCTGAACCTGCGGGCGCCAACCCAAAACCCGCTCGGCCAAACCGATGTCGAGGCAGGACCGTTGCAGATCGCCGAGGCGATCCGGATGAAACTCCGGGTCGTCGGGTCCCCCGACGGCCGCGGCCACCGCCGAATGCAGTTGGCGATCTGAGGTCTCTATTCCGGTCCCGATGTTGAAACGCTGCCCACCGCCCGCGTCGCCCGAGGCCTTGATGAAGGCGTCCACCACGTCGTCGACGAACACGTAGTCGCGGGTTTTGCCGCCGTCCCCGAACACCTTGGTGGGCATACCCTCCAGCAGCGCCCGGGCGAAGATCGCCACCACGCCCGCCTCACCGTGCGGGTCCTGGCGGGGGCCGTAGACGTTGGCGGGTGCGATGTGCGAACAATCCAGACCGTACAGATGGCGAAAAGTGTTCAGGTAGATCTCGCCCGTCACCTTGCCCGCGGCATACGGCGAAGCCGGGTCGGTGGGCGCGGTCTCGGGGGTCGGGAACCGCGACGGGGTGCCGTAGATGGATCCCCCCGAGGAGGTGTGCACGATTTTGCGTACCCCGGTCAGGCGTGCCGCTTCGGCCAGGCGGACCGTGCCGATGACGTTGACCGAAGCGTCGAATTGCGGGTCGGCCACCGATTGCCGCACGTCGATCTGCGCAGCCAGGTGGAATACCACCTCAGGCCCGTGCTCGTCGAGGATTGCGCGCAGGTCGGCGGTCACGATGTCCGCCTCGACGAAGACGTGCGCCGGATTGTCGACCAGATGCTCGAGGTTGGTCGCGCGGCCGGTGGCGAAGTTGTCCAGCCCCACGACCGCGTGACCGTCGGCCAGCAGACGGTCGACTAGCGTCGATCCGATGAATCCGGCTGCCCCGGTAACCAGTGCGCGCACCGGCCCACCATACCGGCGGGCGGCGCGCATGACCCGCATACCTCCGGTAGCCCTGGCCGCCGCCGCGCTGATCACGGCGCAGCTGGGGATACGCGCGGTGCTGGCGTTCCGTGGCTACTTCTATTGGGACGACCTGATCCTCATCGGCAAGGCCGGCACTCATAACTTGCTATCGCCGTCGTACCTGTTCGACGACCACGACGGCCACGTCATGCCGGGCGCGTTCCTGGTCGGCGGCGCCATCGTCCGGCTGGCGCCACTGGACTGGACGGGGCCGGCGATCAGCCTGGTGGTGTTGCAGTTGCTGGCCTCGCTGGCGCTGCTGCGCGCGTTGTACGTCATCCTGGGCTGGCGTCGTGTGCTGCTGATCCCGTTGACGTTCGCGTTGTTCACACCGTTGGGCGTACCCGGGTTCGCGTGGTGGGCGGCCGCTCTGAACTCGCTGCCGATGCTGGCGGCGCTGGCCTGGGTATGCGCCGACGCGATCCTGTTGGTCCGCACCCGCAACCCGCGCTACGCGGCGACCGGCGTGCTGGTCTACCTCGGCGGGCTGCTGTTTTTCGAGAAGGCCGCGGTCATTCCGTTCGTCGCCTTCGCCGTGGCCGCACTGCTGTGCCACGTGCGGGGTGACCGGGCGCCGTTGCGGACGGTGTGGCGGGCCGGCGTGCGGTTGTGGATCGCGACGCTGGCGCTGACCGTTGGCTGGGTCGCGCTCTATTTGGCCGTGGTCAATCAGCGGCGATGGAGTTCCGACCTGTCGATGACGTGGGATCTGCTGTGGCGCTCGATCACCCACGGAATCGTGCCCGGGCTGGCCGGCGGACCCTGGCACTGGGACCGGTGGGCACCGGCGTCGCCGTGGGCCACACCCCCGCCGTCGGTGATGGCGCTCGGCTGGCTGGTCCTGTTCGGGGTGCTTGCGCTGTCGCTGATCCGAAAGCAACGCATCGGGCCGGTGTGGCTGACCGCGGCCGGTTACACCGTCGCGTGCCAGGTGCCGATCTATCTGATGCGGTCGTCGAAGCAGACCGCATTGGAACTGGCCCAAACCTTGCGGTATCTGCCGGATCTCGTCGTGGTGCTGGCGTTGCTGGCCGCGGTCGCGTTGTGCGCCCCGAACCGGCCGGCCGCGGCGCGTTGGCTGGACGCGTCGCCGAAACGCACCGTGGCGACGGTGGGTTTGGCGGTGGCGTTCGTGACCAGCAGCCTGTACTCGACGGCGACGTTCTTGACCAGTTGGCGGGACAACCCCGCGCAGCCCTACCTGCAGAACGCCCGGGCCGGTTTGGCCGCCGCGCAGGCGTCTTCGGATGCACCGATGCTGGACCAAGAGGTCGATCCGCTGGTGCTGCAACGGGTGGCCGCGCCGGAGAACCTGGCCAGCCACATGTTCGCTCTGTTGCGCGCCAGGCCCGAATTCGCCACTGCGACAACGCAATTGCGTATGCTCGACAGCTCGGGCCGGGTGGTCAACGCGAGAGTGACCTGGATCCGCACCATCGCGCCCGGGCCCATGCCGCGGTGCGGCTATTTCGCGCAACCCGATAAGCCGGCGCGGATGATCCTCGACGGGCCGCTGCTGCCCGCCGATTGGACCGTCGAACTCAATTACCTTGCCAACAGCGACGGCTCGATGACGTTGTCGCTCTCCGAGGGACCCGATGTCAAAGTCCCCGTGCATCCGGGACTCAACCGCGTCTTCGCCAGGCTGCCGGGCGCCGGAGACGCGATCACCGTCCGGGCCAACACCACCGCGCTGGCGTTGTGCCTCGCGTCGGGGCCGGTCGGGTTCGTCGAACCTGGGTGATCGGTGCTCTGGCCGATCAACGGTTGCCCGCGTAGGCATTGTCCCGGTGCGCGGCTCAAAGTCGAGCGCCGGTGACCTTGATGAGGCCGCGCCACGCAGCGAGCTTCCGCCGCCAGGAGCGCAGCGAGGCGACCGCGAAGACGGCCACGGCAATGCACATGGTGACCCGCCCCCAGTCGTACCAGGCCGTCCAGCCCATCCACGGAAGGAGCCATCCCGCCATCGCCCCGGCCCCGAGGCCGACGCACACGAGCCATGTCAGGGCGACCGGCTTTGCGCGCGGGTCGCCGCGAAGGTGGGCCAGGGCAACCCAGGAGTTAAGGCCGCCGTAGTAGACCAGCAGCGCCCAAAAGAGCGCGAAGTACCCGCGCGATGATGCCGAAGCCGCAGCCGACGCGATCGACGAAGCCCAACAGCAACTAAACGTGCTCTATGAGTCGATCCCCGACACCCCTCCCGATGGGTGCTGCATGGGTGGCGCATATCCGCTGGTAGATGGAGCCGCCTGGGGGAATCGAACCCCCGACCTATTCATTACGAGTGAATCGCTCTACCGACTGAGCTAAGGCGGCACACCCGCACGCCGGGCGGCACGAGTCTACGGCAGGCTACCCCGCCCTCCCAACTGCCGGGATCAATCGCGCAGTTCCTGGCCGATGGCGGCCACCATGGCGTCGACGGCGAACTTGGGTTTGACGTTGATCGCCAGCGCCTCCCGGCACTGAAGTACCGCCTCGATGCAGCGGAGCAGCCGCTCGGGCGAGGCATGGGCGGCCAGCGCCGCCACCCGATCGGCCATATCCGGATGGTTGGCCCGCACCGGCCCGGCGCGCGCCGACACGACCAGCGCATCCCGGAAATAGGTCGCCAGGTCGATCAGCGCCCGGTCCAGGGCATCGCGCGACGCCCGCGTCTGACGAGACTTCTGCCGGCGTTCGAGGTCCTTGATCGCACCGGTGGCACCTCGCATGGCCCCGGCAGTGCCCTTGCCCGTGCCGCCGGCCCCCAGCGCCGTCCGCAGCTCTTCGGTCTCGGCCTCGGCGCGGTCCGCGGTCAGCACGACCGCCTCGGCTTCGGCCGCGGCCACCAAGTCCTCGGCGGCGGCGTAGGCCCGCGACGGGGTCGCGGCATCGCGCACCAATCCCAGCGCCCGCTCCCGTCGTTCGCGGGCCTCGGGGTCGGTGGCCAGCCGCCGCGCCCGCCCGATGTGACCTCCGCTGACCGAAGCCGCCCAGTTCGCGGTGTCGGCGGGCAGGCCGTCGCTGTCGACCAGCACGCGCGCGATCGCATCGGTCGGCGGGGTCACCAGCGCGACGTGCCGGCACCGGGATCGCAGCGTGACCGCGATGTCCTCGGGATCCACCGACGGCGCGCACAGCAGAAAGACCGTCGACGGCGGCGGTTCCTCGACAACCTTCAGCAATGCGTTCGCGGCGCCCTCGGTCAATCGGTCGGCGTCCTCGATCACCACGATCTGCCGGTGGCCGGTGGTCGGACGGCGCGACGCGATCTGCACGATGGCGCGCATCTCGTCCACGCCGATCGACAGGCCCTCGGGAATCACCCGCCGCACGTCGGCGTGGGTGCCGGCGATCGTCGTCGCGCAGGCCCGGCAGCGACCGCACCCAGGGCCGCCGCCGTCCTGGGAATCCGCAGTGCATTGCAGCGCGGCCGCGAAGCACACCGCTGCGATCGAACGCCCCGAACCCGGCGGACCGGTGATGAGCCACGCATGTGTCATAGTCCCGTTGCCGGCCCCGCTGTGAGCCGAATCACCGCGGGCGGCCCGGGCGGCGGCAAGCAGCTCGGCCACCACCGGCTCCTGGCCTACCAGCCGCGTGAACACCCCGGACATCACCGGCAACAGTAGTGACGCGGGCCGACGGATACCCACCGGCCACCGTATTGCGATGATTCCGTTACATTTCCACGGGTTTCGGCAGCTCTTGACGACTTGCCGAGATGTTTTGGGTTTTCCACCAAGTCGGCGTCGCCCGATACGGTGGGTTGGTGGCAACCGAGGCAGCACTACCCGGGCGGATCAGCGCATTCGCCCGGTGGGTGGTGCGTACGCCGTGGCCGCTGTTCTCGCTGAGCATGCTGCAGGCCGACATCATCGGCGGCCTTTTCACGCTGGGGTTCCTGCGCTACGGGCTGCCGCCCCAGGATCGCATCCAGTTGCAGGATCTGCCACCGGTCAACCTGGCGGCCTTCATCGGCGTCGTCATCACCCTGTTCCTCGTCGGGATTTTCTTCAACCTCAAACTGCTGCTGCCGGTTTTCCGGTGGCAGCGCCGCGACAATCTGCTCGCCGACGCGGATCCGGCCACCACCGAGCTGGCCCGCAGCCGCGCGTTGCGCATGCCGTTCTACCGGACGCTTACCAGCATGGTGTCCTGGTTTATCGGCGGCGTGGTGTTCATCATCGCCAGCTGGTCGGTGGCCAAGTACACGGCTCCCGTCGTCGCGGTCGCCACCGCACTGGGCGCCGCCGCGACCGCGATCATCGGGTACCTCCAATCGGAGCGCGTGCTGCGGCCCGTCGCCGTCGCGGCCCTGCGCAGCGGTGTGCCGGAGAACGTCAAAGCACCCGGCGTCATCCTGCGGCAGCTCCTGAGTTGGACGCTGTCCACCGCCGTGCCGGTGCTGGGCATCGTTCTTGCGGTGGTGGCCGACAAGGTTTCCCTGCTGCATGCCACGGCCGAGAAATTGTTCAATCCCATCTTGCTGCTCGCTTTGGCGGCGTTGGGCATCGGCTTCATCAGTACCCTGCTGGTGGCGATGTCGATTGCCGACCCACTGCGTCAGCTGCGCTGGGCGCTGTCCGAGGTGCAGCGCGGTAACTACAACGCGCACATGCAGATCTACGACGCCAGCGAACTGGGCTTGCTGCAGGCCGGCTTCAACGACATGGTGCGTGACCTGTCCGAGCGGCAACGGCTGCGCGACCTGTTCGGCCGCTACGTCGGCGAAGACGTGGCCCGCCGGGCGCTGGAGCGCGGCACCGAGTTGGGCGGGCAGGAACGCGACGTCGCGGTGCTGTTCGTCGACCTGGTCGGCTCCACCCAGCTGGCCGCGACGCGACCGCCCGCCGAGGTGGTCCACCTGCTCAACGAGTTCTTCCGGGTGGTGGTGGACACCGTCGGAAGGCACGGCGGTTTCGTCAACAAATTCCAGGGCGACGCCGCGCTGGCCATCTTCGGTGCGCCGATTGAACACCCGGACTCGTCCGGCGGGGCGCTTGCCGCCGCCCGCGAGCTCCATGACGAGCTACTCCCGGTGATCGGTTCCGCCGAGTTCGGGATCGGGGTGTCGGCCGGCAGGGCCATCGCCGGCCACATCGGCGCGCAGGCCCGCTTCGAGTACACCGTGATCGGCGACCCGGTCAATGAGGCCGCGCGACTCACCGAGCTGGCCAAGCTCGAGAGCGGCCACGTGCTCGGATCGGCAATCGCGGTCAGCGGCGCGCTCGACGCCGAGGCGTTGTGCTGGGATGTCGGCGAGGTCGTCGAGTTGCGCGGACGCACGGCGCCCACCCAGCTGGCCCGACCGCTGAATCTGGCCGCTCCCGAAGAGGTTGCTTCCGAAGAGGTTTCCAGCGAGGTGTCCGGGTAGAGCCAGCGCGGGGTCGCCGCACGCGAGACTTGCACTAGGGCCACGCTTTTCGGCGTGTCGTGTGCCTGGCGCAAGTGTCGCGGAAGGCCGCCGAGCTAAGTGTCGTCAGGCGCGACAAGTTAGCTTCGCTTGGTGGCCTTCTTTGCCGGCGCCTTGCGGGCGCTCTTCTTAGCGGGCCGCTTCGCCGGACCCCGGGCCCGCCGGTCGGCCAGCAGTTCGGCGGCGCGCTCGTCGGTAATCGACAACACGTCGTCGCCCTTGCGCAGGCTGG
>Ga0306924_10006825_pt1 | contig 11383 bp, 9 predicted proteins | sample sta12Can44000111_FD_203756 | JGI IMG/M metagenome (GOLD analysis project Ga0306924, IMG submission 203756) | Lab enrichment of tropical soil microbial communities from Luquillo Experimental Forest, Puerto Rico - statanox.12C.anox.44.000.111 (v2)... | ecosystem: Environmental > Terrestrial > Soil...
GCTCGAGGTGATTGATGTTGGACGGGATGATGGCGCGCCCACGCGCGACCTCGTCACGAATGAAGTCAGCCGGCAATCCTTCCCGGATCGCGATGAACTCCATCTCGGGGGTGATCTCGCCCTTGCGCGCGTAGTACAGCTGAGTGACGGCTTGGCCCGACCTTGCCGCCGCGCGGCGGCCGGCGACCCACGGCTCGCGCAGCTTCGGCAAACCGTCCTTGACGTCGTGCCCCTGCGGACCGCTGCTGTCGTAGAGGCGGATCGACGGCTCGCCCCGCGACAACGCGACTTCGCGCATCGGCACGCGAACGCCATGCGCGCCTTCGACGAATACTTTTTGTGAATTAGGAAACGCTGTTGCGAACTCTGACATCTTCCGCACTCCCTCCGTCCGCGTTCGCCCTCCGGGCTGCGGCGAGACTAGGTTCCAAGGGTCTATTCTCAATCTCGCCGAAGCCCGCCGGCCCGCGCGAAGCGCGACGCCGGACGGAGGCGGATACCCCTGGCGGTACGATCACTATATCGCGAAACTCTTCGCCGCTCACCGAACGGCGGACGACGCGGTTTTATGATGGGACGCCGTGATCCTCCGAGCCCGCAGACTCCAGATCAGTCTCGCCATTGTCGCGCTCGCCGCCGCGTCGGTCGCCGTCTGGGACCTCATGACAGGAGGATTCCATTTTCAGGTACTCGGCATTCGCATGTCGTCGCGCGAGGCGTACAAACCCTTTCGACTCGCGTTGCTGACGACGGTCGCGGTGATCCAGCTCAACGATTGGCAGTCGCTGCCGGCCGCGGCGAGCTGGAATGCCATCGTTCGATGGGCCCGCTGGATCGCGTTGGGAGCCGCTGTCGCATCGATGGCGCTGGCGTTTCGCTACGGCATCTTTGCCGCGGGCGGTGCAGACGCGTACGGCTATGTGAGCCAGGCGCAGCTCTTGGCGCGCGGCCAGTTGTCGGCACCCGATCCGCTCGCCGCCATCGCGACCACTGTCGGCGCGTCAGCGGCGCCTCTTGGGTATCAGTTGTCGCGCACGCCCGGGAGAATCGTGCCGACGTATCCGGCGGGCCTTCCGATCACGATGGCGGCTGCGATCCTTGTCGGCGGCCCGACGGCCGCGTACTTCGTCATCCCGTTGTTCTCAGGAGTGACCGTCTGGCTCACGTACCTGCTGGGTGAGCGAATCAACGATGCGCGCGCGGGTCTGATCGCCGCCATCCTCGTGACCTTCAGCCCCATCTTCGTCTTCCAGTCTCTGGAGCCGATGAGCGATGTGCCGGTTACCGCGTGGTGGCTGCTCGCGTGGTATCTGGCGCTGATCCGCCGCACGGGCGCGGCGCTTGGAGCGGGCGTGTGCGTGTCGGCCGCGGTGCTCACGCGGCCGAATCTTGCTCCGCTGGTCGCGGTTCTCGCCCTCGTGGTGGCCGTTCAGGACCGCGGCGTCCGTCGCGGGCTGGCCTTCGTCGCGGGTACGCTTCCGGGATGCCTGGCCGTGGCTGCATTCAACGCATTCTGGTACGGGAGTCCGCTCACATCCGGGTACGGCGAGCTCGGCGATCTCTATCTCGCCAGCCGCGCGATTCCGAATCTTCGCAACTACTGGTCGTGGCTGATCGAGCTCGAAACAGGAGTGATTCTGTTGGCCGCGGCCGCGCCGCTGGTTGCGCGCGACCGACGCGCCGCGGGAGCCATGCTCCTGTTCTTCATGTCGCTGCTCGGGTGTTACCTGTTCTATTTCGTGTACGACACATGGCCCTTTCTAAGATTTCTGCTGCCTGGCATCCCGCTGCTCCTCGTGCTCGCGTCCGCGGTCATCGTAGCGATCTTCGGGCGGCTACCGCTCCGGCTTCGCGGGACGATGGTGTTCTTGATCTGCATCCTGGCGCCGGTCACCTACTTGCTGACTGCGAATCGCCTCCACGTCTTCGACATTCAACGATCCGAGCGGCGCTACGTGTCAGTCGGCGAATTCATCGAGGCGACGCTGCCAGAGAAAGCCGTGGTCCTCACGGTGATTCAAAGCGGCAGCATCCGTCTCTACGGACACCGGCCGACGCTGCGATGGGATCAATTGCCGCCGGAACGCCTGGATCAAACGCTCGACGGCCTTCGAGCCGCCGGATATGTTCCGTATCTGCTGCTCGAGTCGTGGGAGGAGAATCTGTTCCGCACTCGATTCGCAACGTCCAGCATCGTCGGCAACATCGACTGGCAGCCGGCGATTGAGTATTACGGACCGATCAGCGTCCGCGTGTTCAATCCCGACGATCGCCAGGCGTACATGAGCGGGCGCAGGGTCCTGCCGCGCGCGATCCCCTATCCTTGAAGCCACGTTGCAAAGGCAGCCCAGAGCGGGTGGCCGCGAACGGGCGCCCGCTCGGGCGCGGAGGCGTCTCCTGTGATCAGTGCACTTCGCCGAGCACCCGAGTGGGCTGCCTGCCCCGCGTTCTTAGCGGGGTTCGCGGACGGGACCCGAATGCGGCTCCCTGTGCGATGCTGCGTAGCGATTTGCGATCGGGATCACGAACTTCTCGGCGGTGTGCGTGGACGAGAAGCCGACGACTTTGACGTCCACGAGGCCGGCCGCCTTCCCCGCGGCCATCGTCGCGCGCTCGGAGATCTCCGGTTTCCCTTTCGGACGGATAATCCACAGCGCTCCGTTCGGCTTCAGCGAGCCTTTGAGCTTCTCGAGACGGGCGAGCTCCGCCTCTTTTGTGACGCCGAAGAAGATCGCGTCCGAGTTCTTGAGGACCCGGCCGATCGAAAGCTCTTCGACGGCGCCCTCGACTTCTTTCAGGAATTCCGTGTCGGTCACGCCCATCGCCGACACGCGCCAGGTTTCCTTCACGCCGATCTTCTGTAAGCGCGATGGCGGATGCAGGATCTTCTCCGCCCATTTTGCCGCTGCCGGACCGAGGTCGAGGGCGGCGGTTCCGTCGGGACACGTGACGGTCAGCGTCCCATCCCGAGCGATCACTTTCGACATCGCATTGAAGGGAATCGACAGCTTCAGATCTCCGCCCCGAAACTGCAGGACATTGGTCTCCAGCCGCGCCTTTCCCTGCGCGCTGCGCCCCTTGAACCGGGCGGTCACGGTCGCTTCGCTTCCCATGCGGATGTCCTTTCCTACATTGAGCGCGTCGCCGCCAGCAGCGCGCGGCGCTTCGTCTCCGGAAAGCGCTCGATGGCGTATCGCACCGTGGTTCGGGGGATTCCGGCGCCGCCGGCACGCAGGTAGTGCTCGAGCCGAACCATGTCGGTCTTGCCCGCCTCGCGCAGCGCCCAGCCGACGGCCTTCTGAATCAGATTCTGTCGATCGCCGTGAAGGCGACGCGCGATGTCATACACCGCATCGAGCGACTGGCCGCGCCTTGCACGATGAATCAACCCGACGATGGCGGCGCGGCGCACCCACATGTTGCGATGGCGGGCCCAGGTGCGCAGGCTGTCGGAATGCGCCGGATGCTTCAGGAGCAAGGGTCCGATGAGGGCCCCGCAAATGGAGTCAGTCGTCGCCCAGTTGGCCGAATGGTTCGCCGCGAGCCACCCTTTCCACCGCGGCAGCAGCCGCGGCGTGAAGTCGCGATGGAACCGCGCCACCAGCTCGATAGCGACGCCTTTGATCTCGAGGTGCCGATCCTCGATCAGCGCGTCGGCAAACACCATCGCCTCGTCGATCGACCAGGCGCCTTTATGCTGCTCGTGAATCGAGCGCGCAAGGCCGCGCACCGTCGCCGTGCCGGCGTTGTAGAACCCAAGGTCGCCTGCGGCGCGGAAATAGCGGCTGGCGTCGAAATCACCCGAGGGCCGCGCCATCCGCTGCAGGGCGCGCCTGGCGGCACGTGCCGCCAGCTCCGGCGACGACCGCGAACTCAGGCGAGTTTTCGCAGGATGAAGCATTTGAGATAGTAAGTTTCTGGCACCCCGAGCAGTACTGGATGGTCGCGGCCTTGCATCCGCTTCTCGATGACCGTTACGTGCGCCTGCGCGTCGACGCTCGCTTCATAGACGATTTCGGCAAAGGCGGCTTCGTTGATGTTGTACGAACAGCTGCACGTCACCAGCGTTCCCCCCGGTTTGAGCAGCTTGAGCGCGCGCAGGTTGATCTCTTTGTACCCGGCGCGGGCATTCGACACAGCCGCTTTGTTCTTCGCAAACGCGGGAGGGTCGAGCACGATCGTGTCGAAGCGCTCACCCAGACGATCCAGGCCTCGCAGTTCGTCGAACACGTTGCCGACGCGCGCGTCGACCGCGATGCCGTTGCGTGCCGCATTCTCCTTCACGCGGGCGACGGCGTCTTCCGAAACATCGAACGCGATCGTCTCGTCGCATCGGCGTCCCATGACCAGCGCGAAGCCGCCGTTGTAGCTGAAGCAATCGAGCATCCGCCCTCTGGCGTAAACCGCGCCGGCGGCCCTGTTCTCACGTTGATCGAGGAACAGGCCCGTCTTCTGACCGTGGCGCAGGTCGACGTCATACTCCACGCCCGTCTCCACGATCGTGACGCGTTCGGGGACCTCGCCCGCCAGCACCTCCACGCGCTGATCGAGGCCATCGAGGAGCCTGGCCCGGGGATCGTTGCGAGCCAGGATGCCGCGAGGATTCAACCGTTCGGTGAGCGCCGACACGACCACCGGCAGGAGACGGTCCATGCCCTGCGACAGTGCCTGCACGACCAGATATTCTCCGTATCGATCGACGATGAGCGATGGGAGCAGGTCGGCCTCGCCATGGACGAGCCTGTACGCCGTAGCATCGATGGACAGCGAGTCGCGGAATTCGACGGCGTCGTGGATACGCCGGCGCACAAGCGCTTCGTCCGCGACACGTTCGCCGTAGATCAGCATGCGCAGCGTGATCTGCGATCGGTCGCTGAACAGCGCAGATCCCAGGATCAGTCCGCGAGGACTCCGAACCTGGACGATGTCGCCGGCGGCGGCACGCGCATCGACCACATCAGCGCGATAGATCCACGGGTGGCCGGTCCGCAGCCGTTCTTCGCCGCGCGCGGAAATCACGACGGAAGGCATAAGAACTTCGAACCTGGAATCGCCATAGTACAATCGTTCACCGTGCGAATCGCTATCGGCGCCGATCATGCGGGCTTCACGCTGAAGGAACATTTCAAGGAGACGCTCGCGCGCCTCGGCCACTCGGTCGATGACCATGGCACGACGAGCGAGGCGTCGGTGGATTACCCGCCGATCTGCATCGCCGTCGGCCGCGCGGTTGCCGAGGGGCGGGCCGATCGCGGCATCGTGCTCGGCGGCAGCGGACAGGGCGAGCAGATCGCGGCCAACAAAGTGGCCGGCGTTCGGGCGGCGCTGTGCAACGATCTCTATACCGCGCGGCTGTCGCGCGAACACAACGACGCCAATGTGCTCTCCATGGGCGGGCGTATCGTCGCGTTCGGGCTGGCGGACGAGATCCTCGCGCTCTGGCTGAGCACCGCCTTCGAAGGAGGGCGGCATCAGCGACGAATCGATCAAATCAGTGCGGCGGAACGATCGCGGCCTGTTTCACAATGACACTTGTAGGGCCGGGCCTTCAGGCCCGGCCGCACGGGACGACCTGAAGGTCGTCCCGTACGAACTAGAGCTTTTAGCCGAGCGGGATACTAATGAGCACCAACACCAGCACGCCCTCGATGTGGCGGACCGTCGCCGAGACCGATCCCGAAATTGCTGACGCACTGCGAAACGAACTGCATCGCCAGAACAGCGGGCTCGAACTGATCGCGTCGGAAAACTTCGTCAGCAAGGCGGTGCTCGAAGCGGCCGGGTCTGTGCTGACCAACAAATACGCCGAGGGCTACCCGGGCAAACGCTACTACGGCGGCTGTGAGTTCGTTGACGTTGTCGAACGGGCGGCGATTGCGCGCGCGCTTGGACTGTTCGGCGCCGACCACGCCAATGTCCAGCCGCACTCAGGGGCCCAGGCCAACATGTCGGTGTACCTGACGCTGCTGAAGCCGGGCGACACCGTGCTCGGGATGAATCTCGCGCACGGCGGCCACCTGACGCACGGGCACCCGCTCAATTTTTCCGGCAAGCTGTACACGATTGTTCCGTATGGCGTCCGGAAGACAGACGAGCAGATCGACTACGACGAGATCGATCGGCTGGCGGACGAGCATCGTCCGAAGATGGTCATTGTCGGGGCCAGCGCCTATCCGCGCGTGATCAACTTCGCGCGCATTCGGGCGGCGGCCGACAGGGTCGGCGCGCCGGTATTCACCGACATGGCGCATATCGCCGGACTCGTGGCGGCCGGCGTGCATCCCAGTCCGGTTCCACACTCCGACTTCGTCACGACGACCACCCACAAGACGCTGCGCGGACCACGCGGCGGCCTGGTCTTGTGCCGCGAGCAGTACGCGAAGGATCTGGATCGAACGGTGTTCCCCGGCGTGCAGGGCGGCCCACTGATGCACATCATCGCGGCGAAGGCCGTCTGCTTCAAGGAAGCCGCCGAACCCGCGTTCATCGCCTACCAGCGGCAAATCGTCGCAAACGCGAAACGTCTCGCGAGCGTCCTGACAAACGCCGGATTCCGCCTCGTCAGCGGCGGAACCGACAATCACCTGATGCTCGTTGACGTCTTCTCGAAGGGCATCACGGGGAAGGTCGCCGAAGCGGCGCTCGGCAAGGCCGGCATCACCGTCAACAAGAACGCGATCCCGTTCGATCAGAACCCGCCGATGGTCGCGAGCGGCATCCGCGTCGGCACCCCCGCGGTCACTACGCGCGGCATGGGAGAGGCGGAGATGGACATCATCGGCGATCTCTTCACCCGCGCGCTCAAGACGCCAGACGACGACCGAGCGCTGGGCATGGTTCGTGAGGAAGTAGAAAGTCTGTGCCGAAAGTTCCCCCTCTACCCCGAATAGCCCGCGAATGAGCGGAAGCGAACGCGCCCGGGCTGCCACGACAAGCGAGGCGGTTGCTGCGGTCTTCGCGCCGGACGGCTCGCTCGCCATGGCGATGCCCGACTTCGAGCGTCGTTCGGGCCAGGCGGAAATGGCGGCCGCCGTCTCACGCGTGTTCGAAGACGGCGGCGTGCTGCTCGCCGAAGCCGGCACTGGCACGGGAAAGACGCTGGCCTACCTCGTGCCGGCGATTCTCAGCCGCGAGCGCGTGCTGATTTCTACAGGCACCAAGAACCTCCAGGAGCAGATCTACTTCAAGGACATCCCGGCGCTTCGCGACGCGCTCGGCATACCCTTCACGGCCACGTACATGAAGGGCCGTGCAAACTACTTATGCCTCCACAAGCTCGATCAGCTCTCCGATAGCCTTGGCCCGGCATCACACGACGTTTTTCTGCCGATCGTTCGCGACTGGTCGGCCCGCACCGATACGGGCGATCGCGCGGAGCTCCCGGATCTGCCGGAGGATCTCGCGTTCTGGCAAGAGGTGTCCGCAACCGCCGACACGTGCCTCGGTACGGAGTGCCCGCGCTACGACGACTGTTTCGTCACCCGCATGCGGCAGAGGGCCGCCGCATCCGACGTGGTGATCGTCAACCACCACCTCCTGTGCGCGGACGCGGCTGTGAGACAAAACGCGTTTGGTGAGGTCATCCCGGCCTTCACCCGCGCGATCCTCGACGAAGCGCATCAGCTCGAGGACATCGCGACGCAGTATTTCGGATTCAACGTGAGCACGTACCGGCTCGAGGAGCTCGCGCGGGACGTCGAACGCATGGTGGCCGCCAGCGGACTGGAGGATCGCGCGGCCAGGGACGAAGTGGCGAAGGCGGTTCAGCGGCTGCGTGATCACGCGCAGGCCTTCTTCAGCGACCTGGCGTTCGCTCATGGCCCTTCGAGAGCCTCAGGTCGGAAGAACGAGGAGCGTGTCCGCGCGACGGCGGAATCGCTCGGAGAGACCTACGACTCGGCGGTGAACCTGACCGGCGCGCTCGACATTCTCGAGTCGACGCTGGCACTCCTTCGCCAGCCACGAGACGACGAGAGTGACGACGGGGCCTCTGTCACAGAGGACGCGGCCACGCTTGCGCGGCGCGCAGGCCAGCTGCGCGACGACCTGCGATTTCTGCTGCGCGGGAACGACGACTCGTACGTGTACTTCGTCGAGTTCCGCGGCCGCGGAACGTTTCTCCGTGCGTCACCGATAGACGTCTCCGACATCGTGCGCAACCTGCTGCTCGACCGGATGCACACCACGGTGTTGACGTCGGCGACGCTCACCGTCGACGGCGGATTCGATTACATCCGCGCCCGCCTCGGGATCGACGAGGCGTCTGAAATCCGGCTCGCGTCCGAGTTCGATTTCCGGCAGCAGGCGATTCTGTACCTGCCGCCGAAGATGCCCGATCCTCGATCCGAGAACTTCGCCGTCGCAGCGAGCCGTCAGGTGATCGAAATCCTCAGGCGGACGCATGGTCGGGCGTTCGTGCTCTTCACCAGCTATGCGACGATGCGAGCGGTGCAGGCCATGGCGGAGATGGCACTGGACTATCCGATCTTCGCGCAGGGCACGGCTCCCCGTTCGCAGCTGTTGAATCAGTTCAGATCCACTCCGCACGCCGTGCTCTTCGCCACATCCAGCTTCTGGCAGGGTGTCGACGTGGTGGGCGAAGCCTTGAGCTGCGTGATCGTCGACAAGATTCCGTTCGCGTCTCCCGGTGATCCCATCACGGCGGCTCGCATCGAACAGATTCGGGGCCGGGGTGGAGATCCGTTCGGCGAGTACCAGGTGCCGCTGGCAATATTGGCCCTCCAACAAGGTCTGGGCCGCCTCATCCGCCATCGACGCGATCGCGGTGTGCTGGCGATTCTCGATCCGCGCGTGCGCACGATGGGGTACGGCCGACGGTTCATCGCGTCGCTGCCGCCGGCGCCAATCGTCCACGATCTGGGCAGCATCGAGACGTTCTTCGGATGATCAACGCCAGGGCGGCTGAGCTGTCCGGGCTCCGCTGACCGCAGCTTCCTTGACGTATTCTTCGCCGCCGCGGATCAATGTAAACTAGTCGCCACGCGAGAGTTGCTCTCTTTTTTGAGGAGGATTTCCATGGTCCGCCGATTGAACGGCCGGCTTCCGTGGCTGGTAGCATGCGCCGCCGTCTTCACGCTGGCGCTCGGTTCACCGGCCTTTGCCCAGTCCACCGGCATGGTGCGCGGCGTCGTGAAAGACGCTGCCGGCAAGCCTGTCGAAGGCGCGAAGGTCACCATCGAAGCCGACGCCAACAACCGCCATTTCGAAACCAAGTCGGATAAGAAAGGCGAGTTCCTGCAGATCGGCCTGGCGCCCGGTGCCTATAAGGTGACCGCCGAAAAGGACAAGGTCGTCTCGGCGCCCAGCAACGTCACCGTGCGCATCGCCGCGGGAAACCCGATCACCCTCGTGCTCGGCGGCGGCGGCGCGGGCATGTCGCCTGAAGCGGCGGCCAAGGCGACCGCGATGAAGAAGGCCTTCGAGGAAGGCGTCGCCGCGAGCCGCGCTGGAAACCACGATGCGGCGATCGCGAGCTTTCAGTCGGCCGCGGAGATGAACCCGAATTGCTTCGATTGCTACTACAACATCGCCTACTCACAGACCCAGAAGAAGGACTACGAGAAGGCCGAAGCCGCATACAAGAAGGCCATTGAGCTCAAGGCGGACTACGCCGAGGCATACAGCGGTCTCGCGAACGTGTACAACGCGCAGCGCAAGTTCGACGAGGCGGCGACAGCCAGCTCGAAAGCGATGGAGTTGAGCGGCGGCGGCGCGGCGGGTGCGGCCGGCGGCGGGGGCGGTAATGCGGACGCCATGTTCAACCAGGGCGTGATCCTCTGGAACGCCGGCAAGATTCCCGAGGCAAAGAAACAGTTCGAAGGCGCGATCGCCGCGAACCCGAACCATGCTGAATCGCACTATCAGCTCGGCATGGCGCTCGTGAACGAAGGAAACCTCGCGGGCGCCGCGACCGAATTCGAAACGTACCTGAAGCTGGCCCCCTCGGGCCCGAACGCGGCCACGGCGAAGGGCATCCTCGGCACGTTGAAGAAATAGTGATCGACCCTTCCGCGCTCCGGGCCCGGTTGGCTGACGTTCGCGCGCGCATCACGCGCGCGGCCGGCCGGGCCGGACGCGATCCCTCCTCCGTCAGACTCATCGCCGTCTCGAAAACCTTCTCAGCCGACCACGTGCGAGCTGCCGCCGACGCTGGGCAGGTCGACTTTGGCGAGAACAAGGTTCAAGAGGCACTGGCCAAGATGGACCAGACCGCCGATCTGCGTCTGCGCTGGCATTTAATCGGACACCTTCAGTCGAACAAGGCGAAGAAGGCCGCACGCTTCGACCTGGTTCACTCGGTGGACACCGTCCCCCTCCTCGACAAACTGGATGAAGCCGCCAACACCACGGGACGATGGCTGGATCTGCTCGTTCAGGCCGATCTCGCGGGAGAAGCGACCAAGCACGGCGCCCGCGAAGAGCAACTGACCGCGATTTTCGAGCAGGCGCGCGCCGCGCGCGCGTGCCGGTGCGTGGGCCTCATGATCCTGCCGCCGGCTGTCGCCGAACCCGACGCCGCACGACCCTATTTTCGCGAGCTCCGAGACGTGCGGGACAGACTGCTGGCCCGAGGCGTCGACGCTTCCATGCTCCAGGAATTGTCCATGGGTATGAGCCACGATTTCGAGGTGGCCGTCGAAGAGGGCGCGACGATGGTGAGAGTCGGGTCGGCGATTTTCGGAGAGCGGACCTACTCCTGACCCTGTCCCCCGGCCACGGTTCGTCCGATAAACCAAACCGGGGAGAACGATCGCATGAATGTCAGCCCGCTCGACCTTCGCCAGCAGCGCTTTCGCAAGGCTTTTCGCGGTTTCGACCCGGTCGAGGTTACCTCGTTCCTGGCAGCCGTCGCCGACGACTACGAGCAGGCTCTCCGCGAGACCGACCGGTTGAGGCAGGATTTGATGCGGATGGAGGCGGTGCTGACCGAGCATCGGGAGCACGAAAAGAACCTCCAGAACACGCTGCTGACGGCGCAAAAAGTGTCCGACGACATCCGGGCCAACGCCGAGCTCGACGCGCAGCGGATCGTTCGCGAAGCCGAAGGCCGCTCGCAGTTGTTACTGGAAAGGACCCAGGCGCGTCTCGAGGATGTTCAGCGAGAGATCGACGGCCTCAGGCTGAAGCGAAAAGACGTCGAGACGTCCATCGAGGCGCACATCGCGACGCTGCGTAACACGCTCGAATTCATCCGCGAGCAGGATGTCCGCGAACGCGACGATCGGATCCGGTTCCACTGGCCGCGCCTCGCCGAACCGCTCGACCCCGACGCTCACCAGGCCCGCAAAATCGTCGGGTGATCACGCTCGACGTCCGCGTCATCCCGCGAGCCCGCAAAACAGAGTGCGCGGGGTTCCGGGAT
>Ga0306924_10006832_pt1 | contig 11378 bp, 7 predicted proteins | sample sta12Can44000111_FD_203756 | JGI IMG/M metagenome (GOLD analysis project Ga0306924, IMG submission 203756) | Lab enrichment of tropical soil microbial communities from Luquillo Experimental Forest, Puerto Rico - statanox.12C.anox.44.000.111 (v2)... | ecosystem: Environmental > Terrestrial > Soil...
CGACGCAACCGCGCTGCCGCCGAGGCCCGGGCGGGCGGGGATCCGCTCCGCGGCCGGCCAGGATCCCACCCGCCCGGCTGGATCGCGCTCCCGCCGGGCGGGCCTCATCCGGCTGGGGCACGCAGCAAGCGGCCCGGGCCGGGCCCGCCCGTGTCGTGCGGGGGAACGCCGGGTGACCACCGGTTTGCGCGCGGACGCATTCCGACATATCTTGGCGATGTATCGCTCCGATACATCGGTTCGCCATACAAGTCTCGTCGGCCTGTGCATCATAGAGCCGGCGAGCCGGACAAGCTCGGAGGTGCGGGCAGCCGTGACCGGACAACGCAGCCGGGTGCTCGAACTCGCTGTCCTCGGCCTGCTGCACGAGACCCCGATGCACGGCTACGAGCTGCGCAAGCGCCTGAACGCGCTGCTTGGTGCGTTCCGTGCCTTCGGGTACGGCTCGCTCTACCCATGCCTGAAGGAACTGCTTGCCCAGGGGCTGATCGCCGAGGAGCAGCCCGCTGGCCCGGTGGGGCCGGCCGGTCCTGGCCGCCCCCGGTCCGGCCGCCGCTCGAAGATCGTTTACCGGCTGACGGCGGACGGCAAGGAGCGGCTGCAGGACCTGCTGGCCGAGGCCGGGCCGGCGGCCTGGGAAGACGACGGTTTCGGCGTGCATTTCGCGTTCTTCGGGCAGACCCGCGCCGACATCCGGCTGCGGATCCTGGAGGGCCGCCGCAGCCGGCTGGAGGAACGGCTCGACGCAGTCCGGGCCGCGATGGCACGGACCAGGGAGCGGCTCGACAGCTACACGCTCGAACTGCACCGGCATGGCCTGGAGTCGGTCGAGCGGGAGGTCCGGTGGCTGAACGAGCTGATCGCCTCGGAGCGGGAGTCGGGTGCGGCTTCACCACCGCCCCCCGCGCGGAACGCGGGAAACGGAACCTCTGCCGGGCCGCTTTCCGGCTGAGGTCAAGCGCCGCCAGCAGGCGGCGGGGAGAATATAAAAGGAGCAATCCTCATGGGTTCGGTTCGGGTAGCCATCGCGGGTGTGGGCAACTGCGCAAGTTCCCTCGTCCAGGGCGTGGAGTATTACCGGGACGCCGACCCGGCGAGCCGTGTGCCGGGCCTCATGCATGTGACGTTCGGCCCCTACCACGTGAGCGACGTGGAGTTCGTCGCCGCCTTCGACGTGGACGCCAAGAAAGTCGGCCGGGATCTGGCCGAGGCGATCGGTGCCAGCGAGAACAACACCATCAAGATCTGCGACGTGCCGCCGACCGGCGTCACCGTGCAGCGCGGCCCGACCCTGGACGGCCTGGGCGAGTACTACCAGGAAATGATCACCGAGTCCGACGACGCACCGGTGGACGTGGCCGAGGCGCTGCGCGAGGCCCGGGCCGACGTGCTGGTGTCCTACCTGCCGGTCGGCTCCGAGCAGGCGGACCGGTACTACGCGCAGTGCGCGCTGGACGCTGGCGTCGCCTTCGTCAACGCGCTGCCCGTCTTCATCGCCTCCGACCCGGAGTGGGCGCTCAAATTCACCGATGCGCGCATCCCGATCATCGGTGACGACATCAAGTCCCAGGTCGGCGCCACCATCACGCACCGGGTGCTGGCCAAGCTGTTCGAGGACCGCGGGGTCGAGCTGCTGCGCACCTACCAGCTCAACTTCGGCGGCAACATGGACTTCATGAACATGCTGGAGCGCAAGCGGCTGGTGTCGAAGAAGATCTCCAAGACGCAGTCGGTCACCTCCCAGATCCCGCACGAGATGGAGAAGGCGGCCGTGCACATCGGCCCGTCCGACCACGTGCCGTGGCTGGACGACCGGAAGTGGGCCTATGTCCGGCTGGAGGGCCGGGCGTTCGGCGACGTGCCGCTCAACCTCGAGTACAAGCTGGAGGTCTGGGACTCCCCGAACTCGGCCGGCGTGATCATCGACGCGGTCCGGGCCGCCAAGATCGCCCTCGACCGCGGCATCGGCGGGCCGGTCCTGTCCGCCGCGTCCTACTTCATGAAGTCGCCGCCGGTGCAGTATCCCGACGACGTCGCGCGGGACGCGGTCGAGAAATTCATTCGCGGCGAAACGGATCGCTGACCCGGCTCCGGTAGCCCCGCCCCGGCCAGTGCCCGCTGGCGCGGGAGCGGCCCGCACGGCAGGCGACGGCAGTGAGCCGGGCCGATAGGCTGGCGGCGTGCCCCTCCCGAGCCCGCGCGTGGCCCGCGCCGGCGGCCGCTCATGAGCACCGGGAGCGCCCCGGCGGCCCGGCAGGCGGCCAGTTTCATCTCCGACCTGCGGGCCGTCCTGGCCGAGCGGAACTTCCGCCGCCTGTTCGCCACCAGGCTGGTGTCGCAGGCGGGCGACGGCATGTTCACCGCCGGGCTCGGCACCTACGTGTTCTTCAACGCCACCACGTTCCCGAACCCGGGTGCCGCGGCGGCCGCGTTCGCCGTTCTGTATCTGCCGTACTCGCTGATCGGGCCGTTCGCCGGTGTCTTCATCGACCGCTGGTCGCGGCGGCAGATCCTGGTGTGGTCGGCCTGGCTGCGGGCCGTCTTCGTGGTGGGCACCGCCGCCCTGGTGATGAGCGGCAGCCTGGGCGCGCCGCTGTACGTCAGCGTGCTGGCGGTGCTGGGCGTCAACCGGTTCTTCCTGGCGTCGCTGTCCGCCGCGCTGCCGCACGTGGTCGCGCCGGACAAGCTGGTGATGGCGAACGCGGTCGGGCCGACCACCGGCACGATTGCGTCCTTCCTCGGCGGGTTCGCCGGCATCGCCATCCACTTCGCCACCGGCGGTGGCCGCACCGGTTCGGCGGTCACGCTGCTGGCGTGCGGCGTCGGCTACCTGATCGCCGGGGCGGTGGCTGCCACCATGCACCGCGACCTGCTCGGCCCGCCGCCGCTGGCCGAGGGTGAGCAGCGGCGCGGCGTGCTGACCGAGCTTGCCATCGTCGGCAAGGGGCTGGCCAGCGGGGCCCAGCACGTCTGGCAGCGCCGGCCGGTGGCCAGCGCGCTGGGCGCTACCGCCAGCCACCGGATGATGTACGGCATCCTGCTGCTGACCTCGATCCTGCTCTACCGGAACTACTTCTACCGGGCGTCCAGCGCCAACGCGTCGCTGGCACACTTCACGCTGGTGGTGGTCGCCGCGGCGGTCGGCTACGCCGCGGCCGCGGTTGTCACCCCGGTCGTCACCGGGCGGCTGTCCAAGGCGGCCTGGATCGCACTCATGCTCGCGCTCGGCGGGGTGACCACCGCCGTGCTGGGCCCGGCCTTCGCCCAGCTGCCGTTCCTGGCCATCTCGCTGGCACTGGGCCTGGTGGCGCAGGGGGTGGCGATCTGCTCGACGACGATCATCCAGCAGCGGATGGGCGACGACTTCCGTGGCCGCGTGTTCGCCCTGTACGACCTGCTGTTCAACGTCCCCTTCGTGATCGGCGCGGCGGTGGCCGCGCAGATCATCCCGACGGACGGGAAGTCCTATCTGCTGATCGCGGTGGCAGCGGCCGGTTACCTGCTGGCCGCAGCGGGTTATGCGCTCGCCAACCGTCAGGAGCTCCGGGCCGGCCCAGATCCGGACGCACCGCCGTCCTCCGGCCCGGCCAGCCCCTCCTCCACCGCCCAGCGCCGCAGTTCCTGAATGGCCCGCTCGGTGCCCAGCGGCCCCTGGTCCAGCCGCAGCTCCAGCAGGTGCTGCCGGGCCCGGCCGATCACCGGGCCCGGCGGCAGCCCGAGGATGTCCATGATCTGGTCGCCGTTCAGGTCAGGCCGGATCTTGCCGAGTTCCTCCTGCTCGGCCAGTTCGGCGATACGCCGTTCCAGGTTGTCGTAGGCACGCGCCAGACGTTGCGCCTTCTGCTTGTTGCGGGTGGTGCAGTCGGCCCGGGTGAGCACGTGCAGCCGGGTGAGCAGCGGCCCGGCGTCCCGGACGTACCGCCGCACCGCGGCGTCGGTCCAGCCCCCCTCGTTATAGCCGTGGAAGCGCAGGTGCAGGCCTACCAGCGTGGCCACGTCGTTGACCACAGCCGCCGGGAAGCGCAGCTTCCCGAGCCGGGCCCGGACTATCGCCCGCCCGGCCGTTTCGTGATGATGGAAGGCCACCCGCCCGTCCGGCAACCGCCGCCGCGTCTTCGGCTTGCCGATATCGTGCAGCAGCGCGGCCAGCCGCACCACCAGGTCGGGCTCCAGGCCGTAGCGGGGCTCCAGTTCGATGGCCTGCGCCAGCACGGTCAGCGAATGCTGGTAGACGTCTTTGTGCCGGAAATGCTCGTCAGCCTCCAGCCGCAGGCTGGGCACCTCCGGCAGCACCTGATCCGCCACGCCGGTGTCCACCAGCAGGGTGATCCCCCGCACTGGGCCATCCGGCCCCGGTGCCAGCATCAGCTTGATGAGCTCATCCTTGATCCGTTCGGCCGACACCATGGCCAGCTGGCCGGCCAGCGCCGTCATCGCTGCCCGCGCCTCTGGTGCGACAGTGAAGCCCAGCTGAGCGGAGAACCGGGCGGCGCGCAGCATCCGCAGCGGGTCGTCGCTGAACGAGTCGGCCGCGGCGCCCGGCGTGCGGAGCAGCTTGCCCGCCAGGTCGGCCACGCCGCCGAACGGGTCGACGAGCTCGAATCCGGGCAGGCGGGCCGCCATCGCGTTGACGGTGAAGTCGCGCCGGGACAGGTCCCCGGTCAGCGATGTCCCGTAAGCAACCGCTGGCTTGCGCGAGCCAGGCTGGTACCGCTCGCTCCGGTAGGTGGTGATTTCGCAGGTGGTGCCGCCCTTACGGATCCCCACGGTGCCGAACGAGATGCCGGTCTCCCACACCTTGTCGGCCCAGCCGGCCACAAGCTGCAGCACCTGTTCCGGCCGGGCGTCGGTGGCCAGGTCCAGATCGGCGCGCTGGCTGCGGCCCAGCAGGACATCCCTGACGGTGCCGCCGACCACCGCCAGCTGATGACCGTGCCGGGCGAACAGATCACCGAGACCGGCGACCGGCGCGAACGCCTGGCGCAGCACGGCCGCTGCGGCCCGGCGCTGTGCGGGGGTCAGATCATGGGAGTCCGGCACGGGCATCGAGGGTAGGGGGTAGGCGTGCACTCGGGAAAGCCGGCCTGCCCGGCAGCCATCGCGGGACAGCCACCCGGCCGGCAGCAATAGCATTTCAGTATGCCGCGTCAGCACTGCCCCGGTTCCGCGCGCCCGGTGTGGCGCCGGGCGGGCGTCCGGCTGCTGGCGTCCGCACTGGCCGTGGGCTGGGTGCTGGCGGCGGCCGCCCCGGCGCTGGCAGCGGCCGGCACAGCGGCCCGCCGGGAGGCGCCGTCAGCCAGGGCGACCATCGCGATCACCTCGCTGAACCCAGCCGTCGCCGCCCCCAGGGGGACGGTGACAGTCGCCGGCACTGTCACCAACTCAGCCGCCACCCCACTGACCGGGCTGCAGATCCAGCTCTGGTCCTCCCCGGTCCGGCTGGCCACCCGGTCGGCCATGGCGGGCTACCTGACCACGCCAGGACCGACCGGGCTGGACACACCCACCGGCCCGGTACCGCAGATCGCATCGGTGGCCGGGCACAGCACCGAGCGGTGGACGCTGACGCTGCGGGTCAGGGACGTGGGCATGACGATGTTCGGGGTGTATCCGCTGGCAGCGGAGCTCAGCCAGGGCTTGTCCCCGCTGGCCACGTTCCGCACGTTCCTGCCGTTCTGGCCGGGGAAGCGGGCCCACCGGACGGTCAAACCGCTGGCCATCTCCTGGGTCTGGCCGCTGATCGACGTCCCGCACCGGGCGGCCTGCCCGGCGCTGCTGACCAACTCGCTGGCCCGCAGCCTGGCCAGCGGCGGGCGGCTGAGCCAGCTGGTGGCGGCCGGGATGTCCCCGCTCGGCCAGAGCGCACAGCTCACCTGGGCGATAGACCCGGCGCTGCTCGCCGACGTGAAGACGATGACCACGCCCTACCGGGTGGGCGGCACCGCGACCTGCGCGCACGCGGCCGGCCACCCGGCCAGTCCCGGTGCCCAGGCCTGGCTGCGGTCGGTCCGGTCAGTGACCAGCCAGCAGGACTTCTTCGTCACCCCCTATGCCGATGCAGACGTGGCGGCGCTGGCCCACGACGGGCCCGACGGCGACCTGCCCGCCACGATCAGTGACGGCCAGGTGGCAGCGAAGACGGTGCTCGGGCAGGCGCAGCGGACCGCGGCCGGCGGCGGGAAGGACACGCCGGGCATGATCGCCTGGCCGGCCGATGGCCTGGCCGATTACGGGGTGCTGGAAGGGCTGGCCGCCAGCGGCGTCGGGACCGTGATCCTGAGCAGTGACATGATGCGGCCCACCACTGCGTACACACCAACCGCGGTCGCCACCACCCTGGACGGCCTGGGCACCGAACTGCACGTGCTGCTGGCCGACAATGGGCTGACACACATCCTGGCCCTGCCGGACGCCAGCCTGCCCGGCGCCACCGCCGGCAGCGCGCTAGGTGTCCCCGCCGCCGTGCCCACCGGGCCAGGAGCGGCGTTTGCCCGCAGCCAGTGGTTCCTCGCCGAGACGGCCCTGATCGCGGGCGAGGCACCATCCGTCCCCCGGGCGGTCGTTGTCACCCCGCCCCGGCGGTGGGATCCGGGCGCCACCCTAGCCAGCGACCTGCTCACGGCTACCACGCAGACGCCGTGGCTGCGCCCGTCCACGCTGGCTGGGCTGATCGCCACCGGGCCAGCCGCCGGCCTGAGCCGGAAGGGGCCGCCGCCGCACCAGGTCAGCCATGATGAGCTGAGCGCCTCGCTGCTCCGCCAGGTCCGGCGGCTGGACGGCCAGATCAGGCTGCTGGACAGCATCCTGACAAACCCCGGGCGCCGGTACCTGAGCACGGCGACGGCGGCCATCGAGTCGGCGGCGTGGCGTGGCGGCCGGCCCGGCCGCCGTCAGGCCGAGCAACTGCTGCACCGGGTGAACGCCTACGTCAACGCACAGCTCCAGCAGGTCACCCTGGTGGACCAGGGGCGGGTCACGCTGGGCGGAAAATCCGGCCCGGTGGCGGTATCGGTCAGCAACCGGCTCTCGCGGGCAATCCGGGTCCGGCTGTGGGCGAGCGCGGCTGCTGGCGACCAGGTGACGATCGGGAAATACAACAGCATGGTCGAGGTGGCCCCCGGCGGCGTGACCACCATTAAAATCCCGGTCAAAGCGGCCGAGGCCGGCTCCTCCACGCTGAACCTCTGGCTGACGTCGCCGGACGGCAAGCCGCTGCCCTACAGCACCGCCCGGCTGACCGTAGAGGCGACCAATTTCGGCACCATGGCCATCGTCATCATTGGCATCGCGCTGGGCGTGTTCGTGCTCACGGCGACCGCTCGCGCGGTCCGCAGCGGGCGGGTCCGGGTGGGCGACGGCGAGGAACCCGGCGAGCTGGCAGAACCGGCGGCAGGGGACCCAACCGGGCCCGATCTCGCCTCGGCTGGCGCAGGAGCCGATAGCGTCGGATCTGAGCGGGGGCATCCACCCGGATTGAAGGAGCCCGATGAGCACGCCAGCATCCCCGGCCGGGCGGAGTTCCGCTGAGGCGGCTGGCCCGCCCCCGGGAGCCTGGGACAGCATGAGCCTGCCGGAAGCTGGCCTGCCGCCGGAGGCCGGCTGGCCGGAGGCAGGCCTGCCGGCAACCGGCGGGACCGGCGGCGGCGCACCGCGGACCGACCCGGCCGAGGGCCCGAGTGTGGTCAGGTCCAGCGGGATCATGGCGCTGGGCACGATCGCCTCGCGCGGCACCGGGTTCCTGCGCACCTTGATGCTGGCCTACGCGCTCGGGGTGGGCACGGTCGCCAACGCCTACAACAACGCCAACACGCTGCCGAACACCGTCTATGACCTGATGCTGGGCGGCATCCTTACCAGCATCGTGGTGCCGCTGCTGGTGAATGCGGCCAAGCGCGATGCCGACCGGGGCGAGGCGTACGACCAGCGGCTGTTCACCCTGGCCACGGTGGCCCTGCTGGTGGTGACGGTGGTGGCGACGCTGGCCGCCAGCCTGCTGGTCAGCCTGTACGCCCATGCGATCACCGGGCCGGAGCGGGACCTGATGGTGATCTTCGCCTACTTCTTCATCCCGCAGATCTTCTTCTACGGGATGAGCTCGCTGGCCGGGGCGGTGCTCAACGCCCGGGGCCATTTTGCGGCCCCCATGTGGACGCCCGTGATCAACAACCTTGTGGTCATTGCGGTGCTCACGCTGTTCATCGTCACCGGCGGGATCGGCACCACCGCGTCCACCATCTCGGCCGGCCAGGTGCAGCTGCTCGGGTTCGGCACCACGCTGGGCATCATCGCGCAGACCGCCGCCCTGATCCCGTTCCTGCGCCGGGTGGGCTTCCGCTGGCACCCGCGGTTCGATTTCCGGCGCGCCGAGGTGAGCGAGATCCTGCGGATGGCCGGCCCGCTGCTCGGCTACATCGCCACCACCCAGGTGGCCTTCCTGGTGGTGCAGAACGTGGCTAACAAGGCCTCGGTTCACTCCACCTACGACGGCGTCTCCACGTACACCTACGCCTGGCAGTTGTTCCAGATGCCCTATGCCATTGTCGGCATCTCGGTGATCACCGCGCTGCTGCCGCGGATGAGCGCGCACGCCTCCGAGAAACGGTATTCGCTCGTCAAGAGCGACTTCTCGGGCGGAATCCGGCTGTCGTCGGTGATCGTTGTCCCGGCCGCGCTGGTGTTCTTCGTACTGGGCGCACCGTTCGCGCAGGCGCTGTTCGGCTACGGCAGCATGTCCACCGCCGAGGCCAGCTACGTCGGCACGGTGTTCGGCATCTTCTCGCTCGGGCTGGTGCCGTACATGATGTTCCAGCTCATGCTGCGGGTGTTCTACGCGATGCACGACAGCCGGACGCCGATGTTCATCGGCGTGGCGGTGATGATCACCAACATCGCGGTCTGCCTGCTGGCACTGACCGCGCTCCCGCACGGGCATGTGGTGGAAGGCGTCGCGGCCGCCTTCGGGCTGGCCAACCTGGTCGGCACGGTCATCTCCTGGTTCATCCTCAGCAGGCGGCTGCACGGCCTGGACGGGCGGCGGATCGCCCGCAGCCTGATCCTGATGAACCTGGCCGCCATCCCCGGCGTGATCTTCGCGCTGGCCACCTCGTTCATGATCGGTGTCCTGCTCCCGCCCGGGCCCGCGTTCGGGATCGCGACCGTGGTCGTGGGCGGCAGCGGCGCTCTGCTGCTGTACCTGCTCTTCGCCCGGGCACTGGCAATCACCGAGGTCAGCGAGCTGACTGACGGCCTGCGCGGCCGGCTGCGCCGTTAGCCTGCCAGTTACCTGGCAGCCGAAACCCCGCTATCGTCGTGCAGCCGGTGTCACTCATGGGTAACGGTTGCGCTGACAGTCGCACACATACCGCAGCAGGCAAGGCCGCTCGGCCTACCATGGTGTCGGCACCGGTGCTTTTACCGTGTCTCTGACCGGGGGCTCAGAAGGGAGTGTCAAGGGCCGGCACCCTCTTGACGGCAGACCACATGAGCACGTTCACCTCAGAACCGGGAACCCGCCTCGGCGGGCGTTACCGGCTCGAAGACCGCATCAGCGCGAGCGGTGGCTGGTCGGCCTGGAAGGCGATCGACGAGACGCTGGCACGGGCGGTGACGGTGCTGACTTTCGCTGCTGGGTTCCCCCGGATCCACGAGGTGGTCACCGCGGCCCGGGCGGCGAGCAGGCTGACCGATGCCCGGCTGGCACAGGTCTTTGACGTGGAGGAGAACTGGGACCAGGCCTACGTGGTGATGGAGTGGGTGGCCGGGGATTCGCTGCACGACATGGTGGCCGGCGGGGCACTGCCGCCCGGGGAGAGCGCGGAGATCATCGCCGAGGGCGCCGAGGCGCTCGCGTCCGCGCACGCCGCCGGGATCGCCCACCTGTGCCTGACTCCGGACTCGCTGCGCTGGACCCAGGGCGGCGGAGTGAAGGTGGTCGGCCTGGGCATCGACGCCGCCCTGTCCGGGACTGTCGCCGAGGATCCGGCCCTGGCCGACGCCCAGGGCCTCGGCAGGCTGCTCTACGCCGCGCTGACCGGGTGCTGGCCGGCCGGTGACTGGCGCGGCCTGCCACCAGCGCCGCTGACGGCCGACGGGCGGCCGTGCAGCCCCCGGCAGGTACTGGCGGGAATCCCGGCCGCGGTTGATGAGATCACCTGCCAGGTGCTGTTCCAGGACGGCCGGGCAGCGGATCCGCCGCTGACCTCGCCGGCGGCGCTCGCGGATGCCCTGGCCCGGGTCATCCCGGCCCCGCTCGCCCCCCCGCCCGCGCCGCCCGGCCCGTATACCGATCCCGGCTGGATCGGCCAGGACGGCGGCCCTTACTACCAGTTCACCACCGAGCCGGCCGGCCGCCCGGGGCGGCCCGGCCCAGGCAGCCCGGGCGGCCCCGCCCGCCGTTCCGCGCACGGCGGTGGCGGCCGCACGCCGGTCGTCCTGGGCATCGCCGCGCTGCTGGGGGTGCTGCTACTGGGGTTCGGCGCGTGGGCACTGATCCACCACAGCAGCCCGCCCCCGGTCAGTCAGCACCATACGAGGCATTCCGCGTCGTCGACTCCGTCGACGCTGGCCGTGCTCACACCGGTCAGCGCGCACGGCTTCGACGCGCTCAGCACGCCGTCAGCGGACCCGGGGAACGAGAACGACCAGCAGGCCCAGTTCGCCATCGACAGCAACCCGGCCACCTACTGGAACACCCAGTACTACCTGGGCAGCCCGGTGTTCGGCGGCACCAAGACCGGTACCGGCCTGATTCTCGACATGGGCAAGCAGGTCCGGCTGGCGTCGGTGACGGTCACCTTCGGCTCCGTCCCCGGTGCCGATGTGCAGGTCGAGCTGGGCAACAACAACACCCGGGCGCCGGCCACCCTGTCCACCTTCACCACCGTTGCCATCGCCAGCAACGTCAGCGGCAGCTACACCTTCACCGTGCACAGCCAGGCGACCGGCCGGTACGTCCTGGTGTGGTTCACCAGGCTGCCCCCCGAATCCGCCTCGACCCAGAGCCGGTTCGAGGCGAGGATTTACAGCATCGTCGTCCGAGGCTCCAGCTGACACCCCCCGGGGACGAGCCAGCCGACACCGACTTGCTCCGGCGGCACGTGTCCGGCGATGCTGACGCGTTCGGGCTCCTGTTCGCACGCCATCGTGATCGGCTGTGGGCGGTGGCGTTGCGCACGCTCGGCGACGCCGACGACGCCGCAGACGCCCTGCAGGACGCCATGATCTCTGCCTTCCGCCGGGCTGATAGCTTCCGCGGCGATTCGGCCGTCACCACCTGGCTGCACCGGATCGTCGTCAACGCCTGCCTCGACCTGCTGCGGCGGCGGGCAGCTCGGCCCGCCACCAGCGGGCTGGCCGGGGATGCGCTCGACGCGCTCGCC
>Ga0306924_10006833_pt1 | contig 11377 bp, 9 predicted proteins | sample sta12Can44000111_FD_203756 | JGI IMG/M metagenome (GOLD analysis project Ga0306924, IMG submission 203756) | Lab enrichment of tropical soil microbial communities from Luquillo Experimental Forest, Puerto Rico - statanox.12C.anox.44.000.111 (v2)... | ecosystem: Environmental > Terrestrial > Soil...
CGCGGCGACGAGCCTCGCTCGGCTGTGGGGCGAGAAGGGCCGGCGGGCCGAGGCTCATGATCTGCTCGCCCCCATCTACGGTTGGTTCACCGAGGGCTTCAACACCGCCGATCTGAAAGAAGCAAAGCGGCTGCTCGATGAGTTGACGTGAGCCGGCCGTCGGCATGTCGACCAGTCTGACGCCGATGACCGCTTTCTGGCCAACCCAACGATCCGATGGTGCAGCCAGAATGTCTCTTGAGGGTCGGGCCTCGCGGTTCCATTGCGGTCCGGCGAGGGCCGCTTTCGGCGCAACTCTGTCGTTGCCGCGCGTTCCGGCGAAGGCCCCTTCACCGAACCCACAGCAGCCGTTCGCCCTTGGCAGCGGGTACCGGGCCCTGTCGCGGGCGGGCGGCTCGGATCACGCTCTTCCTGCGTAGGGAGCCGAGCCGGCGGAGGCGGAGCTTAGCGGCTTAGCGTCAGGCGCGCTGCGCAGAGGCCTCTCGTCGTATCCTGGCCCGCGGAGGGGCGCGCCTCACTCCGGCATAAGGGTACGCCTAGCCAGCACGCGGGACCCGATGGTCGAGGTCGGCGTCTTTAGCTGCGCTGCCCGGCCAAATAGCCGATCAGCACCAGCAGCGCGATTAAGCGGCAATTGGGCCGCAGCGACCCACCAAATAACCGGACGTGCGAGGAGCGCTCGCCACGGGCATTACGCGAATCAGGCCGCTGGCCCTATTGAACAGCTCGCTCCTGCCTTCCTGCTGCGTGTAGTCCGGGTTTTTGATCTTGAGCCACCTGACGCGCGGGTCGTACGGATCGGCATGTCAGAGTGCGTGCCCCTCTACCCCCACTCCCATACCCATAAAAAAATCAAATGGGACCCGTAAAACTGTCTACGCCGGTTGCTACGCCGATGCGACAGGCCTCCCGGGCGCCGCATCGACATACTTCAGCAACTTCAGCAAGCCCAGGAAGTCAGCTTCCAGCTTTACGCCCGAGGTTTCGCGAAACCATGCCAGATCGGACTCCATTGCGATAGCGACCCCAAACACATAATCGCAGTTCTTGCCAAATCATTGTTTTCGCGCCAGAGAATGGTTAAAATGAGCCGGACGTGGTCCATGCGCATTGTCCCTCAGAAGAACCCCTTGCTGTGGACCCAGGGCGTCGCTGCGCGCGAGACGTTGAGCTACCTCGATAGGAGGCGGATCGATGCGGAGCCCGCCCTGTTCGGAGCCGGGCTCTCGCGACGTCAGTTATCGCAAGAAAATATCGGCCTGCCCGTCGCTTGCCAGTACCGATTTCTTGAGCTGGCCGCGACAGACGCGGATGACCAGCTCCTCGGGCTGCACGTCGCGGCAGAGATGGACCTGCGGTCTATTGGGATTCTTTTCTATCTTGCCGGGTCGGCGCGAACGGTCTCGGAAGCGCTCGAAAACCTGGCGCGTTACAGCAAAACCGCAAATGAAGCTATCGTTCTTGAGATCTCGCGACGGAAGGACGAGGTAACCCTGGCTATTCGCCATGTGCAGGAATTCGACGAGCCGCACCGGCAGTTTTTCGAACTTCTCGCACTCTGGTTCGTTCGAACGCTGCACAGGCAGACAAACCGCCATTTCAACCCGTCGCGCGTAACGTTCACCCACGCCCGAAACTCGGATCTCAGGGAGGTTCACCGCCTGTTGCAGTGCCCTGTCGACTTTGCGCAAGCGGTAGACACTTGGGTTCTACCGCAACGTGTCATGGAGCTGCCGATAGTGTCCGAAGATAGCCGCCTGCTACAGATCCTGACGGCGCATGCCGACGATCTGCTTGATCAGAGGCACTCGGTCACCGGACTGCAAAGCATGGTGGTAAACCAGCTCGTCGACCTGCTTCCTAGCGGCGAAGCACGGGCCGCGGCCGTCGCGCAGAGGCTCAACATGAGTAGGCGGGCATTCACGCGACACCTGGGAGAGGAGGGGACGACCTTCGGCGAGATCCTGGAGCGCTTGCGGCGGCGCCTCGCCTCTCGTTACCTGGCAGATGACCGCATGTCGTTGCAGCAGATCGCCTGGTCGCTCGTCTATTCGGAGCCTGGGGCGTTCACCCACGCCTACAGAAGGTGGACCGGAACAACGCCCCGGCAAGCGAGAAGGCGCTGACCACACCTCCTCCGCGGCGACGTGCCCGACCATCCTAGTCCCCGAACGGAACCGCTGCCGTACCGCACCCGGAGGCCCGGCATATCAATTTTTTGGCCGGGATTATCAAGCAGGCGTGCACGACGCGAGGCACCCTTTGCTCGATGTACAGAATGGTGGCCGACGTTTCCGGCGAGCCGCGGGTCTTCCTGTTTTGCGGCCCCCAATGCCGCACGAAAATGCTCAAGTGGTGGCGCGACTATCTCGTCCGCGCCGAAGGCGGCGAGGACATCCGCAGCATCCGCGTCTGGGCCACCGTCGGCAACAAGACCAAGATTGTGCGCGAGTGGGTGCGGCCACGATCAGAACTACCTCCTCGACTGAACGCGCTCGATGATCTCCCGAGTTTCCATGACGAGGCCGTGGCACTCGCGCGGCTGATCGCAGGCGATGCGGATAATCCGCCGGACCCAAACGACGTCGTCCTATTGATTGACCTGGTGTTACAGGCAGCGTACCAGGACGGTTGGGACGCCGGGATTCGCGTGCACCGGGCGTGTCGTAGGCTGACCTCGCAAGACGACGGTATCAGCTAGGCGGAAGAGCGTGATCCCAACAGCGCGATCCCAACCAAGGGCCACGGACTAGCCCGGCCATGGTCCCTGCTTTCGCGAGTTAACTTCCTGTCGGCATCGTCAGGAAGTCACTGACCTTACCCCCACCTCTTGCGGCTCCTGGGGACGCCGGCAATAGCCTTCTCCGTCCGGAGAGGTACACGTCCCGCCCGCGCCTGCTCGTGTTGCAAATCCGTGCCCACCCAAATCCGCGTTCGCGCAGCACCAGGGGCGCGAGGGGCGGCCTACCCTGGTACCCCCTAATTTTTTTGAGCCTCTCGCTCGCGAGCCTTCACATCACGCAGTCGCATGGCAATAACGGCAGGTAAGAGCTTCGCGCTCGATGGGCTTGCCGCAGGTCGCACACTGTTTGATGGTGACATTGAGTGCGGTGCGAGCCTTGAAAAGGCCGACGATCTTCCGCCACGCAAAGAAAAATGGCAGGAGCAGCAACGCGCCCAATTTTTTCAGTGCAATTAATGCTGCGCCGGCTCCGGCCACCTTCAAAACCTTTACCCCAAGTGCACCCGCTACCAGCCCGGCGATGCCATACGCTGCAGCGTGATCCGTGCCTGCTACATAGTCGGCATACCGCGCTCCGGCGTTATAACGGTGGTTGTTTACAGCCAGCAGAAGATCGTTCTTGTCACCGACGTCCGCTGGGTCAGCGATCCAGACGATTCGTTCAAATCCGTAGCGCCCCAGCTTGAGCGCAACCGCGTTTACAACCTTGTGACCGGCACTGTCGACGGCGTCGATGCGCCATGAGACTGTGTGGGTATCCTCGTTAAAGTGTGGCTTCTCCAACCATCCGAGAGTAGTGAGGGTCAGCAGTCCTTTGCTTGCCCGAATTCTGTTTGCTTCTGCGTCCTTCTCTTTCATTTGCTGAAGGAAAGAGTCCGCATTCACATCGGCCCAGTCGTCCGACCGGACAAAACCTTCCGGATACCAGGAGAACACGATCTCTGAGCCAGTGTCAAAATTGATGGCATCAACCTCAATTTCTGGGTCACCTATGGCGTCGGCGATTTCCCGAAAACGGCGTGCCTCAGTACCTTGCACGACCTGGAATCCAGAGAGGCTTACGATTGTGGATTTAGATGTTGTCAGATGCACATTTGCGGCGGGCGTCCAGTGCATCTGTTTGATTTCAGCTTTCTCGTCTGGGGAAAGCGCAAAAGCGGGTGTTGCGATCGCAGCGCAGGTTGATATGACGGCAGCGGCGAGCACGGCGGTGGTAAGCGCAATGCCGGTCAGGCTGGTCTTGAGCATCGCATCCTCCTCCTTTACGTCAGGCGGGTTTATCGGCCGAGGGCCCAGTCAGCCGCAGGGCTGGTGCGGGGCGGCACGTCATTGTCGGTGTCAGGGACGCTGTTCCAGCCTTCCCGGTAGGAGGCATTGGTGAGCCGGCGATAGTCGGTCGGATCGAGCTTGGCCTTGGCATTCAGACAGCCGGCCGCCCACTCCTTCTCCTCCGGCTTTCCCGTGTAGCCGGGGCCGACGCAGCCGATCGCCGCTTTTTTGGTGCTGCGCACCGACGCCCAATACAGCGCCCCCTCTTTGAACTGGCTGCCTTCCGGGAGCGTCGCGATCCACGCCTCAAAGGCGCGCCGCTCGGCCTGTCCCTGCTCAAACCCCTGGGTCGGATCGGTGGCCGCCGCGGCGGGCCGCGAGACCGGCGCGGGGGCCGGTGCGTAGATCGGCGGCGGCGTCGGGGCCGGGGTGTAGACCGGCGACGGCGGCGATGCTGAGGCCATTTGCTGGGTCGGCGGCAGGATCTTGACCCCCATCTCGGTCAGTTCGCGCGGAGTGAGCCAGGCGATCTGGCCGGGCGGCGTAGTTACCATGTCGACGATGATCGAGTTTGGGATGCCGAGCTCCTTGGCGAACCGAACCGCGTTGACAGTGCTATCCGGCGCTTCCCGACCCTGCTCATCCTTGGCGCCGTGGACGCCAAGCTGAGCGCTACTCACCATCAGGCGGTGCTGGCCAGCGGCGAACAGCCAGAAGCAGGCGCTGGCACACGTGGCGTTGTCGGGCAGCAGGGTGGCGACATTGCTCTTGGCAATAAGCTCACCCATCCGCACCGCTTCATCGATCACGCCGCCGCCGCTGTCCATGGCAATAGCGCTGACGGTCGCTGGCAGGGTCTGCAGAAACCCCGAGAACTTGGCTGCGTCGCCGGGAACGATCTTGCCTTGCATGGTGACGAATACGTTGTTGTTGCCGGCATCGGCGCTGCCGAACTCCATGGCGTTGGCGGCGGGCAGGCTGGCAATGGCCAGCGTGCTGCCGAAAGCGAGGACATTGAAGGTAGTCTTGAACATCGCATCCTCCTTTGTGGACGCCCGGGTGGTTGCCTTTTGCGACCCTCTGGAGGTGGGCGAGAGACCTTCCGCGATCTTGATAGTTCCGGCCAAAAAATTGATAATTCGCGTCGACGGACGGTCATGCGCATTGTCGCGCAGGAGAGCCCGTTCCTGTGGACCTAAGTGTCGCCGCGCGAAACGTCGAGCTACCTCGATCGGAAGGGCATCGTGATAGCCTTGCCTCGACCAAGCCTGTGATCGCGGATCGTCGCGCAGACCGAGACAAGTAGGACGAGCAGGATGAACCACCATTGGGTGGCAATCATCCGCAGATAGGCAATGAGCCGACGAATATAGTGGACAATGCAAGTGCGAAGACGAGGAAAGGGCGACGAAACTGAACCGCAAGAGCCACGCTGGCTCCAAGGGGCGCCGAGTTACGGCAATCATTAGTTTGTCTCAATTGATAGACTGGGACACGCAAGGTTTCTACAAAATTGATAGTTAATTTATTGGAAGGTTGTAGTTAATTTATCTTTACCAAACTGCCCAAGCGGGCGGTGCTTCAACGCGGATCAACCTCGTTCGCTGCGGGGTTTCCGGGTTCTCTTTTTTGCGCCTCGGCGATGCTCGCAGCGATGCCGTCAGCCTCTGCCCGCAACGGATTGGTTTTAAGATGCGCGTAGCGGTGCGCCAGGCGAAGCTGGCGCGATCCAGCCGGTGAAAGTCCGGCCCAGGTAAGGGGTAGGTGCGCCGGGAGACCGGCAAGGAGTAGGTGGTGCAAGTCCACTGCGATGAAGGAGTAGCAACCCACATCGGCCCCGAGCCGTGCGCAGGCATCCGCGAGGGTGTCGGCGAAGCGTCGGTAGGGGAGCGTGCAGGCCAGCCATTGAGCCGCGAAAGTTACCTTATTCCGAATGCCGACGCCGTCTACCCTGCGGAAGGCAATACAGGCGGATACGCAACTGCGAGCACTCGCCTGATTCGGCGTGGTCGGAGACCCTGGCATGTACGGACGCTCCTTGCGCGGGAACCGGGAGATCTCCAGGTCGGCCATACGTCCTTTGGGACGTACGGTCCGCGGCGGGAAGGTGAGGAGCCGTAGCCGCCGATGTACGAGCTGGAGAAGTCTGACCTCGGCATAGTAGCGAAGAAGCCGACGAACAAAGCTGGGCAACCGGTTGCGGAGTCGGTGGAGCGAAGGCCGGGGACCGAGGGGAACGCGAACCAGCAAAGCACTCTCCGGACTCAGAGCCGGGATCGGGTGACACAGGCGCTGGGCCGCGTATGGCAAACCACAAATTGGTGGACTGCCGTTATACCCAAGGTAGGAGCCGGATGCCTTAATTGGGCCCGTCCGGATCTGTGCGGGGGGATGGGAGTAATCCCATTCCCTACCGCGACCGCCCGCTTGGTAACGAGTGTTGCGTCGCTGATGAAGGTCCGGTCGCCGCCCTTTGCGGACCTCCAAGGGCGACTATCCTGGGCGATTGCGGGGATCACCACAACTTCGTCGGGTGGCAGGGATCAGTTGCTCTAAGTGCAGCATGATGATTCATTGTTGAGATTTTCTCGGCAGCCCAGTCGGAAACCCTTATAATAACGAGATATTTTTCCGCTAAGATCCTGACTTTTAATCAGTAGGTCTCGGGTTCGAATCCCGACGGGCTCACCAATAAATCAAGTAGTTAGATACGCATTTGAGACGGTTTGAGTTGTGCGGGTGATGATCCGGGGAACCGGCGCGACATCTGCCGGCCTCACCTTCGGTCACGGCCCTGGCCCTTCCCTATTCGCAGATTCGTGACGGCCGTCCGCGATTAACTGATAGTCGACGAGGGGCTCGAGTTTGAGTGCCATGGCCGGATTCCAGCCGCCAAGCTCGATGATCTTGCTGGCGACGAAGACGCTTTGCACCTGACGCGGCGTACCGTTCTCGCAAGCGGAGCCCTGGCTGGCATCGGAGGTCAAACTAGAGGTGAACTCACTAGCAGCTGGTCGGACTTAGCGAGCACGAGGGCACCGGGTGAGTGACGCATGACCCATCTTCTCGTAGATCGGGTTCGGATATTGAAGTCCGCCTGCGTGATGCGACGCGACCTGTTCGCGAGCGGAGATTTGCCGTGACGGCCCTCCTGCCGTGCCCATGAGGCAAGGGCTTGGTCGGCATAATCACGAAGATTGTGTGAGGGCAATTTGTGAGCAGGACCACGGTCCCGAGCAGCCGACGCCAGTCGAGAACGGTGAGATAAGCAAGAAGCCGGCGACCCCGCCTACGATCGCGAGGTGCGTGTATCCCGGGCACGGGGGTGGAGAGATAATACCGAAAGAACATGCCTCCACGGCGCGCAATCTGTTAGGCTTGGTGAGAGACCGAGGAGCGAGGAGACACGAGGTGAACGATACGATGAGCCTGTCGCAGCGCGCCGATGCGCTCGAAGCCAAGATGGCGCGAGAGCTCGATTACATTGTCATCAAGTCGCGCCTCTACAGCATGGCCGAGGGCGACACGAGCCCTGCGCCGAATGCCGGCGCGCTGATGAAGGCCAATCCGAATGCACGCGTCTTGATGGGCGACGACCCGCGCCTGCCGGCGATGCCGGAACGGCCAGCGCTGATGGATTTCTTCAAGTACCGCTTCGGCCCGTGTATGCACTTGCTGCAGAGCGCCCGGCACGCGGTCAAGGCCGACCTGCCCGAGAAGATGGTGCTCGCCTGCCTGCTGCACGACATCTCGACGATCGGCTTCATCCGTGGCGATCACGGCTATTGGGGCGCGCAACTGGTCGAGCCCTATGTCGACGAGGAAGTGACCTGGGCGATCCGCGCGCATCAGGTGCTCCGCTTCTACCCCGACGAGTCGGTCGGCTACGAATATCCGCAGTCCTACATCACGTCGTTTGGTCAGGATTACCGCCCCGACCCCTACATCGAAGAAGACTACAAGCGGATGCGGGACCACAAATGGTACATGTCGGGCCGGCAGATCACCGTGCACGACATCTACTCGTTCGACCCCAAGGTGCATGTCGAGCTCGAGGAGTTCACGGATATTATCGGCCGCAACTTCCGCCAGCCGGAACAGGGCCTCGGCTTCGACAACAGCCCGGTTGCACATATGTGGCGGGCAATGATCCGCCCAGCGAAGTACCTGTAATCTAACCTGCCGCTCGCCGATTAAAGGCGAGAGCGGCTCCGATCGGGCCGCCTCGTCGACGGCCGAGCAGAGACAAGCATCGTGGCCGCCGCAGGGTTCACGGATGGGTTCCATCGCGCGCTTGACGCCGAGCAGCCCACCACCTTTGGGTAAGCGACACAGCCAGCGGCGCATGACGTCGATAGGTGACCGCGATGGTCTACCGCCGGCGCACGAGCGCGAGCCACTCTGATGCTCGGTATATGCTTGATAAGAACGCCTGCATCTACGTCATCAAGAACCGCCCGCTCGGCCTGCGGGAGCGATTTGATCAGCTCGCCGAGGCACTCTGCATCTCCACGATCACCCTCGGTGAATTACTGGATGGCGCCGAGAGATCGGCGCACCGAAGCCCGAGCCTGCTGGCTGTCAAACGGTTCTAGATCCGGGCGGAGCTTTGGCCCGGCTTGGTACGCCTTCGGGTGCGTACGATATGCATATCGGCGCCGATGGGTAGCGAAGGCTTGATGCTCGTCACCAACAATGTCCGCAAGCTCCAGATGATACCGGGGCTCGTGTCGACAACTGGGTTTGGCAAGCCATACGGCGAGCGCGGAGAAGCCAATGACCACGCACACATATTCCTCGTATTTGGAAATCGACAAGCTGTTGTCGGCGCAACGGTCGATGACCGACTCCGACGACGAGTTGTTGTTCATCGTCATTCATCAAGCGCATGAGCTGTGGTTCAAGCTCGCGATCCACGAGCTCAGCTGTGCCATCGAGGCGTTGCAGCGCGAACGCCCCAGCAAGAGCGATTGCATCATCGCGTTCAAACGTCTCTCGCGGGTCAGCGAGATCCAACGCGTATTGATCGCATCCTGGGGCGTATTGACGACATTGACCCCCGACGAATTTCATGTGTTTCGCTTGACGGTCGGCCAAAACGGCGCCTCCGGCTTCCAATCAATTCAATATCGCGTCCTCGAATTCAAATTGGGGCTCAAATATCGCACCGTCCATTTCGAGAAGCCGGTCGACGACGGATATCAGACCGTGGAATTCGATGTCTTTGCCAATGCGCGCTCCGACGATGATCGGCAGGCGCTGGATAATGCGCTGAACCGTCCCAGCATTTACGATGCGGTGAACTATTTCATCTCGAAGCACCTGCCGATGTTCGGTATCCAAGACTTTCTCACCGGCGACTATGCCGGGCCGTATCGCAAGAAGCTGCCGGTGTTTAATGCATGGCGATATGTTTACCAAAACCGCGAGCACGAACCCGAGCTCTATCAATTGGGTGAGAAGTTGGTTGACCTGGAGGACGCTTTCCGGCGCTGGCGCTTTGTGCATCTGGCGACGGTCTCCCGGGTGATTGGGAACAGTACCGGAACCGGGGGCTCGACCGGGCTCCGATACCTGCGGCAAGCCGCCAACAAATTGCTCGATGACCCGATGTACCCGGAACTTTGGGACGTCCGAAACGCGATGTTCAGCCCGACCGAATTCGACCTTAAGAGCGCCGGCTACTAGGCTCTCCGATGAGCCCAAATCCGATATCGCTCGCCATTGTGGTGGTCCTCGCCGGCCTGGGCGTTCTCGCGATCGCACTCGCTCGCCTCGTCGTACCCGGGGCGCTGTTGATCGTCCTGGCATTAATCGTGCTCGCCGCGCTCAAGTTGGCGCGCCAGTGGGAACAGGCCGTCGTCCTGCGAGCCGGCAAATTTCTCTCGGTCAGGGGGCCCGGTTTGTTCTGGATCGTCCCGATCCTGGACAACATCGCCGCTCTGATCGACACCCGCCTGCGCACGACCCAGTTCGTCGCCGAGCAGACCCTGACCAAAGACAGCGTGCCGGTCGATGTCGACGCGATCATCTTTTGGATGGTCACCGATGTTCGACGTGCCGCGCTCGAGGTCGCGAGCTACGGGGAAGCGATCTCCTGGGCAGCGCAGACGTCGCTGCGCGAGATGATCGGTGCTGCGGACCTCGCCATGCTGCTGTCGAACCGCAAGGCGGTCGACGAGGAGCTGCGCAAGACAATCGATGCCAAGAGCGAGGAGTGGGGGATCCGGGTCAGATCGGTCGAGATCCGCGATGTCACGATCCCGGTCGCATTGCAGGATGCCATGAGCCGCGAGGCTCAGGCCGAGCGCGAGCGCCACGCTCGCGTCATCCTCGGCGCGGCGGAGGCCGAGATCGCCCACAGCTTCGCCGAGGCGGCACGGACCTACGCCGACAGCCCCATCGCTCTGCATCTGCGGGGCATGAACATGCTGTACGAGAGCGTCAAGGAGCGCGGCAGCACGATCATCGTGCCGAGCAGCGCTGTCGACAGCATGAACCTCGGCGGCGTCGCCGGCATCGCTTCACTGGCCAAGACAGGCGAGTCAAAAGCCACCAGCTGAATGCCCGCGGCACTCCGGCTCGTCAACGCCATAGAACGCCCACGTGAAGTTGTGTTTGGGCGGGTGTCACTCGATACGAATGCCCGCCTCACGGGCCACGCGGATCCATTTTGGGATCTCGGCGCGAATAAGCGAGGCCAAGGTCGCAGGCGAGCCGCCAACCGGCTCGCCGCCGAGCGCCGCGAACTGCTTTGCCGTATCGGGCTCGTGGACGATGTGATCAAGTTCGCCACTGAGACGAGCGATCACGGGCGCCGGCGTTCCCGCTGGCGCCAGCACTCCGAACCACACAACGGCGGTAAAGCCGGGGAATGTCTCGGCGATGGTCGGCAACTCGGGAGCCGCCGCGGCACGATGCGCGCCGCTGACGGCAAGCGCGCGCAGCCGTCCGTCCTGCACCATCGGCAATGCCGCGACCAGGGGTGCCAGCATGACCTGCGCGTTGTCGTTGGCGACGGCGTCGAGCGCCGCGGCACCCCCGTCGAAGGGAACGCGGATTATTTCGGCGCCCGTGGTGATCTTGAACAGCACGAAGGCGAGCTGGGTCGGGCCGCCGACGCCGCCCGAGGCGTAATGGAGCATGCGCGGGTGGCTCTTGGCGTAAGCTATCAGCTCCTCGACCGAATCGACGGGCAGCGACGGGTTGACGACCAGGATCAGCTGCGAGGCCAGAAGGAGCGAGATCGGCGCGAACGCCTTTTCGGTGTCGAAAGGCAGCTTGCTATAGGTCCCAGGATGGATCGTGAGCGAGCTCGACGCGAGCAACAGAGTGTAGCCGTCGGGCGGCGCTTTGGCGACGAGA
>Ga0306924_10006834_pt1 | contig 11377 bp, 12 predicted proteins | sample sta12Can44000111_FD_203756 | JGI IMG/M metagenome (GOLD analysis project Ga0306924, IMG submission 203756) | Lab enrichment of tropical soil microbial communities from Luquillo Experimental Forest, Puerto Rico - statanox.12C.anox.44.000.111 (v2)... | ecosystem: Environmental > Terrestrial >...
ACCTCCGGTTCGTCAGCGAGGAGATAGCCGACTGGGAAGAACTGGACGGCCTGCCCCCAACTGAACTGCTCAGCCCTGACGGTGCCGCAGAACGGCTGGCGGGCCTCCTGCGAGACAAACCCCCAACGACCCTGCATCCGTAGCCGTACCGCTTGGAGCCGCTACGATTTGTAGCGTTTTCTAGTCTCATTTTAGTCTCATTCATTCCAAAGCGGACGGTCAGCACTCCGCACATCACCGCAGGTCATCGCATCACAGGCTGGCATTCCCTGCGCCGGCTAGTACCTGTGCGTGGGGGTGAGTGGTAGGCGAGGCGGGAGTCGAGTCCATCGGCGCCTCACTTTGCCTCGCCGACATGCACTGCACTGGTGCCGCCTCCGCTCAGAGGTCAAGCACCAGGCGAGAGCTGCCCGGACTGGACAACTGGCCATCCTCTGCAAAGCGCTGGAGTCACGAAAAGACTCCAAAGGATGACGGCGCGGGGTCGGCCAGACTAGATTACTTAACCGTATGTCGGTGGCTATGCAGGCAGAGGTGCAGACCAGGTGGTGGCTCACTCGGCGCGCAGCAGGTTCAGCGGCCTGATCACCAGGGTTCTCCGCGACACGGTAATGGCGCAGGTCGAAATCCAAGTCAGGCCGTACCGGTTCGTATCCCTGCTCAGCAGCGAGGCCGCCGACGAACCCGGCGTAGAGCCAGGCAGGCTCGTGGTTGCTGCCGTCAAGTCCACCAACGTTTCCGTCCAGATCCCCGACGGAAGGCCACCACAACGGTCTGCCCCGATTGGGGAGGCGCGTCGTGCCGGATGATGGCTTGAATCCGATTGACCTGGTTGAGTTCGAGACGTGTCAGCCGGACGTTACTTACGAGTACGTGCACAAGGCGTATGTCGGATACCAGCTTCGTTTGTCGGTCCCGCTCAGCAACTACTGTTTCCGGGCCCGGTCATGCGTCGGAGGCCCGTTTCGCTACGACATCACCAAACATGTGATCCGCGCCGCTGAGGCCAGGACCGACCCGTTCGGGGAGCCGACTTTCGGGACACTGCTAAGAGGTCACCTGCATATACAGGCCGGGAGCCTGGGCGAGGCAGTCTTGCGGCCGGGGGACAGCTTTGTGTATCCGAGCAGCCAAAGCATGTTGGCTAAGTATGAAAACTGCGAGATAGCGACGGTGCGGCTACCGTGGGAGAGGATCGCGGCGATCGCTGCCACCGGGAGCGGTATTGAGCCTGCAGACTTGCGCTTCGATTCGATCACGCCTGTCTCATCAGCTACCGCGCGCTACTGGCAATCGCTGGTCGCCTACCTCGGGCGGCAGCTGATCACGCCAGACCAGCAGGCTCCGTTGCGCCGCAGCGCGCTGCTGCAGACCTCAGCGCTCGACATGCTCGCCGCAGCCGCGCTGACCGTCTTCCCTAACACGGCCATGACCGCTGCACAGGTGTCTGGTCCTGGGCGAGTGGCACCTGACGCCGTGCGGCGGGCGGTCGAGTTCATCGAGGCGCACGCCGAACGCGATATCAGTGCCGCCGACATCGCCGTCGCCGCCCACGTCACCACCCGCGCCGTTCAGTTGGCCTTTCGCCGCCATCTGGGCACTACGCCCTCGGCCTACCTGCGCCGGGTCCGCCTCGACCGCGCCCACCAGCAGCTATGCGTCGCCAGCCCCGGCGACGGCGTGACCGTCACCGAGATCGCTACCCGCTGGGGATTCGCCAGCCCGAGCCGGTTCGCCGCCAGCTACCGCGACACCTACGGCGTGCCGCCCAGTCACACCCTCAGAAGCTGACCGGCCGTTGCGGACCCTGACCTTGCAGACCTGATGCGCAGCTGAGCCTGGCACCCGGCACTTCGTTTTCCGTGCAGTCTTGTGGCGTCGAACTTCGCACGGCTGCCTAGCCTCCGGCTGGTGAGCGGCCCGGATAATAAGTGTGTTGTCGCTGCGTGCGTCGTTCGCGAGTCACGGCGCCGCAGGCCCTGCACAACCTCGCATGGACACGGGTCGCCATGCTCATCGATTCGGGTGCCACGACGGCAGCGGACGGCCCGCCGGGGCGACCGTCCACTGCGCACCGTTCTGATCTGCCCGCCGCCGCAGAGGCGCCTCCGCAACAGGCGAGTGGGCGCTATTACCCGTGCACACGAACAGGACCCGGCAGCGGCGCATCGGGCGTGCTGCGTCGCGCCGCCACCCTGCCGCGCACGAAAGCACCGCTGTTAGCGACCGTATGACAACCCAGACGGGAGATTGACATGCGCGGGAGGTGCATCAGATGCCTGGCGTCAGATTCCCTGTGACGATCAATGGCATTCCCGTGGTGACGGCGCCCGCAGAAATCGACATCATCACCGCGGGGCAGCTGCGCACGGTTCTGCTGCACTCGGTCGCTCACGGGCAGGCCACCATCGTCGTGGACATGACCGGCACCACGTTCTGCGATTCGGCAGGGTTCAGCGTCCTGGTCAGAGCGCACAAGCAGACGCTGGCAGAAGGCGGCGGGCTGCGGCTGGTCATACCCGCGGACAGCGCCGTCGCCCGGAGCTTCACCTTGACAGGCCTGGACCGGGTCATCCCCCGGTTCGCCAGCCTGGACCACGCCCTGGCCCCCGGGCCCGGGCCTGCGATCCGGCCGCTGCGCCCGCCTCCGCCCGCCCGCTCCACAGCGGAGGGAGCCACCGTCATTTCCATGCCATCCGGCGCCGGATTCAGCAAGCAGCTCATCCGCAGCTACACCCAGGTGGTCTTCAACGAACGCCAGATCGGCCGCGCCGCTGAGTTCTTCGCACCCGACGTGACCTGGCAAGGCAGCACGGGCCCCGCACTGCACGGGCGGGACCGCGTCATCGCGCTGATCGGTGAAGTCCTCGGCGCGCTGGACGGCCTGACCGCCACCGAGCAGGACATGATTGTGCACGCCGACATCGTGACCGCCCGCTACCGTATCGAGGCCACCCACAGCCGGGTGCTGTTCGGCGTCCCCGCCACCGGCCGCCCGATCCGCTGGGAACCGACCAGTACCTACCGTATCGCGGAGGGCAAGATCGTCAACGCCGTGACGTCCGGCAACCTGGCCTCGATTCTCCGCCGCGTCGGCGGGTGGCCGTGACCGGTCCGTCCTCGGCTTCCACGCCACGAGCGAGAGTGGCGGACGATTTGGGCAGTCGCAGCGTTACTAGCTGGTCATCGAAAAGGTTCGCCGCATTTGTGTGCGCCGGTCCTGCCCGATCGCGGGCATGCAGCAGCGATGTAACGTCCAAGCCAGGCCGACCCAGCTAACCGGACCGTTCACGGGCTCACCTCTTCGGCGAGGATGCCAGTCAGGTGCCCGCCGAAGAGCTGTAGATACGGTCAGCGACGCGGCGGGCCTGGGCGTCATCGTGGGTGACCCAGATGACGCGGATGCCCCGGGCGGCTAGGTGGCGGGCGGCGGCCTCGAACACCTGCTTGGGCTGGGCGTCCAGCGCGGTGGTGGGCTCGTCCAGCAGCAGCGTCTCCGGCTGGGTGACCAGGGTGCGGGCCAGGCACATGCGCTGCATCTCGCCCCCCGGACAAGGTGCGCGCCTCCTGGCTGAGCAGGTAAGGGTCCAGGTCGTCCAGCGGCCGGCCGCGATAGCAGACTGTGCCCTGGTCAGGAACTTCCGGCCGGTTGCCCAGTCGCAGCAGAGTTGTCTTCCCGGCGCCCGATGGCCCGGACACTACCGTGATACCTGCCGCCGGAATCGCGGCGGTGATCTCATCGAGGACTATCGGCCTGCCCGCTGGACGGTCACCCGCTCAAACTCGACCGCTGCTGTCTGCCGTTCAGCCATGTACCGGTCCTTCGTGCTGTCCCGGTCGCGCGTACGCCCAAGCGGACCACCTTCCCTGGCAGGCCCGGGCAGCTCGACTTGACTAAACACCAAGTCCGCGCTGCTGCCAAGCCGGTAGCCATGCGATGACAGAACAACGTGGAACAAAGGCCGAGTTCGCCGACTTGCCAGGACAACCTTGGACGGTCCGCTCAGTCATACGGACCAGAAGGTTGGGGGTTCGAGTCTCTCCGAAGGCGTGCCCGGGACGTCCATCTCAAGCCGTGCGGCGGTAACGTTCGGGCATGGCCTCACCCGGCGCCGTTCCGCCTCTCGCACCCGATGAGCTGGCGAGCACGAGCCAGGAACGCCACGTGCTGGAGACATTCCTTGATCTGTACCGGGACATCCTGAAGCGTAAGCTCGCTGGCCTGTCCGATCAGCAGATCCGGCAACGGCATGTTCCCTCCCAGACCACGCTCGGCGGCCTGGTGAAACACCTGACCGCGGTGGAGCGAGAATGGTTCCAAGTGGTACTGGCCGGGCGTTCAGAGGCCGAGTTGGGCGCACCGCCGCAGGATGAAGGCTGGGCGCTGAACAGCGACGACACAGCCGACAGCCTGGTCGCCGGGTACGAGCGAGCATGCGCGGCGTCCCGCCAGGTCGCCGTGCAGTTCTCGCTGGACGATTGCGTTCCGCACCCGCGGATGGGCCAGGTCTCGCTGCGGTGGATCTACGTTCACATGGTCGAGGAATCAGCCCGGCATGTCGGCCATGCCGACATCCTTCGGGAACAGACAGACGGCGCAACCGGATTCGACGGCTGACGACTGGGAGCCACGCCTGGGAGCCAGACGGATGAACGACCTTCCAGTTGTCCGACTCACCTGAAACCGAGTGAGGAAGCGACCGAGGTCACGGACCGTTCTGAACGGGTCCGGATGCCGTACAAAGGTCCGCGGGCAGGGATGGTCCCGGCGGGCGAACAGGTCGGGCCATTAGCCGGCCGGGAACCTCGGTGAGGAGGGGTCTTTCACGGTCATTCATGGGACTACCCGCCCTGCGAGGAAGGTGGGAGAAGAGCCGGCAATGGCGGACGCCGAGGTAGCCTGGCCTTCCCGGCTATCGTGGCGGCCATGCACAAGACTCTGGGGCAGCGGGATCCGGCTGCGGCGTTCCCGCTGGCGCACGGGCGGGACGACGCCGACGAGCGGCGGCAGGCCAACCGCGCGGTTGCCGTCAGCGCTATCGGCCTTGCTGCCACCGGCCTGGTCGAGTTGCTGCTCGCTATCTTCACCGGCTCGGTCGGTCTGCTGGGCGACGCGATCCACAACCTGTCGGACGTATCCACGAGCGCCGTGGTCTTCCTCGGGTTCCGGCTGTCGCGGCAAGCGCCCACGGAGAAGTACCCCTACGGCATGGAACGCGCCGAGGACCTGGCAGGAATTGGCATCGCCGTAGTCATCTGGGCAAGCGCCGCGTTCGCCGGGTATGAGAGTATCCGCAAGCTCATCGAGCATGGCCACACATCCCACATTGCAGCCGGAATCGCGGGCGCAGCCCTGGGCATCATCGGAAACCAGGTGGTCGCCCGCTACAAACTAGTGGTCGCGCCCGTTAATTCGTCGGGGTCATGCGGCTAGCGGGGGCGGCGCGAACGGGTCGTGCCGGCCGAGGCGGGTCAGGAGCTGGTTGAGGTCGGTGCGGGTGAACTTCCAGTCGAAGGGCCGGGCGGTGGCGTTGTAGTGCTGCTCGAAGGTGAGGATCTGTTCGGCGAGGCTGTCCAGGTCGCCGAAGTCGTCGGGGGTGAGGAGCTTGCGCTGGATGACGGAGAAGTAGACCTCGATCTGGTTGAGCCAGGAGGCGTGGACGGGCAGGTGGACCATCTGCGCGTTCGGGTAGGCGTCGCTGAGGCGGGCCGCGGCGGCCCAGTTCCGGTGCGAGGCCCCGTCGTCCACGACCCAGAAGACCCGTTCCGCCGAGGCGTACGGCTCGGTGGCCATGACCTGATCGACCAGGGCGGTGAATGGCTTTATCCCGGTGGACGGCTCGCACCGGCCCATGACCTGGGCCCGGTGGACGTCGTAGGCGGCCAGGTAGGCCAGGGTGCCGCAGCGGACGTACTCGCTCTCGGCCCGGAGCGCCCGCCGGGGCCCGGGCGGCAGCGGATGCTGGACGCGCGAGCGGGCCTGGACGCCGGGCTTCTCGTCAGCGCTCAGGACGTACTCGTCTTCGCCCAGCGGCTGCCCTTCCCAGGTCCGCTGGTACAGGTCCAGGACGCGGCCGCCCTTGAGAGCGAAGTGCGGGTCACGCGGGAAGATCCATGACCGGTGCTGCCAGGGCTTGATCGCGTCATCGGCGAGCCAGCGGCGCACCGTGGACGGCGAGACCGCGGTGACAATGCCGGCGGCGGCCGCCTCGCGGGCCAGCTCGGGGCAGGTCCCGTGGGCCAGCGGTCGCCCGCTGGCCGCGGGGAGCTCGCAGGCCAGGGCCTTGACCTCGGCCACGACCCGGGCGGGGAACGTCCGCGGCCGGCCCGGCCGCGGGGCGTCGGCCAGCCCGGCGATGCCCTGCTCGCAGTACCGGCGCCGCCACTTGCGGGCCGTGTCCTCGCAGACGCCCAGCCGCGCGGCGATCACGCTGTTAGCCAGGCCGCCCGCTGCCAGCAGGACGATCCGTGCCCGCAGCACCAGCCGGTACTCTGCCGAGCCGCGCCGGGAAACTGCTTCCAGCTCCGCCCTGTCCGCATCCTCCAAGCGCACGACATAGGGACTGGCCGGCACAATGGTCCTCCCCGCTGACGGACTCCGGCTCGGTGCCGGCGCAATGGCCTCCATGGTGAGGCCGCGACGCTGGGGCACGATGGGTATATGGCCAAGCCACCCGAGTCGACCAAGACTTCGCTCCGCCAGCGGCTGGCGGCCCGCGCGCGCGAGCGGTGGCCCCAGCTGGCCGGCGTCACCGTCCGCTGGCACGGCCAGTTCGCCTACGTCGCCGGCCAGCTCCCCGACGGCACCGTGCTGCCCCTGTTCCGGCTCCGCTACGCCGACTCCGCCAGCACCTGGGGCTTTGCCGTCTACCGCGCCAGCCACGAAGACTATGAAAACTCGCTCCTGCCCAGCGGCTACCCAGTCGGCACCCCGCAGGAAGCCCTCGACTGCGCCTGCGGCCTCTACCTGGGCGACACTACGGCCTGGCTCGACCCGCCACCCCCGACGAATTAACGGGCGCGACCACTAGTGGTCGGCAAGCGGATCAACTCGGCAACCCTGATCGCCGACGCCCGGCATTCCTGGCTGGACGCGCTGTCTTCGGCCGGAGCGCTCGTCGGCCTGGTCGCCGTCGCGTTCGGCCTGCCCTGGGGCGACCCGCTCGCCGGACTGCTGGTGACCGCCTTCATCTGCCACGTCGGCTACGAAGTCACCAAGGATGTCGTGCACCGCCTCGCAGATGGCGTAGACCCAGAAGTGATCACCACAGCCGAATCCGCCGCGGGATCGGTCCCCGGCGTCATCCACGCACACGCCCGGGCACGCTGGACCGGCCGCACCCTCCGCGTCGAGGTCGAAGGCTGGGTAGACCCAGAGCTGACCGCAAAGGACGCCGACGCGCTGGGCCGCCTGGTCGCCGACCAGATCACACGCCAACTCCCCGAAGCAGGCAGCTTCACCTGGACAACCAGAGCCGCGCCAGGGCCCCGCACTTCCGGAGGCCCTGGCCCGCATGGTCAGAGGCGGTCAGTACTTGACGGGCCCCAGGTGGATCGTGGCGGATGATCCGAGGCTGTCGGTCACGGTGAGGTTGCATCCGGCGTTGGTAGTGCACGGGTAACGGAATCCCGACGAGGTGTTCAGGACAACATTGCCTGCTGCCCCGACCCCGACCATTGACTCCGGCGCGATGAGCTGTTTGCCGGACGCTGTCACGGATAGCGAGTAGAGCGCGCCGGCGTTGGCGTCGTACCCGCCGACGGACAGCCTGTTCGTGTGCCCGTTGTATCCGGCTGAGGTGATCAACAGCCGGTCGGAGCTGCCGGCGCCGATGGTGATGGTGAGCTGCTGGGTACTGGACGGCTCAGTCACGCCGAGGGTGTCCGATCCCAGCGACTGGACCTTTACGGTGAAGGGGTATGTCCCGACCTGTGCGGGGGTGCCAGAGATGATGTTCCCGCAGACTCCCCCGAGTTGCAGGCCCGGCGGCAGGCTGCCGCTGACCACGCTCAGAATGTACGGGCAGTCAGGCAGGCTCGTAGGAGGTCCGCCAGTCCCGTTCAGCCCGGCCGCGAAGGGCAGGCCGACGTTGCCGGGGCCGACCTCGCAGACGCCGTTACTGCAGGCGAAGTTCGATGTGATCAGAGTGGGCGTGCTCGTGGTGGCGGCGGTTGCGGACCCGGCTGCGGCCAGGATCGCCAAGAGCAGCGAAGGAGCGAGGATGGCCGCAGCCCGCCACAGTCTTGACGGCATGATGAGTCTCCCGATGTTTGGCCTTTCGGTCCAGGTGGTGGGCGAGATGAACGGGACCGGCCGGAGGAGAACGCTGACCAAACGGGCGCAATGAAGCGGCGGAGACCACCGAAGGTGCCCCCACCAGCCGTGATGGCGCGACAGTCAGCAGCACGCCCGTTGAATCAGCCTGCCGGGTATCGCAGGGAACAGCGCGCTGGAGAATGCGGAATCCCACTCCCGCACGGTCCACGTCCCAGAGCACGTATCGCAGCGTCAGACGGTTCAAGACTAGGCAGGTGCGCGTTAAGGGTTCATCGCCGCGTCGGCTGGGCGACACCTGACGACGACCCGGCAGAGGACTGCCGCGAGCACCAGCGACTTGGTCTGCTGAGCGACGCCAGCCTGCTGCCCAGTGATCACCGGCTATTTCAGGAAACCGCAGGGCGGGAAGTAGCGGTCGGCCACCCTGAGTTATGCGCGGGACAGCACGCTCGCGTCGTCACGGGTTCGGTACGGTACCGGTCCAGGTTCGTGGTGGTGCGGTTCTGCCAGCGTGCCCGTTGGGCGGGCAATGAGCGGCTGCCGTGACCGGACTGTGGACCCGGCCTGGCAACGGCGCGCAGTCGCCTCGGAACTGAACGCGCCAAAGGCGGGTCAGTGCTCCAGCGGCGCTGATGATCGCGCAGGCTCCGGCCTGGTATGGAACCGCTGGCCGGGCCTGCGCGCCTACGGCTGAGGCCCCCGGCATAACCCGCGGCGCGGCGGGTTGGCGGCGCATGGCACCGGCGATTGCGGGTACCAGGGCCGGCCGGGTAGGAATATCGTGTGCTGCGCGCTGGCAAGGTGGGGTTGCGGGCCCGGGATGAGGCAGACGTTGCCGTCCTGCACGCCGAGTTGTATGAGGACATCGCCACCCGCATGCGGGCCGATTCGCGCCCGTGGCTTCCGGTCCCGGCCGGCTCGGCCGCGTCGCCCTATGCGGTCAGCGAGCCACGCGATGACGTGGCGGTGTTTTCCGTGGTGGAATTGGCCAGTGGTGAGCTGGCCGGTGAGGCACTGCTGTGGGCCGTAGACCTGCATAACCGGACGGCTCATCTGGGAGTGTCGCTGCGGCCTGCGTTCCGGGGGCGCGGCCTGGGCGCTGATGTGGTCGTGGCGCTGTGTGAATATGGCTTCGCCGTCCGTGGCCTGCACCGGTTGCAGGTCGACACCCTGGCCAGCAACACGGCGATGGTGCGGGCAGCCGAGCGGGCCGGGTTCGTGCCCGAGGGCAGGCTCAGGCAGGCGGCGTGGGTCAACGGGGAGTTCGCCGATGAGGTGATCCTCGGCATGCTGGCGGCCGGCTGGGCCGGCGGCGGAAGCAGGCAACCGGGCGAGGACGAGATCCCAGACCGGTCAAGCTGACCGGCGACGCGGTACCGTGCCAGATCGATTCCGTACTCGGGTTCAGCAGACGGGATTGTAGGGCGGAACAGATCCGGAACAGTCTTATGGAGCGCTGATCGCTGCTTTCGCGCGTGGCTTTCCCGGTACTCGGGCTGGCGGGCAGTGGTGGTCAAGGGCCTGCGGGCGTGGTCTGGGAAGGTAGCCGGCGCCGGCAGGTCAGGAGCTGCGGAGCCTTGGGGGTGGGCGGCTCTCTGGTAGCCAGTCGTTCTCAGTTTCTTGCAGGCGATCGTTTTGAGGCCGGGGCGGGCCGCATTGGGGTTCGCCGGCGGTGTCGTGGGCTGCGGCGATGACCAGCAGGGTGCCGCGGGTCACCCTTTCTCCGGAGTCGCGTCATCTGTCCGGCTGTCCGGGGCTGGGCCCATGCCGGCGATCAGCGCCGTCACGATCCGGCGGACTCGCTGGGGCAGGTCGGGGAGGCCGCCGGGGCTGGTGATCACCAGGTGGTGGATCGCGCCGATCAAGGTGAAGGCGAGGGCCTGGGTGTCGGTACCGGGCGCGACGCGGCCAAGATCCTTCTCGGCGTCGAGGTAGGCGGCGACATGACCCTCGACGTCGCCGATGCCGCCGCCAGGGCCGGTTGCGGCGTGTTCCAGGGCGGGGGCCAGGTCGGGTCGCGCGGCGACCAGGTTCATCAGGGCCAGCGCGTTGGCGCCGAACAGCGTGAGAGCGGCGTCGGTGAGGTTGGCGGCGACGCTGGCCTGGCCGGCGCGCGAGGGCAGGGACGCCGCGGTGCCGGCGATCGCGGCGAGTCGGCTAGCGGCGAAGTCGGCCAGGAACGCGTCCAGGTCGCGGAAGTGCCGGTGCAGGACGCCGTTGGCCACTCCGGCCTCGGCGGTGATCGCCCGCGTGGTCAGGCCGGCCGGCCCGGCCCGGCCTAGGATCCGGTCGGCGGCGGCGAACAGCTGCTCGCGGACCTCGGGTATCGCCACCCCGCGCGGCATGCGGCCTCCATCCTGGCGTCCGCGAGTTGCAGTATGGACACTCGTCCATTACAGTGTGGACCAACGTCCATACTAGCAGCAGGAGGAAGCATGGGCGGTGGCAATGGCGGCCAGGCCGCGATGACAGTGGTGTGGGTGATGCTGGCGGTGCTGGCTGCGGGCGGGCTGGCGGTGTTCTCCCTGGCCCGGCGCAGGCGGGCACGGCGGCCGCCTGCGGGCACGGCCGGCGGCGGCCGGCGATGGCCGCCGCGAGCGCACCCGGGCCGGGCCGGGCTGGAGGAGGGACGCGGCCATGGCAGCGATTGAGGCGCGCCAGCTGTCCAAGCGGTTCGGCGCGGTCACGGCGGTCGACGGTCTCAGCTTCCAGGTCGCGGCGGGGACGGTGACCGGGTTCCTGGGCGCGAACGGGGCGGGCAAGACCACCACGCTGCGGATGCTTCTGGGGCTGGTGCGCCCGGACAGCGGGCAGGCGGTCATCTGGGGTCAGCGGTATGCCGGCCTCGGCGAGCGGCGCCGCAAGGTGGGGGCGGTGCTGGAGGCGTCCGGGTTGCACCCCGGCAGGACGGTCCGCGATCACCTGCGGGTCCGGTGCGCTGCCGCCGGCATCGCCAGGCCGCGGATCGACGCGGTGCTGGGGGCGACCGGGCTGGGCGGACTGGCCGGCCGGCGGGCCGGGAGCTTGTCGCTGGGCGAACGCCAGCGGCTGGGGCTGGCCGCTGCCCTGCTCGGCGACCCGGAGGTGCTGATCCTGGAT
>Ga0306924_10006837_pt1 | contig 11376 bp, 9 predicted proteins | sample sta12Can44000111_FD_203756 | JGI IMG/M metagenome (GOLD analysis project Ga0306924, IMG submission 203756) | Lab enrichment of tropical soil microbial communities from Luquillo Experimental Forest, Puerto Rico - statanox.12C.anox.44.000.111 (v2)... | ecosystem: Environmental > Terrestrial > Soil...
TCACCGGCGGAGACCTTGCCTGGGCGCGGATGGAGGACCCTTTCGAGCGGCTCGTGTTTCCCGGCTTCGAGTTCGCCATCAGGTCGGGCCGGAGCCGGTTCGCGGACGATCTTGTCGCGGCGTTCCCGGCGGAGGCGAAGGGAATCAGGCGCTGGCTAGGGGATCTCGACCGCGCGTCCCGTTTCATGGCGGTCGTCGCCTCAAGGAGCCTCGCCCCGGCGCCGGCGCGCTGGGCGATGTCCGCCGCGCTCTCGCGAGCCGGGCGGCTCGCGGCGACGACCACCCGAGTGCACCTCGAGGCGACCGTGCGCGACCCGAAGCTAAGGGCGGTGCTCGGCGCGAGGTGGGGCGACTACGGCCTGCCGCCCAGTGCGAGCGCGATGTTCGCGCACGCCATGATCGTCCGACACTACTTCGGGGGCGCAGCGTACCCCGTCGGCTCGGCAGCCCGCATCGCGGAGACGATCATTCCCACGATCGAGCGGGCGGGTGGCTCGGTGCGTGTCCGAGCGCGCGTGAGCGAGGTCTCGGTGGAGGCCGAACGCGTTCGAGGCGTCCGGCTGGACAGCGGCGAGGAACTTTGGGCTCCGCTCGTCATCTCTGACGCGGGCGCGCGGAACACGTACCTTCGCCTGCTCCGGCCAGAGGTGCCCATCCCGTTCCGCGACGAGGTAGCGCGCGCGCCGCGGGGCGCCGCGTACGTGTCACTCTACCTCGGGCTGTCCGCGTCGCCGGCGTCGCTCGGCGTGCGCGGCGAGAACTTCTGGATCCACGCCGGCCTCGACCACGACGCGCTGTGGGCCGCGCGGGACCGCGTGCTCGACGGATGCCCGCCGGTCGTGTTCGTCTCGTTCCCGTCCCTCAAGGATCCGCATGCGCGGGTGCACACGGCCCAGATCTCGAGCGGAGTCGACGCCGGGGCGTTCGCGCGGTGGGCCGGAACGCGCTGGATGCGCCGCGGCGATGAGTACGCGGCGCTGAAGGAGACGATCGCGGAGGGCTTGCTCGAAACAGCCGAGCGGCGGCTCCCGGGACTCCGGTCGCTCGTCGTGCATCGGGAGCTCTCCACCCCGATCTCGGCCGAGAAGTTCGGCGGCCACCCCGATGGCGAAATGTACGGCATCCCTTTCACGCCTGAGCGGCTGCGCCTGAGATGGCTGCAGCCGCGGACCCCGGTCGCAGGCCTGTTCCTGACCGGAGCGGACGCGCTCGTGCCCGGAATGGCGGGAGCGATGATGGGTGGCGTGATCTCGGCTGCGGCGATCCTCGGCACGCCCACGGTCCTCGGGACCGTGCTCGCCGCATTCCGAAGGCGCACATGATCGGCGGCGCTGGCGAGCGAGGGGCCGCGGCCTGGCGCCCGTCAGCGCCCCGCGCTGTCCGCGCCGCAGGCGACGTCGAGCGTGCGCACCCGGACGCGCGGTCCGCTGCCGAAACGAGGCGATACCTCGATCGCTCCAGGGAACCGGCACGCGCCTTCCCCGGGAAGCCCCTCGAGCCGGAGGCGCAGCGTCGGGGTCGACGCGTCGCCGACGCCCGCGGCGTCCGAGTACTGCATCTCGTACACGGCCACTAGGAGCCGAACGAGGCGCTCGCCGTCGCCCGGCCGGACGGAGTCGGCGTGCCGCACCTCGCTCGCGACGCCCGCGCGCACGGATGCGGTCAGAACGGGGAACGCGAAGACCGGATCGAAGAGAGTGACCTCGAGGTCGCGGCCGCAGCGGCTGAGGCTCGCCACCAGGTCCTGCGTGCTCGAGTCGAGCGTCACCGTCACCGCCTGCGTCGCGACGAACGCGTCCGGGAACGCGTACACGCCTCGGCCGCCGGGCGGGACGCCCGCGCAGGCCGTCGCGAGAGCGAGCCAGAGGGCCGAGCGCCGCGGGCTCAAGCGGCCGCCCTCGCGCCGGGTCCGAGCCGCACGAAGAGCGCGAACGCGAGCGCGATCCCGCAGCCGATCGAAACGACGACACCAAGATCGCGTAGGACGGGGTGGCGCGCGAATAGCAGCACGCCGAAGCTCGCCAAGGTGCAGAGCCCGGTCAGCAACACCTTCGAGAGCTCCACGTCGCCGTGGTCAGCAGACACGGAGACCGCGGTGTAGTCCATGGCGAGCCCGATGACAATCGACGCGCCCATGACGTGCACGATAGTGACCGTTGCGCCCGTCAAGCGCGCCCAGGCGCAGTACGCGAACGCCGACAGGAAGAGCGGTGCGAACACGTACAGGACGCGGGCGGCGCTCCGCTGGAGATAGCCAAGATAGACCGCCATGACAGCGAGCCCACACAGGAACAGCCACGCGAGCTCGCGTGAGGACGACGACAGCAGCGCATCGTAGTGGTGTTTCGGACTGAGCGGGACCGTACCGGGCGGCACGGCGGCCCCGGCCCGCAGCCCGGCAATCACGTAATGCCGCCCTGCCACCTCGTCCATCCAACGCACCGGTCCGATGGCGCCGAGCGCGCGCAGGTAGTCCCACCCGTCCTGTACGCGCGCGCTCCCGGCGGACGGGACGTCGAGCCGCAGCCCGCCCTCCTCGAGCAGCGCTCGGAGCTCCGCCGTCGCCGCCGGGTACGCCTCGCGGAGCGCCGCGAGCGTCTCTGCCTGCGCGGCCGGCCCGCGATAAGCAGAGAGCGGGTGGGCACGCATGTCGACGAGCCCTGCGGCGGCCAGCGGAGCCAGGGCGGCCTCTGGCGTTCCGCGCGCCTCGACCGCGACCACGTTCTCGAGCGAGAGCGCGTCCAGGCGGCGCGAGAAGTGCTCGATCTGCGCATCGAGCGTCGGCGTCGTAAAGCGGAACGCCTCGACGTGAGTCTCGAGCCGCGGCACGCCGACCACCACGACCCCGACCGTTGAAGCCACGCACAGCGCCGTGACGGCCGCGGGGGAGACGGTGACCTTGGGCCAGGCGAACCCGCGGAACCGCGCCGCTCGCAGCGTGGGGCGGTACGCGTACAGGAAGGCGAGGAACCCTGCCATCCCGCCGAGCGAGGCGAGCGCCATCTGCCGGATCATCACCGAGCGGCCGAGCAGCAGCACGAGGAACCCGATCACCGTCGTCCCGATCGCGGACCACACGCCGAGGAGCGAGCGGCTGCGGCGGTCGAGGTCCACGCCGGCGAGGTGCACGAGCGACTCGTTGTTGAAGCCGACGAAGGTGGAGGTGTACGCGAGCACGACGGCGTATATCTCGCCGTAGAAGACCCTGATCGCGAGCACGCCCGTGAGGTACGACACGATCGAACCGAAGAACAGGAGGCCGAGCAGCACCCAGCGGCCGGTCAGAGCGAAAAAGACAACGAGGGTGACGACGAGCCCGAGGCTGGAGCAGACGACGATGTCGTGCTTGACCGCCCGGTAGTTCTCGACAGCGAAGAAGTCTGCGCCGATGAAGCTCACGCGCGGCGACAGCGACGCGAGCAGATCGTAGACCCGCTCCACCCGCTCATAGTCGAGCGGCTGCGGGCTGCGGTAGACGTGCAACGCGCCGGAGCCCGGTCCGTCGTCGCGCCCGGCGCCGCCGGCGCCGCCGGCGAGCCGGGCGAGCAGCGCGGCACCGAGCCCGAGGGGATCGGTTTGGACGGCCGTGAGATACGCGTCGCCGCCCGGGAGCGTCGCCACGGCGAGGACCTCGCGGGCCCGCGCCCGGAGCGCGTCCCCTGAGGTGAGCCGTCGGACGTTGTCCGCGGGCAGGAGAGTGGCGAGGGCGAGCAGCTGCTCGGACGAGGGCGGCTCGAAGAACGGGACCTCCTCGTATCCCGCGCCGCGGAGCGCCGCAGCGACCGCGGTGCGCTCGGGCTCTAGGAGATCGCCGAACTCGACGAAGATCTTTCCGCGGAACGCGCTCTTCTCTTGGTAATGATCGAACAGCGCCGCGCGGACGCCGTCCGGGTGTGTGAGCGACCGGATCGGATCGTCCTCGAGCACGACGCCGCGAGCGAAGAACGCCAGCACGCCGCAGACCGCCAGGATCAGCGCCTCGCGCCTGAACAGCGCTACCCATCTCACCGCGCACGCTCGACGCGGGAGAAGGACAGGTGCGTCCGCTCGGTGGCTGTCTCGAGGTCGACGGTCGTGAGCTCGAGGGCCGCGTCGAACTGAAGCCGGATTTCGCGAAAGAGCTGCACGTTGGAGCCGGGCCGCGGAGTCGCGACGAGCAACCCCGGCGCGTACGACAGCGCGAAGTCGCGCTCGATGGCCGGAAGGTCCACCGCGAAGAGCGCGCGGATGAACCGCATTACCGCCGCGAAGCGCGGATCGCTCGAGACGGGCCCCGCGTCGCGCGGCCGGCCGTCGGAACCGGTCACCGTCATGCCCGCGTCGCCGACCACCACGGTGGACGGGATCGGCGCGAGCGTCTCCCACACGACGCGGCCAGGAGTGTACTGCAGGCGGATGCGGCTCTCGAGCGGCCGCGCCCAGTACTTGCCCTGCTTCACCTGAACGACGTCTGCGGTGAGCGATCGCACGCCCGCATAGTGGTCGCGGAGCGCCTCCGGCGTGAGCGGCGCCGGCGCGCCGGCCACGAGCGCGAGTGAGAGGAGCGCAGGGATCACGATCGGTTCTCCGCCCGAGGCGTGAACACCGCCTGGAGCCGCTCGAGTATGGGCGCGGGCGTCTCGTAGCACAGGGCGCCCTCCGCCGTGGTCGTGACCAGCACCGTGGTGCCCTGCGCGGCGCGGCAGCCCTGCGTCTCATTGTGAAGGTCGTACTGGATCCGGATCCGGTTCTCGACCTCTGTGATCCAAGACGAAATGCGGCAGCGATCTGCGTAGCGGAGCGCGGACACGTGGCGGACGCGAGTCTCCGCCACCATGAACCGATAGCCGAGGCGGTGGAGGTCGGGCGCGTCCAGCTGGCACTTCCGCAGGAGAGCTGTGCGGCCGAGCTCGAGGTATTTGCAGTAGTGGCCGTGCCACGCGACATGCAGGACGTCAATGTCGTGGAACGGGATCTCGACCTCAGTCGCCACGGCCGACGGCGGTGGGGTCGGGTAGCGGCTCATGGCTCCTCCGGCGCGCCGAGCTGCAGATCTCCGGCGCGCATTCGGCGGACGATCGCATCGATGTCGACGTCTTGGCGCCGGTCGGCGGTGTTCATCGGTACCACGCGGCGGACGCTCGCGAGCACCTCACGCGTGCGCGGCTGGCAAGAATCGGGGCCGCGCAGGTCGGCTGCCTGGCACGTAGCGAGCAGCACGATCGCGACGACGCGCTCGGAGAGCTCGAGCACGCGCAGTGCGTCGCGCGCCGCGATCGTGCCCATCGAAACCTTGTCCTGGTTGTGGCACTCGGTTGAGCGGCTGAACACGGTCGCGGGCATCGTCAGCTTGAGCGCCTCGGCCGTGAGCGCCGACGCCGAGATCTGCATCGCCTTGAAGCCGTGATGTGCGACGCGGTCGGCGCCCGTGCGCGCGACGAGGTTCGCGGGGAGCCCGTGGCTCGTATTCTCGTTGCATAGCAAGGCGAGCTGTCGATCGAGCAGGTCGGCGACGTTCGCGACCGCCGCCTTGAGCCCGTCCATCGCGAACGCGATGTGGCCGCCGTAGAAGTTGCCGCCGTGGAGGATGTCACCCGTCTCAGGGTCGATAAGCGGGTTGTCGTTGGCGCCGTTCACCTCGATCTCGATCATCCGCCGGAATGAAGGGAGCGCGTCGAGCAGCACGCCGATGACGTGCGGCGCGCAACGGATCGAGTACCGGTCCTGGACGCGCGCGGGGCGTCGGCCGTTGGGGGCCTCGGGCTCGAGGTGGTCGCGGATCCACCGCGCGCAGAGCGCCTGACCGGGGTGCGGCTTGGCGTCGAAGATGCGTGGGTCGAAGTGGCCGGGCTCGCCGTGCATCACGTCGCTCGCGAGCGCCGTGATGGTCGAAGCCACGCGGGCTAGCAGACGCGCGCGGTCGAACGCGAGGCAGGCGAGCGCCGTCATGACACTCGTCCCGTTCATGAGCGCGAGGCTCTCCTTCGGGCGGAGCGCGAGCGGGACGAGCCCCGCGCGGCCGAGCGCCTCGGCGGCCGGAAGCGTTTCGCCCCGGTGGCGCGCCTCGCGCTCGCCGATGACGAGCGCCGCGAGGTAGGAGAGCGGCGTCAGGTCGCCGCTGGCGCCGACCGAACCCTCCTCGGGGATGACCGGTAGCACCCGCCGCGCGAGAAGCGCACAGAGCATCTCCACGAGCTCGGCTCGCACGCCCGAGTGGCCACGCGAGAGGGTCGAGAGGCGGACGGCGACGACGGCGGCCGCCGCCTCGTCGTCGAGGACGTGCCCTGTGCCGCAGCCATGGAACCGGACGAGGTTTCGCGGGAGCTCGAGCGCGTGATCGCCGGGGACGTCGGTCTGGCAAGACTCGCCGAACCCGGTCGTCACACCGTAGATCGTCTCGCCGCACTCGAGCCGGCGGTCTAGCGCGGCAACGGACGCGCGGATCCGGCCGATGACGCGGGGCGACGCATCGAGCACCGGCCGCGCCGCGCCACGCGCGAGCGACAGCACGTCCTCGATGGTGAGCAGGCGATCGCCCACGGGGAGCGTCGCGTCCGAGGGTGTCCGCGCGTCGGAGGTCATGGCTCGCTCCAGAAGTCGTAGAAGTTGAACCAGTTCAGCGGCGCGATCCGGCAGTGGTGCTCAACGCGCGCGGCGAACCGCGCCGCGAGCGCCTTCACCGCCTCGTCGCGGCCAGCCCGCGGCAGCTCGATCCGTTCGGCGAACGGCTCGAAGCGCAACTCGTATCGATTCGGCTCTCGGTACAGTCCGAAGGCGAGGAATACCGGGCAGCCGAGGGCGGCGGCGAGGAGATACGGGCCGGTCGGGAAGAGCGCATCGCTGCCGAGGAACGGGACGGCGACCGCTTTCCCGTCGTGGCCGACGCGGTCGCCCATCGTGCCGACCATCTCGCCCGCCGCGATCCGGTTCTCAACCTCGAGAATGAAGGTCGGGTCGCGCGGCCGGATCTCGATGAGCCGTGCGTCGACGGACGGATTCAGCCGGCGGAGCGCCGCGTTGATGCGCCTCGCGTTGCGGAAGTACCCAAGAACGTTGATCGGGAACGAGTGGTCGACCGCGACGCTCCGCATCACCTCGAAACTGCCGAGATGCGCGAGGAGGAGAACGGCTCCGCGACGCGCGTCGGTGAGCGCGCGGAGGTTCTCTCCGCCCTCGCAAGTGATCTCGAACGAGCGGAAATCGCCGCGCACCAGGAACAGCCGGTCCAGCGCGACCTGCGCGAACGTGAGGACGTGGCGGTACACGTCCCGGAGCGTCGCCCGGCCCTGGACGCGCAAGAGGTAGGCGCGCGATGCGCGGCGCACGGGCCCATGCATGAGCACGTACCAGGCGGCGACGGCGCACAGCACGACACGTGCGACGCCCCGGCCGAGCACCTTCGCTACGAGGATGAGCAGCTCGATCCCTAGGGTGCCGCCCTTCTCCGCGACCCTCCGCCAGGGCGGCAATGCGTCCGCGTTCACCCTCGCCTCCGCAGCGGCCGCAACGTGAGCAGCCGCAGGATGGCAGTCGTGAAGAGTCGGGCATGGCTGAGGCTGATGAGGACGTTGTCGCGGAACATTCGGAAGTGCGACACGCCGCCCTCCTCGGCCGACAGGTAGCGCACGCGCGTGCGCAGGTTCACGACCGGGCAGCCGTTCCAGATCATGCGGACGGCGATCTCCGGGTCGAAATCCATCCGGTCGCCGCGCGCGCCGGCGCGCAGCGCCGCATCGAGCGGGTATACGCGGAACCCGCAGAGCGGGTCCTCGATGACGCGCCCCCCGGTCTCAAGATCCGTCCAGAAGCGGCTGATGAGCCGACCGCGGCGGCGGCTCGCGGGCACGCTCGCGTCGAAAACCGGGACACCGAGCACGAGCGCGTCCGGGCGCGCCCCGGCCGCCGCGAGGAACCGGGGGATCTCGTCGACGTCGTGCTGGCCATCCGCATCGATCTGGAGCGCGTGCGTGAATCCGAGCTCGCGCGCGACGCGAAGGCCTTCCTTCACCGCGCCACCCTTGCCGCGGTTGCACTCGAGCCGGTGGACGTGCGCGCGCCCCGACGCGCCGAGCGTCTCGACGGCCCGGCGTCCGGGCTCCCTGCTGCCGTCGTCCACCACGACGACGTCAGGGAGGTACTCGCGGATCCGGTCCACGACCGGTTGGATCGTGAGCGGGTTGTCGTAGGTCGGGACGAGGGCGCAGAAGCGGGGAGCCGTCATGGGGTGGGCGCCTCGACGCGCAGGTGCAACGTACCCGAGGAGCAGGGCCCGTCGGGGCTGAAGATGGCGAATTCGACGGCACCGGCGCCGGGCGCACGCGCCAGCGTCAGGACGATGCGCGTCCCCGGGCGGATGATCTTGCTGAACTTCAGGCGCAGGACGCGCTCGAGCGTGCCGAGGTCCGACCAGACGCGACGCGCTTCGCGGAGCGCGAGCCGGTCGAGCTGGACGATCCCGGGTAGCACCGGCCGGCCGACGAAGTGCCCGTCGAAGAACACCAGGTCTCCCGGGACGGTCACCGCGATCGTGTGCACGTCGCGGCCGCGCCCGTCGGAACCGCGCGTCTCGCCATCGACCACGAAGCTCGAGTTCGGCGCGGGGTCGCGCTCGAAGAGCGCTGCGAGACGCGCGCGCGGCAGCTTCCCCGAGCCGTCGCGCTGGAGCGCGGGGACGACGCGGACGCGCCGCGGAACCGCGACTGGATCGAGCCATCGCGCGAGGGCGCTCCGAATCCGCTCGGCGGTCCAGCCCGGCGCGACGACGGCCGCCCAGATCTCTTCCCCACGTGCGCCTGCCCGGGCGCAGGGGAGCGCGGCAGCGTCGAGCACGCCGGGGAGCGCAAGGAGCCGCTCCTCGATCTCCCGGAGCGACACCCGCTTTCCCCCAACCTTGACGACCCCATCCGTTCGCCCCAGGAGGTCGAACGTGTCGTCGGCGCGGAGCGCTACCCGGTCCGCGCACGCGAACGGCCGTGGCGCGTCGACGGGGAGCAGGGGCGAGTCGAGGAGGAGGCACTCGTCATCTCCGACGCGAACGGAGACGCCCGGAAACGGACGCCAGGGGCCTCCGGCGCCGGATCGCCACGCGATGCCGCCAGTTTCCGACGAGCCGAACACCTCGACCACAGGCCAGCCGAGGCGCTCGTCGAGCGCGCGAGCTGTGTCCGCCGGGAGCGGCGCCCCCGAGGAGAAGACGCGCTCGAACGCGGGAAGCCCGGCGTCTCGCGCCACCACGAGGAGGTGGGCCGGGACGCTCACGAAGTGAGTCGCCCCAGATCTCATCGCCGCCTCCGCGACGGCGTCCGCGTGCAGCGGGGTGTCCCGTTCGAAGGCGGCGCCGGCGCGGAGAGGCAGCAGGACGCCGAAGAGCAGGCCGTAGATATGGTGTGGCGGCACGCTCGCGAGGACGCGCGCGCTCGGCGTGATCCCGAAGGTATTGGCGAGCGTCGCCGCCTCGCCTAGGAGCTGGGCGGCGGTCTTCGGACAGCGTTGGTTCGGGCCCGTCGAGCCCGACGTGGAGAGCGTGGCGATCGATCGGTGCCCGTCGAGCGCGGTGGGGACCGGCGGCCCCGCGGGTGCGACCGCGAGCGCGCGCAGGTCGAACGTCCCCGCGCCGCCGTCGTCGAGGAAGGCGCGCACGAGTGGTTCGCCCGCGAGCCCGCGGAGAACGTCGGGCTGCCCGTTCGGCGGCAGTAGCACGACGTGCCCGGCGGCCCACGCGCCGAGGAGCCCGGCCGCGAACAAATACCGATCGCTGCACACGAGCAGGACCTCGCCCGGCGCGTCACGCGAGAGCGCGCCCGCAACGCGTCTCGCGTCCTCGAGCAAGTCGCGCGCGGTCCGGTCGCCCGCGCCGCCGCGCGCCACGACGTCCTCGGGCGCGTGCGTCAGGATCGGAAGAGTCACTGTGCGGTCCCCGGTCCGACGGCGCGCGCCAGGAGGCGGTCGATCGGGTTGCGTCCGAAGCGGCCGAAGCGGGCCTTGCGGACGACGTACTCGACGGCGAATAGCGCGCCGACGAGGCCGTATGAGATGGCGCCGGTGTAGACGGCCCACCAAGCGCGCGGAGCATGAAGCGCGAGCAGCGCCGCCACGGCGCCGTTCGCGGCGAAGAATCCGATCCACACCCACGTGACGGTTCGGCAATACCGGATCTCTTCCGGCCGGAGGTCGTTGACCTGCATGCGCGCGAACCGCTCGACGATTGGGAGCGGAGTCCGGAGCGACGACGCGAACTGGGTGAGGAGCACCGCGTTCACGACGCTCGGGTACGCGAGCATGAAGCGCGTATCGTCGAGCAGCGCCGCGGCGATGAGGAGTACCGCGACGGCCACGAAGAGCCCGCCTCCCAGGGCGCGCAGCCGACCCGAGACCGCGAACAGGAAGAAAAGCATCACGGCGGCCGCGCCGCGCGTGCCGAGCACCGGGACGGCGACGGCCACGGTGAGTGGGTAGAGCAGCACGAAGAACGCGCGAAGAGCTCGAGCGACCGCGGAGCGGCGGCCGGCGCGCCCGGCCGGGGGCGCCTCCGCGGCGCGGCGCCCTAGGTTCGCGGCCGGATGCATCATGGGACGGCCGAGCAGGTGCGAGAGGGGAACGACGGAGAGCCCCTTCTCCCGAAGGCCGACCAGGATCGCTTCGACCTCCTCGAGCCACTCCGCTGCGGGCTGGCCCGGAGGGAGCCAGTCGTGGAGCAGGATCACATCGCCCGCCCGGACACGGCGGAGCACACGGCCGCGCAAGTTCGCCGTGCGCCGATTCGCGAAGTCGAGCGGGCGGCAGCTGAACAGGACGCACTCAAGCCCGAGCTCCCTGAGCGCCACGCGCAGGTACGGGTTCGTCATCCCGACCGGCGGCCGGAACGCGACCGGCACCACGCCGGCGGCCAAAGCGATGGCGTCTTGGCAGCGGACGATCTCCGCGCGGATGGTGCGAGCGCTCCGGAGCATGAGCAGCGTATCGTGCGACCACGAGTGGTTCCCGACCTCATGCCCGCGCCCGACGATCTCCCGCACCGCGTGTGGCGTCGCAGCGGCGCGCTCGCCGACCACGAAGAACGTCGCGGGCACACCTTCTCGCGCGAGCAGCTCGAGCAGCGCGCCGGTGACCTCGCTCGGGCCATCGTCGAACGTGATGGCGACCTCTGGCCTCGAGCGCGGGCCGTGCAACAGGTTCGGAACGAAGAACCGCCACGACGGGAAGAAAGGCGCGGCCGCGCACACGACGAGAAACCCGGACAGCGGGACCGCCGCAAGCCCCGGGTGGACGCAGGCGAGCGGCGCGGCGAGCGCGAGCGCGGCGACGCCGGCCAGGTGCGCCGGGGAGGGGAGCCATCGCCGGGTCATGCGACGAGCTGCTCCCAGAGCGGCCCCGCGTGGCCGCGTTCGTAGAGGCGAG
>Ga0306924_10006838_pt1 | contig 11375 bp, 15 predicted proteins | sample sta12Can44000111_FD_203756 | JGI IMG/M metagenome (GOLD analysis project Ga0306924, IMG submission 203756) | Lab enrichment of tropical soil microbial communities from Luquillo Experimental Forest, Puerto Rico - statanox.12C.anox.44.000.111 (v2)... | ecosystem: Environmental > Terrestrial >...
GATCGCAACCGACGCCAAGCCGCTTAACGTACAGGCCAAAATCACGACATGGAGAAATCTGCGGCCGGCAGCCTGCATGGTCGATCCTGTCGCAGCTATTTTACTGCCAATGGAGTTGCTCACGCCAGAAAAGCCGGGATGTCTGATCGCGAGTCATTGTATCAGTCGATGAGCGTGTCCCGACAGTGTCAACTGAACATCCAAGCACCATAACCGACAACTCGGTCTCGCGGCCCAGCGGTGTCACCGGAGTTGCACAGCGACAGACGTCGAGCTTTCAAGTTGTGGCGGTTCGCTTCGATAAGAAGGCCAGCGATCGGTAGGTAGCCACACGCTTGCGCTGGGCCCAAACTGGCCCAGTCACCATTTTCTATGGCCGCAGCGGTCGTCGCATCCAGGCGCCGGGCGTTCTCATAACTATGATAGTGCGACAGGTCGGAACTGATGACGAGCAAAGTTTCCGGGCCACTCCACAGCCGCGCCAGCACCTGCGCCACCTCGTCCGCAGTGGCATCACCGACGACAAGCGGAAGGACTGAGAACGATGGCAACATAATCTGTAAAAACGGCAATTCGACTTCGAGCGCATGTTCGGGTGCATGCGCCGCATCGTTTCGTGAAACGAACGGCAAACCAGTGATCTTGTTGAATGCATCGTGGTCTACCGACACGCGGCCGAGTGGAGTTTCGAAGACGTCAACGGTGGGGAGCGCAATGCCTCGAATGGGAACGTAATGGGCCGGACCGATCAGCACGATACGTGCTAATGTCCGTGCGTTGTCGCGAAGTGTTGCGAAGGCCGTGGCGGCGGGCGAGCCGGAATAGATGTAACCTGCATGTGGCGCAATGAGTGCTTTGGGAATGATTTTCGGAGCGGTGTCGGCGCCGGCGAGTAGTTCTACAACCTCCCGCCGCAGCCGATCTGGCTGCGCAGGATAAAAGCTGCCGGCGACCGCTGGTCTCCGGACGATCACGATTGTGGACCGGCCTGCATCTTGCCCGGCCTCCGACTGATGACCATGTCCAAGTCTCGGCAGGTTAAATCGGACGTCGCATGAATCAACCGATTACGGGGCACCCAGGCCGCTATTGGCATGCTCTGCCGGATGGGCGCGTCCAGTGCGATATCTGTCCGCGCTATTGCAAGCTGCACGAAGGCCAACGCGGGCTGTGCTTTGTGCGCGCCCGGCAAAACGAGCAGATTGTGCTCACCACCTACGGGCGTTCGTCCGGATTTTGCATCGATCCGATCGAGAAAAAGCCGCTCAATCATTTCCTGCCAGGCACGCCGGTCCTGTCATTTGGCACGGCAGGGTGCAACTTGACCTGCAAGTTCTGCCAGAACTGGGATATCTCCAAGGCCCGCGATCTCGATCGAATTCAGGACGTAGCCTCCCCTGAAGCCATTGCCGATGCGGCGGTGCGCAGCGGCTGCCGTTCGGTTGCCTTTACTTACAATGACCCCGTGATCTTTCTTGAATATGCGGTCGATGTGGCGCAGGCGTGCCGCGATCGTGGTCTGAAAACCGTCGCAGTGAGTGCGGGCTATATCGCGCCGGAACCGCGTGCTGAATTCTTCCAGCACATGGACGCCGCCAATATCGATCTGAAGGGCTTTAGCGAGCGATTCTACAAGGATCTTTGCTCCGGTAAGCTCGCCGCTGTGCTCGAGACGCTGGAATATCTCAAGCATGAAACCCAGGTCTGGTTTGAGATCACGACGCTACTCATTCCTGGGGAGAACGATTCACGAGCGGAAATTGAAGCAGAGAGCGATTGGTTGATCCGTCATCTTGGTCCAGACGTGCCGTTGCACTTCACGGCGTTTCACCCGGACTGGAAGATGACGGATCGTCCGCCAACGCCGCCGGCAACCCTGCGGATGGCGCGACAAATCGCGCGGAATGCCGGCCTTCGCTACGTCTATACCGGCAATATTCACGATCCGGATGGGCAATCGACTTTGTGTCACGGCTGCGGGGCACTGCTGATTGGCCGTGATTGGTATAACATCACGCGGTGGCATTTGTCTGCGGACGGTCGCTGCGTCGCTTGCGGCGCTCCCTGTCATGGTGCCTTTGAAGCGACTGCAGGCCGCTGGGGTGCCCGCCGCTTGCCGCTCAAGTTGGACAAAACAAGACTACATTGGGCGCCGAGTAACGCTCTTTTGACATAGAGATCGACCTAACCCCCTCTACTCGGATTTAGAATAATTGCGTCAACGCCTGCAAAATGAGGCATCCACGTTCGCGGGAATATAGAAAGATAGGACCATGAATGTTGAAAGCATCTTGAGGCAGAAGGGAACAGAGGTTGCGACAATAACGCCCGAGGCTAGCATCAAAAGGGCAGCAGACTGGTTACGCGCAAAAAACGTTGGCGCTCTAGTAGTGACGAGCAGTGACGCTGTTCTCGGTATTATCTCCGAACGGGATATCGTGCGCGCGTTCTCTCAGTACGGTGAGTCAGTTGCGTCTATGCAAATAAAGGACATCATGACGCACGGCTTGATCACTGCGTCCCTCGAGGATGATCTCACCCACCTGATGCACTTGATGACTCGCCATCGCGTGCGCCACATGCCTGTGCTTCGCAACGGCAAGCTGGCTGGCATTATCAGCATAGGCGACGTGGTTAAACATCGTCTGGATGACCTTGAACTTGAAGCGAGCGTCCTCCGCGATGTCTACATTGCTAGCCACTGACAGTAGCCGTCAATGCACGGCGGTTCTGTGCGCCACAGCAAAATAGGCATGCCGACTTCAACTTTGGGTCATAAGCGGACATCGCATTAGATGACGGGTCCCGCCTAATACCAAGTCCATTGTCGTTGGAGACTAGACCATGATGAATCATTGGATCGAGAGTGGCCGGCGCAAATTTCTCCTTACCGCCGCAGGAGGCATCGCAGGACTTGCGGTGGGCTCTTCGCCTGCGCGGGTTCTAGCGCAGCCAGCGGGCGGCCCCCCTCTCAGCATCAGCACCATAGGTGCCGGGCGCGAGGGCGGCGCACTCGGCGCGCTCTTTGCCAAGGCCGGGCACCGCGTGATGCTTTCGTCCCGCCATCCCGATACATTGAAGGGGCTCGTAGATGAGGTCGGTCCGTTGGCCCGCGTCGGAACGGTTGCGGAGGCCGTCGAATTTGGCGACGTCGTGTTGGTGGTCGTTCCGTATACGGCGATGGAACAGATCGGAAGAGACTATGGCAACGCACTTGCCAAGAAAGTGCTGGTGATTGACGTAAGCAACCCGATTGCACGACGGGATGGCTCCGAAATTGTCAAATGGGTCGATGATCATGGGGGAGCGGGCTTAGCGACGGCGAAATACCTGGGCGCGCATACCGTGCGCGCCTTCAATGCGATCGGCTCTGCCAAGCTATCGACGGACGCGCACCGGCAGGGTGAACTCGTCGGAGTTCCGATCGCTGGCGACGACCCGCACGCGATTGATATTGCATCGAGCCTCATCCGAGAGATTGGCTTCGACCCCGTAGTCATCGGGGGACTGGCGATGGGCAAATATCTGGTTCCCGGAACGCCGCTCGGCGGCGAGCATACGGCGGCGGAAATCCGGCAGATCGTAACGAACCTCCATTAAGCGGCAGACAGCGCCGCAGCATAACGGGCACACTCTTGATCGTGCTCTATGTCCGCTATCCCGCGATAGGAGCGTGATCCTTTCATAAGCTATCAGGAGGTGTCAGAAACCCCTGATTCCATTGAACTTCTGCACATATTCTGCTAAACAACGTAGTCAGGAAATGTCACGGGGAAGCACTGGGAAGCCTCCATTAGCTTCCCGTGCGCTTCCCGGAAAACGGGGGGTTATTTGTGAAACTCAATCGGCGAAGCGTCACCGGACTCAAACTGTCGTCCGACACGCGCGACAAAATTTACTTCGACGACGAGATGAAAGGATTCGGTTTTCGGCTGCGTCGTGAGGGCGCCCGGCTGAGTAGAACATGGGTCGCGCAGTATAGAGCGAAGGGCCGCACCCGACGCCAGACGATTGGCAACTACGAGAAGGTCACCGCCGAGCAAGCGCGCGATGCGGCGAAGGTAATATTCGGCAAGGTCGCGGCCGGTGAAGACCCGCAAGGTGATAAGCAGGCGCAACGCTTGAGCGCGGCTCGCACCCTGCACAGCGTTGCGACTGATTATTTGGCGATGAAGGAGTCCAAGCTTCGCCCCGCCTCGTACCGCATGGCAAAGCTTTACTTGACTGGCAGCTATTTCAGACCGCTGTACCCGGTCGACATCACCGACATCACGCGCGCCGACATCGCTCCTTGCCTCAATCGAATTGAACGCGATAGCGGTCACGTCACCGCCCACATGGCTCGTTCCGCCCTTTCATCGCTGTACTCGTGGGCGCTGAAGGAGGGAGTCGTCGAGCAAAATCCCGTCGTCGGCACCAGAGATCCCGGCAAGGCAACCTCGCGCGACCGTGTATTGAAGGACGCCGAGATCGCCGCCATCTGGCGGGCTTGCGGTGGTGACGATTACGGCAGGATTATCAAATTGTTGATCTGCTTTGGAATGCGCCGCGATGAGGTCGGCGGCCTGCGGCATAGCGAAATCGACCTTGATGCTGGCACGATCACGCTACCGGCAGAGCGCGTTAAGAATGGACATGCACACGTGCTGCCGTTGCTGGGCTTAGCGCGTTCGATCATCGCCTCTATTCCGCGTACCGGGCGCGACCATCTGTTTGGCACCCGTTCATCGTCGGGCCACACCGGATGGGATCGGTGCAAGAAGGACCTCGATGCGCGTCTCGCTGGCAAGGTGGCAGCTTGGCGCGTTCACGATCTAAGGCGATCCGTGGCCACCGGCATGGCCGATCTTGGTGTCGAGCCACACATCATCGAAGCGGTCTTGAACCACTATTCCGGCCACCGCGCCGGTGACGCGGGCACCTACAATCGCAGCCGATACGAGAAGCAAGTCGAGCGTGCGATGTCGATCTGGTGCAGCCACCTTGAAAGCATAATCAGCGGCAGCGAACGCAAGGTCGTGGCTTTTCCGGCAGCTTGAGTGCGCTTGATCTCGCTTGAGAGCTTTCGTGACGCGTGCTAGTTTTGCCTCGGTAACTAATTCTCCTTGCAGCGACTGAACAGCGCGCCTGGGGAGCCATCAAAGGCTCGCCGGGCGTTTTGGTTCCTCATGGCGAGCCCCAACCCAAAAGGGGACCCTCATGACGCTGCCAGAGGCAAAGCGTAGGAAGCAACAAAGCGAAAAAGATCGCGCGATAGAGCAAGCTCGACGCGATCTGCAATTGCACGACGAGGCCGTATTAAAGCCTTGCGTCGTCGCGAGTAGAGCCGCCAAGCCGTCAAGCGATAACGTCGTCGGGGTCGGGCACAATCGCGGTGCACCTCTCACCGCCGACGATCTGAAAATTTTATCGTTCAAAGAATGGTGCCGTCTATGCGGCTTCTCGCTCGCTACTGGCCGCCGCGTCATCAACGCGGGCAGCGGCCCGGTCATCACTCAACTGTCGGCACGGCGCATCGGCGTGACCGTCGCCAATCATCTGGCGTGGCAAGCCAGCCGCGCTCGCTGTGCGACGTGAGGGATGAGATTCAAGAAGGGCGTCGAGCGCGGCCACCGGCAAGGTGAACGCGCCCGACAGGATTTCGGATCGGATTGCAAGGCCGAACGAATCCCGCATAGGACCTCAGCGAAAGAGAATCAAGTTCTTCGCGCAGGCAATGCTGTTTGCTGCCAGAAGTGCGGCAAGCCACTACATCCAAAACGCGGGAGCCGACGCCAGCGATATTGCAGCTACAAGTGTCGCGACGGCTCCCGAAGATCGCGGAATTTTGCGGCTTCAGCTTCTACCCGCAGGGGTAGCCAAGCAATCCCACGATCAGTTGAAAATCGGCCTTTAGTTTCAGATGGCTACAAGGCCGATTTTGTCGTTCGACCCCCCTGCATAGTCGGCCCGGCTATCGTCATCGAGCGCGAGATCATCGCGGGTCGGTCATGGGAATCCGTGACCTCGCCGGATGGCGTGTGTTGTCAGGTCGCTCGCTATCGGGGGGTGCGATGACCCGCCAGCCCCGACGCCCAGATCGCGGACCTGTATTCGTGATCAAGCTCCGGCCAATCCGCCGCGATTCTAATGGCATTCACGGCCTGCACTCGCTCCTGAAACGTCTACTTCGTGGCTACGGTTTTCGGTGCACCGCTGCGTACGAAGAACAATCATCAACACCGAAAGAGGTTTGAAATGCCTGAACTCCAACATCTACGCAATTTTGCTGCCAGTGCCCGCCGCGGCGGATTCGGTGTGCCGTTTTTCAAGCTGGACGGAAATACCGGCGACTACCGCCGCAGTGGCAAAACCAACACCACCACCATGAACGGGCAAAAGCTGGCCCCCGATCCGGTCGATGCAATGACGGGCTATCAGAAATTCGAAAACAAGGTGCCGATCTATCACATCGGCCGTGTTGCCGATGGCTATCAGCCACCACCGCGCGAAGCACTCGGCGACCTTGATGAAAAATTCTGGCCTGAGGGGACCCATGGGTGCGGATCGATCTGCTGCCGTTTTGGGATCCGGAGTCTCGTGAAGTTTTGTTGTTCAGTGCCGCCAACAAGGGCAGCCGGGATGCCGTCGCGCATCTGGTCGAGGCGTACATCAACGATATCGGCGTGCACCCGGAAGATCTGACCAAGGTGCCGTTGGTCGAGCTGGAAACGGAAAGTTACATCAACAAGCACGGCAAAAAGATCTTTTATCCGATCTTCGCAATCATCGATTGGATTGAGCGGCCCGCCGCCGTGCGGCGCTTATTGCCGCCGCCAGTGAAGATGCTGGAATTGACTGCACTGCCGACTGCAGGGCCAGCCCCAGCAAAAACCGACCAGCGCGCGCCGGCAGTGGTGAAAGCCAAGCCGAAGAAGTCGGTGCCCTCATCGCAGCAATCAACCGGCATCGATTTCGATGATGAAGTGCCTTTTGCGCCGGAATGGCGCGGATAACCGTAGGAGCAAAGCAAATGAAAGAGAAAGTCCAAGCTGTTAATCCTGCCAATTCACGCAACGAGGAAGATATGAAAAATAAACCTTCGATCGTGCCGCCCGCTTCGGCAGACAATGCGCCGATTCAGATCGCCAAGCCGGAAGAGTCCGGCGGGTTGAATCGGTTCCGCTCCACGCGCGGCTCAACCGTGGCTGGAGTCGAGACGCTGCTGACGGCGCTGCCCCATCACAGCATTTCGCAGGCTAAAGATTTCGTGCGCTTGCACCCCAATGAGGAGACTTATTGGTCGTGCGAATTCTGCTTCGTCCACGTTCCCGTTAAAGGGCAGAAGCGCGAAACCTTGCACCTGATCGAAGAGCCGCTGGCAATGCGCCAGTTGTCTAATGGTGTGATCCAGCGCTTCCGTCTGGCGCTCGCGACTAAGCCTCATGACGTGTTCTTCCTGTGTCATGTGCCGAGCCAGAATCTCGACAATGCGTGGAATGACTCCAACTTGCAGGGATGCTTGCAGGCCAAGACGCTGTGGACTCGTTTGGTTAGCCGGCGCGACGAAGGCGTTGATGGATACGAAATCCAGCAAGCCCGGTCGCAAAAGGCGTTCCACGAGCCAAATTGGCCGACGCAAAACCTCGAAGCGTTGATCCTGGCGACGTTCTCCGGTCGCATGATTGACCGCGACGATCATCCCGGCTTGTTGCGTCTGATTGGTGCCGAGCAATCGACCACATGAGTAACTTCGGCACCATCGTTGTATGTGATTTCGCGTATGAAGTTGCGCCGGGCAATCTTCCCGACGTGTTGTGCATGATGGCGCACGTGCTGGATGAAAATCTTCAGCATGTGCGCACCATTCGATTATGGCGCGGCGAATTCGGCTCAATACCACCATTCGATATTAGACCAAATTCGCTGTTTGTCGCCTACAGCGCTTGGGCGGAAATGACGTGCTTCAAGGTATTGGGCTGGAAATTTCCAAAATATATTTTTGATCAACACACGGCCTACTTGGCGGCCAGCAACATCTTGTTGCCGCACAGCCCGGACGAGATTCGAAAAAAGCCGCGCAAGCGCCTGCCCGATGCCTGTCGCGCCTACGGCATTGAGGGCTGGGAGCGTATCGACAAGGACACGATCGTCAAGGACATCGGCGAAGGCCGCTGGGCCGAGCATGGCCGCGAAGCCGTCATCGAATACTGCGAGGAAGACGTGCGCATGTCAGTGCGCCTATTGCGCGCGCAATTGCGTGGACGCCCCGGATTTCCACCCGCCGACGTGCCACGCGTGCTGCATTGGTCGAATTACAGCGCCAAATGTATCGCCTTGATTCAGGCGCGCGGCATGCCGATCGACATGCGCCTGTGGAATCTGGTGCAGGAAAACAAAGCCGCGGTGATCGGCGAATTGTTACGGCGCTTCGATCCCAGCCATGGCGACGAAGATCCGATCTACACGCCGGAAGGCGAATGGAGTTATCAGCGATTCGAGCAATGGCTAATACGAGCCGGCGTTATCGCTTGGCCTCGGCTGGATTCCGGCAAGCTCAATATCGACGGCGACGCATTCCGCATGATGTACAGCGTGCCCGGCATCGAGGGCCTGCACGCGTTGCGCGACAGCTTGGGCTTCATCGTTAAGGCGCGATTGCCGATCGGAAAGGACGGAAGAAACCGGCCTTCACTATTTCCATTCGGCACCGCCACCGGCAGGAACGCACACACCAAGTCCCCGTACAACGCACATGCCGGCATGCGCGGCTTCATGCTGTTTCCGCAGGGTGCGATCGGTGCCTATATCGATTATCGCACGCAGGAAGTCGGCGTAGCAGCAGCAGAGTCCGGCGATCGTGCATTGATAGACGACTATGCCGGCGGCGACATCTATCACGCCCTAGCGCGGCTCTGCGGCCTCACCAATGATCCGGATCCGGTGCACTGGAAGAAAACCGATCCGGCATTGCGCAACCGCATGAAGCCGCTGCAACTCGGAATCAATTACGGCATGGGCGTGCCTTCACTGGCGCGCGGATTAGATCGCCACCCACTGATCGCCAGCGAGATCATCGAGCGGCATAAGCGCCGCTATCCGCGATTCTGGCAATGGCGCACCAATATGGTGCAGACGGCGATGCTGGAGCGGAAGATCGAGAGCGTGTTTGGCTGGCCGCTATATCTCAGCACCAGCCCGAACCAACGCACACTGTACAATTTTCCGATGCAATCCGGCGGCGCTGAGATGCTGCGGCTGGCGACCGTGCGGCTGTGCGAGGCCGGCATCGTCCCGATCATGTTGATCCATGACGGAATCCTGTTTGAGGAAACCGAGCGGGAGAAAATTGAGCAGGCCAAAGGAATCATGTTGGCGGCCGGCCGCGATGTCTGCGACGGCTTCGAGATCGGCGTGGATGTCGACCAGATGCTCGAAAACGGTGCTCGCTATCGCGACAAGCGACCGATGGCGCAGCAGATGTGGACGACTGTGATGGATGCGCTGCAGGCGATCAATGCTGTACCGCAAAAGGAAGTAGCATGAGCAATCCCCGCTACGTCATGGCGCATGGCAAGCGCATTTTGGTCGAAACGTTGGATATTACGCCGCGTCAGAAGAAGCAGGCGGCTAAACAGCAGGAAGCTTATGCGCAAGTGCCTCTGCTGTGGGCGACGGAAATGGCCAAACTCACAAAAACGCCACGGGCCATGGTTTGGATAATACTGGTTTACCTAGCATGGAAAAATAATAGCGCGACCTTCGTGCTATCCAACGAACTGCTACGACGATATGGCGTTACTCGGTTCACCAAGTATCGCGCGTTGGAGACACTTGAGGCCGCAGGCGAAATCGGGATTGAGCGACGCGGCAAGCAGGCGCTGATTATCACCCTATTACGAGCGCCGAAGCTAAATGGATATGAGGCACGTAGCTCAGGCGCACATCAGGTGGATCGGAGGTACCGATGAACGTAGCTCAGCCGCACATGCAATGTAGCTCAGCCGCACATCAGGGTCTGTCTTATCTATTCTTTCTTTTCTGAGATAAGAATATAGGGAGATGCAACGCCTGATGCGGTCGGCACCTAAACCGGACAATCTCTACCACCAGCTAACCATGCCGGAAGAAGATCGGCGTGCACATCCTACGGTGCCGCAATGGGCTGGTGGTTATCGTTGGTTTCGTAGCGTCAACGTTGTGGACTTGCAGCAATATCGCAGCCCAGCCGAGAAAGAACGCATTCGCACGGTGCTGCTCTGTCAAAGGCAGTTTTGAAGTCCTCGCCGTATAGGTCATTTTGAACGAAAAAAGAATCAGGCGGCTGGTTGCTTCGAAGCTTGGGAAGCAGGCGGGAAGCAGTAGGCCCAGACATCGGCATTTCCGGCGAATCGCGTGCATTGAATTTGGCCCATTATTTTGCTGTGCCGATATGGTCGCATTAGCAGCAAATATTGCGCTCATCGGCCATTCCGTGGCATATCGGCTACGGCGCAGGGATGGCGATGTGCGCCCAGGTCCGGTGGTTTCCGGTCGAAGGTCGCTGTCCATGGCTGCTCAGTTGAAAACAGCCCCGATAGCTTCTCGATCATCTGGCGATACCGCGCCGGTACATCGCCGACTTGCGCGGGTTGATGGCCGATCAAAAGCTGCTCGGCGCGTTAAAGCTCTCATTCGGGCCTATAGCGAGCGCTTAAACATCACTGCTGACGCTCTTATCCAGGCCGATATCCTGCGTTTGGCCGAGTGCGAAACTCTCTGCGAGCTTGTTAGGGGACAAGCGCTGCGTGGCGAACCGGCGGATTTGCTCGGCTTGAATCGGCTCGAAGGTACGGTGCGCCGTTTGCGGGCTGCCTTGGGCTTGAACACGCCGCCGCAGCCAGAACTGCCGACACTGGATCAAATCCTCCGGGAGATCGATGAATGAGCATTGAGCGTGCCCGCCAGTTTCGCCAGCTCGTCACGGAAGCCGCCCGGCAGCTCAAGTGCAAACCGAGCAGCGAGCTTGCGCGGCACGTTGGAACGTTAAGGTTGGCGCGACAAACTCTCGCCGAGCGTTTGATCGCCGGTCGCGACGTCGATCCTAATTCGTTGCTGCGGATCGACGAAGCGTTGCGCCAGTACATGCCCACAGGCGAGCCCGCCGGTGTGCACCTCACGATCCAGGTCGCGAAGTTGTGCGCGAAGTGCGGAGCCCAACTTGATGTCGAGCCGCCGGCTATCGCAGAGGAAAGGCCATCGCCGGCGCCCTCATTGAACGTCGTTCCATTAAAGCAACCCCAACGGACAATCGATAACGGTGCTCCCTAGCACCAGCCTCGTGTGATGTCCGCTTTCGGGGGTAAAGCGGACATCAGTCTCGCCTTCCCCAATGTCTGCTTTTGACCCAAAGCGGA